>Ga0209486_10001035_pt1 | contig 12138 bp, 12 predicted proteins | sample NCCompost_FD_187518 | JGI IMG/M metagenome (GOLD analysis project Ga0209486, IMG submission 187518) | Agricultural soil microbial communities from Utah to study Nitrogen management - NC Compost (SPAdes) (version 2) | ecosystem: Environmental > Terrestrial > Soil > Agricultural land | place...
TCGCAAAACCGTCGAGGTGCGAGCCGCCCCAGCTCGAGTAGATCTGCCCGAGCGCGGCCCCCACCAGCACGAACGCCGACCACGGCACGGCCGGGAAGAGCGGAAACGACGGCCCCAGCACCGGCGACAGATAGCCCCAGGCCCACATCGGCAGCCAGCGGCTCCAGTCGATCGCCCAGAAGGTCGGCGAGATGGCCACGAGGATGATCGCCAGGAGAACGGCCGTCCACGTGAAGCGCACGCGCGTGCGCGTGACGAGCACCAGGCACTGCACCGCGATGAACGTGACGCCAATCAGCTGCAGCACGTCCACGGCAAAGAACGTGCGCCACGCCGCCTCGGTGGCGTACTTGAGGTCCACGGCCCGGCCCACCGGCGAGTGCAGCGAGTAGCCGAGAAAGACGAACCAGGCGAAGCGTCGCACCCGGCGCCACCAGGAGGGCGTCATGCGGATGTGCGACGACCAGTGGCGTCCGGTGGCGATGCTGAACGCAAAGCCGGCGAGGATGAGGAACAGGCTCGACGTGAGCCCACGCTGGAACTGCCACGCGTCGAACCACACGCCGCCGCGGTAGCCCGGGGCGAGCAGGGCGTCGATCGTGTGGCCGTAGAGCATGAAGAACACGGCGAGCGCGCGCGCCAGGTCGATGAAGATGACCCGATGCGACTGCGCGCCGGGCAGACCCGTGCTCGGGGCGGCAGCAGCGGACACTGAAGGGATTGTACGTAGAGGGCGGTCTTCAGACCGCCCTGCGCCCTACTTCAGGGGCGAGTAGTCCGCCGGCTCGAAGTACACCGACTCGATCTTCACCGGTCCGACACCCGACTCCTTGGCCACTCTGGCCCAGTCCTGATCGGCCCGGAACGAATCCCAGCTCTTCTTGGCCGCCTCGCGGCTCGGGAACCCGATCATGTAGGCCATGGTGGTCTGCGACAACGGCGCGTCCATCGGCTTGCCGTACCAGACGTTGGCCATGCCGTGGCGCGGGAAGAACTTCGGCACCGTCTCGTCGCGGAAGCGCTTGTGCAGCGCCTCGAGCTTGTCGGCGGGCACCGTGTAGGTGCGCAGCTCGAACACGCGGTTGGACTGCGCATACGCCACCGGCTCGCCCGGTACGAACCCACGCACCGCAAAGCCGGCCGCGAACGCCGCCGTCAGCCCGACGGCCGCCAGAATGCTCTTCGTCATCGGTGTCTCCATCTATCTACCGGAACGCCTTAACGGCGTTCCTTTGTCGGGCACGTCTGAAGATGTGCCCCTACGCGTTCAGCTGATTACGTCGGGCAGCTTCACCTGCGCGTCCGGGCCGACCACCGTCGTCCACTCGCGCACTCTCCAACTCCGGACCAGACCGTTCTGGACGTAGGGGTCGGCCTTCGCAAACGCTTCGGCCGCGGCCGGCGAATCGCCCCGGAACAGTAGCATGACCCCTTCGGGCGGGTTGAGCGCGCCGCCGAGCACGAGCTCGCCCCGCGCCACGGCCTCACGGGCCAGACCGATGTGTGCCGCCCGCAGCGGCGCCCGGCGGGTGACGTAATCGTCCACGACGTCGTACATGAGCATGTAGTGCACGAATCCGATCTCCTTTGGAAACCGACATAGTATCAAGGGCAAGGGGGGCACGGTGCTTAACGCGACGACACGAATCGACAAGCGGATCATCGTCCTGGCGGCGGTCTTCACGGCCGCCTGTGGCAGCGGAAACGGCGGTTGCAGCATCGGCTTCGGCACCGAATCCGAGGCGCCTGCCGCGACCGCCACCGCGCCGGCCGCGGCGCCAGCGACCGGGCGGAAGTACCTGCTCGAGACGGTGGACGACGCCTCGGTCATCCAGCTCTATGCCGACGGCTTCAACGAGCTGTCGCTCAAGGAGAAGACGCTCGTCTGGCATCTGTACCAGGCGGCCATCGCCGGGCGCGACATCTTCATCGATCAGAAGCACCGCTACGCGCTCGAGATGCGCGCGCTGCTCGAAGCCGTCGTCACCCATCCACAGGGCGTCGACGCCGAGACGCTGGCGCAGGTGCAGCGCTACACGAAGCTGTTCTGGATCAACAACGGGCCCTTCAACAACCTCACGGCGCAGAAGTTCCTGCTCCAGACGACGCCCGAGAAACTCGCCGCCGCGGTGAAGACCGCCGTCAAGAACGGCGCGACGGTGCAGCCGCCCGCCAACGAGTCGCTCGACACCATGCTGGCGCGGCTGAACCCGATGTTCTTCGACGCCGCCGTCGATCCCATCGCCACGGCAAAGACACCGCCGCCTGGCAAAGACATCCTGACCGCCAGCGCCAACAACCTCTACTCCGGCGTCAGCCTCGCCGACCTCAAGGGCTTCACCGAGAAGTACGGGCTCAACTCCCGTCTCGTGAAGCGGGACGGGAAGCTCGTCGAGGAGGTCTACCGCATCGGCGGCCGCTACTCGAAGGAGATTACCGAGGTCGTGAAGCACCTCGAGGCGGCGATTCCGTTTGCCACCGAGCCGATGGCGGCCGCGCTGCGCGCGCTGGTGCAGTTCTACCGCACGGGTGAAAAGGCCGACCGCGAGAAATACGACATCGCGTGGGTGAAGGACACCTCGTCGCCCGTGGACACCATCAACGGCTTCATCGAGGTGTATCTGGACGCGCGCGGCGTGAAGGGCGGCTGGGAAGGGGTGGTCTTCTACGTCAACCGCGAGAAGACCCTGCGCATCCAGAAGTTCGCCGACAACGCGCAGTGGTTCGAGGACCGCATGCCGTACGACGCGAAGTTCCGCAAGCCGATGGTGAAGGGCATCGTGGCCAACGCCATCGACGTCGTGGTGGAGACCGGCGACTCGGGCCCGGTGACGCCGGTCGGCATCAACCTGCCCAACGATCAGACCATCCGCGAGCAGCATGGCAGCAAATCGGTGAGCTTGAGCAACGTCCGCGAAGCCGGCGACAACGGCACGCCGGGCACGATGCGAAGCGAGTTCTCGTGGACACCCGAGGAATCCGAGCGCACCAACAAGCACGGCGCGCTGTCGGCCGAGCTCCTCACCGACATGCACGAGGTGATTGGCCACGCGTCGGGCCGCCAGGCCGACGGCTTCAAGGGCTCGCCGCAGGACGCCATCAAGGAGTACTTCTCGGCGCTCGAGGAAGGGCGCGCCGATCTCGTGGGCCTCTATTTCCTCAGCGACCCGAAGCTGGCGGAGCTCGGCATCGTGCCGGCCGCCGAGCAGGAAGCGATCGCGCGCACCGAGTACGAGCTCTATACCCGCAACGCCATCACGCAGCTGCGGCGCGTGCGGCGCGGCACCCAGATCGAGGAAGACCACATGCGCAACCGCCAGATGATCGTGCGGTGGCTGATGGCCAACACCAAGGCGATCGAGGTGCGGCAGCGCGACAACAAGACCTACTACGTGATGGTGGACCCGAAGGCGTTCCGCGACGGCGCCGGAAAGCTCCTGGCCGAGGTGCAGCGCATCAAGTCCACCGGCGACTACGCCGCCGCCAAGGCGCTCTTCGACGCGCACGGCATCCACTTCGACGCCAAGCTGCGCGACGAGGTGCTGGCCCGCGTGGAGGCGCTCAAGCTGCCCTCCTACAGCGGCTTCGTGATGCCGAAGCTGACGCCGGTCACCGACGCCACGGGCGCCATCACCGACGTGAAGGTGTCGTACCCGCTGGACTTGACCACGCAGATGTTGGAATACTCCGGCGCCAAGAAGTGACGGCTTGAGACTTAGGGCCAGACCTACCTGACTTACCTGACCGTCTTGCGGCTTTCGGACCATTGCGCGGCGCGCGCGGGCAGCACCCGCCGCGCCGCGCGCATGGCCGTCAGGACGCGCGGCAGCCGCCGCGCGTCGGCCTCACTCCACGACAATCCGTAGAGGCGCCGGACGTCTTCGGGCAGCCAGGCGCGCGTGAGGAAGCGCACGATCGCCGTGAGCGGCATCGCCAGCGGCCCGAGCGGCGGCGAGAGCACGGCCTGCCCCACGGCGCGGCCGTCCCGTCCGACCGCCAGGGTTCCCGAGGCATGGACGCGTTGGAGGTAGTCCTGCGCGGCCTGCCAGGTGGTGGGCACGTCCTCCTTGCGCGCGAGGAGCGCCACGGGTACCCACGCCGACTCGGCGCAGTAAGCGTCGCGCTCTTCGCCGGAGAGCGGCGACAGCAGCGCGTCGTGCGCCAGCACCATCGACTCGAGCAGCGTCACGTGGACCCAGAGCACCAGGTCCGGGTCCTCGGCGGAATAGCGGGTGCCGGCGGCGAACGGACCCACTGCCTCGCGAAGCGTGCCGTGCACGCGGCGATGAATGGCGAGGATGCCCTTGATCGCCCCCTGCTGCTCCACTTCGTCGCCGAACGACAGCGCGAGCATCGCCTGCACCGTCTGCCAGAGACGGTGCACCGCGGCAAAGCCGCCATCGGCGAAGCTGCTGTGCTCGGCGACGCCGGCCGCCACGAGCGGGTGCGCCACCTGCAGCAGAATGGCGCGCGGCCACGCCAGCAGCATCACGCGCTCCGCGTTGACGCGCTGCGACACCATACCGGCCGTGATATATCACAGGCGCGATGCCCCCCACCCGGCGCACGTTCCTGACGGTCTGCGGCGCGGCTGCCGGCGCGTGGCTCGCGCCCCGCTGGCTCGAGGCGGCCCCACGATTGAAAGTGACCGCGTTCGAGCTCCTGCCGGTGCGCGCCACCGAGCGCACCGTGTGGCTGATCGTCCGGCTGCGGACTGATGCCGGCCTGACCGGGCTCGGCGAGGCCTCGGACGCGTTCGGGTTCGCCAACACGACGCGCGCCGACGCCGCGCGCATGGAGACCGAACTGCGCGGGCTGTTCGAGCTCGTGCAGGGGCGCTCGCCGCTCGACATCGAGAGCTTCCGGCAGCGCGGGCTCGCGTTGGCGTCGAAGGGGCTGGTGCAGGCCACCGCATTCAGCGCGATCGAGCAGGCGCTGTGGGACCTGGCCGGCAAGGCGCTGGACGTGCCGGCCTCGGCGCTCTTCGGCGGCGCGGTGCGCGACCGGCTGCCGGTCTACGCCAACGTCAATCGCGCCACCACGCCGCGCGTCCCGCAGGGGTTCGCGAACGCGGCGCGCGCGGCGAACGCCGACGGATTCCGCGCGATCAAGGCGGCGCCGTGGGACGGCTTTCCTCCCGTGGGATCGCCGCCGGACCGCATCGGCGCGGCCGTCCAATCCGGCATCCTCGCCGCCCGCGCGATGCGCGACGCCGTCGGTCCGGACGTCGAGATCATGGTGGACTGCCACAGCTTCTTCGACGTGGAGCTTGCCGTCCGCGTGGCCAAGGAGCTCGAGCCCGTGCGGTTGGCGTGGTACGAGGAGCCCGTGGCGCCGGAAAAGCTGGACGAGACGCTGGCGATCCGCCGGCGCATCAGTCAGCCGATGGCGGGCGGCGAGGTGCTGTTCGGCGTGTCGGGCTTCGCGCCGCTCACCCGCACGAAGGCGGTGGACGTCATCATGCCCGACGTGAAGCACTGCGGCGGGCTGCTCGAGCTGACGCGGATTGCCGCGATGGCGGACGCCGACGGCGTAGCGGTGGCGCCACACAACCCGAGTGGGCCGGTTTCCACGGCGGCGTCGGTGCAAGTGTGCGCCGTGCTGCGGAACTTCCGCCTGCTGGAGCTTCAGTGGGGCGAAGCGGCCTGGCGGTCGGAGGTGCTCGAACCAGCCGAGCAGTTCGTCCAAGGGTCGATTGCGGTCCCGTCGCGCCCGGGGTTCGGAGTAGAGCTGAACGACCGCGTCGTCCGCGCCCACCCGATCTAAGGTCCTTGGTCCCTGGTCCCGCCGGCCCTGTCGCGGAACCCGGCCGGAGGCTCCCCCGTCTACACCGGCATGCAAACTGGGAGGCTGTTCATGAGAACCGGTGCTCTTCGCCCCGCGCTCTTCGTTCTCCTCGGACTCCTGCCCGTCACGGCGGGCTGCGGCATCTCGGTGGACAAGGACGACGACGGCCGCAACAAGAACGTGAGCATCACGACGCCGGTCGGCAACCTGTCGGTGAAAGCCGACGCCGACACGCCGCCCGACACCGGCCTCGCCGTGCACGCCGGCGCGCGCGCCCTCCGCGACGAAGAGCACGAGAACGCCAACGTCAACATCGAAGGCGGCTTCTTCGGCGTCAAGGTGGCGGTGGCGCGCTATGAGGACACGGCCGACACCGAGGCGATTGTCGACTACTACAAGAAGGAGCTCGCGAAGTTCGGCGCCGTGACGGAATGCCACGGCGACCTGGACTTCAAGGACGGCGAGTCCGCACCGCGCTGCAAGCAGCGTTCACGCGACGAGATCCAGCTCGGCGCCGGCAGCGAGGCCGACAACCACATCGTCTCGGTGAAGCCGCGCGGCAGCGGCGCCGAATTCACCCTCATCCACGTGCAGACGCGGAGCTGACGCTGACGCTGCCGGCCTTGGGCCTTGGGGCTTTGGGGAGTACCCTCGGGTCGTGAGGCCCAGTGCCATCGCTCTCGCGTCGGTCTGCCTGCTCGTTCCCGCGGTCGAGGGTCTTCACGCCACGCAGCGTGCGGGGCGGCAACGTGCCCCTGAGACCTTCGCGTGTGACCGGAACAACCTGACGGTCTATACGGGCGTCGTCATCGGCTATCAGCGCCAGATCGGCACGACGACGCTTCGCATCCGGACCGACGCCGACACGACCGAGCAGGTTTCGCTCACGCATCCCGGAACCGACGACCCGTCGGCGCTGTTCCGCATGCTCGGCGAACCCTTCACCGCCGCCGACTGGACCCGCATCGAGACGCGCAAGGGCGTGCTGCGCACCGGCACCCGCGCAGCGGCGTGGGTGTGCAGCAACGGGCGGGTGATGGTGGACTGGGGCGTCCTGAGCGACACGAGGGAGTAGCGCCCTGGCGCGCGCCAGGGCGCGGGTGGTCAGCGATACGACGCCCACATCGTGTTCATGCGCGAATCCTGCCCCGAGCTGAAATCGTTCATGCACGCGTCGTCCGTGTAGTCCATGAAATTGGTGATGGGATCCTGCCCCGGTTTGTTCCTGCACGAGTCGCGGCCAACCGGGCAGCCAAACGCGGGCGACCTCTCTGCCGGCGTGTCGCTGACGCCGTCGCCCTGACCGTTACAGCCGCCCTGGAACGTGTGATAGAGCCCCATCCAGTGGCCCACTTCGTGAGTAGCCGTGTCGCCAAGGTTGTAGGGCGCCGCGCTGCCACCAGGGAACGAGCTGTAGAGGACCACGATGCCGTCCAGCGTCGGCGCCGAGGCGTACTGCCAGGGGAACGTGGCCCAACCGAGCAGCCCGCCGCCCATGTTGTTCACGTAGATGTTCAGCGCGTTCGAGCCGCCCTTGTGCAGCGCGTTCTTCATCTGCGTTTCGCAGCTCCCACCGGCGCAGGTGTACCAGGTGCTGTTGTTGGTGTGGTCCACGCTCACCAACGAGAACGAAAACGTCGACGTCGCATAGGCCGCGTTGAGGATCGAGATCTGGTTGTTGATCTGCCCGGTGGTCACGACCCCGCCGGTTCCGTTGGACTGGTGAATGACGTGCACGTACACCGGGACGACGTGGCTGGCCGTGAGCTCGGCCGAGATGTCGGCGCGCCGTAACGTGTATTCCTCGACGAGTCGCACCGTCTCGGGGTCCGGGTGCGGTGTGCCGCAGACCAGCTGTGGCCCGAGCCCGTCCGGACGCATCGGTGGGTCTGGCACCTGCGCGACGCGGTCGCCGCTCCGCCCCTGAGCCACGGTGCTGGTTCCTGCCGTTCCCACCAGCGCGGCGACGATCAACACGAGCCCGGACCAATAGGCCCAGTAGAGTGTCCTTCTCATCTACGCCTCCTGTCTTGCGGCCAAACGCGAGCTGTCTGCCCGACGGTTGAGCCGGAGTCTAACGCTGCTGGGATCAACGACGGAAGGGCCGGGACCGAATACTGTGAAACAGGGGCGAGCCCAGCAGTATCAGAGCGCGGGCTCAGCGTGGCAGGTTCTCGATGGAGACCGGCTCGATGCGATCGGCCGGCTGGAACCCGAACACCGCGCCGTAGAAATACAGCTCGGCCTCCAGGCTGCGGATGATGTTCTCGGCCTTGCGGAAGCCGTGCTGCTCACCCGCGAAGGTGATGTAGGCCACCGGACGGCCCTTGCGGCGCAGCGCGTCGGCCATCATCTCCGACTGGTTCGGCGGCACCACCTTGTCCTCGAGCCCCTGCAGCAGGATGAGCGGGCACACGAGCCGATCCACGTGGTGAATCGGCGAGCGCGCTTCGTACAGCGCCTTCATCGCCGGATACGGGCCCACGAGGATGTCGAGGCAGCGCGCCTCGAACTTGTGCGAGTCCTGCATCAGCGCCTCGAGGTCGCTCACGCCGAAGTAGCTGGCGCCCGCCTTGAACACCTCGGGATAGCCGGTGAGCGACGCCAGCGTGGTGAACCCGCCCGCACTGCCACCACGGATGATCAGGCGCGCCGGATCGGCCTTCCCCTCACGCACCAGGAACTCGGTGGCGCGGATGCAATCGACGACGTCGACGACGCCCCACTGCCCGTTGAGACGGCGCCGGTACTCGCGGCCGAAGCCGGTGCTGCCGCCGTAGTTCACGTCGGCGACGGCAAAGCCGCGGCTGGTCCAGAACTGGATGCCGTAATCGAGCGTCGAGTCGGCGGCGGCGATCGGGCCGCCGTGGCTGATCACCACGAGCGGCGGCCGCTCGCCCGGCATCGGCGCGCAGTCGCGATTGCGGGGAGGGTAGTAGAAGAGGTGCGCGCGCTGCTCGTTCGCGGCCGGAAACCACACCGGTTCGGGGACCGACAGATAGCTTTCGTCCACGAGCGTGCCGGGCACGGTGCGCAGTGTCCGTGCGGCGCCAGACTCCACGTCGAGCGCCACGATCGCGTCGAACCCGGTCGCGGAGCCGGCAACGAACACCACCTCGCGTCCGTTCGGCGCCAGGTATGGGCCCGGCTCGACGCCCGGCGCCTGGTCGCGAAAGACACCCGTGTCGAGATCCGCGCAGCCCAGGAACCAGCGCCCTTCCCGCGTATAGGAGATGACGAGGCGCGTCGGGCTCGTGAACGCCCAGGTGCTGGTGCCGAGAATCCACTGCGGGCGGCCCACTTCCGCGTCGGCGGGCGGGGCGGGCTGCACCGGGCCTGCCAGGGAATGGAGCCGCCACCGGTCGTCGCGGTCGCTCACGAAGAGCAGCTCGCCCCCCGGCGACCAGCCGGGCTGATAGATCGACTCATCGTCACCGCCGGCGACGCGACCCGCATTGGTGAGCGACCCATCGGCCGCGACGTCGGCGAGCCACAGCTCGCTGCCGTCCCAGGGCATGTTGGGGTGCCGCCAGCAGATCCACGCCAGCCGCGCGCCGTCTGGACTGAGGCGCGGCGTGGAATAGAAGTCGAAGCCTTCGGCCAGCACACGGCCGGCGCCGCTGCTGCCGTCGATGGCGACGCTCACGAGCGCGTTGACGCACTCGCGCCCTTCGACGGTGTGATCCTCGCGCACGCAGATCAGGCGGCCGCGGGCGGCGTCCACCACCGCGTCGGCAAAGTGCCACCGCCCCTCGGGCGTGATCGGCACCGGCGTGCCCTCGTGTCCCGGCGACGGATGATCGATGCGGTAGACGCGTTGATCGGCGAAGTTCGAGAAGAAGAGGGTGCCGCGATGGACGACGTACGAGGCGCCGCCGTACTCGTGCACGCGCGAGCGCACGTTGAAGCCAGGCGGCGTCAGCTCCTGAACCACGCCATCGGCGCCCTGCCGCACGACGACGCTGCGCCCCGCCTCGGCGGGACGGCCCTCGAGCCAGTAGGTGTCGCTGCCGTCCACGATGGGTGCGGACAGGCGCAGCCCTTGCGACGCCGCAACTTTCGCGGTGATTGGCGACGGCCACGTACCGAAGGGGCGTTCTGTCATGCCTTCACGCGCACGTGATAGTAGCCGCCGCTCTTCTCGACTTCCAGCGGCGCGCCGTACACCGCGCCGAGCCGCTCGGGCGTCAGCGCCTCGTCGGGCGGTCCATCGAACGCGATGCGGCCGTTGGCCAGGAGCACGACGCGCCGGGTCTCGGGAATCACTTCCTCGATGTGGTGGGTGACGATCAGGATCGTCGTGCCCTCGCGCGCCAGACGGCCGACGCTCTCCATGAAGTGCTGCCGCGCCACGAAGTCGAGGCCGGTGGTCGGCTCGTCGAGCAGCAGCACCTCAGGCCTCGTGACGAGGGCGCGCGCAATCAACATGCGCCGCCGCTCGCCCGCCGACATCTGATTCAGCGGCTTGGCCGCCAGGTGCAGCGCGTCTACGCGCGCGAGCGCGTCGCGTCCCAGCTGGCGCATCTCGGGCGTGACGTCATGATGGAAGAAGACGCCGTGGCTCCCCAGCAGCCCGGACGTCGCCACATCCAGGCCCGGCACCCGGCCGCCGGACATCTCGAGCCCGAACCGCTGGTCGAGATCGCCGGTGACCACGGCAAAGCGCGCGCGCAACTCGCTCAGGTCCCAGGTCTGGCGTCCGAGCAGCCGCAGCGGAGGCGGACCGTCCTCGTCGGACGCGCGCGGCCGATCGTCGAGCGTCAGCACGCGCATCAGCGACGTCTTGCCGGCGCCGTTCGGCCCCAGGATGGCGGTGTGCTCGCCGGATTCGATGCGCAACGACAGGTCGTGCAGCACGCGGACCCCGCCGCGCAGAACGGTGGCGCGCGTCAGCTCGAGAACGGGAGGCATACGGGGCGAGGCTACAGGGCCAGGGTGTAGACGACCGAATCGCGGATGGCGTCCGGCGGCAGGTTGGGAAAAGCGCCGGGGCGGCCTGGCCGCGGCCCCTCGCGCACGAAGCCCGCCTTTTCGAGCACGCGGCCCGACGCGTGGTGGTCCACGTGCACGCCCGCCTCCAACCGGCGCACACCCGCGGCGCGCGCCGCTTCCACGCTGGCGAGCAGCGCTTCGGTGGCGTAGCCGCGCCCCCAGGCGTCTCGAGCGAGGATGTAGCCGATCTGTGCCCTCACCGCATCGTCGTTCACAATGCCGGCGCCCCCGAGGAGGGTGACGCCGTCGCGTGCGAAGACGAGGTAAGGGCCCGCCAGCGGCCAACGCGCCCACGCATCGTCGCTCAACCGGAGAAACGCATGGGTGTCGTCGAGCGACGTGTGTGTCGGCCACGCCATGTAGCGGGTGACGTCCGGATCCGAGGCGTAGCGCGAAAAGATGGCGGGTTCATCCGAGACGCGGGGACGCCGGAGCACGAGCCGCTCGGTCTCGAGAATCTCCACTACGTTTCGATAAAGGTGGTCACGCGCCGCCGCGTGCGCTCCCGCAGTGAGTTCTCGCGCATCTCGTCGGCCACCGCTTCGAGATTCGGTATGCCGTGGAGCATGAGCGACGACGCGTTGTCGTCGGCCGACCGCAGATGCAGCAGGCAATAGCCCACGATGCGCATGCCGAGCGGTTTGTGGACGTCGAAATGCTCGATGGTGAAGAGCTCGAGGTTGTCCTTGACGGTGGACAGCAGCCCGCGCTCCACCTGCACCCGCTGCGTGGTGATGCGATAGGTGATCGAGCGGCTCTTGATCCAGAGGACAAGGTAGGCGATTCCGATGGTGACGACCACCAGGATCCACTGCCATGCCGAGTAGACGACGGCGGGATGGCCCGCCCACACCTCGTGCTCGACCTCCGCGTGCCGGGCCGATTCGAACGCGGCGAGGTCGGTGTTGCAGAAACGGCACTTGAGCGCGGCGGCCTTGATGGTCTCGCCGCACACCGGGCACGGCCTGCTGTCGCTGGCGATGTCGCTGTCGCTCACGTCTCTCCTCGCTGAGTCGGAAGGGCGAATGCTAACACGTAGAATATCCCCACCTGCTTCTGGAGGGTCCTTCATGACTGGTGTCGATCGCTACGTCAAAACGGTACTTACGATCATCGCTCTCGAGCTGTTCTGGATCGGGGTGAAGGACACCGCCACGCCGGTCACCGCGCAGGCGGCGCTGACCCCGGTGGTCATTCGCGGCATTCAGCTGCCCCCACGGAGCGAAGAGTATCTGCCGGTGGGCGTGGTCGGACAGCCGCTGCGCGTGGACTTCACACGCGCGGTCAAGATCGAAGCGGACCGTCCCATCAAGATCGAAGCCGACCGGCCCCTCAAGGTTGAGAACGTCGGCTATACGC
>Ga0209486_10001037_pt1 | contig 12099 bp, 7 predicted proteins | sample NCCompost_FD_187518 | JGI IMG/M metagenome (GOLD analysis project Ga0209486, IMG submission 187518) | Agricultural soil microbial communities from Utah to study Nitrogen management - NC Compost (SPAdes) (version 2) | ecosystem: Environmental > Terrestrial > Soil > Agricultural land | place: USA...
CCGAAGATGGCCAGGCCGTCGTGGCCGACACCGCCTCCGGCCGCATTCGTGGGCTCGAGGTGCGCGGCATCAAGGTCTTCAAGGGCGTGCCGTACGGCGCCAGCACCGGCGGGGCGAACCGGTTCATGCCGCCGGTGGCGCCGGCAAAGTGGACCGGCGTGCGCGACGCCCTTGCGTACGGTCCGAGCGCGCCGCAGACGGAGCCGGGTGCACGACGCGCTGCGTCGGAAATCGCGGTGGCCGCGGCGGGGCTGCCGGCCGAGGGCGAGGACTGCCTGGTGCTGAACATCTGGACGCCGGCGGTGAAGGACAACCGCAAGCGGCCGGTGATGTTCTGGTGCCACGGCGGCGGGTTCGCCACGGGCTCCGGCTCGTCGCCGGTCACCGACGGCGCCAACCTGGCGCGCCGCGGCGACGTGGTGGTGGTGAGCATCAACCACCGCCTCAACGTGCTGGGCTTCTCGAATCTCGCGTCGGTCGGCGGATCGGAGTTCGCCGCCTCGGGCGACGTCGGCATGCTCGACATCATCCGCGCGCTCGAGTGGGTCCGCGACAACATCGCCGAGTTCGGCGGCGATCCCGGCACCGTGATGATCTTCGGGCAGTCGGGCGGCGGCCGGAAGGTGTCGACGCTGCTGACCATGCCGGCGGCCAAGGGCCTCTTCCACCGCGCGGTGATCGAGAGCGGCGCCACCCTGCAGCTCGTGGAGCCGGAGGCGGGCGCGCGCGCGGCGCGCGAGCTGCTCTCCACGCTCGGCATCGCGCCCGGACAGGCCAGAGGGTTGCAGGCGGTGCCGCTCGACACGCTGATGTCGGCGTACTTCACTGTCGTCCGCAAGATGAACGTCGATCAGATGACGCAGGGGTTCTCGCCAGCGATGGACGGCAAGATCGTCCCGCAGCATCCGTTCCATCCGGTGGCGTCGGCGGTGTCGGCGGGGGTGCCCGTCATGCTCGGCTCCACGCGCACCGAGCTGACGTCGAGCGCCCGGGTCGAAGACTTCTCGATGACCGACGCCGCGATGCGATCGCGTGTGCGCACGCTGCTCGGCACCCACGCGGACCGCGTGCTCGACGTGTACGGGCGCGCCAATCCGGGCGCCACGCCTGCCGACCTCTATTTCCTGATCGCCAGCGATCATCGCTACAGCGGTCCGGTGATGAAGATCGCCGAGCGCCGCGCCGCGCTCAAGGGCGGCCCGGTCTATCTCTATTACTTCCGCTGGGAGACGCCGGTGGACGGCGGCCGGCTGAAGTCGCCGCACACGATCGAGATCCCGTTCGCGTTCGACAACGTCGACGCGGCCGCACGGCTCACCGGCGGCGGCCCCGGCGCCAAGGCGCTGGCCGATCGCGTGAGCGACGCCTGGATCGCGTTTGCGCGGACCGGCAACCCCAACACGCCGAAGCTGCCGCAGTGGCCGGCGTTCACCGCCGCCGAGCGCCCGACGATGGTCATCGACACGCAGAGCCGCGTGGAGCGCGACCCGATCAAAGAGCAGCGCCTCGCCATGTGGGACGCGCTCGGCTACTCGTAAGCCTCTAGAGCCTCTAGAGCCTCTAGAGCTCTAGCCTCTAGCCTCTAGCCTCTGGCCTCTAGCCTTTAGAACAAGGGGAGTACCCAGAGGCTGAAGGCCAAAGGCCAAAGGCCAAAGGCTGCGTTCGTCCCCGGACACGAGCCATCCCGCAAGCGGACAGCTCCGCTAACCCGCAGGGCCGCAAAGCCGTCTTTCCGTGAGGAAATTCGCCGCGGAGCTGGTATTGGTCTTGCCCCGCACCCGCCCGGAGCGATGGTCACATGCGCCTGATGCAGTGGTTCGAGGACTCCCGTTCGGACGCGATCTTCGCGCTCCGTCAGCTGCGCAACGCGCCGGGCTTCACCGGCATCGCGGTGCTGACGCTGGCGCTCGGCATCGGCGCCAACGGCGCCATCTTCGCGCTCGTGGACGCCGCGCTGCTGCGCCCCCTCGAGTTCCGCGATCCCGAACAGCTGGTCAAAGTGTGGGAGCGCTCTCCCACGTCGGCGCGCACGCCGGCGGCGCCGGCCAACGTGGCCGACTGGCTCGAGCGCACGCGCGCCTTCGACGCCTTTGGCGCCCACGTCGGCGGTGTGGGCGCGATGGTGATGAGCGGCGTTGGCAGCTCCGCCGAGAGCGTCCCCCGCCAGTGGGTCACCTCGGGATTCTTCGACGTCCTGGGCGTGCCCGCGATTGCCGGCCGCACGTTCAAGCCTTCCGACGACGACAGCCAGGAGGGGGAGGTCGTCCTGAACGAAGCCTTCTGGCGTTCGAGGTTCGACGCCGATCCCGGGGTGATCGGCCGGAAGATTCGCTTCGACGGCGAGCCGTACACCGTGGTGGGCGTTGTCCCGCGGTCGTTTCAGCAGTTCGGGCGCACGAGCATCTGGGCGATCCTCAGCCCGCCGCGCATTCCGCAGATGCGGACCGCGTACTTCCTGCAGATCATCGGGCGGATGAAGCCCGGCGTGAGCATGGACGCGGCAACTGGTGACCTGTCGCGGGTGGCGAGTGATCTGGCGCGAGAGCTTCCCCAAACCAACGCCGGTCGGGGCGTACTCATCGAGCCGATCCGCGCCGCGCTCGTCGGAAGCGAAGTTCGCCTCACCGCGATGCTGTTCCTCGGCGTCGTGGGGCTGGTGCTGCTCATCTGCTGCGCCAACGTCGCCAACCTGCTGCTGGCGCGCGCGAGCGTGCGCTCTCGGGAGATGGCGATTCGATCGGCGCTCGGTGCGGGCCGGCGGCGCGTGCTGCGGCAGCTGCTCACCGAGAGCGTCATCCTCTCGGCCATCGGCGGCCTGCTCGGCGCGGGCGTCGGCGCGCTGATTCTCGAGGTGGCGCCGTCGATGATGCCCGAGGGCCTCCTCCCGAGCGTCGTGACGCTGGCATTCGACACACGCGTGGCCGTGTTCTGTGGTGTGGCCACGATAGCCGTCGGCGTCGTGTTCGGACTGGCGCCGGCCTGGCAGGCCACGGGCGTCGCGTCCTCGCACGTCATGGCCGCCGACAGCCGCGGCGCCACGGGCCGAGGGGGACGGCTGCGCGCGCTGCTCGTCGCGGGTGAAGTGGCCACCGCCGTCGTGCTGCTGTTCGGTGCCGGGCTGCTGCTGCGCACGCTCCTCGCGCTCGAGCAGGTGGACCGCGGTTACCGGGCCGATCGCGTGCTGACCATGATGGTGGATCCCCTCGGGTCGGAGTACCCGGAACCGGGGGACCTGCAGCGGTTTGCCGACGAAGTGGAGCGCGAAGCGCGTACCAACTCGGCGATACGCAACGTCGCGTGGGCGAGCACCCTGCCGCTCGGCGAATCGCAGTTCGGAGATCTGCCCTTCGAGGTCGTGGGCAATCCAGCGGTTGATCCGCGCCTGCGTCCGCTCGCTGACTACCAGATCGTCAGCCCGGCCTACTTCGAGACCGTCGATCTGCCGATCATCGCCGGGCGCGCGTTCACCGACGACGACACGGCGACGTCCACTCGCGTGTGCATCGTCAACGAAGCGTTCGTGCGACGCCACTTTCAGGGACGGACGCCGATCGGCGCGCGGCTGATGTTCCAGCCGCCTGATTCCCCGGACGCCCAGATCCGGCAGATCGTCGGTGTCGCGCGCCAGGTCAAGGCGCGGCCGGACGAGGCCGAGGACCTGATTCAGATCTACACACCGCTCGCGCAGGGTGGCTTCGACGACATCTTCCTGCTGGCACGCCCCGCCGCCGGTCCCGCCGAAGCGCTGGCGCCCTCGATTCGCGCCGCCATCAGCCGCGTGGATCGCAAGCAGCTCGTCAACGTGGCCGACGTCACGACGCTCGACGACGTGGCGCGCGTCGCCACGTCACGCCACCGCTTCAGGGCCGTGGCCGTGGTGACGCTGGCCGGCCTGGCGCTCGTGCTGGCCATGGTCGGCGTCTTCGGCGTCATGGCATATTCGATCCAGCAGCGATTGCGCGAGTTCGGCGTGCGCATGGCGCTCGGCGCCACACGCGGCGCGATGCTCCGGCTCGTGCTCGGAAGCGCCGCCAGCATGGTGGCGGCCGGTGCCGCGATCGGCCTGGTGCTGGCCGCGCTCCTGTCGCGGCTGCTCGAGACGGTGCTCTTCGGCGTGCAGCCGCTCGATCCCGCCACGTTCGGCGCCGTGGTCGCGGTGCTCGTCCTCACCGCGGCGCTCTCCACCGCGGTGCCCGCCTGGCGTGCCACGCGCGTGGACCCAGCGGCGATCATGAAGGCCGAATAGGGCGGGTGAGGCGGGTAGGGCGGGTGGGGGCATTCATGACAACTTTCGTTCGTGACGTTCGATATGGCATCCGAGCGCTCCGGAAGAGTCCGGGGTTCGCGGGCACGGCCGTCCTGATCCTGTCGGTGGCGATCGGCGCCAGCACCGCGATCTTCTCGGTGTTCGACGCCTTCGTGCTCCATCCGCTGCCGTACCGCAATTCCGAGCAGCTCGTCAGCATCACCGAGGACTACAAGCGGTTCGACATCGCCGGCATGCAGCTCGCCGACCTGGAGCTGGACGATCTGCGGTCGATGACGCGCTCGTTCTCACATCTGGCGGGGATCCGCGCCGGCGACTTCACGCTCACGGGTACGGGGGTCGGCGAAGCGGTGCCGGGCCTCCGCGTATCGGCCAGCATCTTTCCGATGCTCGACGTGAAGCCGATTCTCGGCGCCGCGTTTCGAACCGAGGACGAGGAATACGGCCGCCATCGCGTCGTCGTCATCTCGGAGGGTCTCTGGCGGCGGCGGTTCGGAGCAGACCCGAACATCGTCGGCACGTCGATCGAGATCAACCGGGAGCGCTACCGCGTGGCGGCCGTCTCGCGCCCGATCCTGGAGTATCTCGGGACGGCGTGGGATCTCTGGGTGCCGCTCAGCGTCCCCGCTGCTGAGAAGACGCCGGCCAGCCGCAGTGCCAAGGGCGTGGACGTCGTGGGGCGGTTGGCGCCCGGTGTGACGCTGGCCGCAGCGGCGCAGGACCTCGCCGCTGTCACGTCCCGGCTGTCCGCGCTCCATCCCGCCGCCTATCCGGCGACTGCCGGATTCTCCTTCCAGGCGACTTCGCTGGTATCGACGGTGTCGGGCAGCGTTCGTCAGCCGCTGCTGTTCCTCCTGGCGGCCGTCGGCGTGCTGATGCTGATCGCGTGTGCCAACGTCTCAAACCTGCTGATGGCGCGCGCCGCCGTCAGGCGGCGCGAGATGAGCATCCGCGCCGCGCTTGGCGCGGGCCGGGCGCGTGTGGTCGGTCAGCTCTTGGCCGAGAGCGCGGTGATGGCCGGGATGTCGGGTGCTCTCGGTGTGGCGCTGGCGTCCGTCCTCGTCCGGCTGTTCGAGCTCTACGGGCCCGCCGGCATGGTTCCCGTCGCGGACGTCGGCATCAATGCCTGGGTCGTGGCGTTTGCGATCGGAGTCTCGTCGGGTGCGAGCATCCTGTTTGGCCTGATGCCGGCGCTGGCCACCAGCGTCGGCATGAACGACGCGCTCAAGCAGTCGGGCCGCGGCACCACCGGCGGAGGATCGCGGTTCCGCGAGTCGATGGTCGCGCTCCAGGTCGCCGCCTCGCTCGTGCTGCTCGTCGGCGCGGGCCTTCTGATCCAGAGCTTTCTACGCGTGCAGCGGGCCGACGCGGGATTCAACCCGAAGAACGTCCTGACGTTCGACCTCCAGCTGCCCGCGGCGCAGTATGGCGAGCCCGCGCGGAGGATCGCGCTGTATGACGCGTTCCGGTCGCGTCTGCAGGCGATTGCTGGAGTCGTGTCGGCAGGGGCGGTCGATCGCATCCCGTTCGGCGGACCGCAGGGTGGAAGCAACCTGGGCGTGGTCGGTCGGGCCCTGGCTCCCGGCGCGGCGCAACCGATGGTGCGTCCGTCCCGGATTCTGCCGGGCTACCTCGAGTCGCTCGGGGTGCCGCTGCAGCGCGGTCGTAACTTCACGACGGGCGACACGGCGTCGTCGATACCGGTGGCTCTCATCGAGGACACCACGGCGCGCCGGTTCTTTCCCGGCGGCGAAGACCCGATTGGCAGGCAGATCACCGGCGCCGGGCTGACGGCCACGATCGTGGGGGTGGTTGGCACGGTGAAGCGGCGAGACCTCTCGGTCGCGCCCGAGATGGGCGTCTATTACGCGGCCACTCAGAGAGCCGGCGCCGCGATGACGTTCACGGTGAAGACGACGGGCGACCCGCTGGCCGCGATTCCAGCGATTCGCGTGGCGCTGCGGGAGCTCGATCCGCTGCTGCCGCTGACGCGCATCGTGACGATGGAGCAGCGTCTCGCCGATTCGCTCGCCCGGCGGCGGCTGTCGATGCAGTTGATCGTGTTCTTCGGCGCCGCCGCGCTGCTGCTCGCCGCCATCGGTCTCTACGGAGTGTTGTCCTTCGTGGTCAATCAGCGCCGCCGTGAAGTGGGGATTCGCGTTGCGCTCGGCGCGCGTCCGAGGCACGTCATGGGGCTGGTCGTGGCCAGGCAGGGGCTGGTGCCCGTGGCCCTCGGTATCGTGACCGGACTGGCCGCCGCCGTGGCAGGCTCGCGGCTGCTCACGGCCAGGCTCTTCGAGGTAAGCCCCTCCGACCCCGCCGTGTACGCCTTCGTCACGGCGCTGCTGGTTGTCACGGCCATCGCGGCCATGGTGGTTCCGGCGCGGCGGGCCGCCACGGTCGATCCCGTGATTGCCCTGCGTGAGGATTGATCTCGCCCAAGCCCAAGCCCTAAGCCAGCAACTCCGCCAACTGGCGCACGCTCTTGAGCGTCTCGAGCGCGTTGACGCGCTCGATGATGGCGCTCGTCCGCCGCGCGCCGACGACCGGGATCATCAGCGCGCGCGCCTTGTCGCTCACGGCGGCGGTCTCGAGCGGGTTCTCGCGCGTGCCGGGCGCATGACGCGTGAAGTGGCTCACCGTGCGGCCGTCGCGCAGGGTCACCTCCACACGTCCGCTGCGCGGCGCCGCCGGATCCATCAGCGAGCGGTCGGCGACGAGCTGCACGCGTGCCTGCACGGCGCGGACGCGCGCGTCCCGCATGCGCTCGTACGAGTGGCTGCTCTCGAACGACAGCGCGCCGTCCACGAGCGTCACCGCGATGACGTACTGCAGGTTCACGTCGGGCATCGAACGGTTGTCCACCACGCGCGCGCCGTCGGCCGGCAGGCGGACGACGATGCGATCGACGGTGTCGGCCGTGAACCCGTGCGCCTTCTTCAGCTCGAGGAACGAGTGCAGCGGCGCCTGAATCGGATAGCCGACCGAGAACACCTTCAGCGCCGTCTCGGAGACGAAGAACCGCGACCCGAGCCGGTCCAGCATCTGTTCCGGCCGCGGATTGGCCGAGAACGCCTCGAGCACGTTGTGGTCGCCGTCGAACACGTCGGGCACGCCGGTGAACCCGGTCTGCGCCATGAGCGCCGCCGTCACGCCGTTGCGCGCCCCCATGCCGGCGAAGTCGAAGGCCTTCTCCACGTGCTCGGTGTCGCGCTCCCAGCTCCACAGCCCCGACACCTGCTGCGCCGCGTACGACAGCGCGTACGCGGTCTGGCGCTCGTCCAGGCGCGCGAGCGAGGCCGCGGCGGCCGCGGCGCCCATCGTGGCGCTCACGCCCTCGGCGCTGCGGTGCGTGGCCCGCACCGAATCAGGTCCCAGCGCCATCAGAAACCGGCAGCACACGTCGTAGCCGGCGGCGACGGCGCGCACGAACTCTGCGCCCGAGCGGTTGTCGCGCTCCCCGACGGCCAGCGCCGCGGGCACGACGGCGCAGCCGGGATGTGCCTTCGTGACCGGCTCGAAGTCGTCGGTTTCGTCGGCGTGGGCGAACATGCCGTTGGCAAGCGCGGCGTTGATGGCCGACGTGCGCAGCCCGCTCACGCACACCGTCGCCTCGGACGTGCCCCCCTGCTGACGCACGAAGCGAATGGCCATCTCGCCGGGCTTGAGCCGCGCGCCCGAGACGATGGCGCCGAGCGTGTCCAGGATGCGGTGCAGGGTGTCGCGGGTGACGTCGGGCGGCAGCCCGCGCTCGCGCGCGGAGGCGAGGTAGCGGGCGAGCGCCACGGTGACGGCCGTGTCGCGGGCGGGCGTCTCCGGGCGCTCCTGCGGCGCGGCGTGGGCCCGCCACGGCATCGCGGCTGCGACGACACCTCCACCGAGGCCGCGCAGGAGTCGCCGCCGCTGCCGAACCGGAATGCGTGTACGCGCCATGGCGGGGTAAAGGGTGCCTTGCGGCGACCGCCGGATGATACTCCCCGGACCCCCCGCCTGGGACTAGACTGAGTCGTGCGTTTCCACCCTCCGTCGCTCATCGCCGTCGTCGTGATCCTGGCTGTCGCGGCGGCGGTGCCCGTGGCCGCACAGCGCCTGCCCTTCGAGCGCGCCATCGACGTCACGCCCGGCGCGACGCTCGACATCGCGACCTATCGCGGCAAGGTCACCGTGACCGGCCACGACGCGCGTCAGATTCGGATCGACGGCACGGTGACCGTGCGGCCCTTGGCCGGGATCACCGCCGCGGCCGACCCGATGGAGCTCGCGCGGCGGGTCGCCGATCGGCCGCGCGTCGAGGTGACCGGCAACGTCGTTCGTCTGCGTCCGCCGCTCGACCCCGACGAACTGCGAGCCACCACGGTGAGCTACGTCGTGCGGGTCCCGCGCGACACGCGGATCGTGATCGTGACCGACTCGGGTGAAGTGGCCGTGGATGGCGTGACGGCACCCGTCACGGTGACGACGCAGTCGTCGGCCATTGCGCTCGGCGCCCTCGAAGGCAAGGCCGAGGTGAAGACGGGCTCCGGTGACGTCCGGGTCGATCGCGCCGCGGGCGGCCTGCGCGTCGTGACGGAGAGCAGCGCGATGACGCTGCGTGGCCTTGGCGGAGCGCTCGAGGCGCGCACGCAGAGCGGCGCCATCCGCGCCTCGTTTGCCAGCGCCGGCACGGCCGACGTGGAGACCGGCTCCAGTGCGATTCAGCTCGATGGCTTGTCCGGCCGTCTCGCCGTGCGTACCCAGTCGGGCCGCGTCGAGGTGCGCGGGACGCCGACCGCCGACTGGGACGTGACGACGGGATCGAGCGTCATCGACGCGGGGTTTGCGTCGTCCGCCAAGTTCACGCTCGAGGCGACGAGCCGCTCCAGCTCCGTGCGCGTGCAGGGCCTGACGGTAGACGGCTTCGCCGCCAAGGAGCGCGTGTCCGGGAAGGTGGGCGGCGGTGGTCCGACTGTCCGGCTGGCGAGCCGCAGCGGTCAGATTCACATCGGGCACTGAATCCGCCGGCGTCGACGATGAAGAGTCCGGACCTCAACCTGCTCCCCATCGCCTTTGCGCTGTACGACGAGCTGAGCGTCAGCCGGGCCGCACGGCTCCTCGGGATGAGCCAGCCGGCTGTCAGCATGGCGCTCAAGCGCATGCGCATCGCCTTCGACGATCCGCTCTTCATCCGCGTGCCGAGCGGCGTGACGCCGACACCGCGCGCGCACGCCATCGTGAAGCTGGCGCGGCCGCTCCTCGGCCGGCTGCAGGAAGATCTCCTGCGCGGCGAGAGCTTCGACGCGGCGTCGAGCACGCGCACCTGGACGCTGGCGCTGTCGGACGTCGGCGAGATCGCGTTCCTGCCGCGCGTGATGGCGGCGTTGCGGGCCCGCGCACCGCACTGCAGCATCCGGTCGGTGTGGGTGCCGACGGCGCAGCTCGCGCACGAGCTCGAGAAGGGCGAAGTGGATCTGGCCGTCGGCTACTTTCCCGCGCTCTCGCTCAAGACGGTGCGGCAGCGGCGCGTCTCCACGCAGCACTGGTCCATCGTGATGCGGGCCGATCATCCGCTGCGGTCGCAGCCCATGACGATGGCGGCCTTCAGCGCCGCCGAGCACCTGGTGGTGCGCGCCGAGGGGCGCAGTCAGGAGGTGCTCGAGCGGTTCCTCGAGCGGCGGCGCGTCAAGCGCAACGTGGCGCTGCTGTCGCCGCACTTCATGAGCGTGCCGTACCTGGTGTCGCGCTCGAATCTCATCGCCACCATTCCGCATTCGGTGGCGCTGCACTTCTCGTGTTTGTCGCCATCGGTCGTGGGCGTGCCGCCGCCCTTCGAGGCGCCGACCTTCGACCTGAAGGTCCACTGGCACCGGCGCTTCGACAACGAGGCCCGCAGCCGGTGGCTGCGCGACCAGCTCGCCGAAGTGTTCCGCGAGGACCCCACGCTGCCGCAGCCCAGCCCGCCGGTGGCCGGCTCGCGGACGCGCTCGGTGAACCGCCGCGCGTGATGTCGTTGCGGGTCTTCAGACCCGCCCTCACGATTCGACGAACGCGCGCAGCCGCGCGAGTGCCGAGTCCCACTGACCGGAAATCTGGTCGAGTGTTTCGCGGGCGAGCGCCAGGCGCCGCGTCTCGAGCGCCCAGATCTGTTCGCGTCCTTCGCGGCGCGCGCGCGCCAGGCCGGCGGCCTGAAGCGCGGCCAGGTGCTTGCTCACCGCCTGGCGCGAGACGTCCACGTCCTCGCTCAGCCTGGTGACCGAGAGCGGCCCCTCCGCACAGAGCCGCGTCACGAGCCGGAGCCGTGTCGCGTCGCCGAGCGCGGCGAACACCGGCGCCGACTCGCGCACCCGCGCCGCCGCCGCGCTACGCCCCGGCGACATGCCGCGCGATGTTCTGGACCTGTTCGTCCCAGCCTTGCGAGTTCGAGCGGAAGGCCTCGTCGCGGCGCCCGGGCGGGAGCGCGTCGAATCCCGACTCCACCACCGTCAGCTTCGTGCCGCCGGGCACGTCCTCGAGCGTGAACTCGACCAGCGTGGTCGGCTCGCCCGAGTAGTCCTTCGTCAGATCCACTGCGTCGGGGTGCCAGCGGAACGCGAAGTAGCGCTCGGGCTCCATTCGCACGATGCGGATCTCCATGGTCAGGTGCTCGTAACCCGGGTAGGTGATCTTCGCGCGGAGCACGGCGCCCTCGGCGAACTCGCCCGTGAACGTGGCGCGGAACCACGTGCCGAACTCCTGCGCGCTGGTGAGCCCGCGCCACACGCGGCTGCGCGGCGCCTTCAGGACGGCGGTCTTCTCGATGCGGTCTGTCGCGGTGGTCGGCATGTGCAACCTCCTGGTTGCACAATGTAGATCGGCTCCGCCTCGATATGCAACCTGATGGTTGCCTAACGCCGAGGTTCAGCCTGAGCCCTAAGCCCTAAGCCTTAAGCCAACCAGGTTCTTACGGCTTGACGACCTTCACGACGTAGTAGTTGACGGCTTGCGGCACGTCCTTGAACCAGTGGGGAAGGCCGGCCGGGATCACGATGAAGTCGCCCTTCTTCAGCTGCCGGGTCTCGCCGCCTTCGATTGTCGTGCCGAGCCACTGATTGGGCCGCGCGAGCTTGCCGCCGATCATCTTGCCGCCGGTGACGAAGGTCGCCTCGCCGTCCACGACGTAGAAGATGTCGGTCTCCTTGTCGTGCACTTCGACCTGGCCCGGTCCGGTGCGGCGGGCCGCGGTGGCCTGGTAGTCCGACCCGGCCGCGAGAGGGCCGCCCTTGGCCATCAGCTCCGCGGTCTTGTCGCGATCGAGGTAGACGACGCCACCCGCGGCGGCTGGCGCCTGCGGTACGGCCGCCTGTGCCGCCGCCGCTTGCGCCGGCGCCGCGGCCAGCGCTTTCTTCAGGATCGCCTCGGCCGCCGGAAATTCCTTCTTCGCGTTGGCAAAGAAGACGCCCTGCGCGACACGCAGCGGCGTCCAGCCGAGGACGGTGCGATCGTCGGGGCGCGCGCCGCGGTCGAGGAGGTACTGCACGATCGAGGGCTGGCCCGACACCACGGCGCCGATGAGCGGAGTGCTGCCGCTCCAGCGCGGATCGCCGACGTTGAGCTCGAGCAGCTCGTCGATGTTGTGCGGGTAGTAGAGCAGGGTGTACTCGACCTCGCCGTCCATCCGGTAGTCGCCGAAGACCGCATGGGCGTTGACGTCGTTTCCCAGCTCGATGGCCAGCTTCACGGCGTCGAGCCGCTCGGCCTCGCTGACGCCGGTAAACGGACCGGGGCTCTCGCCCTCCCAGTAGTCGAGGCCCGCGGCGACCATGAGCGGCGTGATGCCCGCCTTGGTGGGCGTCGTCGGGTTGGCGCCGTGTTCGGCG
>Ga0209486_10001038_pt1 | contig 12094 bp, 5 predicted proteins | sample NCCompost_FD_187518 | JGI IMG/M metagenome (GOLD analysis project Ga0209486, IMG submission 187518) | Agricultural soil microbial communities from Utah to study Nitrogen management - NC Compost (SPAdes) (version 2) | ecosystem: Environmental > Terrestrial > Soil > Agricultural land | place: USA...
TCATCGACATCCAGTCCCATTCGTGGAGCGCACTGCTCCACGCCGACGGTCGCCTGATCGGCAAAGTCTCCCAGGGCGTCACCTCGGAAATACTCGGCGAAGCCGCCACGCCCGGCCCGTCGAACGCAAATGTCGACACCATGTACATGGGTGTCACCGCCGAAGATTCAGCGACAGTCGCCGCCATGCAGCGATTCCGCGGCCCGCGCGGCTTCGGGGCCTGGCTCGACTCCATGCAGGCGCACGGCAACACGGTCAACGTCGGCAGCTACCTCGGCGCCACTACAGTGCGCGCGTATGCGATGGGCCAGCGCGAAGGCGCAGCCGATGCCGCCGCACTCGACACCATGCGCACCGTCGTCCGGAACGCGATGCTCGATGGCGCGTTCGGCATCTCCACGGCTCTGATCTATCCGCCCGGCGCGTATGCCAGCACCGAGGAGCTGATCGAGCTCGCCAAGGCGATGGCGCCACTCCACGGGACGTACATCACCCACATCCGGTCCGAGGAAAGCGGCCTGCTCCGCGCGATGGACGAGGCCATGCGCATCGGAAAGGAAGGTGGTGTCCCGGTCGTGATGTACCACTTCAAGGCGTCCGGCCGCACCAACTGGGGGCTCGCCGAGCCGGCGATCGCCAAGATCGATTCGGCGCGCGCGGCAGGGCTGGACTACAAGGCGACGATGTACCCATACCCCGCGTCAGGCAACAACCTGTCATCCTGCATACCAGACTGGGTGCACGCCGAAGGCAAGCTGCTCGCAAACCTGATGGACGCTGCACTGCGTGCCCGGATCCGCGCCGAAATGTCGTCCACGGCGCCTAACGCCCAGGTCTACTGCCAGCACAACCCGCCCGACGCGTACCTGGTCCACGGCTTCAAGCGCCCTGAATACGCGAAGTACCAGGCGAAGCGGCTCAACGAGATTGCGCGCGATCTGGGCAAGGACTGGATGGACGCCATCATCCAGCTGACCATCGACGAACGGAACGTCCTCGGGAAGATCACCTTCGCCATGTCCGAGGAAAACGTCGCGAAGATGATCGCCCGGCCATGGGTCGTGATCGGCAGCGACGCCGGTGGCTTTGATCCCGACACGACGACCGCTGTCGCCCACCCGCGCGCCTACGGCAGTTTTCCTCGAGTGTTAGGCAGATACGTCCGCACCGATTCCGTGCTCACCCTCGAAGACGCCGTGCGCAAGATGACCTGGTCGACAGCACAGATCCTCGGACTGCGCGACCGAGGTATGATCAAGGAGGGGATGTTCGCGGACCTCGTAATTTTTGACCCGGCGACGATCATCGATAACGCGACGTTCGAGAAGCCACATCAATTGTCGACCGGTGTCCGGCACGTGTTCGTCAACGGCATAGCGGTGTGGCGCGATGGCAAACTCACCGACGCCCGTCCCGGGCGCGCGCTCCGGGGTCCGGCCCACCAACCGGTAGTCCGTTGAAGATCCGGCGTGTCGCCGCGATTGCCGGCACAGCGTTCCTGCTCTTCGTCGTCGTCTGTGTGGTCCGCACCCTCAGCCTCGAGCCGTATCGCGTCAACGCACCGGCAACGGATCGGGACATCGCAAATGCGGCAATCAACGTCGAGCGCTTTACCACCGCCCTCACGTTCCCGACGATCTCAACCCAGGACTCCGCGACGTTCGACCCCGCGCCATTCACGGAACTGCACACCTGGATCGAGGACGCGTTCCCTAACGTCACCCGCCGCCTGACGAGGGAAATCGTCGCCAACTACAGCCTCCTGTACACGTGGACCGGTTCCGATACAACTCTCGACCCCATTCTACTGATGGGGCACCTGGACGTGGTCCCCGTAGAACCCGGAACGGAGTCACGATGGACGCATCCGCCGTTCGCCGGAGTTGTCGCCGACAGCTTCGTCTGGGGGCGAGGCACCCTCGATGACAAGGCGTCGGTCGTCGCCATTCTCGAGGCGGTCGAATGGCTCATCGGCCAGGGTTACGAACCACGTCGCACGATCTACCTCGCCTTCGGCCACGACGAGGAACTCGGCGGATTCTCCGGCGCCGCTGAAATCGCCGCTATCCTGAAGGCACGCGTCGGGCGACTGGCCTTCCTCGTGGATGAAGGCGGCGTCGTGGCGGAAGGGCTCATGCCCGGGGTCAACCGTCCCGTCGCCTTGGTGGGCGTGGTCGAAAAGGGGTCGATGGGGGTGAACCTGACCGTGGAGCAGGCCGGCGGGCATTCGTCGATGCCGCCCGGGCACACTGCCGTCGGGATCCTCAGTCAGGCAATAACCCGGCTCGAGAACAATCAGATGCCGGCCACGTTGACGCCCGTGGTCTCGGAGATGCTCCTGCGGCTGGCACCGGAAATGCCGTTCACGATGCGTTTCCCGATGGCCAACCTGTGGGCATTCCGGCCCGTCATCGTCCGAGCACTACTCGGCAACCCACGGACCGCAGCGATGCTTCGAACGACGACGGCGGCGACCATGGTCAGCGGCAGCCCGAAGGAAAACGTTCTGCCAATTGTCGCTCGTGGGCTGGTAAATTTCCGCCTCCTTCCGGGTGACACACCGGAGATGGTCCTCGACCATGTCCGTCGGGTGGTGGCCGACACCGTGGTTCACGTGGACGGGCGTGGCAGGGAAGCATCACCCGTGGCTGATTACGCCGCGCCGGAATTCAAGGTCGTGGAGAGAACGATTGGACAGCTATTCCCGGACGCGGTTCCGGTCCCATTTTTGATGATTGGCGGAACGGATACCCGCCACTATGAAGGGCTTACGCGTAACGTCTATCGGTTCAACCCGATCGTCGCGACGACGGAGCTCGTGTCCGGCGCGCACGGCACCAACGAGAGGGTTCGCGCCGACGACTTCGTTCGGGCGGCCCGCTTCTTCGCTCAATTGATCAGGAACGCCCAGTGAAGCAGGTACGCGGACATCAGCGCAGTCATTCCGTTGTCGTGAGGCGCGGTACCTAGTGGCCGTTAAACTCTGCCCGCAGTGCGGCACGCGGTACGAGGGGGACAACCGCTTCTGCACGCTCGACGGCGCGACGCTGGTCGCTGAGAGCCCGGCTGACTCGCTCCAGGGGAGCGTGCTCGCGGACCGCTACCTGATCGACCGGAAGCTCGGCGAAGGCGGCATGGGCGAGGTGTACCTCGCCGAGCATATCCGCATGAAGCGGAAGGTGGCCGTGAAGGTGATGCGGGCCTGGCTGACCAAGGATCCCGCCGCGATTGGGCGCTTCCACCGCGAAGCGGAGAACGCCAGCCAGATCACGCACCCTAACGTGGCCGGCGTATACGACTTCGGCGAAACCGACCAGGGACTCGTCTACCTGGCGATGGAGTTCGTCGAGGGCGAGTCGCTGACTGCGCTCCTCGAGCGCGAGAAGGTGCTGAACCACATCCGCGCATCGGACATCGTCAGCCAGACGGCTGACGCGCTGGCCGCTGCTCATGTACTCGGCATCCTGCACCGCGACCTCAAGCCCGACAACGTGATGATCGGGCGGACACGGGCGCGCACCGACCTGGTGAAGCTGCTCGACTTCGGCATCGCCCGCGTGATGGGTCGTGAGACGCAACACTTCACGTCGACGGGCCTCATCGTCGGCACGCCGGAGTGGATGAGCCCCGAGCAGATCGCCGGCGACACGCTCGACGCGCGGTCGGACATCTATACGTTAGGCCTGATCGCCTTCCGCATGCTGACGGGGCAGGGGGCGTTTTCGGGGGCGACGTCGCAGGAGGTGCTGCTGGCGAAGATGACGAAGGCGCCGCGACACCTGCACGACGTGGTGACCGACGTGGACTGGCCGGAGGACCTGGAAGCGGCGATGGACAAGGTCCTCGCCACCGACCCGAACGCGCGATATGACGACGCGCTGCTGTTCGCGGCAGACTTCTACGCGGGCATCGCGAAGCTCCCCATGACGCCGTCGGCCGAGGAATACTTCACGCTCCTCACGCAACGCGCCATCACGCCGGGGCGCCTCAACACGATCGACACGCCGGTGCGTGGTATTGCGAGCATGGAGACGCCGTCGCGGCCGATGCCGCGACGCGAAGTCAACGTGCCCCAGCTCGCCGATACGACGGTCATTCCAGCCGCAGTGGCGGCAGAATTGAAGGCGGCCGCGCACCCAGAGGCCGAGCTGGTGAGCACCACCGGCAAGAGTGTCGGCCTGCATACGCCGGTAGAGGTAAATCCCGCTTTTCCCCCACCGGCTGAGAAGAAGCGCCGAGGTCCGTTGTACGCGTTGGCAGGGGTGGCGGCGGTCGCGGTCATCGCACTGCTGGCGTCGCAGTTAGGTGGGAACGAGGCGCCGACAACAACAGTCGGTGCTGACAGCGGCGCAAAGGTTGCCGCCGCCACGTCTGATTCGGCAGCGGGTGGTGTTGGACGTGGACCTGATTCCGCTACGTTAGCGGCGGCGCGAGCGGGCGGCGCTGGACCGACCGACAGCACGGCGCCGACGGGGCGTTCGGTCGGGCCGGCCCTGGATAGCGTTGCTAACCGGAGTCGCGGCTCGGTCTTCACCATCGCGCGGGGCCGCAGCCGCGCGACGGCGTTCCTGGTCGACGCCGACGGACTGCTGCTCACGTCATCCAGCAGCGTTGGGTCCTCCCCGCTGGTCGACGTCTTTCTCGACGGCTCGCGGCGCGTCCGTGGCCGGGTTGTTTCGATCGACTCGGCGCGCGGCCTGGCTGCGGTACTGATCGCCACGCGCAACTGTCCGTCCAACTGCGTGCCGCTGACGCTCGCTGCCGACCGGGTGCAGTACAACAGCGGGGACTCGGTCATCGCCATGACCGGTGCCACGCTGGTATCGCAGGGTGGCCGCTCCAAGGGCGCTCTCAGCAACACCGCCGCCCAGCGTCTGACCGCCGCGTTAGGCACGAGTGAATCCGGAACCGGCTCACCAGTCTTCCTCCCCGACGGCAACGTCCTCGGCCTGGTGCGGAACGGGGGTGGCCGGAGCGCCATGCTCGTGCCGGCCTCGGTGGCGCGGGCGTTCGTGCGCGAAGCGCAGGCCGAACGCTCGTCGAGGAACCTGCAGCCGGTGGATTCGCTGCTGCAGACGTGGCCCTCGCGCCCGTTAGGCGCGGCTGAACTCGCGGCCGGTGTCCGCCGGACCACGAACGACCTCGATGCGTTCCGGGTGCGGCGCGGTGACTTCGAGGCGCTGATCATGACGCCGCAGATCCTGGCGCTGCGCAAGGCGGAAGCGGACACGCTCCGGAAGTATTTCAACCCGGGGTCGACGTCGACCATGTTCTGCGACGGCAACGGCCCGTGTGATCCGATCGAGGCGTGGACGGGCCTCAACGACTACCTGGGCGAACGGCGAGCCGTGGTGGTGGTCCAGGTCGCGCCGTCGCGATTCCCGCCGCCGTATCGCGGAGAACATGCCAGGCAGGACATGAACCGGCGACCGGCCCTCACGCGAATTCTGCTGGTGCGTGCCAATACGAATCTGGAGCCGATCGAGGCGCACCGTGTCTTTTCGGTGGTCAATCCGAACGACTATCCGGAGAACCAGCGCGAGGCGCTGGGGTCGATCCTGGCGGTGTACAATCCGACGGTGATCCTGGAAGGTGGGCCGCTGGAGCTCCAGATCTTCACCCAGGGCGGCCGGGCTCCGCAGCGTCTGCCGATCCCACAGTCCGTCCTCGACGCGATCCGCCGCGACATGGCCTCGGTGATTCGTTAGGCCTCCGCCAGGATTTCGCGGAAAAAGGCAACACCTGGGGTACGGATTCTACGAATTGTACCGGATTGCTCCGAGTAATCTTTCGGCTACGGGGCGACATGGGGGTCACACTCTGGTTTGATCAGATCTGATCAAACCCAATGGCTCTCTCTTTCGCTTGTGCTCGAAGCCCTGAAGTGACTTCGGGACTGATCCGATCAGATTCGTGTAATCCGCACCCCTGGTGTTATTTTCACGTTAATGCAAGCGTGACCTCCAGTGCGCGCGCGAATCGCGCAACGATCTCGTCGATCTCCTGCCCGGTGATGATGAACGGCGGGGCCAGCATCGCGAGATCACCGTTCGTGCCGTCGGCGTGCCCGACGTTAGGCCACACGATCAGCCCCTCGTCCTGCGCGATGCGCGCAAACCGCTCGGCGAATCGCAGGGACCGGGGGAACGGCGCTTTGGTCCCGGGGTCAGCGACGAACTCGATGCCGGCCAGGAGCCCGCGCCCGCGGATGTCGCCGATTCCACGGAGTCGCGTCAGTCCCTGCAGTCGTTGGTGGAATGTTACGCCGATGTCACGGCACCGTTCGATGAGGCGATGTCTATCGAGATAGTCGAGCGTCGCCACCGCGGCAGCGCACGTGACGGCGTGATGCGAAAATGTCTGCGCATGGAGCAGGGCGCCGCTTCCCCGTGCGATTGGTTCGATGATCGCGTCACGCGTGAGGACGGCGCTCACAGGCGCATAACCACCGGCGATGCCCTTGCCGAGTGTGAGGATGTCGGGAACGACGCCGAATGACTCGATCGCTGTCCACGTGCCGGTACGACCGGAACCACACAGCACTTCGTCCGCGATCATGAGGACGTCGTGCCGGTCGCAGATCTCCCGCACGTTACGCAGGTAGTCGGGGCGCGGCACGTTCGCGCCAGTGGAGCTTCCTCCGATGGGCTCCAGGATGAATGCCGCAACGCGGTCCGGGCCTTCGTCGATAATCGCTGCTTCCAGTGCGTTGCCACTGCACGCAGGGCAATCCTCCGCACTACTGCACGCGCATCGATAGGCATAGGGGGCCGGAATCCGGCGAATGTCGGTGAGCCATTCCTCCCAGTTCTTTCGATACGATTCGCGCGCGCCGGTGGAGAGTGCCAGCAGCGTGTTGCCGTGATACGATGGACTCAGCGCGATGACGCGATGTTTCGCAGTCTGTCCCCGCTCTATCCAGTGCTGGCGCGCGAGCTTGAGTGCGACTTCAGTGGCTTCGGATCCGCTGCCCACGATGTAGGCGCGATCCATGCCTTCCGTTCGGCGCACAAGGGTGTCGCACAGCTCCTCGACGGCCTGATTCGTGAATGCCGCGCCACTCACGTATGCCAGGCGCGAAGCCTGGCGCGCCATCGCCTCGCCGATCTCTCTCACGCCGTGGCCGATGGTGGCGACATACGCGCCACCAACCGCATCGAGGTATCGCTTTCCGTTCTCGTCCTCGATCCAGCATCCCCCACCGCGCACAGCAAGTGGATAATCGCGCGCCAGCGACCGGTAAAAGACTGGAGAGTCAGGGTATCGATGCACTCCTGAGAAACTGAATCACCAGGTAACTGCAAGCCAGATCCTAATGGCAGGCCGTGCGTTGAAAAGGAGTCGCTGGGCTGGCAGTTTCAGTAGTACAATCAACGCTTCGAAAACCCCTTGAACACAGAGAGCACAGGGATCGCGGGGGACTATAACGATTTCCCCTGTGTTCCCTGTGATCCCTGCGGTTCAGTGTCTTTCGAAAGCCGGGGATTGCCGCCCAAGCATGGCGGTTCTCAAACTTCAAGAACTCAATGAAAGTAGGCCTTGTAGGCTTTGCGGGATCCGGGAAAACCACCGTTTTCAACATCATGACCGGACTTCACGTTCCCGTCGGCTTTGGCGGCGAAGTGCGACTCGGCATCGTGAAAGTGCCTGACGAGCGCATCGACGCCTTGTCGAAGATCTTCAAGCCGAAGAAGACCACGTACGCGGAGATCAGCTTCTGCGATGTGCCCGGCGAGCATGGCGCCGAAAAGAAGGGGTTGTCGACGAAGTCGCTGCAGCAGATCCGCGACCAGGAAGCGCTCTGTCTCGTGATTCGCGACTTCGACAATCCGGCCGTCGAAGGGAAGCCCGATCCGTTATCGGACCTCGAGGCGTTTCATACGGAATGCGTGTTTGCCGATCTCGATCTTGTCGAGCGCCGGCTGGCGCGCGCGCAGAAGGAAAAGGCACCCCCGCAGGAAGTGGCGGCTTTCAACCTCATGAAGGGCGCGCTCGAAGATGGCCGGCCACTGCGTTCAGTTCCGGCGAAGGAGCTCGACCGGAGCCAGCTCAAGAACTACGTCTTCCTCACCGATCGTCCGCTGCTCGTGGCCGTCAATCGCGACGAGGCTCGGTTGGCGGACCCGATGCCGGCCGCGTTAGGCGACCGGATTACCGCACTGGAAGCCGCCGGCTTGGTGCTGTCGGCCAGCGTTGAGGCGGAGATCGCCGGTCTCGCCCCCGACGAACAGAAAGCGTTCCTCGACGACCTGGGCGTCACCGAGTCCGCGCTGGCGCGTTTCATTCGCGCGGCGTATGGCCTGCTCGACCTGATTTCATTTTTCACCGTCGGCGAGGATGAAGTGCGCGCCTGGACGATCCGGCGCGGCACGAACGCGCGCGTCGCCGCCGGCCGGATTCACTCGGACCTGGAACGGGGGTTCATCAGGGCCGAGGTGATTCCGTACGAGGTGTTCGTCAAACACGGCTCGGAGCATGCGGTGAAGGAGGCCGGCAAGCTCCAGGTCGAAGGGAAAGAGTACATCGTCTCCGACGGCGACATCATGCATGTCCGCTTCAACGTGTAACGCTCTTCATGAGCTCCACGGAACGTCTCAGGGATGCAGTCGGCGACCGCTATCGCATCACGCGCGAGCTCGGCGCGGGCGGAATGGCCACCGTCTACCTCGCGCATGACCTGAAGCACGATCGCGAGGTCGCGATCAAGGTCGTCCATCAGGAACTCGCGGCGGCCCTCGGCGGCGAACGATTCCTGGCCGAGATCAAGACCACCGCGCGACTGCAGCATCCGCATATACTGCCGTTGCTTGATTCCGGTGAAGCTGGCGGGACGTTGTACTACGTCATGCCGTTTGTCGCCGGAGAATCGCTGCGGGACCGGCTCGATCGGGAAAAACAGCTGCCGATCGAGGATGCGATCAGCATCGCGCGCGAGGTGGCGGACGCGCTCGGATATGCGCACGGCCACGGCATCGTGCACCGCGATATCAAGCCGGAAAACATTCTCCTCCAGGGAACCCACGCCGCGGTCGCGGATTTCGGGATCGCACTCGCCGTGCAAAGCGCCGGCGGCCCCCGACTCACGCAGACGGGACTCTCGTTAGGAACGCCGAACTACATGAGTCCTGAGCAGGCGATGGGTGACAAGACGATCGACGCCCGCTCGGACATCTACGCGCTGGGCGCCGTCACGTACGAGATGCTGACGGGGGAGCCGCCGTTCACCGGGGCGAACGTCCAGGCGATCGTCGCCAAGGTGTTGAGTGACCGGCCACGGCCACCGTCGATGGTCCGCGATACCGTTCCGCCCGAAGTCGATGCGGCGGTGCTGAAATGCCTGGCGAAGCTGCCGGCCGATCGATTCCCGAACGCGCCGGCGTTTGCGACAGCGCTGACGGGCCCGCCGGTCCGGACGTCTCGAACAGGAGCCATTCCTCGCGCAGGCGACGCGCGACCGTGGCGATTGGCTACCGTCGCACTGGCGCTTACCACCCTCGTGCTGGCGGGCGTCGTGCTGTTTCCGCGCGGAGAACGTGAGCGACGCACTGTCACGCGTGCTGAGCTGGAGATCGGGCGAACGACCACGTTGACGCCGCCGACGATCGAGGCGTCGCCTGACGGTCGGTCGGTCGTCTACTGCAATGGTCTGGAGATCTGGATCCGACGGCTCGAGGACATGGCTGCCTCGGTGCCACGGGCCGGCAGCGGTGGTTGTTTTTCGGCCAGCTTCTCACCGGACGGGCGGCAGCTCGCGGTGCTCGGCGTGCCTAACGGTTTGCGGATTGTCTCGTTGACGGGCGAGGCGCCACCGCGTCCGATTGTCGTGAGCGAGCTTCCTGACGTGCCGATCTATGGTGGTGGAATCGAATGGGCGGCGGATGGAAACGTATACATCGCCTCGCGCAATGTCCTGTTGCGGATTGCTCCCGACCAGGGAACGTCGGCCGTCGTAGCCCGGGTCGATTCCGCGAATGTCTTTCGGTCCATCGACGTAATGCCCGAAGCGAAGGCTTCGGTGGTGGCAATTTCACCGCGGGCAGGCACGCAACTGTCCGAGTACCGTATCGCGGTCGTCGATCACAGCAACGGGTCGCTTGAATACATTCAGCAGGGCGTAAACGCCAAGCTTGCTGGTGATCATCTCATTGTCGCGCGCGATGACGGCAAGTTGTTCGCTGTCCCATTCGACCTTGGGTCACGTTCGCTTCGGGGGACGCCGGTCGTGCTCGGGGACAGCCTGACCGGAGAAGTGCCCGCACTCGACGTTACAGTAGATGGGACGCTGGTCTACTGGCGCACAGGCGGCGCCGGCTACGGCCACCCCGTGCTCGTGGACCGCGACGGCACTGCCCGCGAAGTGACGCCGAGGTGGAGTTCCGTTTTCCTGATCCCGCGCATTTCGGCGGATGGTTCGAGGATGGTCGTTGAGCAGTTCATCACCGGCGCCAGCGACGCCTGGCTCCGGGACCTGCGCACCGGAGTCACGCAGCGACTGACGTCATCCGGGTCGACGAGTGGACGACCGACCTGGAATCCGGACGGCCGCTCCATCTCGGTGATTTCCGACCGGGAAGGGACGGCGCAGGCATACCGCCTCCGCCTCGACGACGCCAGCATGCAACCGCTCGGGTCGTATGAATCGCGGGGCGTGTTCCATGTCGAGTGGGCGCGAGGCGGAGAGTGGTTGATCCTCCGTACCGATGACCAGGCATCCGGCAAGGGCGACATCGTGACGGTGCGACCGGGCGTGGACTCGGTAGCGAGGCCACTGGTGGCCACGGAGTTCTCGGAGTACGCACCCGCGATCTCGCCGGACGGAAAGTACCTGGCGTATGTGTCGAACCAGAGCGGCCGGTTCGAAGTGTGGGTGTGTACATTCCCCGACGGACAGGGTCGATGGCAGGTCAGCAGCACCGGTGCGACGGAACCGCTCTGGTCGCGGAGCGGCAAGGAGCTGTTCTACGTGACCGAAGGTCACCTCGTCAGTGCCGCCGTCACCACGTCACCGTCGTTCCAGGCGTCACCACCCGCGCGGCTGTTCCCGATCGCGTCGTTCGTGCTGTACGGCGTTTTCAATAGAAACTACGACGTGATGCCTGACGATCGCCGCTTCCTCATGATACGTCGCGACGAGGAACAGACCACACGGCTCATGGCGGTCTTCAACTGGCGCGCGCAGCTCGAGCGGAAATGAGCGTTCGGCTCCGTCTGAACCATACCGTGGTCTCCCGGTTATTTCTGCATTCTGCACCGGGCATTCAATGACGCCTCCCCCCAGAATCCTGCTTGCCGACGCCGACGCGTTTTTCGCGGCGGTGGCGCGACTGGTAGATCCGGACGGCGCGGGCAAGGCCACGCTCCTTATCGTCGGTGGCCGTCGCGGGAGCCGCGGCGTGGTCTGCTCCGCATCATGGGAAGCGCGCCAATACGGTGTTCGTTCCGCGATGCCTATCGCGCGAGCGGAGAAACTCTGTCCGCAGGCGATGTTCGTCCCGGTGCCGGGCAGGGAATGCGGAATCAAGAGCAGGGAAATCCGAAAAGTCCTGGAGAAGTTCACACCGATCGTCTCCGGTGCCAGCGTCGACGAGTGGTACATGGATCTCGGCGGCACCGAAGGCATCTACCATAACGAGTCGTTGCGTGACACCGCGCATCGCATTCGTGCGGCGGTGAAACGGGAAACGGGGATGTCGGTTTCGATCGGCGGCGGAACGAATCGCCTGATTGCGAAGATGGCGGTAGAGCGCGCCAAGGCGAAGCCCGGCACCACGGCCGATGGTGTGCACATCGTCGCCCCGGGCGATGAGGGCGCGTTCCTTCGCACATTCAATCTGGCCGACATTCCGATGGTCGGCCCGAAGTTCCAGTCGAAGCTTGCGTCGTTAGGTATGGTAACGGTGCCGGACCTGTTGAAGCACGACATCGTTTCCCTGCGACGGATGCTCGGGACCAATGCGGCCGAGTGGCTCTGGGACCGCGCGCACGGGATTGGTGGATCGGAGGTCGAGGGTCACGGCGACCGGAAGAGCATGAGTCGGGACGAGACCTTCTCGGTCGACCTCACAAAGGATGAGGACATCGAGCGCGAGCTGCT
>Ga0209486_10001039_pt1 | contig 12090 bp, 9 predicted proteins | sample NCCompost_FD_187518 | JGI IMG/M metagenome (GOLD analysis project Ga0209486, IMG submission 187518) | Agricultural soil microbial communities from Utah to study Nitrogen management - NC Compost (SPAdes) (version 2) | ecosystem: Environmental > Terrestrial > Soil > Agricultural land | place: USA...
GATCGCGATGAAGGAATTGCCGCAGCTGCTGCGGACGCTGCTGGCCGACCGTTTCAAGCTGACGACGCACACGGAAACGCGCGAGCTGCCGGTCTACGACCTGGTGCTCGCCCGCAGCGACGGCCGCCTCGGTCCCGACATGAAGCCGTCGAAGTCCGAGTGCGCGAACGACGAGATCGTCGCCCAGCAAGGCGCGGCGCTGGCGAAGGGCGATGTGGCCAGCTTCGTCGGGAAGCCCGGGCCCTGCATGGTCACGACTGATACATCGGGCGGGCCGCTCAACCTGGTGATGCGCGGTGACGGGCAGGAGATGAAGCAGCTCGTCGAGCAGCTGTCGGTACTGACCGGCCGTACGGTGCGCGACAAGACCGGGCTGACTGGCCGCTACGACTTCGCCATGAAGCTGGACCTGCAGATGGTGCTGGCGCTGGCCAAGAAGATGGGCGCGCCTGTCCCGGCGGCTGCCGCGAACATCCCGCAGGCCGACGGCTCGTCCCTGATGACGGCGCTCAACGAACAACTCGGGCTCAAGCTCGAGTCAACCCGTGGCCCGGTGAACGTGGTAATCATCGACAGTGTCGAGGCAGCAGTCGCAGACTAGAACTCGCCGGGCGGTAGCCCAGACGGCCGCGCTCATCTTCCTCGTGAGCGCTGCCGTCGGCGCCGAGCCGCTCGGCAGTATTCCCAATCCGCGCACCCGCGACGGCACGTGGGTGACCGACATGCCCGGGGCGCTGCGCGCGGACACGATTGCCCGGCTCAACTCCACCATCGGCGAGTTCGAACGGACGAAGGGCGCCGAAATGGCGGTCGTCGTGATCCGCTCGCTCGATGGTCTGACGATCGAGGAAGCCGCCGTCGAGCTCTTCGAGCTCTGGAAGATCGGCAAGGAGAGCAACGACAACGGTCTGCTGCTGCTCTGGTCCACCGGCGATCGCCGCGTTCGCGTGGAAGTGGGCTACGGGCTCGAGGGCGCGCTGCCCGACGGCAAGGTGGGAGCGATTCTCGATGCCCGCGTGATCCCGAAGTTCAAGTCTGGCGAGTTCGATGAGGGCCTGCTTGCCGGCGTCGATGCGCTCCTGAGCGCGGCGCGCGACGAACCGATGGATCTCCCGTCTCCGCGGAGCGAGTCCTACGGAAGCGCCTGGCCCGGCATCGCTGCGGTAATCGGCCTGCTTGCGGGTCTTCCGCTCACCGTCGTGGGCTCGATCGTCGGCTTCCGGACCTGGCGCCGGCGCCACCGGCGCCGCTGCCCGCAATGTCAGACGTTGATGACGCTCGTCGACGAGTCGCACGACAACGCGCTGCTCGAGGAGGGGCAGCAGGCAGAAGAGCGCATCACGAGCGTCGACTACGATGTGTGGAAGTGCCGGTCCTGTGGGCATCATTTCTCGCTGCGATACCCGAAGTGGTTCAGCAGCTACTCCAAGTGCACGCAGTGCCACAACCGCACCAGGTCGTCCACCGAGAAGGTCCTCGCCGCAGCGACCACGGCCAGTGAAGGCAGCGCGCTCGTCGTCGAGACGTGCGCGTTCTGCACCTTCCGCCGGGAGTACACGAAGGTTCTTCCGCGCATCGAGTCGAGCGGCTCGTCAGGCGGCTCGTCGAGCGGCGGGTCGGCCGGTGGGTCCAGCAGTTTTGGCGGCGGCGGATCGGGTGGCGGCGGCGCCAGCAGGGGCTATTAGCCGGGAAGCAAGACAAGCATCTATCGTGGAGCACCGATCCGCCACCGTTTGGCGGAGTGCAGGTCAATCCGGGGTGGGTCGCTCGACTGAATCGATCACGAGCACCTCCACCGGGCCGCGTGATGCCTCCAGCTTCAAGCCAAGCTGCTCCTGCACGGCGGTGAAGATCGAGGGGAACTCAGGCGCCGCGGCGGTCGACGAATCCGGCGTGAAGCGGAGATCGAGATCGAACTCGCCACTGAGGCCGGTGCGATTGATCACCCGCTGGTTGAACACGGAGCCGGTCAGCATGATCGCGAACCCGTCCATCGACACCCGGCCGTTGATCCTCGCCGTTCCATTGCTCACCGAGGCGGACGGGAATCCGGACGATGATCCGCTTGCCGGCGCTGTCGGCTTCAACTGCGGACCGAGCCGGCCGTCGCCGCGCAGCAGGGTGAGCGAATACACCTGCTGCTCTCTCGTTTCAACGTGCGCCACGAGCTTGAAACGCTCAGCGAGCAGTGTCCGCAGCATCGCCGGCCGCAGCCCGTCTGGCGTCCCCTCGCGGCCCCGGGCAATGATGTCGAAGCGCTCCCTCGTCAGCCAGTCCGGGCCGCCGATAATCTGAAAGATGCGCATTTCGTAGGCGTTCGCGATGACAGATTTCAATGCAACATTCGACGCGCTGAAGCTGCCATTGGACCGCGAAGGCGGGATGGCGTTCGAAATGCCGTTCGTATTCGGTTTGACCGAGACGACCTCGAACGAGTTCGGCGGCTGAGCCTGAAGCGGCTGGATAAGCAGTGTGGCGGCCAGAACGAGCGGCAAGCGCATGGGGTTCTCCCGGCAGACGTCCGATGGCTATTGGACGATGGGAAAGCGAAACAGTTTGCCCGGGCGTCCGGCAGGTTGGGAGCCAATGGGACGACAGTGTTACAGTGCCTGCAATGCCCGACGGGTGTGACCCGTATTAGAAGCGGAGAGACCTCAAGAATGCGCCGCGGCTCGATCCTCTTCTTCTGCGTGTGCTGGGCGGTCAGCGTGGCCTCTTTCGGCCTGCGCGCCGGTCACCCGTCTGCCCAGGCGCAGGCCGCGGCCCCCGGGCAGAGTCTCGGCCAGGGCGGCGCGCCCGGCGGGCAGCCCACGACGCCCGAGAAGCAGGGCGCAGCGCCGCAATCCGAGCAGGCGCTGGTCAAGCAATACTGCGTCACCTGCCACAATGCCCGCACGCTGACCGGCGGGCTGTCGCTCGAAGGGCTCGACCCGGCGGCGGCCGCCAGCCACTCGGACGTATGGGAAAAGGTGATCGTGAAGCTGCGTGGCGGCATGATGCCGCCCGTCGGCATGCCGCGACCCGGCGAGGCCGCACTGCAAGGGTTCGCGGCGTCGCTCGAGCGCCGGATCGACGCGCAGGCACTGCAGTCGCCGGACCCGGGACACAAGCCGATCCACCGCCTGAACCGCACGGAGTACGGCAACGCCGTACGGGATCTGCTGGACCTGGAGGTCGACGTCATGGACCTCCTGCCGCCGGATGACGAGAGCCACGGCTTCGACAACATCGCCGGCGTGTTGCGCGTCTCGTCGTCGCTGCTCGAACAGTACCTCACCGCTGCCCGGCGTGTGAGCAGCGTGGCCGTCGGCACCGACACCGAGGTCGTGCGGCTCGCCTACCGCGTGCCGCCGGACGATTCGCAACAGGACGAAGTGGACGGCCTGGGCCTGGGCACCCGCGGCGGCATGCGCTTCCGTCACAACTTCCCGCAGAATGCCGAGTACGAGCTCGCCATCAGCCTGATGCGCAACTTCCACGGCTACATCACCGGCCTGGAGTTCGCGCACCGCGTCGAGATCGCGATCGACGGCGAGCAGGTGTTCACTGCGCACGTCGGCGGCCCCGCGGACAACCTCGCCAGCGACAGGAACATGTCGGCGGCGGCCGACGACATCCACAAGCGCCTGAAAGCGCGCGTGCGCGTCGCAGCCGGTCCCCATGACGTCGGCGTCACCTTCTACCGGCGGAATCGCGCGCAGTCGGACGAGCCGCTGCAGCTCCACGAGCGCCATCACGATCTGCAGGACATGAATGGCCTGCCGATCGTCGATCAGGTCACGCTGGCCGGCCCGTTCAACCCGACCGGCCCGGGCGACACGCCGAGCCGCCGGCGCATCTTCACTTGCCGTCCTTCGACGCCCACACAGGAAGCCTCCTGCGCGCGGACGATCCTCACGACCATGGCCCGCCTCGCGTACCGGCGGCCGGTGACTGCAAACGACCTGGACCCTCTGCTGGCGCTCTATGAAGAGGGCCGGGCCGAAGGCGCCAGTTTCGACGCCGGCATCGAACAGGCGCTGCGACTGATCCTGGCGAGCCCGAAGTTTCTGTTCCGCGTCGAGGCACCGCCCGCGTCAGCCGCTGGCGTCGGGCGGGTCTCCGATCTGGAGCTGGCGTCGCGGCTGTCGTTCTTCCTGTGGAGCTCGATCCCCGACGACGAGCTGCTGAAGGTCGCCGAGCAGGGCCGCCTCGACCAGCCACCCGTGCTCCGGGCACAGGTCGAGCGGATGCTCAAGAACCCGAAAGCCCGGGCGCTCGTCGACAGCTTCGCGACCCAGTGGCTGCGGCTGCGGAATCTCCGCAGCCTCTCCCCCATCGCGCGCGAGTTTCCGAACTTCGACAACGAGCTGCGGGAGGCGTTCCGCATCGAGACCGAGCTGTTCTTCGCGAGCATCGTCCGCGAAGATCGAAGCGTTCTCGATTTCCTGAACGCGGACTACACCTACGTGAACGAGCGGCTGGCGCGCCACTACGGCATCCCCAACGTGTACGGCAGCCACTTCCGGCGGGTACCCGTGCAACAGGACGCGCGCCGCGGCCTGCTCGGACAGGGCAGCATCCTGACGGTGACGTCCTATCCGAATCGCACCTCGCCCGTGCTGCGCGGCAAGTGGGTCCTCGAGAACATCCTCGGCACGCCGCCGCCGTCGCCGCCGGCGGACGTCCCCGACATCGAGGAAAACCACCCTGGCGAGGAGGCCCGGTCGCTGCGCGCGCGGCTCGAGGCGCACCGCCGGAACCCGACGTGCGCCAGCTGTCACCGCGTGATGGACCCGCTGGGCTTTGCGCTCGAGAACTTCGACGGCCTCGGCCAGTGGCGCGAGAAGGAGCCGGGCGGCGCGATCGATCCGACGGGACAGCTCGCGAACGGCACGAAGATCGATGGTCCCGTCGCGCTCCGTAAAGCCGTCCTCGAGCGCCCCGAGATGTTCGTCCGTGCGCTCACGGAGAAGCTGATGACCTATGCGCTCGGACGCGGCATCGAGCTCGACGACAGACCGCTCGTGCGTGAGGTGGCTCGAGCGGCCGCACCTGACTACCGCTGGTCGTCGATCGTGCTCGGCATCGTCCGGAGCGCGCCGTTCCAGATGAAGAAGGCACCGGCTGAGGAACGCCGTTAAGGCGTTCCGGGAGACAAGGAGTGACCATGTTCGTCACCAGGAAGCATCTTCCCCGGAGAACGTTTCTGCGAGGCATCGGCGTGAGCCTGGCGCTGCCACTGCTCGACTCGATGATTCCCGCCCGCACGCTGCTGGCGCAGACGGCGGCGCGCCCGGTGACGCGGCTCGGTTTCGTCTATTTCCCGCACGGGGCCGTCATGCGCTCGTGGACGCCGGCGGCGGAGGGGGCAAACTTCGAGTTCACGCCGATCCTCAAGCCGCTCGAGCCGTTCCGTCACCAGCTCAACGTCGTCACCGGCCTCGCGCACGCGGCTGCGGACACGACGGCGGTGCACTCGCTGAGCCCGACGACCTGGCTGAGCGGCGTGCGTCCGAAGGCGACGCAGGGCGTCGATGCCTACGCGGGCGTGACGGCTGACCAGATTGCAGCACGGGCGATTGGACAGGGCACTATCCTGCCGTCGCTCGAGCTCGCCTCGGAGGATCCGTCCGCGCTCTTCGGATCGTGCGACGTCGATTACGGCTGCATCTACCTCAACACCCTCTCGTGGGCGACGCCGGAAACGCCGCTGCCGATGGAGATCAATCCCCGCAAGGTGTTCGAGCGGCTGTTCGGGCAGGGCGGAAACGCGGCGCAACGCGAGGCGCGGTTCCGGCAGGACCGCAGCCTCCTCGATGCCGTGCGCCGCGACGCCGCGAGCCTGCAGCTCCAGCTCGGGCCGTCGGATCGCCGCGTGATGAGCCAGTACCTCGACAACGTGCGCGAGATCGAGCGCCGGATCCAGCTTGCCGGGAAGACGCAGGACGACCGGGATCTGGATCTCCCCTCACGCCCGGCCGGCGTGCCGTTCGACTACGAAGAGCACATCGAGCTGATGTACGACTTGATGACGCTGGCGTACCAGGCCGACATCACGCGGGTCATCTCGTTCATGGTGTCGCGCGAGGTCACCGCCCGCACGTATCCCCAGGTGGGCGTGTTCGAGGGGCACCACTCCGTCTCCCATCACGCGAACCGCGCCGAGAAGATCGAGCAGAACGCGAAAATCCAGACCTACAACGTCGGCGCGTTTACCCACTTGCTGGAGCGGATGCGGAACACGCCGGATGGCGACGGGTCGCTGCTGGATCACTCGCTGCTGCTCTACGGCAGCAACATGAGCAACAGCAACGCGCACGATCACTTCCCGCTGCCGAACGTCGTGATCGGCGGCGCGAGCGGCCGGATGCGGGGCGGGCGGCACCTGCGCTACCCGGACCGCACGCCGATGACGAACCTGCTGCTCTCGATGCTCGACAAGGCGGGCGTCGACCTCGAGCGGCTCGGCGACAGCACGGGACCGTTGACGGATCTCTAGCCGTAGTGTCCGCCTTCAGGCGGACCAACAGATTGTGGCGCGGACCTTGTCAGGTCCGCGTTGGTAGTAGTGGTGAAACGAGACGACATGCGTAACGCGCTCCTGGTAGTTGCTGTTCTCGCGACGCTCGCCGCAGACGCGGCGGCGCAGGACCTGCGGCTCGTGCAGGCGGCCAAAGCCGCCGAACACGCACAGGCGATCGCGCTGCTCGGCGGCGGCGCCGATGCGAACCAGCGGTCGGCCGACGGCACGACGGCGCTGCACTGGGCGGTCAGAAACAACGACGCGACGCTCGTCGACCGGCTGCTCCGGGCCGGAGCCAGGCCCCATGCCGAGAACCGCTACGGCGCGACCCCGATCGCGCTCGCCTGCGAAAGCGGGAGCGCAGCCATCATCGAGCGCCTGCTCAAGGCGGGCGTCAGCGCCAATGCCACCGGCCCTCTCGGCGAGACGGCGCTGCACACCTGCGCGCACGCGGGAAACACCGCCGGCGTGCGGGTGCTCGTTGCCGCCGGCGCGTCCGTCGATCCCGGCGACAACTGGCGCGGGCAGACGCCGCTGATGTGGGCCGCGGCGGAACGTCACCCCGAGACGATGCAGGTGCTGATCAAGGCGGGCGCGGACGTCAATGCCCGCTCGACGATCATCGAGTGGGAGCGGCAGCGCACGGACGAGCCGCGCGACAAGTGGCTGCCGCCGGGTGGATGGACGCCGCTGCTGCTGGCGGCCCGCGAAAACTGCGTGGCGTGCGTGGACGTGCTCGCTGCGGCAGGCGCGGACCTGAACATCGTGGATCCGGAACGGCACACGCCGCTCATCATCGCGCTGACCAATGGGCATTTCGACGTGGCGGGCCGCCTGATCGACCATGGCGCCGACCTCAATATGCAGGACAACGTCGGCCAGACGGCGCTCTGGGCGGCCGTCGATGCGCACACGATGCCCGATTCGAACCGCCCCGCGCCGACCGAAATGGACGACACGCTGACCGCCTGGGACATCGTCACCAAGCTGGTGAAGGCGGGGGCGAAGGTCGACGTTCCGCTGCGCCAGCGCGTGCCCTATCGCACGAAGATCGACCGCGGCGCGGACGGTATTCTGGCCGCGGGCACGACACCGCTGCTGCGCGCCGCGAAGACGGGCGACGCCAAGGTCGTCAAGCTGCTGCTGGAGCACGGGGCGAACCCGAAGGCCGTCGGCAGCCGCGGGGTGACCGGCATCCTGCTGGCGGCGAACGTCGGTACCAGCGAGTCGGACCGGACCGGTCGCCGCAAGACAGGCGCCGGGGCGATCGAGACGATCCGTCTGCTGATGGCGGCGGGCGCCGACATCAACGCGGCCGACGGCCAGGGTCGGACCGCGGCGCATGGAGCCGCGCTGTGGGGCATGACCGACGTGATCCGATTCCTGCACGAGAACAAGGTGGACCTGACTCGCAAGGACGGCCGGGGCTTGACGCCGCTGCAGACCGCACTTGGCCAGGCCGGCGGCTTCGGCTTCGGCGGCCGCGAGGGCGTCGTGCGCGAGGAGACCGCGCGCGTCATCGCCGAGCTGACCGGCGTCCCTCTTCCGGACGTGCACGCGCGAGCGGCGTCGGCCGCCGCGACGCCGCAGGGCGGCCGCGCTCAGGACGACGACGACGATCCGAACAACAAGTGATCTCGTGAATCCCTGAACTGCGCGGAGCCGATCCGGCGAAAACTACCCTCGATTTACCCTCACCGCCAGAGCTTCAGGATGTCGTGCATCGCCTTCTCAACCCGAAGGCTCAGCCAGTGAAATTCCGACTCGGCGATGCTCGTGTCGTCATCGTGGACCGTCTCATCCAATACCCCCAAGACGCCAAGCGCAGAGTCAATATCCTCGACGAGGAATCGACGCTGAGTCTCGGGTTCGTTTCGACACAGCCAGCGAACCTTGGTCCGACGCTTGGGAAATCCCTTCGCATCGAAGTCTGACGCTTCCGTAGCCCACTGCTTCACCACGTCGGACGGCGCGGCCGCATGCAGGATGTTCTTGAACAGTTGCCGATACGAGGAAGCCCAGTGCCGCGGCCAGTCCGCCCCGCGAAGAACCGCGCGTTCCCTGGCGCCGCGCAGCATCTCGGCCCATTGCGGATTGAAATCGTCAAGGCGAACCTCTACAACCTCAAACGTTGCCTTGACGACATCCACGCGGACTCCGACCACGAGTGCATCTGTCGAGGACTCCGTGGTGATCACACGCAGCGACTGACCGTGCGCCAACACACTCACGGGAGCATCAGTCACGAATCCGGCTTGCGTCTCTTCTCCCAAGTCGGACGTTGCTTGAGTGAGGTCCGCATACCGTCGCTCTAAACGACGAGTCGAGCGTTGCAGGCCCCAACGAGCGCGAGCGGAGATCCCAACCCTTTCTCCCAGCGTCTCCCACGGCAAATACTGGAATGAGAACTTGGCTGCGAGTTCGGTTAGCGCAGTCGCCTCGAGACTGGGCACGTCGATGAGACCCGCCAGCACACGCCCCGTTGTCGCTGGGTCCGGAAACAGGCCAAGCCTCTTGAAAGCGTCGACGTCTCGACCGATACTCAACGAATCCGCGCAGATGCTGATTGAGCGTTTGGAACTTTCCGGACATCGCGGCCAACGCCTCGCTCGTAGACGTCGCCAACAGGCTGTGGTGCAGTCCGCCAGTCAGATGCCCGAGGTTATCGGCTAGGCCGAGTCTGCCAAGCGCGATGATTGACGGCTCAGAGAGCCGATACATCCCGGAGATGTTGGCGGCGAAATCTTTCATCGCCTGACTGGAGAGGGTGTCTACGGCGAAGGTCTTGCGCAACGACTCGGCCACGGCCGTCATTTCATCGTGTGACCGGCCCCCTCTGATCCGCCACGCATAGAATGAGGGTCCTCCGTTGCCTACGGGTACCCACACCTGCAAGGCTGTATGGTAACGGGTATGATCCTCAACGACGCGGATCTGCGCCTTAGGCCCAAATGTCCGCAGATCCTCGCCAGCTCTCAGCAGCTGCTGACTATTCCTGCCTACTCGACTGGGTACAGTCCGTCCGCAAACGCGGCGCCGTGGTAACCCTTTAATCCGACCGCTCGCGCCAGTGGACTGCGCGGGTCCTCTCCCGCTTTGACAAGATCGATGATGTGAGCGAAGTCGTATCTTGGTTTCCAACCTAGCGCGCTTCTTGCTCGCTCGTTGACGTAAACGCGTTCAATGCCAGGGAACATCGACCATCCGCGAGACGCGTACACGTCTTCATAGTGCGGCAGGCGACGTTTCACAACCATCGCGGCATTCGTGCGCAGCTCCTCCAAGTCATCGCGCATGAACGGCGTCGTGGCGCTCACGATATAGCGATCGAATCCGATGGCGCTTGCTTGGTCCAGCGCGAGAAGGTGTGCGTTGACGACGTCCTCGATATCAGCCCGGCGGTACAAGAACTCGTTAATCTTGGCGTTAGTGTCATCGTAGGACTGTCGAATCTCCTTTTGGTCGTCCGGTTCTGGAAAGAAACGTGACGTTCTCAGGATGAGGCACGGCAGACCGCGATCGCGGTGGAACAACTCGCACAAGTTCTCAGCTGCGATCTTGGTGACGCCGTAGATGTTCTTCGGAATAGGCACGACATCTTCAGTGATCCAGGTCGCCGGCGCTCGCAGAGACGGAGTCAAGGCCCACCCGAACACGCTTGTTGTGCTCGTGAAGACGAAGGCGCTCACTCCTGCTGCCGTCGCTTCCTCCAGCAGATTGAGCGTCCCAGTCACATTCGTGTCAACGAAATCTTGACGCGTATGGGTCGCGATGTGCGGTTTGTGCAGCGTCGCCGTGTGAAACACGGCTCGCACCCCTGGCAGGCATGTCTTCACGAACGTTCGATCCGTAATCGATCCTACTTTGTGGGTGAAAATCGATTCCTTGATGTCGACGCCAATCGACTCGCGACCCGCGTTGAGCAGCGTACGCATGAGGGCCTCGCCCAAGTGTCCCGCGCTCCCTGTGACGAGGATGGCCATACCGGCGCAATTTTCTCACATGGGCTCTGAGTGGGCGCGCTTTGACCGCCATCCGGCACCATCGGCGCCATCGGCGGAATCATCATTGCGATTCAGAATCCGATCTATGTAGGTCCCCGATGGCCGGCGCTGACACTCTCCAAGAGGCGATGCACGATCGCTTGCCGAGGATTTTGCCTGACCGCTTGCTTTCCGCGCTGCGATGGATCTGTCCCCATTCGCATGCGGAGTAGATGTCTACGGCGCCTTCCTCGAACATGCTGTGGCTGCGGATCACATCGACAAGCCCGGGGTCATCGACCGGAGCGAGAATCGGCTGGCGCGCCTGCGCGCCGGTGAGTGGAGCCACGAATTCTGCGTGGATGCCTTCAGCCGCGAATAAGCCTTCGTCCTCCGCCACTAGCCAGGGTAACGCGAAATAGGTAGCGGTCCCTCGACCTTCCGTCACAACTGTTCTCATGCTGCACCTCGTTCTGCCGCGCACGGCGGCTCGCGGTCACGTCAGCGCCGGCGCGAGGGATGCTCCCTCGATCACCGCGGCGTGGTTCTGCACCGAGGCGAACCAATAGTCGCGAACCTGCCCCGCCTGGCGGAGCTCGTTCAGCCAGCCGACCGCGCTGGCAGGCCGCCGGGTGAAGGCAAAGCAGGTCGGCCCCATGCTGCTCATGCCGATGGCGTCTACGTCGGCCCGATGGCGAGCCTCGCGAATGAGGAGTTGGACCGCGTCGGATTGCCGCGCGATCTGCATTCGCTTGAAATACGTTTCGTAGGTGATGTACCTGAGCGCACGGCAGAACGCCGGATAGTCCGCCTCCGCCACGGCAGGCGCGAGATGCATCAGCACGGTATGAGCGGTCCTGTGGGCTTCCGACCGCGCGATCGGCAGCACCTGCTCGAACCAGTCACGCTCAGACTGGCCATGAGGTGTGTGGCGCCGTCTCCGTTCCGGTGTTTATCGGCAGCGGCGTGACGGCTGGGAACGCTGCCGCATTTGCTGGCGCGGCTCGCGGCTTCATCATCGGCTCCGCACTCAAAGAGTCGGCGGAGCCCGGCGCCCGCGTCGTCGCCGACAGAGTACGCGCGGTCGTCCAGCAGATCCGCAGCGGCCTGCTGGGCGCGCGCTCCGAGTCGTCCGAGCCACTTCGTCCGGCGGCAGCGTCAATCTGATCGACCGTGGCGGGTTCATCGTCGACGGAGGTCACGCCAACCCGCCGGATTTCTCCGATGATCCCCGCCGGTATCTCGTCCCTAGCCGCGTCGCCGGGGGCGGACAGCGTCCGCCGGTCCTGCGATCTCGCGGGCCGCGGTTTTGCCTATACCGCTGCATACGACGCGCAGATCGCGGCCAGTCTTATGGCGGCCGAACTGCGCCGAAGGTGCTCATAATCGGCAAATTGTCGCGCCATCGTCGCCGCCCGTCTGGTGGATTGCTTCATTTGAATTCTTTCGCTGCCTTCATGCATGCAGGAATCTGCGATCGCTTTAAGAGCACGACCAACGAAGAAACTGCCAACCAGTTGCCCCCAGCGTTCATACCGCGCTAACTCGCGCTCTTGATCTCCGCCTCTGGCGCGCCAGAGGACACCCCACTGTTGTACAACC
>Ga0209486_10001042_pt1 | contig 12075 bp, 8 predicted proteins | sample NCCompost_FD_187518 | JGI IMG/M metagenome (GOLD analysis project Ga0209486, IMG submission 187518) | Agricultural soil microbial communities from Utah to study Nitrogen management - NC Compost (SPAdes) (version 2) | ecosystem: Environmental > Terrestrial > Soil > Agricultural land | place: USA...
CAGTGTCCGCGGCTACGCGAATCACGTGCTGGTCGCTGAATGCGACAACGCGCCGGTCGGCTACCTGACGCTTCACGTTGACGAGCCGGATGCCGGCCGAACCGCCCGCATCGGGCTCTTTGCCGTGCACGACCGGTATCGCAATCAGGGCATCGGCCGCGACCTGCTCCGAAGTGCCGCACAGGTGCTTGACGTGGCAGGCGTAACGGAAACGTCCGTCGTGACCGCGGGACGAAACGTTGGCGCGCTCCGCCTGTATAAAAGTGAAGGATTCAAAACGATCGACGTAGCGCTTTGGTACCATCGGTGGTTCCACGACGGAAGACGATGACGTTCCGCGTACCTTTTAACCGACCGACCACCGCACCGGCGGCTGCGCGCGCCGTCACAGATGCCCTCAGCAGCGGCAGGCTGTCCGGCAACGGTCCCTTTACCCACCGCTGTGAGTCGGCGCTCGAAAGGCTGACCGGCGCGCGGCGGGCGCTGCTGACGAGTTCGTGCACCGCGGCGCTGGAGATCTGCGCCATCCTCGTGGATGGGGCGCCTGGTGACGAGGTCATCGTCCCGTCGTTCACCTTTGTGTCAACCGCGAACGCGTTCGCCATGCGCGGCCTGCGCCCTGTCTTCCTTGACTGCCGTCCCGACACCTTGAACATCGACGAACGCGCGCTGGAGCGTCTGGTGACGCCGCGCACGCGGGCAATCGTGGCGATGCATTACGGTGGTGTGGCCTGCGAGATGGACGCAATCGTTGACATCGCCGCACGCCACAACCTGATGCTCATTGAGGACAATGCCCACGGTCTCTTCGGCGCGTACAAAGGCCGATCCCTCGGCACGTTCGGCGCGCTGGCCACGCAGAGTTTCCACGAAACGAAGAACGTGACCTGCGGCGAGGGCGGCGCGCTCCTGATCAACGACCTGGCGCTCGTCGAACGCGCCGAGATCGCCCGCGAGAAAGGAACGAACCGCAGCCGCTTCTTCCGGGGCCAGGTGGACAAGTACACCTGGGTGGACATCGGCTCCAACTATCTCTGCTCCGAACTGCAGGCGGCTTTGCTCGATGCTCAGCTCGCGAACGCGCCGGACATCCAGGCCAGACGCCGCGCCGTGTGGGATCGGTACGATGCCGAGTTGGCCGACTGGTGCGCGGCGCATGGAATCCAGCGCCTCGCCGTACCCGACGGCGCCGAGCATCCAGCGCACCTCTTCGCGCTGCTGATGCCGTCAGCCGCGGCGCGGACAGCGCTGATCGATTACCTCGGGAGCCACGGAATTCTCGCGGTGTTTCATTACATCCCGCTGCATCTCTCGCCGATGGGCGTACGCTTCGGCGGAGCAGCGGGTGACTGTCCGGTTGCCGAGGACATCAGCGACCGTGTCGTCCGGCTCCCGTTCTATACGGATCTGTCCGACGCGGAACAGACCAGCGTCATCGAAACCGTCAAGTCGTTTTTTCAGGCTGCGGTGTAGCTCTCCTTCAGTCCTTGGTACTTGGGCCTTCGTTCTTGGTCCGTCCTTGGTCCTGAGGTCCGTCCTTGGTCCTCTAGTCCCTGGTCCTAGTCCTTGGTCCTGGGTCCGTTCTGCGTCCTGTGGTCCGTCGTCTCGAATTCAGTCGCGCAGCTCGCGGCGGACGACGTCCGTCCTGTCCCGGGAACCGGGACGAAGCGGGCAATGGAACCTTGTCGGTGCCGGCGCCGGGACGCTCACGCGTCGGATCGCGTCGTGGCCGTTCGAACGATATATGCCGGCCGATCCATGGTCCGCATGTGCATCCGGCCAAGGTACTCGCCGAGAATGCCGAGCGCGAACAACTGCGCGCCGGAAAAGATCGCCACGATCGAGGCCAGAAACGGGAACCCGGCGACCGTCGTACCGCTCAGCAGGAAGCGGCCAACGACGAAGGCCAGCACCCCGAGTCCGAACAGCGTGAAGGCGAAGCCGACGAGGGTTGCCAGCTGCAGCGGGATCAAACTGAACCCGGTCATGAGGTTCATGGCGTGGCGGGCGAGCGATCGGAACCGATAGTTCGACCCGCCCGACTGGCGCCGATCGCTGCGAACAGGAACGGCGGCGAAATTCGTGGTCGCCCAGGTCAGGAGCACGTCAATCGACAGCAGCGGGCTGCGGTATTCCTCGAACGCCGGCTTGACCGTCCGGCGAAAGGCCCGGAACGCGCTGACCATGGGTGCCACCGCGCCGCCGGTGGCGGTCGCGAGCGCGGCTTTGGCGAGGCGGGAGCCGATGTTCCGCCAGACGCCGTGTGGATCCTGTTCCGGCGTTCCATAGACGACGTCGTGCCCCTCCGCGAGCTTTGCCAGCAGCCGCGGGATCTCCTCCGGAGGCTGCTGCAGGTCGTCGTCCATCGTGACGATGACGTCGTGGCGGCTCGCACGAATGCCGCACAGGAGCGCATTGTGCTGACCGTAGTTGCGCATCAGGTCGATGCCTCTGATCTCGGGGTGGCGCGCGGAGAGCGCTTCGATCGTCGCCCAGCTGGTGTCGCGGCTGCCGTCGTTGACGAGGATGATTTCGTAGGGCGCGCCGGTTGCGCGGACGACCGGGACCAGGCGGTCGATCAGCGCGGGAAGCGTGGCGGCGCCGTTGTATACGGGAATGACGACTGCGAGCGACTGGGGCACCGCGGTCAACGGTAACACGCCACCGGCACTCAACGACGGCGTCGCTCGATCTCCGCCACCGCCTGCGGGTTCTCGAGCGACGAGAGATCGCCCGGCGGCTGTCCGAGATATGCCGCGCGAATCACGCGGCGCATGACCTTCGCGTTCCGCGTTTTCGGCAGATCGGCAACGAACTCGATCTGCTCCGGCCGCAGCGGCTTCCCGAGACGCGACGCGACGAGCGCCTTCAGATCGGCGGCAAGGTCGGGCCCCGCCGCGTCGCCCGACCGCAGAACACAGAAGCAGACAAGCGCCTGGCCCTTGAGTTCGTCAGGGACGCCGATCGCGGCGGCTTCAATGACGGCCGGGTGTGCAACGAGGACGGACTCCACTTCCGCCGGACCGACTCGCTTGCCGGCGATCTTGATCGTATCGTCCGACCTGCCGAGGATGTACCACAACCCGTCTTCGTCGATCTCGGCCCAGTCGCCGTGGACCCAGACGTCCGGGAAGCGCGACCAGTAGGTTTCCTCGTATCGCTGGTCGTCCTTCCAGAAGCCGCGCGTCATGCCGATCCACGGGGCGCGCACGACGAGCTCGCCAACCTCGTTGCGCACGGGTCGTCCCTGATCGTCGACGACATCGGCGGCGATGCCGGGCGGGGGACCGGCAAAAGCGGCTGGCTTCAGCGGCGTCAGCACGTTGCCGGCCACCAGTCCGCCAGACACTTCGGTGCCTCCCGAGTAGTTGATGATTGGCAGCCGCGAGTCCCCGGCAACGTCGAACAGCCAGCGCCAGGGATCGGGATTCCACGGCTCCCCGGTCGAGCCCAGGATCCGCAGCGACGACAGGTCGTGGCGCCGAACCGGATCCTCGCCGTGCCGCATCAGCGACCGCACCAGCGTTGGCGACACGCCGAGGATGTTGACGCGATGACGTTCGACCAGCGACCAGAGACGATCCGGACCGGGGTGGTCGAGCGCGCCGTCGTACATCACGAACGTCCCGCCGAGCAGGGTCATCCCGAAGATTTCCCACGGACCCATCATCCAGCCGATATCGCTGACCCAGTACATCGTCTCGCCGGCGTGGACGTCGAAGCAGTGCGCCATGTCCTGTGCCGCCTTGATCGGAAAGCCGCAATGGGTGTGGACGGCGCCTTTGGGCCTGCCCGTCGTGCCGGACGTGTAGATCAGCATCAGCGGATCTTCGGCGTCCGTCGCCTCGTTGGGGCATTCGGCTCGCGGCTGCATGATGTCTGCGAACCAGGTGTCGCGCGTGTGCATCGCCACATCGATACCGAGCCGTGGGACCACGACGACACGCCGGACCGATGGCGCCGCCGCGACGGCGTCGTCGGCAACGGGCTTCATGCGCACCTGCTGTCCGCGGCGCCAGAAGCCGTCGGCGGTCACGACGAACGCCGCTTCCGCATCGTTCAAGCGCGTGGCCACCGCGTCCGCACCGTATCCGGAGAAGAGCGGTAGGACGAGGCCGCCGAGCCGGATCACGGCAAAGAAGGCGACGATCAGCTCGGGGCACATCGGGGTGAAGAGCGCCACGCGATCGCCCTTCTGAACGCCGAGCGCCTGCAGGCCGGCGGCACACTGTCTCACGGCCTGCCAGAGCTCGCCGTACGTCATCTGCCGGGTCCCGGCCTCTTCGCCTTCCCACCGGAACGCCACGCGATCGGCGACCGGTGTTCCCATCCACCTGTCGAGGCAGTTGTGGACGATGTTCATTCGTCCGCCGACGCACCAGCGCGTCCACGGCAGACCGCGCGACGTGTCGAAGACTTTGGTGTAGGGCTCGTAGAACTCGATCGAGAGATCGTCGAGGACCGCCCGCCAGAACCACTCAGGGTCAGCGGTCGAACGGGCCAGAAGATCGGCGTAGTCGCGCAGTCCGTGGCGACCGATGAACGCCGAGAGGCGGCTGCGATCGATGTATTCGGCGCTCGGGCGCCAGGCGACCGCGTCGCCGGTCATCGCGGGTTATGGATCAACGTCGTCCTGGATACCCGCCCTGACGCGCACCATCGCCTTGCTGTAACTGACAACGCGGTTCTTCTGCTTCAGACGGAAGACGACGTCGTACTCGCCGCCCTGGCGGAAGGTGTGCTCGCCGGAGAACCGCCGCTGGATAGTGCTCTTTCCAGACTGGTACGGATCGCAGTCTTCGCTGCTGCCGGAGGTCGTGCCGTCCGCCCAATCCCACTCGACGGTTGCACAATAAAAATCCTCGTAATCGTCCGATCCGCCTTTCACATCGGCGACGAAGCGCACTTTCAACGGTGCAAACCCCACGGGGGGCGTCGCTCTGAGTGCTACACTGGGCTTCTTGTTGTCTTCGGCGGCGCGCTGTCCAGCGTCCGCAGGGACGTCCGGCGCCAGCGTGGCAAGCACTGTGGCGAGTGCAAAAGTGAGGCAGCCCGCGCGGCGTCGTTGGGTCATGATGTGTCCCCCGGGGTGGCTAGGGCGATTCTAAGCCTGAACCTCCGGGTGAACAAGCCGACCACGACTTTCTTGAGACCAGTTGCACGCAATGCGTAGCGCCTACACGACGCCGGAGGTCGCGCTCAGTGCGCGCCGGCCCGACGAACTCGACGCCGATCTCCTGGTTGTTCCCATTTTTGAAAGTTCCTCCGCCGGCGACGAGGCCCCTCTCGACGAGGCCTGTGGCGGCGCCATCTCGCGCGCCCGCGCCAGTTCCGAGTTCCGCGGCAAGCTTTACGACACGTTCCCCACGCCGGTCATCGCGCCAGGCTGGCGCACACGGCGTGTCCTGCTGGTCGGCGCCGGGAAGGCCGGAGACTGGACGCCGGAGCGTCTGCGCCGCGTTGCGACGACGGCGGGTCTCTACGCCCGCCAGCGACACATCGAGCGGCTGGCGTTCGTACCGGGCGCCTCGCCGATCCCGACGGCAACGGCGGCGCAGGTGATCGCCGAAGGCGTCTGCCACGCCAACTTCGACGGCGGCTCGTACAAGACGGACGACGACAAATGGGGCTGGCTGCAGCACGTGGAGATCGGCGTTCCGGATGGGCTGAAGGCACAGGCCGCGGTCGGGCGCGGGTGCGTCATCGGTGAGTTCACGAATCAGGCGCGTGCGTTCTCGAACGAGCCGGGCAATTCGCTCACACCGCGCGTCTTTGCCGAGCGTGCCGGGGAGATCGGAAAGGCCGCCGGTCTTGGCGTCGAGATCCTTGACGAGACGAAAATCGCCGCGCTGAACATGGGTTTGCTGCTGGGCGTTGCGCGCGGAAGCAGCGAGCCTCCGCGGCTGGTCGTTCTCCGGCACGAACCGGCGAACGCGGTCCCGGGCGTCCTGCTCGCATTCGTCGGCAAGGGAATCACGTTCGATACCGGCGGGATCTCCATCAAGCCCGCGCAGGACATGGATCGGATGAAGGACGACATGTCCGGGGGCGCCGCCGCAATCTGCGCCATCGCGGCCATCGCGCGCCTGAATGTTCCCGTACGGTGTCTGACGCTTGTACCAATGACCGAGAACATGCCGGGCGGCCGGGCGTTGAAGCCCGGCGACGTGCTGCGCAGCGCCGAAGGCAAAACGGTTGAAGTGCTGAACACAGACGCCGAAGGGCGCCTGGTCCTGGGTGACGCGCTCTGGTACGCGCGTCAGCTCGGCGCCACGCACCTGGTCGACCTGGCGACGCTGACCGGGGCCTGCGTCGTCGCGCTGGGCAAGACAACAAGCGGGCTCTTCGGCACGCCGCCGGCCTGGGTAGAGCAGGTGCATCGGGCGTCGGAACGTGCCGGCGACCGTTCCTGGCCGATGCCCACGTTCGACGACTACAAAGAGCTCTTCAAGAGCGAGATCGCCGATTTTTCGAACACCGGCGGCCGGCCTGCCGGTTCAATTACCGCCGCGCTGTTCCTCAAGGAGTTCGCTGGCGATCTGCCGTGGGCTCACCTCGACATTGCCGGGACTGCCTGGGCGGAAGACGCGAAGCCGTATCAGCCCAAGGGCGCGACAGGTGTCGGCGTGCGAACTCTCGTCGAGCTCGCGCTCGACGCGGGTACGTGGAGTAAGCTGAATTTACGAGGCTGATTCCGGTGTTCGCCCTTCTGGTTCAGAAACCCATCGTCGTCGATCTCTCGACGAAGTCCGAAGAAAGCCGCGACATCAGCATCGAAGTCGTACTCTCCATGTTCGCGGTGGCCGGGATCTTCCTGCTGGTCGCGCTCATCGGCTGCGCGATCGTGGCGGGCGGGATGATTCTTTACAAGCGCCGGCGCGATGCGTCCGCGCCGCCGGCCGAAGCCCAGCACACCCACATCCGCTTGCGGATCTGAGGTCCGCCTGAAGGCGGACACTACGTACGCCGTTATTCAGCGCGCGGCGGCGCGGCTCGTTTCAGGGAGCTCTGATAGCGCATGATGCCGGCCGACAGGGCCTCGGCGATCTGCTGCTTGTAGCGATCCGTTTTCAGCAGTGTGGCTTCCGCGCGGTTGCTCATGAACGAGATCTCGGCGAGCACGCTCGGCATTTGCGCACCGACGAGCACCATGAACGGCGCCTGTTTCACCCCGAGGTTCTTCAGCGTTTTATTGGTCCTGCGGAGCTGCGCGTACAGAGTCGATTGCACGATCGTGGCGAAATCGCGCGACTCGTCGAGCTTGTTGTTCATCGCTATGGCCTGAACGATGTCGGGCAGGTGGCGCATGCTCTTGGCAGACCCGGCGTTTTCCCGTGCCGCGATCGCTTCCGCCTCCGGGTTCGACGCGAAGTTCAAAAAGTAGGTCTCGACGCCGCGGGCTGACTGAGCGGTGCTCGCGTTGGCGTGAATCGAAAGAAACAGGTCGGCGTCGCTTCGGTTGGCCAGCGCGGTGCGCTCTTCGAGCGCCACATACGCGTTCGTCCGGCGGGTGAGCACAACCTCTACGTTCTGCTTCTTCAGCAGATCCTCGAGCCGCGCCGCCACGTCGAGGACAAGCGCCGCCTCCGAAATACCGTTGACCCGCGCGCCAGGGTCGTGCCCTCCGTGACCCGGATCGATGACGACCCGCGTAACGCCGAGTCCAAGCTGGCGCGCCAGCGAGAAGGTGCCGTTGCTGTTCTGGGGAGGAACAGACGGCGCCGCGGCCAGCGCCGGTGCAGTCCGGCTCGCATTCGAAGCCATGACCACCGGAGCGCGTCCGGGTTTCGGCAGCGGCGTGGTTTGCGCCGGCAGTACCGCAGCGGCCGGCGCCGAGGCCGTTCGCTGAAGATCGATGACGATCCGGAACGGGTTGTACAGCGTGTACACGCTGTGCGATCCGGCGCCGCTCAGATCGAGCACGACTCTCGTCCGCGAGTTCAATTGACGGCCCACCCGAACCTGCCTGACCGGGCCGTCCGGGAACGGAATGGTGGCGTCCTTCAACGGCTCCGCCGCGCGAGTGTTCGGCAGATCCACGAAGACACGCGGCGGTCCGTCGATACGCTCGTCGTGGAACGATACTTCGCGATCCAGTTCCAGCGTGACGCGGAGCGTCTCGGGCAGCACTTCGCGCCGAATGTCGCGCAGCGTGACCGGCCCGGCCGGCGGCACTCTCGGCGAAGCGGCGGGCGGCGGCACCGGCGCCACCGGCGGCGCGGCGGCGGGAGGTGGAGCCGATGCCGGCGGCGCGGATACGGGAACCGTGACTGGCGCCGCGGCTGCGATCGCGGATACCGGTCCGGGCTTCGCTGTCTCCAGCGCCTTCACCCTGGCGGCGGCCGCCTTTGCCAGGGCGCTCGCAGGGAATCGCGCCGACAGCGAGCGCAGAAGCCGGAGGGCCGTCTCGCGGTCGGTGGCCTCGCCAAAATGCGCGAACGCATCGGCCGCCAGCATCCCGCCATGCGAAAGCGAGTCATCGCTGCTCTCGCTCTTGGCGAAGAGCCGCGCGAGGTCCTCGTACGAGCCGACCAGTACGCGAATGCGATCCAGCAGGACACCGCCCGAGGCGCCGGCCCGCGCAATATCCAGTTCCTGCCGCAGAAGCGTCTCGCGGCGGAGCGCCTGCTGAAACAGGGCCGCCGGATCCGACGACTGGCCGTGCAGCGAGATGACGGTCACGGCCATCAAACCGCCGGCAAGCAGGGTCCGCCTGAAGGCGGACACTACAGCGCTAACGGAGCTGTGCATCGACTTCCTCAAAGTACCCGCGATCGACCAGCACCTCGCGCGGCTTGCCGCCGGTGCCGGTGGACACGAGTCCTTCAGCCTCCATCATGTCCACGAGCCGTGCGGCGCGGCTGAATCCAATCCGCATCTTGCGCTGCAGATATGAAATGGACGCCTGGCCGGTGCTGACGACGATGCGTGCCGCCTCGTCGTAGAGCTCGTCCTTCTCGAACTCGATGCCGCCCGGCCCGGCTTTCTCTTCCTCCGCGGTGATCGTGTCGTCGAACACCGGCTTGCCCTGCTTCCGCAGGAAGCTGGCCAGCCGGGCGCTCTCCTGTTCGGAAATGTACGGGCCGTGCAGCCGCAGACATCTGGACGAGGCAGGCGGCAGGAACAGCATGTCGCCCTTGCCAAGGAGCTGCTCGGCGCCGTTGGAATCGAGAATCGTCCGCGAGTCCGTCTTCGACGACACGCGGAACGAGATCCGCGACGGCAGGTTGGCCTTGATCAGACCGGTAATGACGTCCACCGACGGCCGCTGCGTGGCCAGGATCAGGTGAATGCCGACGGCGCGCGCCATCTGCGCCAGGCGGCAGATCGATTCCTCGACTTCGTTGCCGGCGACCATCATCAGGTCGGCGAGCTCGTCGATGACGACAACGATGAAGGGCAGCGGACGTGGCGCTTCGGGATCGTTCGCGCCTTTCTCCTGGAGGATATTGCGGACGTTGCGGTTGTACTGCTCGATGTTGCGCACGCCTTCCGCGGCCAGCGTCTTGTAACGCTCTTCCATCTCGCGCACCGCCCACCGCAGCGCGTTGGAGGCTTTCTTCGGATCGACCACCACCGGCGTCAGCAGATGCGGGATGTCGTCGTACATCCCGAGCTCGAGCCGCTTCGGATCGACCATGATCATCCGCACGTCGTCCGGTGTCGCACGGAAGAGGATGCTGGTCAGCATCCCGTTCAGACCAACCGACTTGCCGGTGCCGGTGGACCCGGCAATGAGCAGGTGCGGCATCGTGGCCAGATCGGTGACGTACGGCTCGCCGTGGATCGTCTTCCCAAGCGCCAGCGTCAGCTTCGAGCTGGATCGCTGATACGCGTCCGATTCAAGCAGCTCACGCAGCGAGATCGCTTCGCGGTTCGGGTTCGGGATCTGAATACCGACCGTCGACTTGCCGGGGATGCGATCGATCAGGACCGATTCGGCCTGCATCGCGAGGCAGAGGTCGTCGGCAAGGCCGGTGATCTTGCTGTACTTCACCCCGGCGTCCGGCTTGAACTCGAACGTCGTGACGACAGGTCCGGGGTGAATCTGAGCGACCTGGCCTTCGACGGCAAACTCGCGGCACTTTTCCTCGAGCTGCCGCGAGGAGTCCATCAGTTCGCGCTCGTCGATCTTCCGCTCGGCTTTTGCCGCATCCAGCAGCGACGGCGGCGGCAGCGTGAACTGGCCGCGCCGCTGTGCCGGCGCCTTGATTGGCTCCGGGTCAGGCAGCGGGAGCGGTGGCGCCTCCGGCTTCTTGCGCGCGACGACCGGAGGGGCAGGACGGGCTGGCGCGGCCGCATCATCAGCGGGCTCCGTCCGCGACACCTTCACCGGGCGCGGCGCGAAATCATCCTCGTCGCTCTTCGGCCGCGCGACGACCGGCGCACCTTTCTTCAGCTGGCGCGCCACGAGCTCCCGCCGTGCGCGTTCCTTCCTGCGCAACTCGAGCCGCTCGCGAAGGTAGCCGAGTCCGCTGCCGCCCAGGTCGTGCATGATCACCAGCGCGCTGGCCGACATCCGGCCGAAGGAGAACTGGGTTGACAGGATCACGGCGAGCACGGTCAGCGTGAGCAGGACGATGATCGAGCCGGTGCGATTCAGATAATCCGCAAGCAGGGCGGCAAGCCAGGCGCCAATCGAGCCGCCGGCATGGAACGACTTGCCGCCCACCTCGGTGCTGCCGAGGACGAGGCTGAGAAACGCGCTGGAGCAGCTGAAAAGCAGCGCCGCGCCCGTTGCTTTCGTATACACCGCGTCCGGCCTCTGGCACCAGAAGTAGTGCCAGCCGCTGACGGCAATGACGCCGGGGATCAGATAAGCCGCATAGCCGAAGAGCTGGAAGGACAGCTCCGAGAGGAACGCCCCGACACGGCCCACGAAGTTCTCCGGCGCGTTTGTCGCGCCGGTCGTGAAGAACCAGACCGGATCGGTCGGTTCGTGGCTCACCAGCGAGATGAGCCAGATCAGCCCCACCGCGAAAAGCGCCACGCCCAGAAACTCGCTGAGGCGGCGCGATAACGTCGACTCCTTCACGTCAGATCTCCATCAGGATGGGGAGAACCAGTGGGCGGCGGCCCGAGCGCTTCTTGAAAAAGCGCCGCAGCTCGACGCGCAACTTTTCGGTCATCAGGCCCTGATCCGTCCGCTCCTCGTGGCTGGAGGCCTCGATGCACTCGGCGATCACTCCGGCGGCGTCCCGAAACAGCGTTTCGGCCTGACCTTCGTCTACGACGTAGCCGCGGGCCACGAGTTCCGGCTCGCCAACCAGAGCCCCGCCATGGCGGCTGATCCCGACGACCGCAACCACCAGCCCGTCGCCGGCAAGGTGGCGCCGGTCGCGAAGCACTTCGTCGCCGACTTCGCCGAGGCGCGTCACATCGATCAGGACACGTCCGGTCGGCGCCTTGTCCCCGATTCGCGCTCCATGGCGATCGAACTGGATGATGTCGCCGTCCTCGGCAAGCAGAACCTCCAGATCGCGGTCGCGCCCCGACATGACGCGCTTTGCCACCCGCGCGTGCTGTGCCAGCTGCCGGTACTCGCCGTGGATCGGGACGAAGTATTGGGGGCGGATGAGCGAGATGACGAGCTTCAATTCCTCCGCCGAGCCGTGTCCCGACACGTGCACGTGCTTCATGTCCGGGGTGATCACGTCGGCGCCGCGGCGGGCGATGTGGCTCATCGTGCGCGCGATGGCCTTCTCGTTCCCGGGAATCGCCCGCGCCGACAGCACGACGACGTCGTCCGGCCCGAGCTTGACGAAGCGATGATCGTCGATGGCGATGCGCGAGAGCGCCGCCTGCGGTTCGCCCTGCGACCCCGTGGTCACGCAGAGCACGTCCTGTGACGCGTAGCTCCCGACGTCGGAGTCGCGGATCTGGACGCCTGAAGGGACGCGCAGATAACCAAGCCGCTGCGCGATCTCCGCGTTGCGGACGACGCTGCGGCCGACGAACGCGACCTTGCGATCGAATTGTGCCGCCAGGTCCACGAGCACCTGCATGCGGTAGATGCTCGACGAAAAGGCGGCGACCACGAGCTTGCCGTGCGTGCTCGTGAACAACTCCTCGAAC
>Ga0209486_10001043_pt1 | contig 12060 bp, 13 predicted proteins | sample NCCompost_FD_187518 | JGI IMG/M metagenome (GOLD analysis project Ga0209486, IMG submission 187518) | Agricultural soil microbial communities from Utah to study Nitrogen management - NC Compost (SPAdes) (version 2) | ecosystem: Environmental > Terrestrial > Soil > Agricultural land | place...
CTGGCCGGGAAAAGAAACCCAATAATCATATCCTGGACGCGGAGTGGGATCATTGCCCATATGCCATTTGCCGATATGAGCTGTTTCATAACCTGCCTGCTGTAATACCGGAGCAAATAATTTTAATTGGTGACTGGCTCTGTCACGGGCTACGTTGTCTACGATGCCATGCCGTGAAGGATATTGACCCGTTAAGATACAAGCCCTGTTTGGCGAGCAAAGCGGTACAGCCTGGTAAGCATTTTGAAACATCGCCCCTTCTTTGGCCAGGCGGTCTATATTGGGGGTTTTCAGAAAGGGGTGACCTGCTGCCGAGAATTCATCCCACCGGAGATCATCTACAACGATCAGGATGATATTGGGCTTTCCATAAGTTAGTTGGCTTTCGGTTTTTTTTCCCTCTTTGTCATTTGATTGGCAGGATACAAAAGACATAACCGCCAGAACGCCGATCATTAATTTTTGAAATAAGATTTTCATCCCCTTTTTCTTAAAAGTACTTCAGATCTGGGGATTCATGTTGATTATTGACTTTTATTTATTGAACACTGAACAGAGCGATTGCTGCGTGATACGAAAACAGACATTCCCAACGCCACAAAAAAATAAGTACCTTCCTAATAAATCAAATCCATGCTTAATCAACCTGCAAGCCAGCCAGGGTCAGCCTTCTGCAGAGCTGATGCAGAATTCCTCTGGAATGAGTACAAATATCGTCATGAACTTATCTGGAAACTTATTTTTCAAATTACAACAGCGGTTATTGCTATTTCTATCGTTCCGTATATTTCAGACATGACCATTGTAAAATCGCTAAATAATTATATTGTGGCTTTACCAATTATCGGGGTGGGTCTTACCGTGTTTGGATGGTTTCGAATACGAAAGGAGATCGATATTATGAATAGGGTAAAAGCAAAACATCGGAAGTTTCATGAATCCGAATATAAAATCGAGTATAACCCAGATGGTTCTTTTTTGAGGCACGTAACCTTTTATTTAATTTCTTTGTTGATTCTGGGCATTCTCAATGTTATTCTGATTGTTGAGTTATGGCTTCCCTATATTAATTCTACACAATTAATTAGAACACCACCAACGATATAAAGCATTTATTTAACTTTTTGCAACTCAATTGTTGGCCGGAGTTTATCCCGATTTATCGGGACGACCAACAAGAACGTGGTCAACTTTGCTTGTTCAGCTTTATTGACACTCCGCCACCAATGAAGAACTCTCTTGAAAAACCCATCTCACCATACAAATCAAGTCTTTTAGTGATAAAATACTTTATACCCGCCAATGCACCGATAGTAAAGGCATCTTCTTTATAATTTAGTATGTCATAATAATAGCCTGGTGGCTCGGTTTCGGGTATATAAACTCGTGAACGTTGTGTATAGCCGGTAATTGCACCGACATATAGATCCAATTTATCGTTTTTTAGTAACAGCCTGCCAATATGAAATGTATTTTTAATACCAATATCCCAGCCTTTCCACACGTCTTTAAAAGCCGGTGGCGGGTAGTCATGTGTAAAATGATTATAGGTATAGGCTGAGTAAAAACCTACATGGTATAATTCATTTACGCAATACCCAACTCCAAAATTCACTGCGGGTATATTATCTTCTGATAATGCCGTAAGTTCTATTGGATAACCATAGCCATTTGAGACACCAAGCTGAACATACACATCTCCTTTTTTATTTTGTGCATGCACGATGCTAAAGGATAGAATAATAAAAATATTGAGAACGAGCCTGTAATAATGTTTCATAGCCTAAGTACTTCGGCCAATTAAAGTTAAAAACAATCTTCGACTCGTCTGGGAGGAAATGTGGAGCGGCCGTTGGCGTCCTCGCAAACGGCGTTATTTTATTCGTGGCGCCACGCCGGCAAGTGCATCGTTGTCATAATGGTAATTCCGGCGTTAGATATCAGAAAAACTATGACTATACCTGAGGTTTCAGTAAGCTCTTTGGTGATGGGCCAGGCATACGGAATGCCCATAACAAAAATAAATATCCAATAAATATGATTGCAAATCTTATCCTGTCCGCCAGTATCCACGTTTTAACGAGCTGTTTTATTTCTTCTGCTGAGCTGCCTTCTCCGGCCCTTGCCATGATTGCTTCGTTGACCGGGTATACATAAATGAAGGTCACTATAATGCCAAGTGCTATTGTCAATACTGTTATTAACAAGAGAATTCTGTGTCGTTTAGAATACCAGGCCAGCAATAAAGAAATAATAACGGGAAGTATCCTGATGACCATCCATTTTGGTCCGTAAAAATCTAACAGATACTCATAAGCACGGGTGCCACCAAAAAAATCTTTAACCGAGCCGGGTAGTGGCTGACTCCATATTGGCAAAACAACGATCATATGAAAAAGTGTACCGCCAACCCAGATGCTAAGGTTAATTACGGCGAGCCAGATGAAAATAGTGTATAGTTTTTGACGCAGTACCATAACATGTCATTCGACAGATTAATTGTTATGTAGCAGCTCCGTTGCCAACATAAATTTATGCCATAAAATCTCACCACAATAATATCTTTATTTTGTGAACACTATGCAGCATCTGCGGTCTGGAAATTAAACTAACTTTATTTCAATTCTTTTATACAATCTAAATTGTGTACATGACATCTCAACAAAAAATTAAGGAAGCTGTTAGTCGCAGCACCAAAGCTCTTTCGTTAAAGCCTTCGCTGGGTCTGGGAACTGGCATATCAAAAGCAAAGATCACTAATGGCCTTATTTGCGAGATCACAGAAGGGAAGTATAAATTGTTAGCAGATATGCCGGATTCGGTCGGCGGGAATGCATCTGCACCAACCCCGGGTGTTTATGGCCGGGCCGCCTTCGGCAGTTGTCTTGCTATTGCTTATATCATGAAGGCTTCGGCGATGAATATAAAAATTGATTCGCTGGAAGTAGAGGTACAGGCCGATTATGATGACGGCGCATTATTCGGAACCTCGCAGGCTTACCCCGGGTACCTCGAAGTACGGTATACTGTAACAATAGAAAGCGATGCTGCTGAAGACGAAATTTTACAAATGCTGGATATAGCAGATAAACAGAGTCCCTACCTGGATGTATTTGCCAGGCAACAAAAGTGTATCAGGGATGTTCACATCATTTCATCAAAAATTTCTTCTTAATGGAACCTTCACTGCAACGGCGGGTACAACGCTATGGATGGGATAAAGCTTCCGGTTATTATGAAGCTTATTGGCAAAAGCAATTATTCCCGGCGCAACAGAAATTATTGCAGTTTGCCAGCATAAAAAGCGGTGATAAGGTTATTGATATTGCCTGTGGTACTGGCCTGGTAAGTTTTCCGGCTGCAGTACAGGCCGGGGATAAAGGATTCGTACTTGCTAACGATATTTCAGATAAGATGGTGGAGACAGCGACTGGTATTACAAGAGAAAGAAATCTTTCCAATATAAGTTTTCAGCGTATGGATGCAGAACAGCTGGATGTCGAAGATGGATCATATGATATTGCTTTATGCGCATTGGGATTTATGTATTTTCCCGATCCTTTAAGAGCCATGAAAGAAATGCATCGTTCATTAAAACCGGGCGGGCATGCTGTAGTGGCTGTATGGGGCCAGCGAAAAAACTGTGGCTGGGCTGAAGTGTTTGAGATCGTGGACAGGAGAGTGGCTTCAGAAGTTTGCCCAATGTTTTTTAACCTTGGCAATGAAGGAACTTTACAACAATATATGAATGCCGGCGGGTTTAAGAATACTTCAGTAGAAAGAATAAGCACCGTATTATATTACAGTTCCGCTGAGGAAGCCTGCGGCGCAGCATTTCTTGGCGGACCTGTTGCATTAGCTTACAGTAAATTTTCAGATGATGTAAAGAAAGAAGTATACAAAGAATATATTGAATCGATCAGTTCATTTAAGGAAACAGATGGCTATCATGTTCCGGGTGAATTTGTGGTAGCTATTGGATTTAAGCAGTAAGAATATCGGCCCCGGCTCAATGCTTCCTGGTATCGGTAGTTTCTTGATTTTTGTTTATTAGAGCGTTTACGCCGTTGTTGGTGTTCGACATTGGGATTTTTTCTGATTTAGTGCGCATCACCAACAACACATATTTAAGGAAGATTACTCTGTTCGGTTGTTGGTGAAGAATCTTTTGGATGAATTTGCAATCAATTTTACGCCGTTGTTGGTGTTCGACATTCAGATATCTGCTGATTTAGTTCACGGCACCAACAACACATATTCTAGGAAGGCTACTTCGTTCAAGTTGTTGGTGAAGAACCCTGTGTATGAATGCTCAACTAGTTAGAACACCAACAACGGCGTAAACAACGCAATGAAAGCGCCTGCCGGGAATTGCTTCAAAAATATCCTAACTTTCTTATTAAATAACTTATATGTGTCACAACAGGTATTTATTCTTCTTTCTTTTTCTTTTTCAAACCTTGTCAGCACAACAAGTGAAAAGACCCAATATTATTTATATAATGGCCGATGATCTTGGTTATGCAGATCTCAGTTGTTATGGAAGGAAGGAATATCAAACACCCCACCTTGATAAGTTATGTGCACAAGGTGTAAAATTTATGAACGCCTATGCAGCAGCGCCGGTTTGCACACCAACAAGAGTTGCTTTTTTTACAGGCCGGTATTCCGCAAGGCTAACAGCTGGTTTGTATGAACCTATTGCTGAAGGAAGCAAAGACAGTCTGGTGGGGCTATCCTCAAAAACTCCTTCAATAGGAACACTGTTGAAAAAATCTGGCTATGACACTTATCTCGTTGGCAAATGGCATTTGGGTTATAAACCGGAATATGCACCCAATAAAAACGGGTTCGACTACTTTTTCGGTTTCAAAACAGGCGCAACCGATTATATTTCGCATACGGCTTTCAAGGGACAGCCTGACCTGTATGAAAATGATATCCTCGTACAAAAAGATGGTTATATGACGGATTTGCTGGGTGAAAAAGCAATTGAAATAATAAGGCAGCCACATCAAAAACCTTTCTTTCTTGCACTGATGTTTAGCGCACCTCACTGGCCATGGCAGGCGCCGGGAGACAAACCCGTAGCTTATGGCAATGCTGGTACATGGAGTCAGGGCGGTTCGCCAGAAGTTTACGCCGCGATGATGAAGAGTCTTGACGATGCAGTTGGCAATGTTGTCAAAGCGATCGATGACCTTAATTTGTCTAATAATACTCTAATCATATTCACAAGTGATAATGGTGGTGAAAAATTTTCTGACAACGGAATTTATCAAGGCAGGAAAATGCAATTATGGGAAGGCGGCATCCGGGAGCCTGCATTTATCAGATGGACCGGCAAACTAAAAGAAAATTCTGAAACAAACCAGGTGGCTACAACTATGGATTGGACAGCTACGATACTTTCTGTTGCAGGCGCCAAACCTGATAAAAAATTTCCTCTGGATGGAATAGACTTGATGCCCGTATTAACAGGAAAGCAACATGAAGTGCAAAGAACATTATACTGGAGAATTTTTCAACGAAGGCAACATTATGCTGTTCGCGACGGTAACTGGAAATGGTTGCGGGATGAAAAAGGTGAAGAATATCTTTTTGATCTTTCCATTGATCCGTCAGAAAAAAATAATCTAAAAGAAAAATTTCCTGAAACTTTCTTACAATTAAAAAAGAAATTCGGTGCATGGGAAAAAACCGTACTTGCACCACTCCCTTTATGACAGTGCTTTACCTGTAAATTTTTGTAATTGACGCTCAGGCAGACAAAGGTTACATAGTTGGTTTGATGGTATTTTGATCCAGTGTTAACAACCATTTTCCTTTTTGTTTTACTATGATATAAGTTTTGGTATGGATCTCATTTTCGTGATGAACGCCGTCCGGAGTGGTGTAATTGTTCATCTTGTGAAAAACAACTGCGATAGCAACATCGGGTGTGACAAACCGAATGGTCATGTTTTCAATTTTCATCGTAACACCCTTTAAAAATGTTTGATGAACTGATCGTACATCGGCTAAGGTGCTGTCACGACCCCGGGTGATGCCACCGAACGGGTTAATATGTTCCCAGTCGATGGTAGTATACTCCTGGGCATTTTTAAAACTTCCTTCGTTGAAACCTTCCTGGAAAGCAATAACGACTTTTTTTACTTGTTCTTTATCTTCGGAAGTTTGACCATTGCTTACAAGAGAGATAAAACTTATAACTAAAAGGAAAATCTGCTTCATATGATTTTGAATTTTAATGCCTATCTAAAAATTATAATCCCTAATTTATGTCATAATATTCTTTCCGTAAATTTTGTTTATTAGCCGGGGAGTCTTCGGCACATTATCTTCAGATATCTGCTGATTTAGTTTCGCAGCACCAACAATACATATTTTACGAACACTACTTCGTCCACGTTGTTGGTGAAGAACCTTGTGTATGAATGCTCAGCTAGTTAGAACACCAACAACGGCGTAAAAATTTCAAATTCTGTCCTCGGTAATCCCGATCGCTATAAGGAAAGAAAACCCTGCCTGCTGCAGACAGGGTTTATTGATGTTTATTTTATTGAACACTTGCAGAACTTCCGGTTATCCTGCAAAACAGTATGAACAACCATGTTCCTGGGCACGATTGATCGCCCAAATACCCGCAGGCACTACCTGGATGCCGGGCAGTAATCCACTGACCCAATCTTTTTTTACTTCCGCCGGGTCGAGATTTAATGATTGTGCAACAACACCACTATATACAGTCAAAGCCATTTCGCATACACAGAACAATACGCCGCTATCCTGTAATTCATTGATGCCAATTGGCACCACACCAACTCCGGGAATATTAAAATCACCCTTTTTAGGTTTCCAGAAAGGATTGCGTACTGAAGGTTTTTTGGTTTTTGGATCATCGGCTTTAAATGTTTCGCCAAAATTATATTTCGACCATAAACGATCCTCCATTGCATAGGGGATGGCCGTGTGCCTGAGCACTACTACTATACTGCAATCTTTTTCCGGAGTACCGGTGGCGGCATTTGTTGCGAGAAATATTCTTGGCCAGGCAAAAGGAAAAATTTCGTTGGGGTGAGGAACATCGAATACAATGCGATGTTTGCCTTTTATTTGTTTAAACCATTCGTCAGGGTTACCGGCACTAATTGGAAAATTGGTTTCTGCAAATCCTGATAAAGGGGAAATAACAGAAGAAAGGCCAATTGCGGCGACTCCGCCTGCGATCTTTCCAAGAAATTGCCGGCGATCATTGTTTTCAACACTGTTGTTGTTCATAATTTCTTTTTTAATAGTTAATGGTTTTGTGTTTCATCTTTTGGGGATGATTGAATACCCGAAAGATTTCTATTTAATGACTGAAAATAGTTTATGGAAAAAAGAAAACAAGAGATAATGATTCAATATGTCCGGATCTTGAGTAAAACAGTTTCTTCATTGAGCAGGAGAATTTCTTTCCAGATGAGTCCCTGCTTGATTTCTTCATTTCGGTTTATCGGCACTCCCAACTTATCTTAGCGGTTCGAATATTTGTTTTGAGTTAACGGATTTAATATCACTTACCCCGGCCTTAAGGCCGGTGCTAAAGAAGTACAAAAATGGATATGCAGCAAATCATAGAATGCGTTCCCAATTTCAGTGAGGGGCGGGACATGAATATTATTAAGCAGATAACAGATGAAATAGAGAAAATAGAAGGTGTAAGATTATTAAATGTTGATCCGGGAAAGGCCACTAACCGAACCGTGGTGACTTTTGTGGGAAGTCCGAAAAATGTGGTGGAAGCGGCATTCAGGGCGATTAAAAAAGCGGGCGAGCTCATCGATATGAGCAAACATAAAGGTGAGCATCCACGCATGGGCGCTACTGATGTATGTCCCCTTATTCCTGTTGCCAATATTACAATGGGTGAAACAGTGGAATGGGCTCAACGCTTAGCAGAAAGGGTGGGCAGGGAACTATCGTTGCCTGTGTACCTATATGAAGAAGCACAGGTGGATAAAAGCCGCAGTAATCTTTCCGTGATCCGCGCCGGTGAATATGAAGGGTTTTTTAAAAAGGTAGCTGAATTTAGACCCGACTTTGGTCCGGGACTGTTTGATGCCAAACGTGGTGCCACCGTGATCGGTGCCAGAGATTTTTTAGTGGCGTATAATGTGAATCTCAATACCACATCCACGAGAAGAGCGAATGCGATTGCATTTGATGTGAGGGAAGCAGGAAGAAAGATACAGGATGCCGGCGGTCAGATGCTGGTAAAGCCCGGGAGTTTGAAGCATGTGAAAGCGATCGGCTGGTATATTGAAGAATATGGTGTTGCACAGATCAGTATTAACCTTACCAATATCAATATAACGCCGGTGCATATTGCATTTGATGAAGTGTGTAAGAAAGCGGATGCAAGGGGCATTCGGGTCACTGGTTCCGAATTGGTCGGGTTAATTCCTTTGAAGGCGATGCTGGATGCGGGGAAATATTTTTTGCGCAAGCAAAAGCGTTCAGTGGGTGTTTCTGAAAAAGAACTGATCCGCATCGCCATAATTTCAATGGGGCTTGATGAACTGGCCCCTTTTAAACCTGAAGAAAAAATCATTGAATATATGTTACAGGATAAAAATGACAGCCGCCTGGTGAATATGCCTTTGAATGATTTTGCCGATGTTACGGCAAGTGAAAGTCCCGCGCCGGGTGGTGGTTCTATTGCTGCCTATATTGGTTCACTGGGTGTTTCCCTGGGAACCATGGTTGCTAACTTATCATCGCATAAAAAAGGTTGGGATGAGAGATGGGAAGAGTTTAGCAACTGGGCAGAGAAGGGTCAGTTTTTTAAAGATGAATTGCTGCGACTGGTTGATGCCGATACAAAAGCATTTAATGGTATCATGCATGCGATGAGTTTGCCAAAAAGCACGGAAGAAGAGAAAGCGGCACGTAGACAGGCATTGAACGAAGCCACAAAGGTGGCGATTGAAGTTCCTTTCAAAGTGATGCAGCTTTCATATGATAGTATGGACGTGATAAAAGCAATGGCTGAGGTGGGTAATCCGAATAGTGTTTCGGATGCCGGTGTGGGAGCGCTTTGTGCCCGAAGCGCCGTGATGGGTGCTTTTATGAATGTACGGATCAATGCAAGTGGATACGATGATGCTTTGTTTGTTGATGAAGTGTTGCAAAGCGGAAGAGAGATTGAGAGGAAAGCCATAGCTTTAGAGAATGAAATACTTGAGATTGTTAATGAAAAGATTGGTCTATAATCTTCAATTCATATTATATGGGGTTAGATATTTCTCATTGTGTTCCAATAATTAGCCAACCTGAAGATAACTCACTTAACTATATTGAGATTAAAGACCTGAATCCGGAATATTTGGAAAAGAATAAGACGTTTATTGCAGAAAAGGATTTTGAAGAATTCGGAAAAAGTGAAGTAATATTTTTTCTGACTAGAGGATATCAAAGAAAAGGGATGAGCAGAAAATTTTATAGTGATTTTCAGAATGATGGGATATATTATGATTTGCAAAGTGTGAAACAAGCATATCATTATCTTGAAGGCGACCATATAAGTTCCAAACAAGAACTTCAGATAAATTTTCAAAAAAACTTCATCGATAATTTTGTGGAAGGGTAAAGTATTTTTTTTATAAGCTGGTAGCTGTACAATTCTAATTATCTTTAATAAGCTGCAAAACTGAAATAAGATGCAAAAGCAAAACCTAAAAGAGGCACCGGAGCCAGTTAAGAAACAAAGCTCCATGTATCATCTAAAAATATACAACAAGACAGATGTTTTGTCGCTGACAAGAGTTCGTCGCTTTGAAACCAAACTTGGCGAAAGGCTGCAGGTGGTGCAGGATAGCAGCGAGCTGTCCGCGTCGTTGGCGATATCAAACGCAAAATATGTCTTGTTTGGTGTGCCGGAAGATCTTGGTGCAAAAGGAAATCATGGTATCGGTGGTACAGATACTTTGTGGGTACCATTTCTTCAATCCTTCCTGAATATCCAGAGCAATGATTTTTTTGACGGGGGAGAAGTGTTGGTGCTGGGTCATTTTGATTTTGGGGACATGCAATATTTGATAGATAAAACAGCAAGGAGCGAGGATGAAAAAATAGAAGCTTACCGCCATGCAGTAAATACGATCGATGATGAGGTGGAGCAACTCGCAAAAGTGATCACAGAATTCAAAAAAATACCGATCATTATCGGCGGAGGGCATAATAATTCTTATCCATTAATAAAAGGCGCCGCAAAGGGATGGCACAAAGCAGGGGTTATTCCCCTGGCGCAGATTAATTGTATCAATCTTGATGCGCATGCTGATTATCGTCCCATGGAAGGCCGGCATAGCGGCAATGCATTCCGGTATGCTGAAGAGGACGGTTACCTGCAGAAGTATTGTATCGTTGGCTTACATGAAAATTATTTACCTCAGAATGTATGGATCGATATTGTGAACAATCCTTTTATCGATATTCTTACTTACGAAGACATTTTTGTTCATGAAAAGAGAACATTCAGGCAGGCGGTCGCCCATGCAGCAGATTTTACGGACGACAGTTTATGCGGAATAGATGTTGATATTGATTGTATTGAACATACACTCAGCAGCGCTATGACACCTGTTGGAATTTTGCCAACACTTGCAAGACAATATATTTCATTCGTGGCGGCAGGCAGCAAACCGGCTTACCTGCATATTTGTGAAGGAGCCACAAGGCTAAGCGATGGAAGAACTGACGCCACCAGTGGAAAACTGGTAAGTTACCTTGTGAGTGATTTTATAAAGGGAATGAATCCGCAGCAATAAATATAACAGCGATGTATATTTCGCTTCAATGATCCTGACTATTAGCTGAGGCGATGACCATTTTCCCTTCCATCGCCATCAACAAGTATTTTCATCATCAGTTCACCCGTACGGTAATCAGCAATCTGGCCATACAGGTCCCAGAGTTTTTGTTTTACTTCTTCTGATGGGGCCGTGCCTTCAATAAAAAGCATACCGCGGTGTTCCTTGATACTTAAATCCGTTACACCGGCTGCACGGGCCGCTGTCAATAATTCCTGGTATTTTTCTTTCAATGCCATAGTCACCTCCTTGATCAAAGTCAACGAGAATAGTTTGAGATAAAAATTGCCTGGTGTAATTAAATGAAAGGCGGCGTTTTGGTACGGATCAAAGCAGTAACAAAAGATCATTAAAGATCTTACAAAGAACTTAACTACTCATTAGAAAAACCGTGCCATGATTTTAAAAGATAAATGACTCTGAAATTGGTTGGCGTTTTTATGACCTAAAATTTTATGTGTTTCAATAGATTGCGGAACTTATTTTAATATCCGCTTTCGCAAAAGCTGCTTTATGCCTTGATGAAATTTTTGTTGCTTCACCAGTTTTCTCTTGTAATAACAGCGCTTTATACAAACCATACAAAGCCCAGCCGTTTTCATTATTGTTGTTCAGATCCGCTCTAAAGGTTTTTTCAGCATTTACTCCATCGCTCAAGAGTAAGTAAGCATTTCCCAGGTAGTGTTTTGGATTTAATAACCAGTCCCTCGGTTCATTATACACCATGTTTACCTCAATAGAGTCGGCCATTTTATAATGCCTGATCGCGCCTTCATATAATTGCTTATCCTCGTGAATGACACCGAGTAATATTTGCTCCGCTACATTTGCGCCGGTTAAAGGAGCTGAAAATGGACTCATCGGTATACTGAGAGAACTATCCTTCATGAATTCACGCATGCCATCCAGTTCTTTTGAAGCAGCCGGCCGGTCATTTTTTCTTGAATAAGCAATGCCTCTTGCAAAATGATACAGGACATTGCTATACACATGTGATCTGTCTGGTTGAGGCTCCTGCAATATATCATCCCATTTACCAAAGCGGATCTGGTTAAATACAGGTGTCATAAAAATGTATTGCAGCACATTACCGATAGGAGCCGGCAGGGACAGATAATCCGGCGGAATACTGTTTCTTGTTTCTATGGCAGCGGCCGCAGCAATCTTATAATTACCGGACAACATTGCATTGTTTGTTTTCATG
>Ga0209486_10001046_pt1 | contig 12048 bp, 8 predicted proteins | sample NCCompost_FD_187518 | JGI IMG/M metagenome (GOLD analysis project Ga0209486, IMG submission 187518) | Agricultural soil microbial communities from Utah to study Nitrogen management - NC Compost (SPAdes) (version 2) | ecosystem: Environmental > Terrestrial > Soil > Agricultural land | place: USA...
TATTGAGCTCTTGGATATGTAGTCGGTTTACCCTTTCCCGCGTCCATCCCTTCTGCTCGAGGATTGGCCAGTCTTCCTCCTTCGGCTCGCAGATTGTTCGCCGAGGCTTGATAATTGCCAGCGTCGGTGCGGGAAGGCTTTCGCTGATCGCGCTGAACTCGTACGTATTGGGGGCTTTGAGGTCGTGCGCATCCGACTCAAGGTCGCGCGAGGAGAATACGGCACTATCTCTGCCTGCGCTCTGGCGCGATGGCCCGACGGAGAGCGCTCCCCAATTTGCTGGCGCGATGAACTGGCCGGCGGAATCGGAGAGATAGACGCTGATCACGGTGCGTCGCGATCCTGGGAGCACGGTGACCCGCCAGGTGTAACGGAACATGCCGCCGGGTGCCTGCTCGACTCGTGACACGACCTGCGTGTTCAAGAGCGAGCCCACTTCTGGAAGGTCCACACACGGCCCTGCCTTAGGCATCTGCGCGTGGAGCAGCCCGGCCCCCAGCGCGCCGAGAACGGTCAGGACCGACCTTGATAGTGACGTAGTCATTGGAGTTCCCCTCGTTTGTTCAGTAGTTCGCCTGAAAATGGTAGTGCGGTGGGACTTCCTCCTCCCAGAACTGGAGGCCTGGCAGGATGCCGCGGTATTCTGCCTCCGCCGTGGTCCATGCGTTCCACGCCACCCACACGTTTATTGGCTGCAACGCATCCGGAACTCTCATCTGGCAGTCGTAGTCAGAGACCCAGGGCCTGCACACCTGCTTACTGAGATCCATGCTCACGCCGTCACGGTGGTTCTCATGGTTTCTGTGGTTGTACCAGTCGCCGTCAACGTCGAAGGGGCCGCCGAACTCGAGCGACATATCGTTGTACCGGAGCTTCTCCGGGTTCCCGTTGTTCCCTCCGCCAGTCCAACCATAATACAAGAACCCGAACCGCCGAAGAAAGCTGTTAAAGGAGCCCGTCCCGTAATGGCTATTCGAGTGCTCTGGAGTCTCCCCGTAGTTGATCCACTCCGGGCCGTACTCGAGCGGCTCGAGGTAGTTGACTTTCGCCTCGATGCGCCAGTCGTGGCCCGCGCGGAACTGCGGTAGGTTGTCGTTGTACGTGAATCTGACCGTCTCGATGCCGGCGAATCCCGTCGTCTGGTAGGAGATCGTTCGCGTCTCGCTAGCGCCGAGCCGGAAGGTCATCGCTGTCCCGACGAGCCCCCCGGTTCGGTTCTTGCCGCCAAAGAGCGCTCCGAGCTGGTTGGCCTGGGTCAGGTCGTAGTCCTTCAGCGGCCGGCCGCTGGTATGAGCATGGCCCGCTCCCATGCCGTCGTAGAACGTCTCGATCTTGATGTTCGTAGCGACGGCCGAGGAGATGGCGATGTTGTAGACCTTGATTGGCGAGTTGTGGCCACCGCGGCGGTCGTGCACTGGGATCGTGTAAGTCGTGGCGGCTGCTCCGCTCGGCGCCACGGTTGTGACCCAGCCATTGCTCGCGTCTGTCGCGGTCACGGAAATCGCGGGCGATACTTTGTACCAGACTCCGGTGGCTACGTACCGGTATCCTTGGTCCAGGAAGTTCTTGTAGAGGTCGCCGTTGAACCGGTCGTTGCAGACGTAGCCCCAACCGAGGATTCTGTAGTAGCCGCATTGGTACACGTGGTCGAGCAGGTCGACCACTAGGCTGCAGTAGTAGCAGAAAGGCCAACTCCCGGGGGACGTGCTTGTTCGGCTTGACGCCATGAAGCCGGTGCAGTAGTTCAGCACATTGCTCGCCTGACCCGAGTAGCCGCCGTAGGTTCCCCAGTAAGCCTGATTGTTGAGGACAAAGTTCGCGACCGGACCTTCAGTGGCCCAGAGGCCAAGATAGGCATTGGGATCGCACGCTGCGAACTCGTCCTCGCTCGAGATTGACTCGACGCGAGCTTCCCCGCGTAATAGGGGAACGCCTGATTGAACGCCTGATGGGACCTCCAATGGGAAGTCCCCCGGCGTCGCAAGTGTACACGGCACTACGTCGATATTCGGCACGCCCTCTTCCTGGGGCTGCGCGAAGGCGAACGCAGTATGGGTGTAGAGAGCAACGGCGACCAGCAACGGGGCTGTCAACGGGAAAGCTCGTGGGAGAGCGCGGTGCGCGACCGTCATTTTACCTCCAACCTCCTCTCAACCCTCTATAGTCGGCTGCTTCTGCACAGTTGGGATATCTCGCAGGCGCGGGTGCCCACACTCTGTGCCTAGCGATTCTCTTTGTGCGGCACTGCTACTGCCACGTTTACCTTAAAAGCCCCGCACGAACGTGCCACTCACACCTTCCTCTCGAGCGCTTCGACACCCGTACCGCCTGCCTTCCGTGGGGGCTCAGGGGAGGAGAGATAGGCGTCTCGCTGGTTCGTCACCACCATTGGAGTGCCACGACGTACGGCGTTCTGGGACATCGCCAGCGCGAGATCTGGAGAAACTTGGGAACTGTTCCAGCTGCGGGAGTTGCCTCGCTGGCGAGACCGACCGCGATCGTGAGGACCGGCTGCAGTCGCTTAAGCGAGGCGGTCTATCGTAGAGCTGCAATCATAGCCGCGTCAGCCATTCCGGGGCATCGGTTACGCTAGTTTTCCCAGTGGCTTGAACAGGGTTGTCTAGCGAAGCCCGACCTCGGCGATCTGGTTCCCCAGAGCGGCCAGGCCGAGCCTGCCCCCGCCCTCCAGGTTCGTGAGGATCACGAGCGCAAAGCGTTTCGAGGGCAGGATCCAGAGGTCGCTCGTGAACCCGGCTTGGACGCTGCCGTGCCAGATCGAGCCGTCACGGCGTCGGTCAGGGTGTCCCAGTGGTCGGTTCGCTCGCTCTCGCCGCGCTTGTAGTTCCGGATGCCGCTCGTGTGACCGAGGAGCTGACGGGTCGTGATCGGGAAGGCCTTGGTCGGGAAGCTGGGGACGTACTTCTGGATCGGCGCGTCGAGGTCGATCTTTCCCTTCTCCGCGAGCTGCAGCGCGGCGACCGCCGTCAGCGCCTTCGTCACGGACGCGATCCGATACACCGTCGCCGCCGTCGCGGCAACGGAGTTCTCGAGATCGGCCGTTCCGTACCCGCGCTGGAATCGAATCTGGCCGTCCTGGACGATGGCCACGGTGACCGCGGGGACTCCCATCTTCGACCGGAACGCGGAGACCGCGGCGTCGATCCGAGCGGCTTCGTCGGTGGACGGGGCGGCAGCGGTCGCCTGCGCCGCCGCGGACGCCCAGGCCGTGAGCGTCGCGGCGAGCGCGAGAACAGCCGCCTTGGACGCGGGACGTCTCACCGATTGCTTCATCCCTTACCTCTCCCGTTCCGCACGCCCGGGTTTCTGGCATTGGTATCGCACCGTTGGACATCGCCTCGACCGGCTTTCAGGTCTCCTTCATTCCCGATCCGAGGAGCGAGCGTTCAGGATGCCAGCAAAATCGCCGAGCAGGGCCTCCATGACGTTTTCCCGGACCATCATCCTCTTCGCGTCACGTCGGCTGCGCTCGCTCGGGCATCTCTCGCTGGGGCTCCTCTTTGCCGCGAGCGCGTCTGTCGCCGAGGAGCGGGCGAAGCCGAGGCTCTTGGCCCTGGCCATTCCGTTCGTCGCCAATGCCGGGCAGGCCGACCCGGCTGTGGCCTACTCCGCGCAGACCTTCGCCGGCACGGTCTTCGTCACGCGGGATGGGCGGATCGTGTATTCGCTCCCGGCAAAGCGAGATTCCGGTTCGCCGCGCGGCCGCGGGGCCTCGCCTCCGAAGGACGCCTGGTCGTTGACAGAGACTCCGGTGGGCGGGAGCGCGTGTCCCGAGGCCGGGCGGCCGGCGGCCGCCAGGGTCAGCCACTTCACCGGCAACGACCGGACGCGCTGGAGGACCGGAGTCGCGACCTACGAAAGGGTGTCGCTCGGGGAGGTCTGGCCGGGCATCTCGGTCGAGCTCGAAGCGCGCGGCGCGAACGTCGAGAAGCATTTCACCGTCCGGCCGGGAGCGGATCCCTCGAAGATCCGGATGTCGGTCGGGGGCGCGCGGTCGCTGCGGCAGGACGAATCCGGGGCGCTCGTCGTCGGGACGGGTCTCGGCGACGTCACGTTCACGGCGCCGGTGGCCTACCAGGAAAAGGGCGGCATGCGGCGTCCGGTCGAGGTAGGTTACGCGCTTCGCGGCAGGGATTACGGCTTCGGGCTCGGCGACTACGATCCCGCCCTGCCGGTGCTCATCGACCCTCTGGTGCAGTCGACGTACCTGGGCGGCGGCCCGGACGACATCGCGGTCGCCCTCGCGGTTCACCCGCATTCGGGCGACGTCTACGTCGCCGGGCGGACGACCTCCACGAATTTTCCGGGCACGGCGGGCGGCGCGCAGCCCGGCGCCGGCGGCGGGGCGGTCAACTCCATCGTGGCGCGTCTCGATCCGACTTTGACGGCGCTCCTTCAGGCCACGTACCTGGGCGCGGGGAGCGACGTTTTCGCAAACGCTTTCGTGATCCACGGGACGTCGGGCGACGTCTACGTGGCGGGAGAGACGACGGCGCTCGATTTTCCGGGCACCGGGGGCGGCGCGCAGCCGTCGCACGCGGAGGAAGGCGCCGCGGGGGGCGAAGACGGTTTCGTCGTGCGTCTGAACGAGACGTTGACGGCGCTCGTCGGGGCGACGTATCTCGGCGGCACCCGGGACGACGCCGCGACCGCCCTCGCGATCCACCCGGCGTCGGGTGAGGTCTACGTCGCCGGCTGGACGCTCGCCATGAACTTTCCCGGCACGTTCGGCGGCGCGCAACCGGGGTACGGCGGCGGCGGCCCGACCGATGCTTTCCTCGCGCGCCTGAACCCGGCTTTGACGGCTCTCGCTCAGGCGACCTACCTCGGAGGCAACGGTTACGACCTCGCCCAGGTTCTCGCGATCCAGGCAGCCTCGGGAGACGTGTACGTCGCCGGGTTGACGACGTCGCTGAACTTTCCGCGTACGGCGGGCGGGGCCCAGCCCGCCCATGCCCCCGACACGGGGGTCGACGCGTTCGCGGCGCGTTTGAACCCGGCGCTGACGGCGCTCGTTCAGTCCACGTACCTGGGAGGGGGCCGGGACGATTCCGCGCTCGCCCTCGCGCTCCACCCGATCTCGGACGAGGTCTTCATCGGCGGGCGGACTGCCTCCTCGGACTTCCCCGGCACGGCGGGCGGGGCGCAACCGGGCTTCGGCGAGGGCGGGACCGACGGTTATCTGGCACGCCTGCACCCGACTTTGACGGCGCTCGTTCAGGCCACATACCTCGGCGGGACCGGCAGCGACTTCGTCTACGCGCTGGCGATCCACCCGGCGTCGGGGGACGTCTACGCCGTCGGGCAGACTTTCTCGACCAACCTGCCTTTCACGGCGGGTGGCGCGCAACCCGCGATCGGCGGAATTCCCTTTGTTGACGATGGCTTCGTCGCGCGCTTTCACCCCACGCTGACGGCGCCCCCTCAGGCGACGTACCTGGGCGGCAGCGGCAGCGATACCGCTTCGGCAATCACGATCCACCCGACTTCGGGCGACGTCTACGTCGGCGGCTGGACCTACTCCACGGACTTTCCGGGCGCCTCGGGAGGCGCGCAGCCCACGCATGCTCTCGACAACGGCCGCGCGGACGCCTTCGTGACTCGCTTGACGGCGAGCCTCGCGACCTGGGGCTGCAGCGGCGATTCCACGGCGCTCTGCCTGAACGGCGGCCGCTTCCGGGTCCAGGTCCGGTGGACGACTCCGCAGGGGCAGGCGGGCGTTGGCCAGGCGGTCGGTCTGACCGGCGACACCGGCTACTTCTGGTTCTTCTCCGCGAACAACGTCGAGGTCGTCGTCAAGGTCGTGGACGGGCGCGCCTTCAACTCGCGGTTCTGGGTCTTCGCGGGAGGGCTGACGAACGTGAACGTCGAGATCACGGTGACCGACACGGCGACGGGATCGGTCCGGAACTACACGAACCCGCAGGGCGTCGCCTTCCAGCCGATCCAGGACACGAACGGCTTCGCCGCCACCGGGGCAACGGGTGGGAATGCGAGCGCGAAGTCGCGCGCGGTTTCGACGGGCGGTGACTTCGCGCCGCCGCTGTCGTCCTCGAAGGCGACGTCGGCCGGGCTCGCGTGCGCCGCCGACGCCACGACGCTGTGCCTGAACGGCGGCCGGTTCCAGGTCCAGGCGCGTTGGTCGACGTCCGCGGGACAGACCGGAGCGGGCCAGGCCGTCGGCCTGACCGGCGACACCGGGTACTTCTGGTTCTTCTCGTCCGGCAACGTCGAGATCGTCGTGAAGGCGGTGACCGGCTGCGCCTTCAACTCGCGTTACTGGGTGTTCGCCGGGGGGTTGACCGACGTCCAGGTCGACCTGACGGTGACCGACACGCTGACGGGAGCCGTCCGGACCTACACGAATCCGCAGGGCACCGCGTTCCAGCCCATTCAGGACACGAGCGCCTTCCTCTGCCCGTAGGCTCAGAATGGGCTCATGAATCGGTCCGCTCGCGGCGCGGCGATCCTGCTTTCCCTTCTCGGGGTGGCCCTCACGACCGCCGGGACGCGGCTCGTCGGCGCCCACCCTCCGACCGCGGGATTCCTCCTCCTCCTCGTCGTTCTGTTCAGCGCGACCGCCGGAGGGCTCGCCGCCGGTATCGCCGCCTCGCTCGCGGCGACGGTCGCCTTCAACTACTTCTTCCTTCCGCCGATCCACACGTTCCACGTCGCGGACGCGGAGAACTGGGTCACGCTCGGCGTCTTCCTCGTGGTCTCGGTCGTCGCGAGCCGGCTCGTGACCGCCGCTCGCACGGAGGCCCGGCGCGCGGGCGCGCGCGCGACCGAGGTGCAGACTCTCTACGACCTGTCGGTCGAGCTCTTCCTCGCGGCGTCGAGCGCGGGCGCCCTGGCCGACGCGGCGGCCCGCGCGCTCGCGGCGACGGGCGCCAAGAGCGGCGGGGTCGTGCTCTTCGAGACGGACGAGGAGCGCCGGCCCGGATGGGTCGGCCCTCCTCCCGGCGAGGAGGTGATTGAACGCGCCCGCAGCATCCGGATTCACCGCCGGACGCTCGAGTTCCCCGCCGGTCCCGTGCGCGACCTCTACGTACCCCTCGCGCCGGCGGAAATGCCGACGGGCGTGCTCGTCGCGCTCGGGACGCCGGCGACGCGCGCCGCGGTCGAGTCGACGGCGCGGCTCCTCACCCTCGCGATGGAGCGCGAGCAGCTCCTCGCGCAGCGGGCCCACGTCGAGGCGCTTCGCGAGAGCGAGTCCATGCGGACGGCGCTCCTTCGCGCGGTATCGCACGATCTCTCGACTCCGCTGACGGCGATCACGGTGCAGGTGGCGTCGCTCGAGCGGCAGCTCGCGGGCCACGCGACGGCGAGGACCGTCGGGCTCCTGTCGGAGGAAGTCGCGCGCCTGCGCCGGCGGATCGAAAACCTGCTCGCGATGGCGCGGCTGGAGACGGGGAGCATCGCGCCGCGGCCGGAGCCCATTCCGCCGCCGGACCTCTTCCGCGCGGCGCGCGAGAGCCTCGGCGCCCCGGCTTCGGCCGCGGCGTTCGAGGTCCGCGTGGCGCCTTCCTGTCCGGACGTGTTCGCCGATCCGTCGCTCGCGCTCGAGATCCTCGTGAACCTCGTCGAGAACGCGCGGCAGGTCTCGCCGCCGGGGGCCCCGATCGATCTCGTCGCCGACTGGAGCGCGGCCGATCCGGGGATGGTGCGGCTCGGCGTGCTCGACCGCGGGCCCGGCATTGTCTCCGAGGCGTCGGAGATCGACCCGACCCGTCCCCGGGGCCTGGGTCTGGAGATCGCGCGGCGCTTCGCCGAGGCGAGCGGCGGCGCGGTCGTGCTCGCGGCGCGCAGCGGCGGCGGCACGTGCGCGTGGCTCGATCTGCCGACCGCGGCGTCGGGGGAAGGAGGAGAAGCTGCCCGGGCCGCTCATCCTGGTCGCTGAAGACGACCCCGCGATCCGCGAGACCCTCTGCGGCGAGCTCACGGCCGCCGGTTATCGCACGCTCGCCGCTTCGGACGGCCGCGACGCAATCTCCGCGTTCCAGGACTCCGCGCCCGACCTCGTACTGACGGACATCGCGATGCCGAACGGCGACGGCTTCCGGGTCATCTCGGCGGTCCGCCAGCGCGACCGGACGCCGATCATCGTGCTGTCCGTCCTCGGCGGAGAGTCCGACAAGGTCCGCGCGCTCGACCTCGGCGCCGACGACTACGTCACCAAGCCCTTCTCCGTCGCCGAGCTGCTCGCGCGGGTGCGGACGCAGCTTCGCCGCGCCGCGCCGCAGAGCGGGGTGCTCGAGTTCGACGACCTCACGATCGACGTCGAGCGGCGCCGCGTCAGGCAGGCCGAACGGGAGGTCCACCTGACGCCGACGGAGCTCGCCATCCTGGAGCTCCTCGCGAGGAACGCGGGCAAGCCCGTCTCGAGCCGCGAGATCGCGCGGCGCGTGTGGGAGAGCGGCGAAGCCACTCCGGACACGGTGCGCGTCCACGTCGGGTCACTGCGCCGCAAGATCGAGCCCGACCCTTCGGTCCCGAGGTACATCGTGACGGAGCCCTGGGTCGGCTATCGCTTCATCGCCGAGCCGAAGTAGGGACCTTCCGGACTTCTTTCGATCTCGCTCGCTAACGTGCGGCGGGCATGGCGACCCCCACTCCGGACCAGCCGCCCACGATCCGGGAGCGCATCGAGCGCGGCCTCCTCGGCGCACCGCGCGACGTCACCGACCGCCACGTCCTGCACCGGATGTCCCTGATCGCGTTCCTCGCCTGGGTCGGCCTGGGCGCCGACGGTCTCTCCTCCTCCGCTTACGGCCCGGAGGAGGCGTTCCGCGCCCTCGGGGAGCACACGTATCTCGCCATCGCGCTCGCGATCATGACCGCCGTCACGGTCCTGGTCCTTTCCGCCTCCTACCGGAACATCATCGACGAGTTTCCGAGCGGCGGCGGAGGCTACGTCGTCGCGTCGCAGTTTCTCGGGCCGAAAGCGGGCGTCGTCTCGGGCAGCGCCCTGATCGTGGACTACATCCTGACCATCACCGTGTCGATCGCGGGCGGCGGCAACGCCGTCTTCAGCTTCCTGCCGGCGTCGGTCCACCACTGGAAGCTGCCCGTCGAGTACGCAGCGATCGTCCTCCTCATCGTCCTCAACCTGCGCGGGGTCAAGGAGTCGGTCAAAGTCCTCCTGCCGATCTTCCTCGTCTTCCTCGCGACCCACGCGCTCCTGATCGGCGCGGCCCTCTTCACCCACCTCGACGACGTGCCGCAGGTCGCCTCGCGCGTGTCCGGAGACTTCTCGAGCGGTCTCGCGACGCTGGGCTGGACGGGGATGCTGCTGCTCTTCTTCCGGGCGTACTCGCTCGGCGGCGGCACGTTCACGGGGATCGAGGCCGTCTCGAACGGGCTCCAGATCATGCGCGAGCCGCGCGCGGAAACGGGAAAGAAGACCATGACGTACATGGCGGTCTCCCTCGCCGTGACCGCCTCCGGGATCCTGATCGCCTACCTCCTCCTCCACACGCGGCCGGCGGTGGGAAAGACGATGAACGCGCTGCTCGCGGAATCCGTCTTCGGCGGGTGGAGCGTCGCCGGCGTGAGCCTCGGCTACTGGCTCGTTCTCGTCACGATGGCGTCCGAGGGAATGCTCCTCTTCGTCGCCGCGCAGGCCGGCTTCATCGACGGCCCGCGCGTCATGGCCAACATGGCCGTGGACTCGTATCTCCCCCACCGGTTCGCGGCTCTCTCCGAGCGGCTCACCATGCAGAACGGTGTCCTCCTGATGGGGGGAGCCGCGCTCGCGATGCTCTTCTACGCGAGAGGGAACATCCACACGCTCATCGTCATGTACTCGATCAACGTCTTCCTGACGTTCACGCTCTCCCAGCTCTCGATGACCCGGCTCTGGCTCCGGCGGCGAGGACATCCCCGTCGGCCCCGCAGCCTGTCGCTCCACGTCTTCGCGCTCGTCCTTTGCGCGACGATCCTCGCGATCACCGTTTACGAGAAGTTTTCTCACGGCGGGTGGGTGACGGTGTTGATCACGGGCGTCTTCGTGCTCCTCTGCTTCGCGATCAAGGCGCACTACGAGGGCGTGCGGTCGGGACTGCGAAAGCTGGACGAGATCCTGGGCTCGCTGACGACCCGGGGCGAGCCGAACCGCGGGCCGCTCGACCCGAGCGTGCCCACGGCGGTCCTGCTCGTGAACGGTTTCAACGGGCTCGGCGTTCACACGCTTCTCTCCACGCTGCGGTTCTTTCCCGGTCTCTACCGGCAGTTTGTATTCGTCTCCGTTTCGGTCGTCGATTCCGGTACTTTCAAGGGGAAAGACGAGATGGACGCCCTCCAGCGCCAGACCGAAGGCGACCTCGCGCGGTACGTCGAGCTCGCGCGGGGGCTCGGATTTCCGGCGGAAGCCACCACCAACGTCGGCACGGAGGTGCTCGACGAAGCCACGGAGCTGTGTACCCGGGTCGCGAAGCGGTGCCCGAAGGCGACGATCATCACCGGCCGGCTCGTCTTCCGGAAGGAGCACTTCTTCCAGCGTTTCCTGCATAACGAGACCCCCACGCTGATCCAGCGGCGTCTCCAGTGGCTCGGCATTCCGATGGTGGTCCTTCCCGTCCGCGCGAGCGTCTGAGGCGGCCCGACGCCCCGTAGCGGACTTTCCGAAACTCTTTCGCCCCTTTTCCGGACTTCTTCACGCGCGGCGCGTCACGCTGCCGGCGTGAGAGTTCTCGACGCCACCCGGAGAGACGCGGCCGCGGTCCGCTTCACGCTCCTCGCGGTCGCGAGCCTCGCGTTGATCCTCGTCGCCGTGCTGGTCCCGGCGGGCGCGGAGGTTCGCTCCGCCGTCGCGATCGTAGCGCTCGTCGGTTACGCCTACTTCAGCGGAAGGGCGATGCAACTCTGGCAGGGACGCGGGCAGCCCACGCCGCGACGGGCGGTCTGGCGCCGCCACTTTCTGGAGGATCGACCGCCGCATCGCTGACGTACGATCCGGCCGTGGACCTCCTCGCCAAACGAAAGCTCGGACGGCATGGGCTCGAGGTCTCCGCTCTCGGGCTCGGCTGCATGGGCATGAGTCAGTCCTACGGCGAAGCCGACCAATCCGAGTCCATCGCGACGATCCATCGAGCGATCGAGCTCGGGGTCACTCTTTTCGACACGGCGGAGGTCTACGGCCCCTTCAAGAACGAGGAGCTCGTCGGGCGCGCCCTGAGAGCCAGGCGCCGCGAGGTCGTCGTCGCGACGAAGTTCGGCTTTCGCATCGTGAACGGAACGGCGTCGGGCTTGAACAGCCGGCCCGAGCACGTTCTCAAGGCGGTCGAGGGGTCGCTGCGGCGCCTCGACACCGACTACATCGACCTCCTGTACCAGCACCGTGTCGATCCGGAGGTCCCGATCGAGGACGTCGTCGGTGCCATGTCGAAGCTGGTTCGCCAGGGCAAGGTCCGGTTCCTCGGGCTCTCCGAGGCGGGCGAGGAGACGATTCGCCGCGCGCACGCCGTCCACCCGATCTCGGCGCTGCAGAGCGAGTACTCGCTGTGGGAGCGCAACCTCGAGCCACGCATCCTGCCGCTCCTCTCCGAGCTCGGAATCGGGCTCGTGCCGTTCGCCCCCCTGGGGCGCGGGTTCCTCGCCGGCGGCGTGAAGCGGGCCGAGGAGTACCCGAAAGACGACTTTCGCCGGGACGACCCCCGCTTCCAGGGCGAGAACTTCGACGCGAACGTCGCGGCGGCTTCCGTCGTGCGGGACGTCGCGGCGCGGAAGGGCGCGACGCCGGCTCAGGTCGCGCTCGCGTGGCTCCTGCATCGCGGGGACGACGTCGTGCCGATCCCGGGAACGAAGCGGCGGCGGTACCTCGAGGAGAACGTGGGCGCCGCCTTCCTCGTACTCGACGAATCCGAGATGGCCGCGCTCGACGCGGCGCTTGCACCGGAAAACGTCGCGGGCCCGCGCTACAACGCTGAGCGGGCGGCGACGATAGACCGGTAACGGGAGCGCGGCGGACAGAGCCCCTCACCCCGACCGCCTTTTTTCTCCCTCTCCCCTCTGGGGAGAGGGTTGGGGTGA
>Ga0209486_10001048_pt1 | contig 12046 bp, 9 predicted proteins | sample NCCompost_FD_187518 | JGI IMG/M metagenome (GOLD analysis project Ga0209486, IMG submission 187518) | Agricultural soil microbial communities from Utah to study Nitrogen management - NC Compost (SPAdes) (version 2) | ecosystem: Environmental > Terrestrial > Soil > Agricultural land | place: USA...
GAGCCGCTCGATGACGGCCCTGGCGACGTCCTTCTCGATATCGCCGATCAAGTACACGTCGCGGAGCCGATCCGCGGATTCCTTGCGAAGGATGCCTTTGACGGCGTCGATCAGATCGAGAAGAAGCTTGTCGCTCAGATCGCGCGGCGCCGGAAATGGCGTCACCGGCGATCGGCTCGCGCTGTGAGAAGGTTCCGATTCCGCCACCGGTTCAGTTGGTTGATGAACGGTCGAGTCGGCCACGACTCAGTATGCCTGCAAATAAACCGCCGCTCCACCACGTCGAGCGCCGGACGCTGATGACGTTCGTGTGTTTGACGCAGCCGGCGCGAAGGAGTAGCGTCAGGGAATACGCCTAAGACGCCGTTACGCGGCGTCACGGGGGACCCACGAAGGAACGCCGCTACGGCGTTCCGGTAGACACACTGCCTGGGGCGAATTCTGTTTAGTGGCGGACCTGTCGCGCCGAAGCGCGCGCAGGCCCGTGCGCGAAGGCGGATAGAGGACTTCCAACCTCGAGCCCGACAGCTAACCCCGTCGGCGTGATTGGAGGCCCTCCGTGTCTTCTTCCGGCCATCCACGGGCGTTGCTGCCCGTGACGCTTGCCGCCGTCGGTGTCGTCTACGGCGACATCGGGACCAGCCCGCTGTACGCGATGCGGGAATGCTTCTTCGGGTCGCACTCGGTCCCGCCGACACACGACAACGTGCTCGGCGTGCTGTCCCTGATTGTCTATTCGCTGCTGCTCGTCATCTCGGTGAAGTACATCGTCATCGTGATGCGCGCCGACAACCAGGGAGAGGGCGGCATCCTCGCGCTCACGGCGCTGATCCCGGGAGCGGGAAAACGGCGCGGCATATTGATCCTGCTCGGCATCTTCGGGGCGGCGCTGCTGTACGGCGACGGCATGATTACTCCGGCCGTCACGGTGCTGGGCGCCGTGGAAGGTTTGAAGGTGGCGAGCCCGGTTCTCGATCGCTACGTCGTGCCGGCCGCCGTGACCGTCCTCGTCGTGATCTTCGCCATCCAGCGTCACGGCACACACCGCGTGGGCCGCCTCTTCGGCCCGATTATGGTCGGATGGTTTGCGGTGCTCGCGCTGCTCGGAATCATCTGGATCGCGAGATACCCCGACGTGCTCACGGCCATCGATCCGCGACACGCCGTGCGCTTTCTGATCGAGAACCGCGGGCTCGGCTTTGCCGTCCTCGGTGCCGTCTTTCTCGTCGTCACCGGCGGCGAAGCGCTGTATGCCGACATGGGGCACTTCGGTGCGCGCCCGATTCGCGTCGCCTGGTTTGCGATCGTGCTGCCGGCGCTGCTGCTCAACTATTTCGGGCAGGGTGCGCTGCTGCTTCACGTTCCCGAGACTCGCGATCCGTTCTTCCAGCTCGCGCCGGCGTGGACCTTGCCGCCGCTCGTCATTCTGGCGACGGCCGCGGCGATCATTGCTTCGCAGGCGCTCATTTCGGGGGCGTTCTCGCTGACACGGCAGGCCATTCAGCTCGGCTATGCGCCGCGTCTCACCGTTGAACACACGGCGTCCTGGCAGATGGGGCAGATCTACGTGCCGCAGGTGAACTGGGTTCTCGCCATCGGCACGATTCTGATTGTGATCGGCTTCGGGTCGTCCGGAGCACTTGCCGCGGCTTACGGCATCGCCGTGGCACTGACGATGATCATCACGGCGATTCTGCTGCACGTGATTGCCGTGGAGCGCTGGCGCTGGCCATTGCCGGCGGCGCTTGCGGTGACCGCAACGTTTCTGGCGATTGATGTGACGTTCTTCTCGGCCAACCTCCTGAAGTTCGTCCAGGGCGGCTGGCTGCCGATTGCCATCGGCATCTCGCTGTTCACGCTGATGACCACGTGGAAGACAGGACGGCGAATCCTCTACGAGCGCCTGTCGGCCCGCGCCTTCCCGCTCGAGGCCTTCGTGACGGCGGTGCGAACCGCGCCGCCCACGCGCGTGTCTGGCACGGCGATCTTCATGACCGCGCAGCCGACCGGCACGCCGGCGGCCCTCGTGCACAACCTGCACTACAACAAGATGCTGCACGAGCACGTCGTCGTCCTGACGGTGGCGACGGTACCCACGCCGCACGTTGATCCGGACGAGCGCCTGACCGTGCGCTCGATGGGCGCCAGCATCTACAACGCGCGCATCCAGTACGGGTTCATGGAGGATCCGGATATTCCCGCGGTCCTGGGACAGCTGCGCGACGCCGGTGTCCCGATTGACGAGGACGATCTGACCTTCTTCCTCGGCCGCGAGACGATCGTCGTCGGGCGGCGGCCGGGGATGGCGACGTGGCGCGAGAAGTTGTTCGTGCTGATGTCGCGCAACTCGGTCCGGGCCACGGCCTTCTTCAACCTCCCGCCCGAGCGTGTCGTCGAACTGGGCGTGCAGGTGGAAATGTAACGGCGGATAGGGGGCGAATATTGGACCGGTAGACCGGTAGAGGCCGACCTTCCGGTCGGCCTTCAGGAATCGTCGAAATCGCGCTTGTCTTCGTCGGATGCACCGGGCAGGAATTCGAAATATGCGTCGAGACTGCGATCCAGCGCGCGGCGCAGCTGCGGGATGGTGCCGTCAATCGTGTGCAGCGTTACGCCAGCGCTCTCGCCGGACTTCAGCTTGAGCGTAACCTCATCGGCGGATACCAGCGCGCCTTCCGGCACCAGCCGCAAACCGTAAACCAGCGTGTAACGGGCCATATCCAAATATAGACCGCCGGGCACGCCGCGTCTCGTACGGAGCCGGGTCTCGTGGGTCGTGTCCGCCTTCAGGCGGACCATCAGACCGATCTCGACTGCTTCAGCATTGCGATGGTCGCGCAGGCCACCCCGGCAAGCCGTGCCGTGGTCTGCGGAAGAAACAGCAGGACGGCGGCGGCGACGAGCAGACACCGTTCGCCGACAGTCGCCTGGCGCCGCAGCCAGCCTGAAATTCCGATCGACAGCGCGGCGGTACCCAGCACAGCGGCAGCCGATGTCGAAACAATATGAACGACGCTGCCCTGGAGCAGCACGCCACTCCCGCCGGGACTCAGCGTGAATACGAACGGCACCACGAAGGCGGGCACCACGTACTTCCACGAAATCATCGTCGTCCGAAACGGATTCCCGCCGGTGATGGCCGCGGCAGCGAAGGGCGACAACGCCGTCGGTGGGCTCACTTCCGATAACACGGCGTAATAGAAGATGAACATGTGGGCGGCGGCCGCCGGGATGCCGACGCTCGTCAGCGCCGGCGCAATCATCACCGCCGAGATGATGTACGAGGCGGTGACGGGAACCGCCAGCCCCAGCACCCACACGGCGAGCGCGGCGTAGACGGCCGTCAGGATGACGTTTCCCGCCGCGAGCGAGACGATCACGCCAGCCACCTTCAGGCCGAGTCCCGTCAGCGTGACGACCCCGACGATGATGCCGGCTGTGGCCGTCGTGGCGGCAACCGGAAGAACACTGCGGGCGCCGGCGGCGAGTGCCCGGCCCAGGCGCCGTGGAACAAGGGCCGTTTCGCGGCGCAGAAAGCTTGCGGCGACCGCCAGGACCGTAGCCCAGAACACCGCCCGAAATGCGGTGAGCCCGCGGGTCATGAGCACGACGATCGCCACGAGCGACCCGAAGTGGTGCCACCCCTGTTTCGTGACCGCCCACGGGCTCGGCACGGCCACGTCGATCTCACGAACCGCCAGCCGCCTGGAATCGCCTTCGACCATCAGGAAGACCGAGAGGTAGTAGAGGAGGGCAGGCACCGCGGCCATGGCGATCACCTCGAGGTAGGTGATCTTCAGATACTCAGCGATGAGAAACGCGGCGGCGCCCATCGCGGGCGGGGCCAGGATGGCGCCGATACCCGATGCGGCGAGCATCGCACCGCCGGTATCCGGCGGGTAACCCGCCCGGCGCATCATCGGCCAGGCGACGGCGCCGAGCATGACCGTGTTCGCGACACCGCTGCCGGAGACGGCGCCGAGGAGGTAGCCGGCGACGGTGACGGTGCGGCCGGCGCCGGAGCCGCTCCTCGTACGGCCTACGGTTGACGCTGCCCAGTCGATGAAGAACCGGCCCGCGCCGCTGTATTCGAGCACCGCGCCATAGATCGTGAACAACACGATGTAGGTCGCCGTGACGTCGAGCGGCACGCCGAAGATTCCCTCGAGCGTCATGTACAGCGTCCCGAGAATCCGCGACAGGCTGTAGCCGCGATGCGCGATGAGCGACAGGCCAGCCTGATCGAGCAGCGATCCAAAATACGCGTAGGCGAGGAAGATCACGGCGGTCACCGGAAGAATCCAGCCGGTCGTCCTCCGTGTGGCGTCGAGGACCAGCAGCGTTGCGATCGCACCCAGGACCCGATCAACGGTGGTGGGCGTCGCGGCGCGCAGCACGAATGCGTCGAAGTCGACGATCGGCCAGGCGAGCGCGATGACGGTGAGGACGATACACAGGCCATCGACGGTGTGGCGTACTGCAGCCGGCAGTCTCTTTGAAGTAAGTGGATAGATGAGAAACGTGGCGGCAAGTGCGATCAGCAGGAAGCTGACCCTGTAGATCTGCGGATCGACAATGCCGACGACCCAGTAGAGCGCGTAGGCGGCGAGGGCGAAGGCGAGGACGTCCCCCGCGCGCTCCCGCCAGCCCGTTACTGCGGCCACACCTGCCGTTCGCGGTAGTAGCGCTCTGCCCCGGGATGGAACGGAATCGGCGATCCCTTCAACGCGGTTTCGATCGCCAGCTCAGTGGCCTGCGGGTGAATGGCGGCGAGCTCGGTCTTCTTGTCGAAGAGCAGCTGCGTGATGTCGTGCGCGAGCGTCTCGGGCATCGACTCGGACACCACGAGCAGATTCGCCACGGCGACGACCGGCACGTCTGGATTCGTTTTGTACGTGCCCTTGGGAATGACAGCCGTGTAGTACAGCGCAGGACCGTAGGTGCGCTGCAGCAGCGGCACGATCTCGTCTGTGGCGATGAAACGCGCCCGGATGCCGGGCGTGTTGACCAGGTCGAGGATCGACGCCGTCGGCAGGCCCGCGTTCCAGAAGAAGGCGTCGATCTTTCCGTCCTTCAGCGCGTCGACGGACTGGGCGACCCCCAGGCTCTGCGCGCGGATGTCGCGTTCCGGATTGAGACCGGCGGCGTGCAGCATGCGATTGGCCAGAACGGTTGTCCCGGAGCCCGCCGCGCCGGTCGAGACCGTGCGTCCGCGAAGATCTGAGAGGCGCTGGATTCCCGACTCCTCCAGCGTGACCAGATGTACGTAGCTCGCATAGAGTACCGCGAGCGTCCGCACCGGAACCGCGCCGATCCCTTCGAATCCCTCCTTCCCGGCGAGCGCGTCCTGCGCAGTATCGGCCATCGTAAAGGCGATGTCGGACGTGCCCTGCTTGAGGAACTTCAAGTTATCCACCGACGCGGCAGTCACTTCGGCGGTCGCCTCAATGCCGGGCAGATTTTCGCTGATGACCTTGGCGATGCCGCCCCCGTACGGGTAGAACACTCCGCCGGTGCCGCCCGTTGCGATGGACAGGCGCTGCTTCGGCGTCGACGAGGATCCACTGGAGCAGGCGGCGATCGAAAGCGCGGCGATCCACGCACCGGCGAGGCGCAGGAATTTCACGGCGAAAACTATACGTGGCTTCCGCCTTAAGGCGGAAGCTACGATGAAGATAGGCTACGAATCCGGCTGAAGCCGGACTCCACCGAGAGAATGGTCACACTCGACGACGTGAGGGCGGCGGCAGTGCGGATTCGCGGCGTGGCCGTGAGAACCCCACTCATAGAGGCCGGCCCGCTGGCGTTGAAGTGCGAAAACCTTCAGCCGATGGGGGCATTCAAGGTCCGCGGCGCCTGCAACATGATCGCGCAGCTGCCGCCGGAGGCGCGCGCCGCCGGCGTCATCACGTACTCGTCCGGCAATCATGGTCAGGCCGTCGCGCTCGTCGCGCAGCGGTTTGGCATCCCGGCCGTGGTCGTGATGCCCGAGACGGCGCCGCCGGTCAAAGTAGAGGGCGTCCGCCGCTATGGCGCCGAGGTGATCTTCGCGGGAACGACGACGCTGCACCGGAAGGCGCGCGCCGAGGAAGAGGCGGCGCGCCGGCGCCTGACGATGGTGCCGCCATTCGACGATCCGTGGGTCATCGCCGGTCAAGGCACCGTCGGGCTCGAGATTCTCGAACAGCGCCCGAACGTGACCGACGTCTTCGTGCCGGCCGGCGGGGGCGGTCTCATTTCCGGCGTCAGTGTCGCGATCAAGGGGATGCGGAGCGGCGTCCGGATCGTCGGCGTCGAGCCTGAAGGCGCGGCAAAGATGTCGCGCTCGCGCGCCGCCGGTCGTCCGGTGACGCTCGAGCGTGTCTCGAGCATTGCCGATGGTCTCCTCGCCGTGCGGCCCGGGGACCTCACGTTCGAGCACGTCCAGGCGCTCGTAGACGAGGTGATGACCGTCACGGACGATCAGATCAAGGCGGCTGTGCTCTGGTTGTTCAGCGAGGCCAGCCTCGTCGCCGAACCGAGCGGTGCGGCGGCGGTTGCCGGAGCCCTGGCGCGCAGTCCGGCGGCAGGCACCAGCGTGGCGATTATCTCCGGCGGGAATGTCGATCCTCAGGCGTACGCGAGTTACATCTCGCAGCCATTCTGAATTCACAATTCAGAATTCAGAATTCGCGTCGCGGCCTCGGTGGCTTCTTCTACCGTCTTGATCTCGCCGTCCAGCTGCTTCTCGTAGACCTGACGCAGAATCTCACCGACTCGCGGCCCGGGTTGCAGTCCCAGTTCGAGCAGATGGCGTCCCATGAGCAACGGCGGCGGCGGCTGATGCTCGACGCCGAGCGCCTGCGCCCGTGCCAGGAACCAGTCCATCGCCGAACAGTCGAACGCGCCGGTTCGTCCCAGGCAGTCGGCCCGCGCCAGGCGTGCCAGCAGTTCGAGGTCGACCTTCTGGGCCAGCCGCCGGAACGCCCCGTCGCCCACGTGCTGCGCCTTGTGAAACATGCCGGGCTTGAGGTGGTTGGCAACGAGGCCGACGACCTGCGCGCGCACGTCGAACCCATCGATGGTGTGCACGTTCAGCCGATCCAGCAGCGACAGCGTCGGCGCGACTCCCACCTGCTCGTGATCGATCGATCGGATACGGCCGTCGATCACCGCAGTCGTCGCCGGTTTGCCAAGGTCATGGCACACCGCTCCCAGCATCACCGTCGTCAGCCGCGGCCGATCGAGGTCGTCGTTCAGTTGCCGCGCCTTGTCGATGACCATCAGCGTATGTATCCAGACGTCGCCCTCGGGATGCCATTCGGGCTCCTGCGCGCAGCCGACGAGTGGGCGCATTTCCGGTAGGACCGCCTCGATGACGCCAAGATCGAGTGCGAGCGCGAACCCGATCGACGGTCGCGGCGCCTCCAGCAGGAGCTTTTCGACCTCGCCCCAAATCCGTTCTGCCGGGAGATCGTCGAGCGGAATCCGCCGGCACAACGCCGCGGTCTGATCCTCGAGCGCGAACTCGAACCGCGCCGCGAACTGAACGGCCCTCAGCACGCGGAGGCTGTCGTCGCCGAACGTGCGCAGATCGACCGCGCGAAGGAGACGCCGCTCGAGATCCGCGCGTCCGCCGCACGGATCCTGATACTCGTCGCGCAGCGGATCCCACGAGATGGCGTTGATCGTGAAGTCGCGGCGGCGGGCGGCTTCGGCCAGCGTCATGGACGGGTCGCCCTGCACGTCGAACGCCTTGTGCCCGCGGCCGCGCTTTGATTCGCGCCGCGGCAGCGCGACGTCGATCGCGGGCTCGCCGGAACCTGGGCGCGCGACCTTGAAAACAGGAAAGCTCTGACCGGCCGGCTCGACCCGGCCCAGCGCGGCGAGCAGCCCCGGCAGCTCGGCGGCAGCAATGCCGAACACCTCGATATCGATATCCTTCGAGTCCTCGCCGCGCAGCCGATCCCGTACCCAGCCGCCCACGACGAACGCGCGGCCTCCCGCCTCGCTCACGGTACGCGCAATGTCGAAGGCGAGTGGTGACGGAGATATGGCGGACACAGAACTCACAATGCAGAATGCTGAATTCAGCATTCAGAATGCATGTCTATGCATTCTGCATTCTGAATTCTGCATTTCTCACATTTCTACCTGTACTCCGAGTTCGACGACGCGCTCCGGCGGCAGTTTGAAGAACGCGGTGGCGCGGACGGCGTTGCGCGCCATCAGCACGAACAGCTTCTCGCGCCATTTCGCCATTCCCGGCCGGTCCGACACGACGATCGTTTCACGGCCGAGGAAGTAGGTCACGTCGGCCGGGTCGATCGGGACACCCAGCGCCTTGATCTGCATCAGCGCTTCCGGGATGTCCGGATCGTCCATGAATCCGTACTGCACCCTGGCGTGGTAGAGGCCATGACCGAGGCGCTGAACCGTGAGGCGTTCTTCCGGTGTCGTGTAGGGGACAGGAATCGTTAATGCCGTGAGCACGATGACGTGCTCATGGAGAATCTTGTTATAGCGGAGATTGTGGGCGAGCGCCGCCGGCGTGCCCGTCGGCTGTGCCGTCATGAACACCGCCGTGCCGTCGACGCGCGTCGGCGGGTTGGCGACCACGGCGGCGACGAAGTCCTCGAGTGGGAAGGCCCGGGCGGTCAGGCGCTCGGCGACGAGGCGGCGTCCGGTCTTCCAGGTCGTCATGAACGTGAAGATGACGGCGGCGATTACCAGCGGCAGCCAGCCGCCGTCGAGAATCTTGAATGCATTGCCGGCCACGTACGAGAGGTCGATGACGATGAATACCAGCACGAACGCCACGACGGCGGGAACCGGCCACCGCCACCGCATCCGTCCCACGATCGGCAGCAGCGTTCCGGTGATCAGCATCGTCAACGCGACGGCAATGCCGTACGCGGCCGCGAGCGCCGCCGACGACTGGAACGCCATCACGATCAGCACGCAGCTGATGGCGAGGAACCAGTTCACCTGCGGCACATATACCTGTCCCATCTCCCACGAAGAGGTGTGTTCGACGTTGAGGCGTGGCGCATAACCCAGCTGGATCGCGGCGCGCGTCAGTGAGAACGCACCAGAGATCAGCGCCTGCGAGGCGATGATGGCAGCAGCCGTGGCCAGCGCGACGAGCGGGAGTCGTGCCCACACGGGCGCCAGCATGAAGAACGGCTGCTCGGCCATCTCCCCGTCAGTCAGCAGCAACGCCCCCTGGCCGAAATAGTTCAGCAGCAGCGACGGCAGCACCAGCGTGAACCACGCGATCCGGATCGGCCGCCTGCCGAAGTGACCGAGGTCCGCGTACAGCGACTCGCCTCCGGTTACGACCAGGAAGACCGCGCCGAGCACCGCGATCGAATGCAGTCCGTTTTCGCGGAAGAACGCGATCGCGTGGACGGGGTTGATCGCACCGAGGACGACGGGCTGCCGGACGATCCAGGTGAGGCCGAGCACCGCCAGGACGACGAACCAGACGACCATGATCGGTCCGTACATGCGGCCGATACGGTGCGTGCCGTACTGCTGAACGCTGAAGACGACAATCAGGATGAAGACCGAGACCGGGACGACATATGGCTCGAAGACCGGCGTGGCGACGGTGATGCCTTCGATGGCGCCCAGGACCGTGATGGCCGGCGTAATCATGCCGTCGCCGTACAGCAGCGCCGCTCCGAACAGGCCGAGCAGCACAAGTCCGACCGGCGCACCGCTTCCACGCCGCGGCAGCAGCGAGGTGAGCGACAGGATGCCGCCTTCGCCCTTGTTGTCGGCGCGGAGGACGAGCGCCATGTACTTGATCGAGATGACCAGGACCAGCGAGTAGATGATGAGAGACAGCACGCCGAGGACGTTCTCGTGCGTGGGTGGAACGGCATGGGTTCCGAAAAAGCACTCCCGCAGCGCGTAGAGCGGGCTCGTGCCGATGTCGCCGTAAACGACGCCGACCGCGGTCAGCGTGAGTGGAAGCAGCGGCCTGCGTCCACTAGTCGACAAAGACGGCTCCGGTCACGATCGGCTGTGTGACAGTACCACGAAAAACGAAAGGCCAGGCGGCGCGCCTGGCCTTCACAGTCGTGTTTGGCGGCCGCGCTGCGGCCGTTTCCTCCGCCCTTTCAGGCGACGCGGCGCTCGCCGACGAACGGCATCTGCATGACGCGACGTTCGGATCGGGCAGCGCCGCTCCGAACAGTCTGGCTGCGCGCGGGCGTGCCCTTCACGTCCCAGCCCGGTGTTTCGTGCCCGCACGACGAACACAGCAGCGACACGCGTCCCTCTCCGAAGTGCAGCAGCGAGTCGTGGCCGTGCAGACCGCAGATGAACCGCCGCAGCTGCGTTATGACGCCGGAGGAATCAGTGCTTACCGTGAGCGTTGAATCCGTAGCCATGATTTTGCGTTCCCCTTGGTAGTCCCTGTCGGTTAGGACGTTCCCTAACGCCCACTCGGTCCGCCTTCGCCGCTTCCACCTTCGCGCTTCGCGCTACGGCGGGCAAGTCGCGGCTGGCGAGACAGGTCCGCAAGGCTCCGCCGGCAGAGATATCAAGAGGGGTGCCAGATGACCTACGCGGAAAGCAAGCTATTCAGGCTCAGGTGTTTACGGAGTGAGGCGCTGGATGGTGTCTCAAGAGTGCACTCAGAAAGTCGGTAGCGCTTTAGAAGAATCGGACGGTCGGCTGAACTAATGTCTGAACTCCGAACGCCATTCCCACTACTGCACAGGGGAAACACCGTCTCAGCCGTTGCGCCCGAGGCGCGCCGCCGCGGCTATCGCTCGCGCAGAATCGCCCGTAAAACGAAGCCAACATTGGCCGGACGCTCACCCAGCCGCCGCATGAAGTACGGAAACCACTGCCTCCCGAACGGCAAATAGATTCGCATCCGGTGGCCATCCGCGACGAGGCTGGCCTGCAGGTCGCGTCGGATTCCATACAGCATCTGGAACTCAAACCGGTCGCGGGCGATATTCCTGCTGTGCGCGTATGCGCACGTGCCGGCGATGATCGCCTCGTCGTGGGTGGCGATTGCCGGGTAGGTGCCCTCGTCGAGCAGAAGCTGCATGAGCTGGACGAACGCCGCATCGACGTCCTTCTTCGCCTGGATTGCCACGGCCGGCGGCTCCTTGTACGCCCCTTTGACCAGGCGGACACGGGCACCCAGCTCGATCATCCGCCGCACGTCCTGCGCCGTCCGGTGCAGCGCCGCCTGCAGCGCGAGGCCGATATTGCGGTACTCCTGCTGCCAGAGTGTTTCGAACACCTCCATCGTCACGGCGGTATACGGCGAGTTCTCCATGTCGATGCGGACGAAGAACCCGTGTTTTCCGGCGGGATCGAGGATGCGGCGGAGGTTGTCCACGCACGTGGCGCGGTCGACGGTGGCGCCCAGCTGCGTCAGCTTCAGCGAGATGTTCCTTTCTATGCCGGACTTCACGATGACGTCGATGAGGCGAACGTATTCGCGGGTGGCGGCCGATGCTTCGTCCGTGGTGCTGACGCTTTCGCCGAGGTAGTCGAGCGTCAGCAGCATGCCGCGCGCCTGCAGGATGCGCGCGTCGCGGATGGCTTCTTCCACCGTTTCACCGGCAATGAACCGCCGCGCGAAGCTCTCCGGCGTGGCCATGCCGTACTTCGACGCCAGCCGTTTGAGCGCTGTGCTTCGCGACAAGGCGAAGAACAGCGCTTTGGAGCCGCCGTACATGGATGACTACACGGTAATGCAAAATGCAAAGTTCAAAATGCAAACCCGGGCGCAGTTTGCATCTTGCATTTTGAATCTTGCATTCACGTTTAGTGCGTGCGCCGGGAGGGAGACTCGAGCAGGTGATCGAGCGACCGTGCGTAGTAGCGCAGGACGTTGCGGTCGCGAACGCGCAGCCGGCCGTTGTCGGCGACGATGACTCCGCGCCCCTCGAGCGGCTCGATGGCGGCGTCAACGGCCTGTGGCCCGCTGGTCACTCCGAGGTTCGCGCCGCAGGAGGCCAGCGTCTCGACGAGGACGGTGGCGCGCTCTTCGAGCTCGCGCCGGGTGATTGACGGTCGCATCGCCGCGGCCACG
>Ga0209486_10001049_pt1 | contig 12042 bp, 6 predicted proteins | sample NCCompost_FD_187518 | JGI IMG/M metagenome (GOLD analysis project Ga0209486, IMG submission 187518) | Agricultural soil microbial communities from Utah to study Nitrogen management - NC Compost (SPAdes) (version 2) | ecosystem: Environmental > Terrestrial > Soil > Agricultural land | place: USA...
GCAGGGATTTAACCGCGTGTCGTGGGATCTGCGCATGGATCCGCCGAAGTTACTCACCGACATGAATCCCGATTCGGCCGAAGCAGGGGATTGGCGCGCGCGCCCGGTCGGACCGCAGGTGCTTCCCGGGCAGTATGTCGTGCGGCTTACGGTCAACGGCCAGGCGCAACAGCAGCCGTTGACGGTTCGCATCGACCCAACCTCGCAGGTGACCGTCGCGGAACTGCAATCGCAGTTCGAGCAGTCGACGCGCCTCTTCAACGTGATCTCGACGATGATCGAGGTGGAACGGAACCTGGGTTCGTTCAAGAACCAGGTCGACGAGCGCTCATCGACGGCAAAGGAGCTGCGCGGCGACGCCGCGCGGGACTTGGCGAAGGTGTCCAGCGAGGAGCTGGTGAAACTGGACAGCGTACGGCTGCAGTTGACGCGGCCGAAGTCAGACAAGGTCCCGTATTACTCCGAGGGCCCACGTCCCGTGGAACGGGCGCTGAACCTGATGGGGGCGATCGACGCCGGACTCACCCCTATTATAGAAGCGCAGCGGGAATACATGGGTGACATCCGGCGAGACGCGCAGACGGTGATCGAGATGGTAGAGCGGCAGATCGATGCGACGGCATCGCGTATCAATCCTCTGCTTCAAGCCCTCGGCTTGCCGCCGCTTGTTTCACCGCCGAAGAAGCCGGTGACGATGTAATCGGAATGGGTAAACGGGTAAACGGGTAAAGCTGCGCACCTCGGTAGCCCCACCGTCTACCCGTCTACCCGTCTACCCGCCTACCCGGCTATTAAGTGGATTCCACCGTCCGCCATACCCTCCACCGTCTCGGTGCCGCCTACGCTCTCGCCTGGGCGACGACGTCAATGGGCGCCGGTCCGGGTTCGGCTGCGCTGGTGACGCTGTCGGGAAATCTCGCCTGGGCCGGGATGTACGTGGCGATCTTCAACATCGGCGCGGCGGCTGGTGCGGCGTTAGGCGGGCGCAGCATGGACCGGTATGGACGAAAGCCCCCGCTCGTCGCCGGGTACCTGCTGGGAGCGGTCGGCTACCTCGTCGCCGGGATCGGCGTCCAGCTGTCGAGCCTTCCGGCGTTTGTGGTGGGTGGGCTCATGCTGGCCGCCGCATTCGGCATAGCGAACCTGAGTCGGCTCGCTGTCGCCGAGATGTTTCCTCCTGCCGAACGTGGACGGGGAGTCGCCTGGATTCAGATCGCGGCAATTTTCGGCGCGATCGCGGGACCCGTTATCCTGATCCTGTCGGAACCGATCGGGCGTGCACTCGGCCGCGAGCCATTAGGGCTCATCTGGTTCTTCGCGCCGCCACTGCTGCTGGCCTCCGCATTTCTCACCGCACGCGCTGAGGAGCCGCAGAAACTGGCGTTCAAGTCTCCTGCGCCGGATGCTGGTGCAGTCGCAGTCGGAACCGGGGCCGCGGTCGCCGGCAGCGTCATCACCGCCGGCACCGTTTCCATCGCGGCGAGCCAGTCGGCGATGGCGGCCGTGATGGGCATCGGTGGAGCGGCCGTGGCCCACGCAGGCCATGGCGTGCCCGTGTTAGGCAGCATCATGCTGCTCCACTTCATCGGCATGTTCGGCCTCTCGCGGATCGTGGGTCGGTTTGCGGATCGTGTCGGGCGATTGGAGACGATTTTCACCGGCCTCGCGCTGCTGGCCGCCGGCGGCGCGATCATCGGGTTCATCCCCGGCATGGTGGCGTTCGGGATGGGGCTCCTGCTCGTAGGTTTCGGCTGGAGCTTTGCGTTCATCGGGTCCACCGTCCTGCTGACCGACGCCGCTCCACCCGCACGTCGTGCGCGAACGCTCGGCAGGGCGGACCTGTCAGGCCAGCTCTGTGCTGCGGTGATTTCGACCGCGGGCGGCTGGTGGTTTGCGTCGCGAGGTGCCGCGGGACTGGGCATTCTCGCCATCGTGGTCGCCGCTACGCCGGTGATGCTGCTGGCCAGGCTGCGCCGACCGGCGCCTAACGCGGTGTGATCCGGCCTATCCTCGGCGCCGCTGCAGTCGCTCGATTCGCCCCCGTACGTCGCGAACCCGCGGTTGCAACTCCGGGTCCGCGTCTTTCCACAGCTCGACAAACGCCTGGTAGTGCGTGAGCGCTTTGTCGACGTTGCCTTTCGCCTCGTGCATCTCGCCAAGACGCTGCAGGATGCCGGCACGGAAGACCGCGTCGTTCTGCAGGCGGAACGGTTCGTTAAGGGCCAGGTAACGTTCACCCGCGGCGATTGCTGAATCCACCATTCGCAGGCGATCCAGCACGAGAAAGCGACGAACCATGACGAAGTCTTTTTGAGCCATCGGGAGGCGGGAGGCACGGTCCACACTCTCGAGCGCCTCCTCGTACCGGCCGACCGACATGGCGAGTGCCGCATCGTCGAGCGCTTCCCAAGCTGGCCGGTCGACCAATTTTCCCACATTCTGCCAGAACTTCTGGCCTTCCGTGTGAAATTGGCGCGCGCGCGCCGAGTCCTGCGCCAACATCGCGACAGTCAGGAAGAGCCCGTAATCACGGTCGAGGTACGGCACGGAATCGATAGGCGCGCGGCGCAGTACCCGGTCCAGGATGGCGCGCGCACCAGGGAGATCTTCCTGGATTGCTGCCGCGGCTATCACCGAATCGAGCCCGGCATTCAGCCGCGCCAGCGCCGGCGCCCCCGCCGCTGCCTGGCGCTCGCGCTGATCTGCTCGCAGGCGCAACGATTCGCGCACTCTCCCGCGAATCATCGCCAGGTTGGAGGTGAATCCGCGTTGCTGAATCATTCCGCTGCGTGAGCTGGTGATTCGCGGTTCCAGTTCTTTCCCGAGCTTCTCGGCCCGGTCGAAATCTCCACGCACCGCGGCGAGCATTGCCGGCGCCCGAAGGGCGACAGGGTTGTTCGGAAAGCGCCGCGAGAACTCGTCCATGAGGCTGTCGGTAATGTCCCAACGACCCAGCCTGACTGCCGTAGGCACTGCATTCGAGAACTGGATGGCGCTGCCACCCGGCTGTGCTGCGGCGCGGATGAAGTAACGCAGAGCCTTTTCAGTCTCGCCGCGTTTGCCAAGCGTGTTCGCGCTGTTGTTCAGCGCGACGGCGTTGAGTGAGTCGCGCGCGAGTACGGCTTCGTACGCCGCGAAGGCGCGCTCTTCGTCAACTTCGGGTCCATACGTGTAATAACCGGCGAACGTGAGTTGACGCTCCACCTCACTGAGCCGATCTGCATACTTGAATGCCTGGATGGAAGATGCCCGGGCATCCTCGAAGCGCTGGATGTTGTTGTAGAAGCTGGCCATCCGTCGCCAGGCCATCGCAAACGTCGAGTCAATGGTGACGGCCTCCCGCAGAAGCGGGATCGCCTGCGTGTAGTCGAACGTCTGGTCGAAGATGAGCGTGGCCTGAGCATACTTGCGGAGCGCGTCGAGTGAATTGGTCGTCACGCGATCGAGCGAACTCGCCTCACGGATCTGCTTCAGCGACTCACCCGCTTTCGTCCGGACCTGCTTTCCCAGTCGGCCGATGGCGGGAATGAGGTCATTGTCGCTCGTGGCTTCCTCGTTGAACGTGGCTAGCTGCTCGCCGTCAGCCGACATGAGCCGTGTCGTGAGAACGTACCGTCCGCCGAGCGACACGATATCGCCGTCGAGTACGGCCTTGATCCCCTCCCGGGTTGCGATCGTGCGTGCGAGGTCAAAGTCGACGCGGGCATTCGGCGGTCGCTGCATCAACCGCATGGCGTCGATGGTCGCCAGGCGGGGGAAGACGCGGAAGAGCGTCGACTGGGAGAGGTCAGCGCGGAGCGCCTCGGTCACCGTCAGCCCAAGCGCCGAATCGCTGGCCGGACTCGCAAAGTCCACGAGGATGATCTGGTCGCCGGCGTCCAACTTGCCGGCGCCGAGGAGCGAAGCCGCCGGGCCGATGCCTAACGCACGCATGACCATCCAGCCGACAACCAGCACCACGAACGCTCCCACCGCGATCGCCCCGCCCATCCAGGTGCGCCGCCACGACACGTGCGGGCTCGCCTTGATCGCAATCGTGTGCAACGTGCCCGAAGGCGCGGCAGCCGTGCCGCCGGGCGTGAATGTGGGGGTCGCCGTGTAGGACCGCGTCGCGACGCGCTGCACCCAGGCCGTGAAGCCAATGATCGGCAACCCCGCCAGCATGACGCCGATCGACCCGGGAAGTACCCAGTCCGGAAGTCCGATCACGACGGTCGCCGCCCACGCCGTCAACCCGACCAGCGCCGCGCCAAGCGCCCAGAAAGCGACCGCTTTGCCGATGGGGATTCTTCCAGACAGGATTCCCGGCGCCGCGGTCGCCGCACCGCTCGGCGTCACCGTGTCGAGGACGCGAACAAGATCAACAGCCTGTTGGGGCCGCGCTGCCGGATCCTTCTCCAGCGACTGCATAACGAGCGCGGCCAGTGACTCGGGCGTGTCGGCGCGCAGCTCGCGAACATCGCGCGGCTTCTCGCCAAGGTGGGCCCCGAGCAATTTCGCCGGCGACTGGCCGGTGAATGGAGGACGACCGGTCAACACCTCGTACGCCATACAACCAAAGGCATAGATGTCCGACCGGTGATCGATGTTGGGGTCACCGGCGGCCTGCTCGGGCGCCATGTAGGCAGGCGTCCCGATCGACGTCCCGGCCATGGTGAGCGTCTCGCCGCCGCCGCCGGTGCGCGCCGCGCTGATGGCCTTCGCGATCCCGAAGTCGGTGACGGTCGCGCTGCCTTCCGACAGCAGCACGTTGTCCGGCTTGATGTCCCGATGGACCACTCCACGTCCGTGCGCGAAGGCCAGTGCCCGGGCGACGTCGCGAAGCACACTGACCGCTTCTCCCGTCGGCAGCGGCCCGCGTGCCAGCCGCGCCCGAAGCGACTCGCCTTCGACGAATGGCATCGTGAACCACGGCAAACCGCTCGCGTCGCCGGAAGACAACACGGGGACGACGTGCGGATGCTGCATCTGCGCGGCAAGCAGGATCTCGCGCTTGAAGCGGTCTACGGAAACTCCAGCAGCGAGCTCGGGCGACAGTACCTTTACGACGACGCGACGGGAGAGCGAGCGCTCCATCGCGACGTAGGTTCGCGACATCCCGCCACCGCCGAGTTCCCGTTCGATCGTGTAGGCGTCGCCCAGCGAGCTTTGAACTTGCGGGCGGATATCGTCAGCCAAGAATTCGCTCCGGACTCGGACGAATGAATTTGCAGTCCGGCCAGCGCGGAGGGCAGAGGGAATCCGCACCAGAGCACTGCATTGCGCACCTCAACCCTCGCCACTACTCATCGCGCTTATGACGAATCTGATCGAGGTCTGGCTACGAGGCCCGATTCCTGGAATTGCGCCGGTCCTGCAACCGGCTGCGCACGCCTTGCTTCAGGTTGTGGAGGATGTGTTGCCAGTGGTAGCCGATCTGACGGCTGTGCAGCTCTGGGCTCGTCCCGGCGGTGTGGCAGCCGTCGGCTTTCATCTCAAGCACCTTCCCGGAAGCGTGGATCGGCTGCTGACCTACGCTCGCGGGGAACAGCTTTCTCAGGCACAGATGGCGTACCTCGCCTCTGAGCGCAACATCCACGATGATCGCCCCACCCTCGAGTCACTTACCGCGGGTTTGTCGACGGGCATCGATTCCGCGATTGAGTTTCTGCGCGCGGTACCCGACGACTCACTCCTCGAACCGCGCGAGGTCGGGCGGCAGAAGCGGCCATCCACAACACTCGGGCTGATCTTTCACGCAGCCGAACACTCGTCGCGGCACGCCGGGCAGGTCGTGACGCTCTCGCGTATCGTCCGGAGTTGGCCACCCTGACAGCTGCCTAACGTCGGCCCGCGCCCACGTCCATCGTTAGGTAACGCCTCTGGCCTCTGGCCTCTGGCTTATTGTCCGATTTGCTTCGTGTACTTCAGCACAAGGCTTCGCGACTGTGGTGTGATCCAGTCGAAGAACCCGGCCGCCTGCTGTCCCTCGTTGTAGACGATAAACAGTCCGGTACTGGCCGTGCTGAGCCACGCGAACCGCACGTTGGCATTCCAGACGTGAGCCTGGTTGTTGTATTGCACCAGAGACTGCAGGAACACCTTCGGGGTGAAGAAGTAGCCTACCTTCACCCCGATCAGCCGACGGATGAAGTCCCCCTGGTCGAGATTGACGTCCTGGTAATCCATCTGGAGCGACGTCGTCAGAGACGCCCCGCGACGATACGTCACCGTCGCGACCTGCCCGAAACGACTGCCGTTGTAAAACGGCCCGTAGTCGCCGCGCGACGTAAACGACAGCGCCGCGCTGGGATCTGAATCCCAGTCGAGTCCAATCGAGCCCCAGTTGTAGTCGCCGGCGGGGAGGACGACACCCGACGCGATCGTGAACGGCTGGCGCAGTCCTTCGTGATACCAGTTGTACTCGGGCCCGAACCGGCCGCCGCGCGCGAACTCGAACTCGGTCATGTCGAAGTGAATCTGGCCGCTCTGCCAGAACCCATCATGGCTGTAATAGCCGCGATAGTTCGTGTGCGGATTCCACTGCTTGAGCCATGGCCATTCGCGCTTGCGGATCGTTCGCATGGCCGAGAGGTCGTAGAACCTGTATCCACCGAAGCGGTTGAGAAAACCAACTTCGGGGTTGAAGTCTTCGCCGACCTGCACATAGCGCACGGCATTGTTCCACGCCGACGTCTGGTAGCCGGCTCGCACACTGTAGCCGGCCTCGTCGCCGTCCCGGCCGGGCGTGTCGGTCAACGCGCCCCACCAGTCAACGGTCCACGCCTCGCCGACGCCAAGACGCCCGTCGATGCCTAACGTCCGATTGTAGTTGTCGCCGTCGTCGGTGGATTGGCGTTGCACCGCGATCGCCCCGACACGCGACCGGCCGGACAACTCGCGGCTCACGCGGCCGACGCTGAACGACTGGCCCTCCGCGGCGGGCGAATCGTCCGTGAAGATCTGCAGCAGGCCGACCGTGGCCGCGCCGGCGCGACCGCTGACCCGCCCGCCACCGATGATCGGAACAGGATTGCCTAACGTGTCGATGCCGATGCGGCGCGTGAAGAAGAGGTCCACCGCCTGCGGCGTGCCGGCCGAAAAGACGCCCGCGTTCTCGAGAAAGAACGGCCGCTTTTCGGGGAAGAACAGCGGGAAGCGGGTCAGGTTCGTGCGCTGCTCGTCCACCTCGACCTGGGCGAAGTCCGTGTTGTACGTGAGGTCCAGCGTCAGGCTCGGCGTCAGGCCGTACTTGAGGTCCGCACCGACCTCACCGGTGCTCTTCATGTCCGGATCGATGCTGAAATTCCGCGACGACTGGCTGAGCACATACGGTGTCACCGTCGCGATACGCCGGCTCGGCACCGTAATGCCCCTCAGGATGCCGGCCCGCGAGAGCCGGTACAGGTTGAACTGGCGCGGCACGAACGACCACAGCGCTTCCTCGTTATGCCTCCGGATGCTGCGGGCGAAGTTGAGTCCCCAGTCCTGGGTCGTGCCGGCGCCGTAGCGCAGCGTCGAGAACGGAATCCTGAACTCGGCGTACCAGCCGTTGGCGTCGATGGACGTCGCAACCTGCCAGGTGGCGTCCCAGTTGAGGTTGAAGCCGCCCATGGATCCGGCCTGCGCACGCGACTGTCCCTGCTGGAAGACACCGCCGCCCTCTCCCTCCTTCACCACCTGTCCGTCGTACTCGACACCGGCTGGTGTCGTGGCAAACACGAACCCGTTCTGCCGGTCGTGATACGTGTCGAGGATGAAGGCGAAGTAGTCGCTGTTGGAGAGCGTGACGTCGCGAATCTTCTCGCCGGGAACGATGCCGGTCGGTTCGCGATCGAACAGCCAGGCGCCAACGTAGAGCGCGTCGCCGTCGGTCAGTATGCGCACCTCGGTACGCTCGGTCACGGGCTCGCCTTCGCGCAGCTCGCGCTGCACAAAGTCCCGGTAGACCTCACCCGACTTCCATGCGTCATCATCGAGCTTCCCGTCGATCACGGGAGATTTTGTAATGACAGCGGCCGTACCGGTACGGGGTCCTGCCGGTCCGGTCGTTGCTACAGTTTGTGCGGCCGCTTCTCCGGCCAGCACAAATGCCGCTGCCAGGAGGATCGCTTTCGAAACATTCACGGTTTTCGGGGCGGGGGTGTTGCAATGCCAGGGCGCAGCAAATTATCACGCGGTACAGCCATCCGACCAATTCGACCAGTGGTCCTGACCAGGACATGACCGGCCAGCCGATCGATCGCGTTCACTTCCTCGACGAGCAGCGCAGGAACCGGCGCCGGAGCCGCCGGTTCGTCGTCTTTGCGATCGTGGCGGTCGCCGTCTCGGGCATCCCGCTGTGCGTGATCGTGGCTCCACTGCTCATCGGCGTGATCATTGTGGCGATGCACGTCGCCGACTTCGTCGCGCCGCTATCACCCGAAATGTGGGATCGCCTTCACGACGTGGTGTTCGCTCTTCCTGCGCTGTGGGGGTTTGTACGCGGCCGACCGGTAGACACCAACTGGGGATCGGTTGCCATCATCTACATCGTGCCCGGAGCGGTGTTGATGCTGTTATCGTGGCCGTTGATGCTCGCGCTGGCGCGCCGGGCTGGCGCTGGCACCATTCTGCAGCGCCTTCGCTCGCGCGACCTGGAACTGACCGTGCTCCGTGAGCGCCAGCTCGCGAACGTTACCGAAGAGATGGCAATTGCCGCCGGTGTGCGTCCGCCGCGGGTGCGTGTCATGGAGTGCGACGCAGTGAACGCGGTTGCGGTGGGACTGACGAGCGACGATTCGACCATCATCGCCACGACCGGATTTCTCAACAAGCTCGATCGCGATGAACGGCAAGCCATCGTCGCGCACCTGGTCGGCTCGGTCGGCAACGGCGATCTGGAGATTGGTGCGGTCATTCTGTCCGTCTTTGCGACGTGGGGGCTCATCTCTCTTCTGTTGGAGGCACCGTTCAGTGCGCGGCGCCGGACCATGATTCGTCGCATTCTCCGGCTCATGCTCGACAACGCGCGGGGGCGAGCGCATTCCAGGGAGTCCGAGGCGGTATTCGACATCCTGCTCGCCGGCGCATCGTGGGACATGAGCATGATTGACGACATCTACGACATTCACCCACGTTCGGCATGGCATGGCTGCGCGATCATCGTGGTGCAGATACCGGTGATTGCCGTGCTCGGACTCGCATCGATCACTGCCCGCATGAGCGCGGCCCTGTACACGGCGCTGGGGCTCGGCCCGTGGCTGGCCGCGATGTGGCGAGCGCGCCGCCGCCTTGCGGATGCATCGGCAGTGCAGCTGACCCGGAACCCCACCGCGTTGGCCCGGGCTGTGCAGACGCTCGATGGCTGTGACGTCGCAGTCCCGGGAGGATGGGTCGCTTACTTCCTCTTCCCGGTGTGGGCGCCGGTCACGGCGAACAACGCAACGCAGCCCGAGGCGGCGTCGAACATCGTCGGCATGCGTCTCGAGACGGAGCCGCGCGTCGAGAGTATCGTCGCGTTAGGCGCGATGCTGGACAGTGATGTGCGACGCCCGGGTCTCATGACGCGGCTTAAACGGCTTGGCACGTGGAAGGACTTTCGCGTCGCGGTGGGCTGGGGCGTCGTCGGGATCGTGATGTCGGTTGTGCTGATCACCGTGACGCTGGCGGCCGCCTCGGTGATCCTCATGGTCCTGTGGGGTGCCGCGCGATTGCTCAACCCGCGACGATGACGGGTCAATTGCAAATTGCAGATTGCAAATTGCAAATTGGACAATTCTTACGGGGCTGTGGTGAGGGCAACGATCATCCGAATCAGCGCGTCCACGTCGCGCAGGTCGAGAACCTCGGCTGGCCCGTGTGAATACCGCCCCGGCCACGACAGCCCGATGTTCACCGGTCCCCACGGCTGGATTGCCGAGCCGTCGGTGCTGCCGAACGTTGTTCCAAGTTGGACCGGAATGTTTCGCGTCCGCGCGATAGCGAGGATGCGGTCCCGCTCCGCGCGCGGCACCTGGCTGGAGTTGTCGAGCCCACGCAGCACCAAACCGCTGCCTAACGGGGCGAACGCGAAATGCGGTGACTCCTTCGGCGTGTCGCTGGAGACGAAGGTGTCGATGCTGTAAACACGGCGCAGGTTCACGCCGTGGCGGTCGCCGAAAAATCGCGCGCCGTTCAATCCCCCTTCCTCCTGCACCGACCAGACGAAGATGACCTTGTGCCTGAGCGAGTCGGGATTGATTCGGCGGATCGCGAACAGCAGTGCAGTGGTGCCGGTGCGGTCGTCGCTCGCACGTCCGGTGATGCGGGAGCCGAGCAGTCGATCGGCACGTTTGTAGGAGGTGACGCTGAGTCCTTCACGAACTCCGCGCGCTACGAGGGTCGCCGAATCGAGGCCGAACCAGACAGTCAACGGTCCGGGTGCGCGCGTGCGGCCCGAATCCCTGGGGATGAAGATGCCCCGAAGCGGCGGCGGAACCGTCGCGTTTCCGGCGGCCTCGAAGTGCAGCATGGCCGGCGTGCTTTCCCAAGATGGGATGACAGCGCCGCCACGGTTTCGCAGGCTAACCCGTCCATCTGGCAGGACCGATGCCACCTCAAATCCCACTTCATCCATGTGAGCGATGAAGGCCACCGAGTCGCGTTCCGGTCCCATGGCAACGACGACGTTCCCCATCGAATCGACAACGGCACGAGTGCGGGCCCATGCCGGAAGTGCCGCCAGGACCGCCGCTCGCACAGGCTGTTCGTGTCCAGCGACTCCGGGCAGGTCGGTGATGGCCATCCACTGTCGCTCAATGTCGCCTTCGATTCCGACGCGTCGCGACAGCGTTCGCGCAGTGTCGAGACCTGGGGTCAGCCAAGATGCCGCTCGACTCACTCCAGCGGCGCTCATCACCCGCGACGCAATCTCCTGGAGGTCAGGCGTGGCGATGGACTCCACCGTGCTTCGCGCATAACGAACACGAGGAATGATGGCTTGAATGGTATCAGCGAGAGTCGCCCGCGCCGGAATTCCGGCGCCCCGACCACCTCCGCGGCCGCCTCGGCCTCCAGTCGCAGCTGCGCTGGCATCAACTCCGTCACCAACGAACGCGAGTGACTGCACGCGACCCAGTGAGGACAGCAGGCGATTCAGCCCGAGCCAGTTGTAGCTGCGCTGCGAGCTGATGACGAAGAAGGTCTCACCGCTGCTTACCTCCCCGGTTGATGCGGCGACGACGGCCGCGCAGCCGGCGCGCGCGCCAGCGGCCGGGCCGGCGGCGACGTCGGCAAACGTCCACGCCGGCCGCTCAATCGTGAGGGGGTCGAGCAGTGCCACGCCCGCGCGTGCCGCTTCGGCGGCGGACGATGCTCCGATATCGATCCAGAGGTCATCCATGGTTGCGGCGAGCGTGTCGGCGCGGTGCTGTTGCGCGAAGTGCCCGTTCGCGACGGCCACGACTCCAGGCAGGCGTCCGTTGCGCGTGATGAGCGCGACGCGTTGCGCTTCATGAAACTGGTCCCATAACGGATGTGCTGCATTGCCGGTTCGTCGAACTCGCAGATAGCCGGAACTCGTGATTTGGCTGACCACATACGCGGGAAAGTCGATCCCGCAGGCTACGACGCGGCGTGGCGTACCCGATCCGAGGCGCTTCACCAGATTGCCGAAGCGATCGACTAGCCAACCTCCGCCGAGCGTTTTCACGAGCGAAGCGGCGACGTGTTCTTCCGCTCCCGGGGGCGCCACCAGGCGAATCCATTCCGCAGCGGCTTTGATAGCTACGGAATCCGCAGCCTGTGATTGCACTGGCAGGGGAGCGATCAGAAGTGCGGCGAGGTGGCGGAAGCGCATTGCGGTCCTCAGCGGGGGGAAGAGGCGACGACGATGCGGGCGAGTCGTGCTCCGCACAAGAATTCCGGGTGGGGTCGTCTGCGCGCCAGCCGCGAGCCATAGGGGTCAGACCCCATCCCGACCCTGATCTGACCCTGATCTGACCCCAATTTGCGGTTGAACCCTTGACGTTCGGGCCTTAGCCAATATAATACAGCTATGAATCAATCCGATGGCGGCGGCTCGAACGCGGATGTAACGCTGAG
>Ga0209486_10001050_pt1 | contig 12042 bp, 10 predicted proteins | sample NCCompost_FD_187518 | JGI IMG/M metagenome (GOLD analysis project Ga0209486, IMG submission 187518) | Agricultural soil microbial communities from Utah to study Nitrogen management - NC Compost (SPAdes) (version 2) | ecosystem: Environmental > Terrestrial > Soil > Agricultural land | place...
GAAACTCAGAACCCGAACGTATTCGTCGCATTTTTGAAGAACAGATGGCGTCGCCCGACCGGCTCAAATTCGCGCTCGTCGAGGTGATGACGTTCGGTTGGTGGAATTGCGCTAACCAGTTCATCGAATACGACTACGAGGCCAATAGCCCGGTACGGGAACGCGAGTTTCGGAAACTATTTATCCGCGTCCGCGATCTTGGTTGCGACGTGCCGTGATCACTCTGCTGCGGCCGGTTCTTTGGTCATCGCTCCGAGCACGGCCCCCACAACACCGCCAGCGATCGCTCCCATAAATGCCGTTACCAGGACGTTTACGATCACCGGAATGTAACCGATCGATAGCACCATAAATGCCTTGGTCTGCATTTCGTGTGCGAATGCAATGAGGAACATTACTATCGCCCCGGCAATCGCTCCACCCGCAAATGTACGGATGTCGGCCCAGTAGTCGAATATCATCGCCAAAAGCCCACCCCACGTCAGAGTAAACAATGCGATCGCGACAAAATTAGGCTGAACCTTAAAGAGCCCAGGGTACGGAACCGTCATCGATTGCATGTACTGGTTCAATGCGATTCCGAAGATCAAGAATCCAAGTAGGAAGAAAACAACGCCGCCCGCGACAGCGGCCACAATGGTCTTCACACTCATAAATTCACTCCTGCGTCTTTAGATATGGAAAAACCGGAATTATTGACGGAAACAGGGCAAAGGTAGGTCAATTACAGGTGTTTGTCAATTCTCGTTCGTTTCGCCGCCCGAGTGGACGAGGTCATGACCGGCGGCCAGCGACCTTTGTTTTTCAAAATGGACGAGTATATCGCGGGCTGCGGCGGGTCCGACTACGGCGCGAAGCGCTGCTTCATTCGACTTCGCGATCCGCTCGATCGAACCAAAGGTTTTCAGCAGCTTCATCTTTCGTATCGCGCCGATGCCGGGAATATCGGAAAGCTCCGAGGTGAAATCGCGTTTTACGCGTCGCTTGCGGTGAAACTCAAGCGCCGTTTTATGCGTTTCTTCGCGGACCTGGAGCACCAATCTAAATGCGAGGGAATTGCGGTCGAACGGGATCGGCCGGTCCTCGCGTCCGTTGATAAGGAGGTGCGAGATCTCGCTGTGTTTCTTTGGAGGCTTAACAAGCCCTACGAGCATTATTTGTTCGAGGTCGAGTTCACGCATTGCGGATGCTGCAGCTGAAAGCTGTCCCTTTCCGCCATCGATAAACACGAGCTGCGGCAACGGCTTTTGCTCATCCAGCGCCCGCCGGTAACGACGAAACACAGCTTCCCGCATCGATGCAAAATCATCCTGGCCGTCCACGGTCTTTATTATGAACCGCCGGTACTCGTAACGCGCCGGTTTGCCATTTTCGAAAACAACGATCCCTGCGACATTCTCTGAACCTGAAATGTTCGAGATGTCGAACGATTCGATCCGCTCCGGAAAATAGGAAAGCTCGAGCACCTCCTGCAATTCTTCGAGTACCTTTTTCGAATCGGGTTTAAGCACGCGGAACCGCTGTTCGAACGCAATGCGCGCGTTGTTTTCGACGAGCCCGATCATGTGACGTTTCTCTCCGATCCTTGGTACCGTTATCCGCACCCGACGTCCGCGACGTTCCGTCAGTACTTGTTCAAGAACCGGCCGATCCTCGAAATCGCACGGCACGTGGATCTCAAGCGGTACATAATCGGTGGTGTAGTACTGAACGAGTACCTTTCCTAAAAACTCGCCCGCGTCAAACGATCCGTCGATCGGCAGGTCTTCCCAAAAGAACTCCCTGCGTCCGACGATGCGGCCTTCCCGCATTGTAAAAAGCTGCAGTGCAAGTCGTTGGTGTTCGCGGTAGAACCCAAAAATATCGACATCACGCTCGGCGGTGTACGACATCTTCTGCTGCTCGCCGAGTGACAGGACTGTCTTATAAAGATCGCGGTATCTCGCCGCGATCTCGTATTTTCCCTCATCCGAATACTGCCACATACGCCGCTGGAGATCGGCCGCGAGCTCCTTGTTTTTCCCCTCGAGCAGTGTTCTTACATCCCGTGCGGCTTCGATATATTCGTCCTGAGTGCAGAGGCCCTTCACACACGGACCCAGACACCGTTTTAGGTGATATTCAAGGCACGGCCGTTTCAGTTTGCCGTCGATCTCGATGTCACAGGTTCGAAGCTGAAAAGCCCGATTCACGAGATCGAGCGTTCTACGCGCGATCGACGCAGGCAGCATCGGTCCGTAGTAGTTTGATCCGTCGCGTACGATCTTTCGTGTAATGACGACCTTCGGGAACGGCTCATTGGTCATCTTAAGGTGCGGATACTGCTTGTCGTCCTTGAGCATGACGTTGAATCGCGGCCGATGCTTTTTGATCAGGTTCGATTCAAGCATCAGCGCTTCAGCTTCGTTATCGACGACTATGAATTCAAAGTCGGAGATCAATTTCCTGAGCTGGTTCGTCTTCCAATCAGATTTGCTGGCCTGAAAATACGACCGCACGCGGTTGCGAAGATTCTTGGCCTTACCGACGTAGATGATCTTGCCCACCGCATTTTTATGAACGTATATGCCCGCGGAGGTCGGAAGTGTTTTGAGCTTTTCCTGAAGCGTCACATAACAATCTTACATTAGTGGAAAAGGAATAAATAAAAGCTCGGGACCCACTTCCAAAGGTCCCGAGCTTTCGTTCTGCCTGGGGTAGTGGTCATTGCACCGCCGGCAGCAGAAGGCCGATAAGAATTGCTATGATCGTTATTTCGACACGTTATCTCGATTTTGCGTTCCTTCAACTTGCCCTTAGTTATAAGACGGACGCCGGTTTCGGAATTTGCGCAAAAAGTTGCTTAGGGCCGTCGCCAATTGCGTTCCTGCTGTCTTTGCGTAAGACTTTGCTCGTGCAAACGGTATTAACAACCTCGGCCGCCGAGGCGTCGGAATTCGTAAAAGACGGCGGCATCGTGGCGTTTCCGACCGAGACGGTCTATGGCCTGGCGGCGAGTATATTTGACGAAGCGGCGATCCGCAGGGTATTCGAGGCAAAGCGACGACCCTGTGACAACCCGCTGATCGCGCATATTTCGTCGGTTGAGCAGATACAAAAACTAGCTACAGAGAGCACAGAGATTTCAGAAATATTGATAAAGAAGTTTTTTCCCGGGCCGTTGACAGTGGTTTTGAAGAAGTCTGAAAGCGTCCCCGAGATCGCGACGGCAGGCCTGGATACGATAGGTATCCGAATGCCACGCAACGAGTTGGCCAACCAGTTTATAGCTGCCTCCGGCGTTCCGTTAGTGGCTCCGTCTGCGAACGTTTCCGGCCGTCCGAGCCCGACTAATTGGCAAGCAGTATTCGAGGATCTGAACGGTCGCATCGAATGCATCTTGCAAGGCGATCCGACGGAGATCGGCTTGGAATCGACCGTCGTGGACTGTACTGTTGACCCGCCGCGCTTGTTGAGGACCGGAGCAGTGTCGATCGAACAGTTGCGGGAGGTTGTGCCAACGATCGAGATCGGTGGCGATTCCGGATCTTCAGCAAAAAGTCCCGGATTGCGTCACCGACATTATTCACCGAGTGCAAAGATTATCGTTGTTGGCGGCGGAGATAAAATGCCAAACATCGAAAACTCCGGCTACATAGGACTGTCGGATCCAAACGGCACACCGCGAATGAAAAAGATTTGTGCCAATGTTGATGACTATGCAAGATCGGTTTTTGAGTTCTTTCGCGAATGCGATCGTGCAGGGATAAAAACGATCTACTGCGAAGAGATTGAAACCACGGGAATCGGAGCGGCATTAATGGATCGAGTCAGTCGCGCCGCAAAATAACTATTGCGGCGAGACCGCCACGATGTAGAGCTTTCCGTTAAAGGCGAGTACCTCAGCTTTTATCGCTTCGTTCGAAACGACTTCTTCAAGCTTGTTCGGGCGGACCAGCAGTAGAACCGGCCCGACCTGGGAGGTGATCGTGTTTACAGATGGAATATCGGGAACGCGTTGTTGCTTCCCATCAGGTCCTCCCAACAAACGACCCGATGCATAGAACTCCGCATTGTGCGAGACGGATTGATAACCCATCACCTTGCTCTCGGAAAAACCCCGCAGGTCCGCCGCGGCTATCAGCGACTTGACCGATTCCTGGTCAGCATATGACGGCAGGGCGAAGCTGATAGCGATGTAAACGATCAGGAGCATTCCGAGCGCGAAGACCTGCACTGGAAATCGCCAAACCTCGTTCTTTGTGATCAGGCGCTCAAGAAACATTCCGGTGATGACTATAGCTGGGAGTACGGACGGCAAAATGTATCCGGGAAGTTTTGAACTGGAAAAGGAAAAGAAGAGCAGCGGAACTACAAGCCAGGCGATCGCAAATAACCTAAGCTGCTTAACCTCCAGACCCATCTTATTTCTCAGTGTCTCGGTGTCTCTGTAGTGAAAAATATCCAGAAGCCACCTGATGATCGCTGCGATAAAAAACGGCAGCCACGGTATTGTCATGAGCGGCAGAACCCAAAAGAAAAAATAGAAGGGCTGAGGATGAAGGTATTTGTTGGTCGTATATCGCTGGAAATGGTGCTGGATGAAGAATTCGTCAATGAACGTGTACCCGTGGGTCAGGTACATCGGCAAATACCAGACGGCGGCGAGTGCTAAGGCGAGTGCCGTTCCCCAAACAACGCTTAGCAAGAATTTCTTACTCGGCGGTTTCCACGAGATCAGGTAATAAACACCAACGATCGTGTACGGCAATACAATGCCGATCAGGCCCTTTGCCAATAACGCCACGCCGACGAAGAAATAAAATGCCGGAAGTGCCAACGTCCTGCCTTTACGCTCAAAAATAAAGAACGCAGTCGCTGCCGCCGTGATCGGAAACGTCACGATAACGTCGAAGCTAGCCCCGTGCGCGAAAACGATAATGCCGAGCGTGGATGCTGCAACGACCGCGAGAAGATTTCCAAAGTCCTTATCAACGTCACGTCCCAGAAGCCACAAACATCCGACGGTACAAAGACCGAAGATAGCCGAACCAAACCGTGCGGCGAATTCGGTTATGCCGAATACGCTGTATGAAACGATCTGGAGCCAGTAAAGAAGCGCGGGTTTCTCAAACCAGTTCGCACCGCCCAGCGTCGGCGTGAACCAGTCACCGCGTTCGAACATCTCGCGGGCGACCTGCGCATAACGCGGCTCGTCCGGACCCACCAGCGGGATCGTGAGACCCGAAAAATACACGGCGATCGTTAGGGTTGCGAACACGATCCAAAACCACCGCGAATTTGCTAACTTTGTCATTTGTAAAAACTTAGCCGAAAATAGAGTATCTAAGAACTCTTCTGCTGATTCAATGCCACGATCCGAACAAACGAAAAAACTACGCGCGGCGGTTATCGGCGTCGGGAGTCTAGGCCGCCACCACGCACGAAATTACGCCCAGCTGGCACGCGAGGGTCGTGTCGAATTCATTGGTGCGTGCGATTCCAATACTGAGACGGCAACGCGGATCGCCGCAGAGAATGGCTGTGCTCAATTCACCGATTGGCATGAGCTAGCCGGAAAGGTTGATGTCGTATCGATCGCAACACCCACCGAGACGCATTGCGAGATCGCGTGCGCGTTTCTAGAGAAAGGCGTTCACGTACTTGTTGAGAAACCGATCGCAACGAGCCTTGAGGACGCGGACAGGATAATCGCCGCTGCAAAAGCATCCGACGCCGTACTGATGGTGGGACACCTCGAACGATTCAACCCGGCGATGGTCGCCCTTAGACCTCATGTTACAACACCGCTATATTTTGAGATCCATCGCGTGTCGCCCTTTCCGAACCGTTCCCTTGACGTGGACGTCGTGCTCGATGTGATGATCCACGACCTCGACGCCGTGCAATGGCTTGTTGGAGAGGACGTGAAAGTCTCGGCTATCCACGCCGTTGGGATACCGATCATATCGAACAAGGTCGATGCTGCTAACGCTCGTATCGAATTCGAAAACGGAGCCGTGGCAAATATTACCGCCTCTCGTGTCGGCACCGAAAAGGTACGCAAGACGCGCTTCTATCAAACGAATTCTTATGTCGTATTGGATTACTCGACCAAATTTGCGTCGGTAACGTCCTTAAATCCAAACCCGGCCCATCCGCTCGCCGGCATCTCGATCGATCGTCTTACGATCAACGACGTCGAGCCCCTCCGTCTTGAGATCAACGCTTTTCTGAATTCAATAGAAAATGATTCTCAGCCGCCCGTAACCGGTGAGGACGGCCGCCGGGCTCTTGGATTGGGGATCGGCGTGCTTGAAAAGATCAGAGACCATGCGAGACGGCTCGATCTGCCGAGCTGACACAAAAATGGCTAATAGCTACCAAGCTGACGACTATTAGCCATAAGTTGAAGATCTTCTTATGCTGTGGCTTCGCTCGTTTGTGAAGTGGTTTCGCCTGACTGCGCGGCGGCGATCTGTTGCTGGATCGACTTCATCCAATCCTGTGTTTTCTTCACGCGTTCGGCCCCATCCTTGCGGTCCATAATCACCTTTTCGAGGTTCTTGAAGGCATCCGGCATTTCCCATTTCGCACGCAGCATAGGAAGAAGCGGCTCGATCTTTGCGAATACCATAATATGCTCGCCTTGAGTGTCGTTGAACATATCGGCATCGATCGCGTCATGGACGACCAGCGATGCGGCCATATCCCAGTATGACGTTACCATCCGAAGATAGCCGCCCACCTCCGGGTCCATCATGGTTTTTTCCCAATCTTCGATACTGGTCGGGTTAAACCCAAACATCCAGTTTCGGGCCTTACGCATCACTTCTTCGCGACGCAGATCGTACAGTTTTAAGATGAGTTCGGCAGAATCAGACTTACCCATAATTTCCTCCAAGGTTAAAGTTGTTTAGGCAGTCTATTGCGTTGCTTCGCAACTGTCAATTCGGGGTCTACTTTGGTTCACACGGATTTCACATTATGGCTGTAAACGTTAAACTCATTGCGGATGCACGAACGCATATCGACATTCCTTCAGGAACGCATTGACGCCGGCGACTTTCCGTCTGCGGTCTATTTGGTCGCGGAAAAAGGGGGGATCGTGTTTCAGGACGCTCTTGGATACGCAGTGGTCGAACCGCAGCTTATTCCGGCTAAGCTCGATACTATCTACGATGTGGCAAGTCTGACCAAGCCGCTAGTGACGGGTTTGCTTCTCGCGAAATTGACCGAAAATACGGATGGAATCCGACTCGAAAGTCCGGTTTCGGAGTATGTAATATCCAAGAGCAGAAAACCCCCGACGGTTGAAGCCTTGGTGACACATACGTCGGGACTAAAAGCGTGGTTGCCAATTTATGAATTACTCAATGCAGATGTACAGCGGCGAGAGATATTTGATTGGATTCTTGATTCTGAAGAAACGCAGATTCAGGGTTCCCTGGGTAGCAAAGTAGTGTACAGCGATTTGAATTTCATATTGCTAGGTTTGTTTCTAGAACTAACTTTCGAACAGCGACTTGATTTTGCAATGGCCAACCAGGTTACGGGCCCTCTCGGTCTGGTAGTGACATCCTACGATGACGATTTCGAATCTAAAACCGATATCGCGGCTAGCGAGAAGGGAAACGAATTTGAACGTCAAGCGTGCATTGAGCAGGGATTTCTAACACCTGACTCGGATAAAAATGCGTTTTTTAGGCACGATGTGATCTGGGGTGACGTTCACGACGGAAACGCTTATTTCATGGGCGGGATTGCCGGGCACGCGGGGTTGTTTTCCACGGCCGAAGAAGTTTTGAAGCTCGCCCTCCAGTTCCTGCCGAACTATACGCAACTTTTAAGACCCGAAACCTGCAAACTCTTCAGCACCAATTTTACTCGGGGGATGAATGAAGACCGCTCATTTGCCTTTCAGCTTGCCTCGACCAAAGATTCAAGTGCCGGATCAAGAATGCCACCGGAAAGCTTTGGGCATACAGGCTTTACAGGTACAAGCCTTTGGATCGACCCGATAAAAGAACGCATTTTCATACTTTTGACCAATCGCACGCACAACCATTCGCTGCCCTTTGTTAATCTCAATCCTGTTCGTCGCCGCTTTCATGACCTCTCCGTCGACTTGCTGGAAAATAAAGCTAGCAACTGATTCTTTTCTGGTACAATCCAAGAAATAGCACTTTCCCCAAATAAGCCTTTTTAAAGCGGAGATTATTGATGTTTAGATCGCTGGCAATTCTTGCGTGTTTTGGGATTTTGGTTATTTCGGCTTCTGCGCAATCATCGCGGGTCCGCGTAGTAGCCACCCCGACTCCCGCTCCACCCCGAATTCAAAACGACCCTCAAATTTCCGGGGGCGAGCGGAACGCGCCGGTCCTTGTGGGGGGTCAAACACGCACGCCGACAGGAGTCCCGTCGCCTACTCCTCCTGCAACCGACGAGAATGAGGTTATAAAGGTCGAGACCAATCTGGTCACAATGCCTGTATCGGTGCTCGATAGGGACGGACGGTTCATCTCCGGGTTGCAGCAGAAAGATTTCAAGATTTTTGAGAACGGCGTTGAGCAGTCGGTAGATTATTTCCAGTCTGTAGAACAGCCCTTTACCGTCGTTCTACTTATCGATGTCAGCCCTTCGACCCGTTACCGGATCGAGGAAATTCATCAGTCGGCGATTTCCTTTGTGAACCAGCTTCGGCCGAATGACCGTGTGATGGTGATCTCATTCGATGAGGAAGTGCATATTTTGAGCCAGCCGACGAATGACCGAAACCAGCTTCGCAGGGCGATCCAGACCTCAGCGTTCGGTGACGGCACAAGTCTTTATGAGGCCGTCGATCACGCTCTTAACCGCGAGCTCAACCGTATCCAGGGCCGCAAGGCGATCGTGCTGTTCACCGACGGCGTTGACACAACATCGCGTCGTGCCACTATGGAAAGCAATCTCCGCGACGTCGAAGAAACCGACGTCCTGATCTATCCCATCCGGTACGACACGGCGCGTGACGGTTGGGGCGGCGGCGGTTGGGGCGGAGGAACCTATCCGAATCCTCGGCGGGGCGGAGGCGGCACTGTCCTTGACCAAATCATCGCCGGAATCCTCGGAGGCTCAGTCCGCACAATGCCTCGGGGCGGCATGCAGGGAGATTACGAAACGGGCCGACGATATCTCGAAGAATTGGCACTAAATAGCGGCGGCAGAAAATTTGAGGCGGATACGCTTGCTAATCTTGAGGCGTCTTTTGCTGGTATCGCGGAAGAACTGCGGCGGCAGTATTCGCTCGGTTATTATCCGGATAAAGCGGGCGAATCGGGCGAGCGCCGGCAGATAACCATCAGAGTAAACCGGCCGAACGTTGTTGTCAGGGCAAAGAACAGTTACATATTCGGAGAGAATAGGGCCAGTAGGTAGATCTAGGCCACAGTCCCATCATTGATGCATGCCCCTTTGGGCACGATTATGATCCCATCGCGGATGTAATAACGTCGGGTGGGATCGTCAGCGCTCTGAACTCCCGCTTCGTTCAGCAATCGCACATCTTTGCCGATCCGCACGTTCTTATCTATTATCGCGCGTCGAATATGAGTATTTCGCCCAATGCCGAGGTGCGGCTTTCCCCGGTCAAGGTTTGACTGGATCTCTTCGGGCGATTCAAAAAAGTCAGAGCCCATCATTATCGAATGTTCGATCCGTACGCCAGTGTCGATACGGCTTCGCAGCCCAATTATCGATCGCCTGGCATATACTCCATTCAGGATGCATGCGTCGCTGATCATTGAATTGTCGATATCGCATTCGTGCAGTTTTGACGGAGGAAGATAGCGGCTGCGCGTATAGATCGGAGCTTCAGTGTCAAAAAAGTTGAACTTGGGAAGCGGCGATGCCAGATCCAGATTCGCGTCGAAAAATGAGCGTATCGTCCCGATATCTTCCCAGTAGCCGTTGAAAACGTAGGCCTGAACGTTGTACTTGTTTATAGCGGACGGAATGACCTCACCGCCAAAATCTACTGCCGTCTCGTTATTCTCTAACAGCTCGATGAGCTTTGAATAATCGAAAACGTAGATCCCCATCGAGGCCAGATAGGGTCTGAGATCAGATTCGATCTGCGAAAGGCCGAACCGTGTGGTATCGACCCGCATCGCCTCAAGGTCCGCACCTTTTGGCTTCTCCTTGAATTCAATGATCCTGCCGTTCGAATCCGCTTTAAGGATCCCGTAATCTTCAGCGTCCGTGGGGTTTGTAGGCACGACCGATACGGTCACGTCGGCATTTGTTTCGTAATGTGTGGCGAGGAACTTTCGATAATCCATCCGGTAAAGGTGGTCTCCAGAAAGTATCAGCAGCGATTTTACGCGCCAATCCCGGAGATGAGGCAGTATCTGCCTGACCGCATCTGCCGTGCCTTGAAACCAGTCAGGGCTGTCGCGCCGCTGCTCGGCCGCGAGGATCTCTACGAAGCCGGAGGAGAAGCTCGAAAATCGATAGGTCTGCGATATGTGGCGATTAAGTGATGCTGAATTATATTGCGTAAGCACGAAGATCTGCGTAACGTTCGAATTAATGCAATTCGAGACAGGGACGTCGATCAGCCTGTATTTTCCGCCGAGTGGAACTGCCGGTTTCGAACGGTCGCGCGTCAACGGAAAAAGCCGTGAGCCGGCACCGCCGCCAAGTATCACCGCCACAACGTTTTCGCCGTCCGCCATATTTTCAAGTGTAAACGGAACCTGAAGAATGGACAACGGAAATCGGAAAACGGAAAGCAATGTAAAATGGATAACGGAAAGTGGACAATGATCCCGGCATCAAAGAGAATTATTTTTGGCCCGGGTCGCCGGAGGTAGCAACCACCTTTGGCCCGTCTTCGTTTTCCATTTTCAATTATCCATTTTCCATTGTCCGTTGATTTATGTGGTACTGGACCAAGATCTTATTTCTGATATTTGTCGGGGCTGTCGGACTTTGGCTTATATACGAGCTTGTAACATTTCCGAGTATTTCGAACCTTCGTACCGAGAATCCCGTCACCACATCTATGATCGAGTACCGGCTATCCGAGGCACGGGCTGAAGGGCGGGAACAGCGCAAGTTCATGGTCTGGACACCGATCGAACAGATCTCACCCCATCTGCAGCGGGCCGTGCTGGCAGGCGAAGATTCGCGCTTCTTCGAACACAATGGATTTGACTGGGAAGCGATTGAAAAGGCGTGGGATGAAGCCGTTATAGAAGGTGAACGTGAGGCAAGGGAAGAATGCGAAACTGAGGCAAAGACGAACGGAACGCCAAAAGCAGACTGCAAGCCCAGCGAAGATGACTGGATACCGCCGATGCCGAGCTTCAAGCGCGGCGCCTCGACCATCACTCAACAGCTTTCAAAGAACCTGTACCTGTCAGAGGATCGCAACTTTCTTCGAAAGGGTAGGGAAGCCATTTACACCTATTTTCTCGAACGAAATCTCTCGAAAAAACGTATCCTCGAGCTCTACCTCAATGTCATTGAATGGGGCGACGGCGTTTACGGGGCCGAGGCCGCTTCACGCCGCTACTTCAACAAATCCGCGTCGAACCTGACCCGCGAAGAAGCCGCCTTTCTCGCTGCGATGATCCCTTCGCCGCTTAACGTGTTCCATCCGATAAAAAATCGCAAGCGGGTAAACCGCCGCCAACGCGTCCTCCTCCGCTCAATGAACCACATGCCGCTGAAATATTAGTCAGAACCGGTCGCGGTAGCGGCCGGGAAAAGCATATCGACCCTATCTTGAGGTATTATTCTGAGAGAATAAACATTATGAAATGTTTGAACATAATTCTACTTCTACTTGGATTAATCTTCGATAGTATCGGTCAAGAGCACAAGGTGGATCAACCGATTTCCGACGAACTCTACAGTGTCGTCGAACAACGTGTGAATGCCATTCGCTCAGAATTGTCGGTGCTTAATGCTCAGGATTGGACGGGCGTCTACCTCTTGGGTGACCACCACCCGACGGTTTTCTCGCTGTCTCCGAATAAAGGTTTCGTCGTGACTTCCAGCCTGCACACGTTCTCCCCT
>Ga0209486_10001051_pt1 | contig 12029 bp, 11 predicted proteins | sample NCCompost_FD_187518 | JGI IMG/M metagenome (GOLD analysis project Ga0209486, IMG submission 187518) | Agricultural soil microbial communities from Utah to study Nitrogen management - NC Compost (SPAdes) (version 2) | ecosystem: Environmental > Terrestrial > Soil > Agricultural land | place...
GCCACCGCTGTCCGATCCCCGAAGGGCGCGAAGGCGTCTGCCGCGTGCGGTACAACGAGGGGGGAGTCCTCAAAGTCCCGTGGGGTTACGTCGGCGCGATCCAGTGCGACCCGATCGAAAAGAAGCCCTTCTTCCACGCGCTGCCCGGCTCCGACGCGCTCTCCTTCGGAATGCTCGGCTGCGACTTCCACTGCGGCTACTGCCAGAACTGGTTCACGTCCCAGTCGATCCGCGACCCGAACGCGATCGCGTCGCCGCGCGACGTCTCCGCCGAGGACCTGTCCGCGCTCGCGGTCGAGTGCGGGGCGCCGTCCCTCGTCTCGACGTACAACGAGCCGCTCATCACGTCGGAGTGGGCCGTCGCCGTCTTCCGGCAGGCGAAGGCACGCGGCCTCTACACCGCGTACGTGTCGAACGGGAACGGAACGCCGGAGGTCCTCGACTACATCCGGCCGTGGATCGACTTTTACAAGGTGGACCTCAAATCCATGGACGACAAGCACTACCGTGAGCTCGGCGGGGTGCTCCAGAACGTCCTCGACACGATCGAGGGGATCCATCGGCGCGGCATCTGGCTCGAGGTCCTGACCCTGATCATCCCGGGCTTCAACGACTCGGACGAGGAGCTCGGGCGCGCGGCGGACTTCGTGGCGTCCGTGTCGAAAGACATCCCGTGGCACGTGACCGCTTTCCACCCCGACTACAAGATGACCGACCCCGGCGCGACCCCCGCAGCGACCCTCGTCCGCGCGGCCGAGATCGGCGCGCGCGCGGGGCTCCGCTACGTCTACGCCGGCAACCTCCCGGGTCGGGTCAAGGAGTGGGAGGACACGCGGTGCCCCGGCTGCGCGACGGCGGTCATCGAGCGGAGCGGGTTTAAGGTGCGCAGCAACCGTCTCGTCAACGGCGCGTGTCCGAAGTGCGAAACCCCGATCCCGGGCCGGTGGGACCCCCGGGTCGAGGGGACGACGCGCACCCACGGCGTGCCCCTGCCGGTCGTCTAGGCGAGGGACCTCGATCTCGCCGTAAACCGCGATCCCCCGGAGTCGTCTATCCTGTAATCAACGCCCGAGGAGGGCACAATGGCCATCAACTGGACCCGAGAAGCCGCCGCCCACCTGCTGCGCCGGGCCGGGTTCGGCGGGACCCCCGCCGAGATCGACGACCTCTACGCCCGCGGGCTCGAGGGCGCCGTCGCCCGACTCGTCGACTACGAGGCGATCGACACGGCGGCGTACGAGCAGGCCCTCGCCGCAAAGACGTACAACCTCGCGAACGTCCGCGGTCTCCAGCAGTGGTTCCTCGATCGAATGGCGTTCTCGCCGCGTCCCCTCGAAGAAAAGATGACCTACTTCTGGAACCTGCACTGGACGTCGGGCGTGGCGAAGGTTCGCGGCATCACGCTCCTGCACAACCAGAACAAGACGGAGCGCCAGTACGCGGTCGGGAGGTTCGACGACCTCGTCGTCAAGATCTCGCAGGACCCGGCCATGCTCGTGTGGCTCGACAACGCTCTGAACCGCGCCGGCCGCCCGAACGAGAACTACGGCCGCGAGCTGATGGAGCTCTTCTGCCTCGGCATCGGCTACTACACCGAGAACGACGTGCGCGAAGTGTCGCGAGCGCTCACGGGGTGGACCGTCCAGAACTTCCGGCAGACCGACAACTACAACGGCGCGACCTTCCTCGACAACCCGGCTTTCCACGACAACGGCGTCAAGACGATCCTCGGTCAGACCGGGAACTGGAACGGCTACGACGCGATACGGATCATTCTCGACGCCGCGGACTCGGAGGGCTCGATCTCCGGACGCTTCATCGGCACGAAGCTCTGGTCGTTCTTCGCCTACGAGTACCCTCCGTCGCACGTCGTCCACGAGCTCTCCGAGGTCTACGTCGCTTCGAACCGATCGATCCGAGAGGTCGTTCGCGCGATCTTCCTCCACCCCGAGTTCCACGAGGCGCACACCCGCAAGACGTGGGTGCGGAGCCCCGTCGAGTACGCGGTCGCGGCCGTCCGGATGACCGAGGCGACGACGGACTTCGCGACGGCGTCGAACTCTCTCTCCGGGATGGGACAGGTGCTCTTCAACCCGGAGGACGCGAAGGGCTGGGACTGGGGAACGGCGTGGATGAACACGGGGACTCTCTTCGCGCGCTCGACGATGGTCAACACGTTGAGCACGAACCGCGGGACCTCCGGGACGCGGTTCGACCCGAACCGGCTGCTCGCCGGCCGCGACGCCTCGACCGCCGAGAAGGTGGTGGACATCCTCGCGGAGCGGTTCAACGTCGCCGACGTCTCGCCGGCGATCCGCCTCTCGTGGGTCGACTACGTGAACGCAAACGACGACGGATCGCGCGGGAACTGGACGAACACCGTGGCGGGCGTGGACAAAAAGGTTCGCGGCCTGGTGCACCTGATGCTGACGAGCCCCGCTTTCCACCTCGCGTAGCCAAGATCGGAAGAGAGGACGCCCATGCCCATCTCGAGACGCGACTTCCTGCTGCGCACCTCCGGGTTCGTCACGGTGTCGGCGATGGTGCCGCGCTGGGCGGTGAAAGGCGCGCGCGCGTTCGAGGAGTCGATCGGCGCGCCGAACGCGCTGCGGACCCTCGTGGTGCTCGAGCTCGCGGGCGGCAACGACGACCTGAACACGGTCGTGCCGTACGCGGACGCCCTCTACGCGCAGATGCGGTCGCGAATCGCGATCCCGGCCGGCGCAGTCCTGCCGCTCGACGGCCGCCTCGGGCTGAACCCGGTGATGACCGGTGTGAAGAGTCTCTGGGACTCCAACCGCGTCGCCGTCGTCGAGAACGTGGGCTACCCCAACTCGAGCCTCTCTCACTTCGCCGCCCGCGACGTCTGGCACACGGCGGACCCTCTGCTCGCGCAGAGGAACGGGTGGCTCGGCCGGTGGGCGGATCGCTACATCGCGGGAAGCGGCAACCCGCTCGCGTGCACCGCGATCTCCCAGTCGCTTCCCCGGACGCTGCTCGCGGACAACGTCGGCGTCCCTTCCTTCGTCAACCTCGCGAGCTACCAGTACCAGACGGACGGCGCCCATCCGGGCGACCGGAACAATCAGATCCGAACCTTCCTGACGCAGAACGGAGCCGAGTACGAGGTCTTGAACTCCGCCGGCCGGCTTTCGCAGGTGGGGGAGGACGCGATCAGCTCGTCGAACATCCTTCAGGCGGTCGGGGCGGGTTACGTCCCCGGCGGCGCCTACCCCACGGGGACGCTCGGCGCCGCGCTCCTCCTGGTCGCGCAGATCATCAACGCGAACGTCGGTGCGCGCATCCTCTACGTCACTTTCGGCGGGTTCGACAATCACGCGACCCAGAACGTCGACCACGACCCGTTGCTGACCACCGTCTCCCAGGGGATCAAGGCGCTCTTCGACGATCTGGACGCGCACGGCAAGTCGCACGACGTCCTCTTGATGACGTGGTCGGAGTTCGGCCGCCGCCCGCAGGACAACGGCTCGAGCGGCACGGACCACGGAACGGCCGGGGCTCACTTCGTCGTCGGGGAGGCCGTGCGGCCGGGCGTTTACGGGGCGCCGCCGAACCTCTCGAATCTCGACGCGAACGGCAATCGGCGGATCGAAAACGACTTCCGCGCATACTACGGGACGATCCTGCAGGACTGGCTCGGCGCGGACGCGCCGGCGATCCTCGGGACGGGTTATCCGAACCTCGGCTTCCTGAACCGCGGGTACGTGTAGCGCAGTCGAAGATAAATCTGTCCCCTTTTCCCTGATACCTTCTCGGGGTGATTCCCGGCCGTGCGACCCTCGAGGGAACGAAGCGTTTCGCCGCGCGGTCGAAGACCGCGCCGGGCCACTTCCGCGAGGCCGCGGGAGTTCTCCTTTCCTCGATCGGCCTCGGCACTTACCTCGGAAACGAGGATGCCGCCACGGACGCGGGCTACGAGGAGAGCGTCGGGGTCGCACTTTCCTCCGGCGTCAACGTCTTCGACTCCGCGATCAACTACCGGGGGCAGAAGAGCGAGCGCGCCATCGGCCGCGCTCTCGCGGAAGCTTTCGAGAGGGGGGCGGCGCGGCGCGACGAGACGTTCGTCGCGACCAAAGGGGGCTACCTGCCGCACGACGCCGACGACCCGCGCGATCCGCGCCGCTACATCCTCGCGACGTTCCTCGAGACGAAGATCGCTTCCCGCCCGGAAGTCGTCGCGGGCGGCCACTGCATCGCACCTTCCTACCTGCGGGACCAGATCGACCGCAGCCGCTCGAACCTCGGTCTCGAGACCATCGACCTCTACTACCTGCACAACATCGAGGCGCAGACGACGGCGGTCGACCGCCCGACCTTCCGGGTCCGGCTCGTGAAGGCGGTCGAGGCCCTCGAAGAGGCGGCCGACGCGGGACGCATCGGCGCGTGGGGGCTCGCGACCTGGGACGGCCTGAGAGTGCCGCCGGAGCATCCCGAGCACCTCTCCCTCGCCGACGCGCGCCGGGTGGCCGAAGAGGTCGCGGGCGCGAGGCATCACTTCGCGGCGGTCCAGCTTCCCGTGAACCTCGCGATGGCCCAGGCCGTGGCGTACCGCTCGCAGGAGTTCGGCCGAGAGCGGATGCCGGCGCTGACGGCGGCGGAGAGGGAAGGCCTCGCGGCCTTCGGATCCGCGTCGCTCCTCCAGGGGCGTCTCGCCGCGGACCTGCCCGAGGAGGTCGAAGCCGCCTTTCCGGGCGCCGAGCCGGGGGCACAGCAGGCCCTTCAATTTTCCCGGTCGGCGCCCGGAATGACGACGGCCCTCGTCGGGGTTTCCACTCCCGAGCACGCCCGGGAGAACTTCCGGTTGGCTGGCGTGCCCCCCGCGGATCCGGCGCGCGTGCTCTCTCTTTTCGAGTGAGAAAGGGACGCCGGCGAGCCGCGGTGTTTACCGGAGACGGCGTCGCCCCTCGCGCTTTCTTGGTCTCGGGCGGGTTTTTGGGCTAGAATCAGCCTCTCCCGCCCGGACTCGTGTCAGCGCGGCGGCAACCCAGGAGTTCATGTCCGAAGACCCCGCGACCCCTAAGAACGCTGCGTCGTTCTCCGCTGCGCCGGAAGCGGGTGGCAGCGCGCCCGCCGGAGACCGCGCCCCGGGCGGGGACGGCCAGCCCCGGCCCCACCGCCGCCGCCGGCGTCGGCGCCGCCGTGGTGGAGGCGCAGGCCGTCCCGGCGGAGGTTTCGGGGCGAACGGAGCGCCCGACCGCGTCGAGGAAGCCACCGCCTCGGGCCCCGAGAAGGCGGTGGAAGGCGTCCTCTACCTGCCACCCCGCGAGAGCGCGCCGGGGGTCCTCGTCTCCGCCTCCACGAACTTTCTTCCCACCCCGAAGGATCCGATCGTTCCCCGCGACTTGATCGCGCGCGAAGGTCTGGAAGCCGGGGCGCTCATCGCCGGGTTCGCAGCCGACGGGTCGAGGCCGGTCCTGCGGCGGGTCGAGACGGTGGAAGGCTTGACACCCGCCGAGTTCCGGCAGCGCCCCGCGTTCGCGGACCTCGTGTCGATCGATCCGACCGCGTGGTTGAAGCTCGAGACCGAGCCGGACGAAATGTGCGGGCGCGTCGTCGATCTCCTCGCGCCGATCGGGCGGGGTCAGCGATGCCTGATCGTCGCCCCGCCGAAAGCGGGGAAGACGACTCTCTTGAAGCGGATGGCCCACGCCGTCGGTATCAACGACCCCGACGTCCACGTGATCGTGCTCCTGGTGGACGAGCGGCCCGAGGAGATCACCGACTTCCGCCGCAGCGTCCTGCACGGCGAGGTCGTCGCGTCGTCCGCGGACCTTTCCGCCGAGAACCACATCGCGGTCGCCGAGATCGTCGCGGAGCGGGCCCGCCGCCTGATCGAGGTCGGCAAGCACGTGATCATCTTCCTCGACTCGATCACGCGCATGGCGCGCGCGTACAACCACATGCAGAAGGGGGGCGGCAAGATCATGTCGGGCGGAATCGACGCCCGCACGATGGAGAAGCCGCGGCGTTTCTTCAGCGCGGCGCGCAACGCCGAGGGGGGCGGGTCGCTCACGATCATCGCGACGGCCCTGGTCGACACCGGCTCCCGGATGGACGAGATCATCTTCCAGGAGTTCAAGGGCACGGGGAACACGGAGCTCGTGCTCGACCGCGACCTCTTCAACCGCCGCATCTTCCCCTGCATCAACATCTCGCAGTCCGGCACCCGCAAGGAGGAGAAGCTCTACAGCCCCGACGAGCTCCCGAAGATCGTGAAGCTGCGCCGGGCCCTCGCCGCGGTGGACAAGATCCAGGCAATGGAGCTCGTCCAGGGCCGTCTCTCCAAGTTCCCGACGAACGCCGCCTTCCTGAAGAGCTTCTAGCTGGGGTCAGGCAGGCAGTTTGGCAATATCGCGGCCACGATCTCTTAACTCGGGGGGCTCCTTCCCTCGGAACTAGTCGTCGCGACAATTCCTTTGGGATGGCGAGACCGCCGAGGCTGCAGGCGCCCGGTACCGTCCACCACCTGATCGCTCGCGGAAACGAACGCCGCGAAGTTTTCCGCGACGACCTCGACCGCGAGGACTATCTTGGGCGGCTGGCGCGGTACCAGGAACGGTTCCAATTTCGGCTCTACGCCTACTGCCTGATGCCGAACCACGTTCACCTCGCGGTCGAGCAGGGACTGACGAATCTCTCCACCTTCATGCATGCCCTGCAATCGTCGTATGCGCAGCGCTTCAATCGACGATACGAGCGGGTCGGCCATCTCTTTCAGGGGCGCTACAAGTCGTTCCTGGTGGATTGCGACCGCTACTTCCTCGCGCTGATCAGGTACATCCACGCAAACCCGGTCAAGGCTGGAATGGTGGACGAGGCTCGGCTCTATCGGTGGTCCAGCGACCACTTTTTTCGCTCCGGCGCCAGTCCGCCGTGGCTCGATCTCGACGGTGCGCTCGCGCTTCTCGGGCCGAGTCGACGGGAAGCCATGGATCGATATGAAGCCTTGATGAGCGACATCGGTCCGACTGCGTCGGCTTACGAAGCTCTGGTCGCCCGCGAAGGTTCGGTCAAGGGCGATGAGAAGTTCGCGCTTGCAGCTCTGAAACAAGTCTCCTTACCGCGGCGGAGTCTGTCGTGGACCGCCGAAACCGTTGCCCGGGCAGTTGCTGCCTGCGAAGGCCTGTCGCTCAACGAGCTCGCCGGTCCCACCCGAATTCGTAGCGTGTCGCGGGCGCGGCTGTTCGCGGCCTACCTCGGTCGGGAACGGTTCGGCATTCCGGTCTCTGAGTCTGCGCGGTTGTTTCGACGCGAGGAGACGGGGCTAGCGCATGGCGTGCGATCCCTCGAGGATCGGCTTCGGCGGGAACCGGAGCTCAAGAGCCACCTCGAGCGGCTCGTTCAAACTGCCAAACTGCGTGCCTGACCCCAGCTACCGCCTTCGGCTCTTCCTCTTCTCCCGGCCATAGGTCACGGCCGCGGCGGGCGGCTTGCGGGCCGGGGCTCGCGTCGGGGTTCGGCGGTGTGGCTTGGCCTCGGCGATCAGTCGGCCCTTTTCGACGATCTCTTCCGGCGCCCAGAGGACCGGGATGCCGCGGCCGATCAGCTTCTGGATCGCGTCGAGCGAGAAGACGTAGTCGTCGCAGGCGATCGACACCGCCGTCCCGACGGCGCCCGCGCGCCCCGTCCGCCCGATGCGGTGCACGTAATCCTCCGCGTCCTGGGGCAGGTCGTAGTTGACGACGTGCGACACCCCGTCGATGTGCAGACCGCGCGAAGCGACGTCCGTCGCGACGAGGACGGCGAGGCGCCCCTCCTTGAAGTCCGTCAGGATCTTCAGGCGCCGGTCCTGGGGCACGTTCCCCGCGAGCGCGCGGGCCGGATAGCCGTTCGCGGTCAAAGTGCGGACGAGGTCCGCGGCCGTCGTCCGGCGGTTGACGAAGATGAGAATCCGGCTCCCCCCCTCCGCGGCGAGAAGCCCGAGCAGGAGCGGCAGTTTCTCGTGGGACGAGACGTGGTAGAGCACCTCGGTGATGCCGTGCGCTCCGACGCGTTCCGGCTCGATGTCGACTTTCTCCGCGTTGTTCGTGTGCTCGTAGGCGAGCTCCATGACCCTGGGAGAAAGGGTGGCAGAAAAGAGAAAGGTCTGGCGCTCGTCGTACGGCGGGCAGCGGCGGAGGATCCGGCGCAGGTCGCGGATGAAACCCATGTCGAACATGCGGTCCGCCTCGTCGATGACGAGGATCTCGACGTCGCGGTACGTGGTCGCCCCCTGTTGCTCGTAGTCGAGGAGCCTGCCCGGCGTGCCGACGAGGAGGTCGGGCTTGCGGCGGAGGGCGTCGCGCTGGCGCGCATAGTCGATCCCGCCGTACACCGCGAGGGTGGTCAGGCCCGTGTGGCGCCCGAGCACCTCCGCGTCGTTCTTGATCTGGACGACGAGCTCGCGCGTCGGGGCGATGACGAGAGCCCGCGGGCCGCGCCGCTCGCCAGCGGGCCGGCGCAGGAGCCGCGTGAAGATCGTGATGAGAAAGGCCGCGGTCTTGCCGGTGCCGGTCTGAGCCTGGCCCGCGACGTCGCGGCCCGCGAGAGTGATCGGGAGGGTCTTCGCCTGGATCGGGGTCGCGTGGACGAACCCGGCGTCGGCGATGCCCTGGCGGACTTCCTCCGGCAGGTCGTACGAGGCGAGAAGCGTCTCCGTCAGGTGTCGGTGAAGGGGGTCTTCGGTCGTCGGCACGGCGACATTGTAGGTGGGGCGACGGGGAGGGATCTGACCCCTGCGGGGTCAGACCCCCTCGATCACCCGCCCGAAGTCGCCGACGAGCCTCCGACCCGTCGCCCGGGCGAGCGCAAGCCCGATGGCGCGCTTCTCCCTCGGCCCCGCCCCGCCGGCGAGAGGGAGGAGGCGCCCCTTCGTCCGCGCCGCGAGGCGCTTGACGCTCCAGCTCCACCACGGCGGCAGGGGCACGCTCGTCTCGCGCCAGCAGTCGAGCTCGGCGAGCGGTATCCGGCGGATGCGCGTCCGCTCGAACGTGGTCGTCGCGATGACGACTTCGTGGGCGTCCACTTCGACGGTCTCCTCCGAAAACGCCAGGGCGGCGAGTCCCACGAGCGTGAGCGGCGTCGAGATTCCGACGGCCAGGGTGAGGAAGACGAGGAGGGAGAAGGGAAGCTCGTTGAAGTTGCCCCGCTTGAGGCTGGTCTCCCAGAGCGGCACGAGCCTCGCCGCCCCGAAGAGGGCGGCCGCCACGACGACGAGCGCCGCCGCAGTCAGCCGCCGGCGCCAGCGTTTCCAGCCGGCGAGCGGCCGGATCTCGATCGAGAGCCCGCCGGGACGGGCGGTCATGACGACCCGGGGCCCCCCGTCGGGGCCTCCCCGCGAGCGCCTCACGAGGCGTTCCGCGGCGGTTCGCCGTGCCCGTTCGCGACTCGCCTGTGCAAACCCGGAATTGTATGATCCGGCTCCCGGCGGCAGCCGGTCGAGAGGAGGGTCGACGTGGCGAAGAAGACGAAAAAACGGGGTGGGCGAAAGGCTTCGCGCCCTCCGGCACGGAAGAAGGCGAGCGCGCGGAAGCCCTCACGCGGATCGGCGCGAAAGACGGCCGTCGGGCGCAAGAGGGGTTCTGCCCGCAAGGCTCGGCCGGCTCGCAGAACCGCGGCGAAGAAGTCGCGAGCGACTCGCGGGACCGCAACTCGTGCGCGCAAGACGACGGCCCGGAAAAAGAAGCCGACGGCCCGCAAAAGAACGGCTCGGAAGACGACGCCCCGGAAGAAGACGACCGCTCGGAAGAGCGCCGCCGCTCGCAAGCGAGCGACTCCGTCTCGCGCCGGCTCGCGGTCCGGCGGCGCGTCGCCCGGCCGATCGTCCTCGCGCCGCCTCTCGGCCGCCCCGGCCGCGGAGACGGCCCGGGAGCGGCTGTGGAGGGACGAGGAGCCGGCGGTCCACGAGCCGGAGCCCCTCGAAGTGGACGTCGTCGAGGTCGAAGAGGTCGAAGAGATCGCCGAGCTCGCGGAGATCGGAGACGAGGACGAGGAGATCACCCCGACGCCGAGCGTGCCCCCCGAAGAAGAGGAGTCGGAGTGGTAGGATAGTTCCGACCGGAACCCATTGCCGGGCTCTCGCTCGGCTGGCGAAACGAAGGTCCCGAGAAATCGGGACCTTCTGGTTTTCTACCTCGGTATCGCCAGCGGCTTCCGGTTCTCGTCCAGGTTCACGAACGTCACTTCCGCCTGCGTGACCTTGACGGGAGGCGCGGCGCCCTCTCCCCGCTGGGCGACGACCTCGACGGACACCGTGATGGAGGTCTTCCCGATCTTCACGAGGCCCGTATAGAACGACACGAGGTCGCCCACGTAGACCGGCTCGTGAAACACGACTTCGCGCATGGCGACGGTGACGATGAACGACGCGCCGTGCCGTTTCGCTTCCACGGCGGCCGCCTGGTCGATGTAGGAGAGGATGACGCCGCCGAAGATGGTTCCGTGGGCGTTCGTGTCCTTGGGCATCAGGACCACTCGGATCGAAGGCTCGCTCCGCTGCGAGACGCCGCCGCCGCGCTCGGACACGTTCGTCTTACGGTCGCCTGGTCTTGCGGATCCGGGGGGGGCCGAACTGCGTCCCGACGCGCGCGACGTACCCGTCGGTGAGGTTGACCGTCAGCGTCCCGTCGGCGAAGTAGTACTTCCAGATGTCGTGAACCGACGTGCCCTCGGTGCGCACGGCGAACGAAGCCTTGCCGAGCGCGGCCTCGACCTTCTCCGCCTTGATACCCGGGTCGATTTTCTTGCGCGCATCGGCGAGCGTGCCCGGGAGGATGGGAGAGCCGACGCCGGCGACCGCCTCCGCCTCGCGATACAGGCGGTTCTCCCACCAGCGCGGCAGCCAGAAGGCCGCGCCGGCGAGAAGGATCGCGCCCGCGATCATGACGTAGAGGAGCGGCCGGACTCGCTCGGAAGTCGTCACGACGCCTTCCCCGGCGGCTCGCCGAGCTCGAAGTGAACCGCGCGGTCGAGCGCCGACGCCCGCCGCACGAGCGCCGCGGCCGCGTCGGCTTCGCCCGCCGTTTCCACCCGCGCCGACTGACGCGAGACCTCCGAGAGAGCGCCTCGCGCGGTCGAAACGTGGTCTCGGCGGGCCTCGCCCTCCGACGTGAGCGCCCCGGCGACGTGGGCAGGGATCGCGACGGCCGCCTTGCGGAGGTGGCGCGCCGTCAGCGGGTCGGCGGGCCGCACGCGCTCCGCGAGGGCGTACGCGGCCTGGGTGATCGCCATCGCCTCGTTCCAGAGCGGATGGCTCTTGTATTCCGGACGAGGAGGCACTCGATCGAGGGTTTCGGGCACGCCCGTCGATTGTAAACGCTTGCAGCCCTTCCGATAGAATCCGCGGCCGAATGCGGCGGAAAGTGACGGTCGTGGGCGCCGGCAACGTCGGCGCCACCCTCGCGCAGCGCCTCGTCGAGAAGGAGATCGCCGACGTCGTCCTGATCGACATCGTCGAAGGAATCCCGCAGGGCAAAGCCCTCGACATCATGGAGTCGGCGCCCGTCGAAAAGTTCGGCGCCCGCATGGAGGGCTCCCACTCGTACGAGCTCTCGGAGAAGTCCGACGTCATCGTCGTGACGGCGGGCCTCGCCCGGAAGCCCGGGATGTCGCGGGACGACCTCGTCGCCAAGAACCAGGAGATCGTCGGTTCCGTCGTCCGCGAGGCCGTGCCGCGCTCTCCCGACGCCGTTCTCATCGTGGTGTCGAACCCGCTCGACGCGATGTGCGAAGTGGCACGCCGGGTCTCGGGCCTGCCGAGGGAGCGGGTCTTCGGAATGGCGGGAATCCTCGACTCGGCGCGGATGCGGTGGTTCCTGGCGAAGGAGCTCGACGTATCCGTCGAGAGCACGCACGCGTTCGTGCTCGGCGGGCACGGGGACACGATGGTCCCGCTGCCGCGCTACTCGACGGTCGCCGGTATACCGATCACTCAGCTCCTGTCGAAGGAACGCATCGACGCGATCGTTCAGCGGACGCGGGACGGCGGCATCGAGATCGTCAACTACTACAAGACCGGGTCCGCCTACGCG
>Ga0209486_10001052_pt1 | contig 12020 bp, 9 predicted proteins | sample NCCompost_FD_187518 | JGI IMG/M metagenome (GOLD analysis project Ga0209486, IMG submission 187518) | Agricultural soil microbial communities from Utah to study Nitrogen management - NC Compost (SPAdes) (version 2) | ecosystem: Environmental > Terrestrial > Soil > Agricultural land | place: USA...
CCGGACACCGCGTTCGTGGTGGACGCGCTCGCGCAGCCGTTCACGCAGGCGCGGTTTGCCACGCCAGAGCCCGCGGCATCGCCGTCTGGATGGCCCGGAGACGCGTGGCTCGTGGCGGCCCTGACGATCTGGGCCGCCGGGGTGGCGCTGCTGATCCTCCGCTGGGTCGTGCGATGGGTTCGGCTTCGCCGGGTGGTGCGGGCCGCCGCGATTGCCGGCTCCGGTCGCGAGCTCGACGTCTTCCGCCAGGTGCAGCAGCGCGATCCGAGCGTGGCGCACGTCTCACTCGCGTTGACGGATGAGCCCATTGGGCCGGGTGTCGCCGGCAGCGTGTGGCCCGTGGTGCTGTGGCCGCGCGGCGTCTCGGAACGGCTCTCGGACGAGGAAATGGCGTCGGTGTTCGCGCACGAGCTGTGTCACGTCCGCCGTCGCGACAACGTCGTGTCGGCCCTGTGCCGCGGGGTCGAGACGCTGTTCTGGTTCCATCCGATGGTGTGGATGATCGGACGGCGCCTGCAGGACGAGCGCGAGCGCGCCTGCGACGAGGGCGTCGTGGCGGCGACGCCGCCGCACGTCTACGCCGAAGCGCTGATCAAGACCTGCCACTTCCATCTGGAGGCGCCGCTGACCTGCACGGCGGTCGGCCCGCCGGAGACGTTCTCGGCGCGTATTGCCCGGATCCTGCGGGCCGGCGAGTGCCGCCAGGTCTCGCCGTGGGCGCGCCGCGGCCTCGCGTCGATGGTGATGATGGCGCTGAGCCTGCCGGTCGTCGTCACGGCGGTCATGCCGCCCGAGATCGTGGGGCTGGGTCCGAACCGTTTCATGCAATCGCCGGAGATGCTGGTGGCGTGGGCGCCGCGTGCCACGTCGTCTCACGCGGACGGCGACGAGCGGTTCGTCAACGTGTCGGTGTGGCCGTCCGCAAGCAGAACGCCGGGTGGTCTGCAGGCATTCGGCGGCGGACGGCTCGCCGGCACCGGTGTGTCGGCCGAGGAACTGTTTCGCACGGCGTACGGCGGCGCCAAGGTCCTCCGGCCGCATCGGGTGGTGGGGCTGCCGGAATGGGCGTTCCGCGAGCGCTTCGATCTGCGCGCCCGCGCGGCGTCGGACTTTGTGAACGAACCGTCCGGTGAGCCGCGACAGTTCGTGACCATGCTCCAGCATCTGCTCGCGGACGAATTCGGCCTCGTCGTGCATCGCGAGCGGCGGCCGATGCCGGTCTACGCGCTCGTGCGGCTGGGTTCAATGCTCGGACCGGGACTCCGCGCGAGCACGATGGACTGCTGGCGTCCCGGCGAGGAGCCGGTGCCCGCGATACCTGTGCATCCCAGGGGCTGGTGCCACTCGCAGTTCCTGCGCAAGGGCATTACCGAGGCGGCGTCGATGGAGTGGCTGGCCAACGTGGTGGGTGCGCGGCATCCACTCGGCGGCCCGGTCGTCGATCGAACGGGATTGGCCGGGTTCTACGACATCGCATGGGCCCCGCCCGCCTCCGATCAGCCGCTGGAGCCGTCGCTCGAGTCGCAGCTTGGTCTCACCCTGGAGCCACGCGTCGAGCCGATCGATCTGCTCGTCGTGGATCGCATCGAACGGCCGCGCGGCACGCCGATCCGTTTCGGCCAATAGCGAACCGGGTTCCCCGGCCGCGCAAGGAGAAAACGTGATGACCCGTCTGGTAACGGCTCTGACCCTGGCTGCTGCCGTGTTCGCCGCGACGCTCTCGGCGCAGCGGCCACCGCACATCCTGCCGCCCCTGACAGACGCACCGGCCGCCGAGTTCGAAGTGGCTTCGGTGAAGATCAACAAGTCCGGAGACAACCAGACGCGCTTCAATTTCGTCGGCGGCCGCATCGACGTGATCAACATGCAGCTGCGCGGCATCATCCAGTCCGCGTACCGCGTGCCGGCCAATCAGCTGGTCAACGTGCCGGGGTGGGTGAACGGCACGCGCGTGGACATCATCGCCAAGGCCGATCCGAAGTACTCGGTGCAGGAGCTGCAGAGCATGCTGCAGCCGCTGCTCCTCGATCGCTTCAAGCTGAAGTTCCATCGTGAGATGCGCGACGTGGACGTCTACACGCTCACGCTGGCGAATCCCGACGGCCGCCTGGGCCCGAAGCTCCAGAAGTCCGATACCAACTGCGAAGAGCTGGGCGCGCAACCGCGCAGTTCGCTCGCGCCGCCGAAGCCGGGCGAACTGCCGGCCTGCGGCACGGTGCCGGGCGGGCCCGGGCGCATGATCTTCCGCGGATTCGGGATGGGGCCGTTCGTGCAGATCCTGTCGCTCACGACGCGCGGACGCCAGGTGATCGACGAAACCGGCCTGCCGGGCGGCTACAACATCGACCTGCAGTACACGCCGGAAGCCCTGTCGGCCGCCGGGCTCGCGGCTCGCGGTGGCGCGCCGCCGCCGCAGGCCGCGCAGGTGGATCCGAACGGTCCGGATCTCTTCACCGCGATCCGGGAGCAGCTCGGTCTCAAGCTCGAAGGCAAGAAGATGGCCCTCGAGGTAATGGTGGTGGATAACATCCAGCCGCCAGTAGAGGACTGAAGAGCCTTTAGCCTCTAGCCTTTCGCAAGAGCTCTGCCGCAAAACAGCAGTAGTACCTAGAGGCCAAAGGCGAAAGGCTAAAGGCTTCCCCGGCGCGCGTGGATCTACTTCGCGCGCCCTGTATAGCCCTGCGCCAGCGTCGGGATGCCCATCACCCGGTTGCGTGCGCTCGACGTGCCCCAGGCGCCCGAGAAGACGATCGCGTAGAGCGTCTTCTTGTCCGCGCCGCCGAACGCCACGCCGTGCAGGCCCGGGATGCCGGGAATCGTGCCGAGGAACGTGCCGTTCGGATCGAAGACGTCCACTGACGTCTGGGTGCTGACATACAGCCGTCCCTGCTGGTCGACGGCCGAACCGTCGCCGCCGGTGCCGCCGCGCAGTTTCCCGAACTCGCGCTGGTTCGTGAGCGCGCCATCGGGCCGCACGTCGAACGCCACGACGACGGCGCCGTTCGTCACGTAGAGCGTCTTCTCGTCGGGGCTGAGAATGATGCCGTTGGCGCCCTGCATCCCCTCGCCGTACTTCGAGACCGCGCCCTGCGGGTTCACGTAGAACACGCCGGCCCCGGTGATGCTTACGTAGACGCCGCCGCGGCTGTCGGCCGACAGGTCGTTCGGCACGCCGCCCACGCACTCGAGCGGTTCGCCGTTGTAGGTCGTCGCCACCACCTTGCGGGTGGGTTCGAGCTGCACGATGCCCGAGCCCAGGCCTCGCGAGACGAGGAACAGTGCGCCGTTCTTGCTGCGCGAGACGGCGCCGCCGGTGTTCACGTCGCGATGGATGACGGAGGCCAGCCCGGTGGCCGGGTCCATCCGCATGACGTTGCTGGCGTCGTTGTTCGCAAACAGGAGTGTGCCGCCCTCTCCCGCGATGGGACCGTCGGCGTTGTTGCCCTGCCAGTCCCACACGGTCTTCCACGTCTGGCCGGCCGCGATGACGTTCGGGATGGCGGTCGTCGGCGGCACCGGCGGGTCGGGCGGCGGCGTCGCGGGCTGCGGTTCTTTCGAGACCTGAATGCCGAATGGCGCCGGCTTGGTCTTGCACTTGGCCAGCACGCCGGCGAGCGCCGGGTTCTGCCACGCCTGCTGGCTGTTGCCCCGGGGGAACGCGGACGACGGACTCTGCGCCGACACGGCGGCGGCCGCCGCGCCACTCAGGATCAAGGCAAGAGCGATTCTCGATGTCATCATCGGTGGCTTCTCTCGGCAGAACTTTATCGCAAAGCACGTAAGATGAGTCGCGAACCGGCGTCACGCCGGCATGGAGGACGCATGAGTCGTAGAGGTTTGCGAACCGGCGTGACGCCGGTTTGCCAGACATTGTGGGCGGGCGTGCTGTGTGTGGCGCTCGGCGCGGTGATGGCTGCGCAGTCGAAAGTCGTGCCGAGACCGCCTGCTGGGCCGCCGGGGCTGCCGCCAGGCGAGAGCGCCGCGCCCGACGGCTATCAGCCGTTGCCCGCGTGGCTGGGGCAGACGCGCGCGCCCGCGCCAGCCAGGAGCGAGACGTTCACGGTCGAGACGTTCGCCGAGGGGCTGAACGGTGCCTGGTTCCGCTTCCTGCCCGACGGCCGCGTCCTCCTCGCGGAGCGCAACGGTCGCCTCCGCATCATCGGCAAGGACGGGAAGGCCGGCGAGCCGCTCGCGGGCATGCCGTCCAACATGTTCGCGCCGCAGGGGCAGGGGCAGGCTCTCTTTGCGGTGCTGCCCGACAGGAGCTTCGCCACCAACCGGACGATCTACTTCACCTACGCCGTGCTGCCGGCCGGTGCCGACCCGGCGAAGCAGCGCTCGCCCGCGCACGTCCACGTCGCGAGCGCGAAGATCTCGGCCGACGACAAAAGCCTCGAGGGTGTGAAGGATCTGCTGGACGCGGAAGGCACCGGTGGGCGTCTCGTCCAGGGGAACGACGGCACGCTCTACGTCACGACCACGGTCCCGGCCGGTTTTGGCATCGACTCGAGCCAGTGGATGCAGCCGCAGGCGCTCGACAGCCTGATGGGCAAGGTGCTGCGCATCAACGCCGACGGCTCGATCCCCAAAGACAACCCCTTCGTCGGCAGGGCCGGCGCGCGCCCCGAGATCTTCGCGCTCGGATTCCGCGACGACCAGGGCATGGCGATTCATCCGAGGACCGGGCGGCTGTGGACGAGCGAGCACGGCCCGCGCGGCGGCGACGAGCTCAACGAAGTCGAGAAGGGGAAGAATTACGGCTTCCCGGTGATCGGCTACGGCCGCGACTACAACGGCAAGCCGATCAACAACGACAAGACCACGCAGGCGGGCATGGAGCAGCCGGTGTATTTCTGGACGCCCGACATCGCGCCCGCCGGCATCGGCTTCTACACCGGCAAGATGTTCCCGTCGTGGGATGGCAGCGTGTTCGTGAGCGGCCTCGTCTCCAAATACCTCGTGCGGCTCGCCCTCAACGGCAATCGCGTGGTGGCGGAAGAGCGGCTGCTCGTCGATCAGAACGCCCGCATCCGCGGCGTGAACGAAGGCCCCGACGGCGCGCTGTACGTACTCACTGACGGGCAAGGCGGCAAGATCCTGCGCCTGAAGAAGTAGGGGCCGGCTTCAGCCGGCCCACGGTCGGGCCGCCTAAAGGCGGCCCCCACGTCTAGTTGAGCGCGAACACGAACAGGTAGCTGCTGTTTTCCAGCTTGTCCCAGTTCACCGGGTGCAGGTGGCGTCCGCCGGCCTGCACCGCCAGATACTGCTTCGGCCCGATCGCATACGTCACGGGCGCACCCTTGAGCGGCGTGCCCACGTTGAAGCGCCACAGCTCCTCGAGCGTCTCGTCGTTGTAGGCCACCACCCAGCCGTCCTGCAGCGCGGTGAACACGAGTCCGCCGGCGGTCGCCGTCGCACCGGACCGGATCTCGATGTCGGTCACCGCCTTGCCCACGACCTTGTGGTTCACCGCGTCGAACGCGGTGAGCGCGCCGTAGTACAGGTCGCTGCTGTACTGACGCGGCTGGCTGGCCTTGGTGTCCACGCCGCCGTCCTTGCCGAGCACGCCCACGGCGGCGCCGTTCTGCGTGAAGCACCCCTCGGTGCCGACGCCGTAGGCGATGTTCTTGATCGGATTGAACGCGAGCGGCTGGTGCGCCACGCCGCCGTGCCACGTCGGGCACGCACGCTTCTTGCCGTCGCCGCGCAGCGCGCGCGCCTCGGGGTTGTACAACTGGACGTCGAGCTTCGGGTTGTATTCGAAGGGCTTGCCCGTCTCGGGGTTGATGCCCCTGGTCCAGTTCAGATCGTTCACGTACTTCTCGGCCTTGATGAAGCGGCCGTTGGTCCGATCGATCGAATAGAAGAACCCGTTGCGCGCGAAGTGGCCCACCACCTTGCGCATCCGCTTGTCGATCAGCGTGTCGTAGAGCAGGAAGGCGCCCGTCTCGTCGTAGTCCCACGAATCGTTGGGCGTGTACTGGAAATACCAGGCCATCTTGCCGGTGGCGACGTCGAGCGCCACGACCGAGTTCGTGTAGAGGTTGTCGCCCGGCCGGAACTGCGGGTCGTAAATCGGGAACGGGTTGCCGGTGCCGACGATGTAGAGGTTCTGCGCCGCATCGTACGAGCCGGTCTGCCAGATGCCGCCGCCGCCGGTCTTCCACGCGTTGTGGTCGTCCTTCCACGATTCGCTGCCCGGGTCGCCCGGCTTCGGCACGGTGTACCAGCGCCACAGCTCCTTGCCGCTGCTGACGTCGAGCGCCGCCACCCAGCCGCGCGTGCCGCCGTCGCCGGCGCCGTTCTGCACCAGCACCTTGCCGTCGGCCACGAGCGGCGCCGTGAGGAAGCGCTCCTGGTTGCCGAACTCGTTCTTCGTCGTGATCTTCCGGTCCCACACGATCTCGCCGGTGTCGCGGTTGATCGCGATGACGCGCCCGTCCGGCAGGTTGGCGAGCACCTTGTCCTCCCACAGCGCGATGCCGCGGCTGCGCGTGACGTTGCCTTCGTGCTGGACGCCGGGGTCGGCGATCCACACGAAGGAGCCGCGTCCGGGGTTGCGCGCGTCGATCTTGTAGACGGTGCCCCAGCCGTCGCTCGTGTACATGAAGCCGTTGTCGATGAGCGGATTCAGCTCGCTCTCGGGGCCGTTCTGCCCGACGTCCTGCATGCCGCCGAGCGCCATCGCCCACACCATCCGCAGGTTCTTCACGTTCTCACGGTTGATCTGCGTGAGCTTGGAGTAGCGCAGCGATCCGTAGTCGCCGTTCATGAGGAGCCAGTTTTGCGGCTCGTTCATGGCGTTGATCAGGCGGTCCTTGTTGACCGTCAGCGAGTACTGCGCGGGCAGCGAGGCCGAACCGGCCGTGACGGCGATCGCGAACGCGGCGAGACGGAAGGCGCGTACTTTCATGCGCGCATTCTACCCGGGGCGGGTGGGGTTGGTAGGGCGGGTAGGGCGGGTAAGGCGGGTAAGGCGGGTGGGGTCAGTTGCGGCGATCGGCAGCCCTGGCCGCGTGCTCCATTTCGAGCACGTCGGCCGCCAGCATGGCTGCGGCCTGGAGCTGCTCGAACGCGTGTGACGACGGCGGCCGCGCCGTGTCGTAGATCGCCTGGAGGAACGCCACCGAGCCGTCGGTCGTCGGCACCGGCAGGCATACGGAGTCGCCGGGCTCGTCGGCCTGTGCCGGGGCGCGGCAGATGAGGACGGCGCGCGCGCCGACGAGCTCCTGCACGCTCAGCTCGAACGCGGCCCGGATCCGCTCGGGGCGCATGCCTGACCTGGCCTCGCCGCGGACCCACGCCAGCGCTTCACCCAGGCCGCGCGTGATGTTCGCTCCTGCATGCGTGCCCGAGGCGAGCGGCGCGAAGAGCGGCAGATCGTCGTCGAAGAGCGCCGCGGAGTGATAGACCGTGGCGCCCGCCGGCATTCCGTCCGTCACTACCGCCGCGCTGCGCACGAAACGGCCCGGTACCACGACGCGAAGGCGGCCGTGCAGCTCGAACGCCGCCGGCTGGCCGGCGACGAAGTGGCCGCGCGACTCGATGAGCAGGCCGCTGCGCGAGATGTTGACGAGGCGCACCTCGAGGCCGAGCGGCATCGTCACGCGAGTGAGCCACGAGATGTTGTCGCCCTTCCAACGGGGTGCCCTTGGACGATGCGCCGGCGCCGCGATCGCCGCGGAGGCCGCCGTCGAGGCGGGCAGATTGACGATTGTCTGCAGAGCCTGCCGCAGCGTGGCCTGGCGTCGCGCCATCTGCAGGCGCGGTGCGTCGGTCAGCGCGCCGCCCGAGGCGATGAGACGCAGGAGTCCGCGGGGTGCCGCCGGTATCTCGCCGTCGTCGCCGCCCATGGCCGGCACCGCGAGGATCGGCAGCAGGCGTCCCGCCGTCCGCGTGCGTATGTGCGCGGTGAGATCGACGTCGTCGTCTGGCGTGACCAGTTCGGAGACCAGCACGGCCTGTGGGACGTGTTCCGAGATCGCGGCCTTGGCGGAGGCCACCGAATCGACCACCAGCAGCTCCGCGTCGACGCACGATTGCACGAACCGTTTCAGCGCCAGGGCATGGGAACGGTCGGGCTCGACGGCCAGGATGCGCGGTGTGATCGACATTGGCTTGCACGAAGGGCGCAAGTTGGCTGCCAGGAGCGGCCTGTCCTGTGGTGCCGAATTTCGCGGCAATCCCGCCCGGGGCCGCGCGTCGGCCTTCACGATTCTCCCGTGGGGCAGACAAAGGGGCGCTTGTCTGACCCGCCCGCGCTAACATCTGCCCTGTGAAGAGGACGCTCTCGACGGAGGAGTTGTCATGTTGACGGTGCGACGCGCCGAAGATCGCGGCCACAGCGACCTGGGCTGGTTGAGCAGCCACCACACGTTCTCGTTCGGCGGCTACTCGGATCCGAAGCACATGGGATTCCGCGCGCTGCGCGTGATCAACGACGACCGCGTCGCGGCCGGCAAGGGGTTCGGAGCGCACGGCCACCGCGACATGGAGATCCTGTCGTATGTCGTGGACGGCCGGCTCGCGCACAAGGACAGCATGGGCGAGGCGCACGAGCTGGGGCCGAACGAGGTGCAGGCGATGTCGGCCGGCAACGGCGTGATCCACAGCGAATACAACGCCTCGAACACCGAGCCGACGCACTTCCTGCAGATCTGGATCATGCCGGCGGAGAACAACATCGAGCCGTCGTACCAGCAGTTCGCGTACGACCCGGCCGAGAAGCGCGGCCGGCTGCGGCTGATGGCCGGTCCTGACGCACAGGGTGGTGCTGCCCGCATCAATCAGGACGCGCGCATGTATGCCACTCTGCTGGCGGCCGGCGAGAGCGTCACCTGCCCGATCGCGGGGGGCCGCTACGCGTGGGTCCAATGCGTCACCGGCGACGCCGAGGTGAACGGCGTGGCCATCAAGACCGGCGACGGCGTGGCCGTCAGCGACGAGCGGGAGGTGGTGCTGCGCGGCGCCGGACCCGCAGGTGCCGAACTCCTGCTGTTCGATCTCGCCTGACCTCATGGCCGACCCGGTGAACGTGCTCGTCGTCTTCTATTCGCGGTACGGCGAGACCGAGCGGATCGCCCTGGCCGCGGGGCTTGGCGCCCTTCAGGAGGAGGCGAACATCCGGCTGCGGCGGCTCGCGGACCGTGCGGACGCCGCCACGATCGCGGCCGACGCCGCCTGGGCCGCGTCGCTCGCCCGGATGCAGCGCGACTACGTGGTGCCGCGCCCGGCCGATCCGGTGTGGGCGGATCTCATCATCCTGGCCACGCCGCCGCGATCCGATGGCGAGGTGGAAGGCTACGCGGGATCGCTGCCGGAGTGCGGACCGATGGCGGGCAAGCTGGCGGCGCCGCTGGCGGCCGGCAACGATGCCGGCGTGCTCCGCAGTGTCTACGCGTCGGCGGCATGCGCCGGCCTGGTCGTCGCGCCGTCCGCGATCGACGCCGCCGATGCGATCACCGGCTCGCGGCTGCACGGGCGGGCGCTGGTGCGCGCCGTGCGCGCCCTGCGTTCCAGTCGCTAGGCCGCCCGCAGAACCGCGACGCGTGTCGCTGCCGTGGTAGCGTGAGCCGGCTGTGCGGCTGTTCGTCGGATGCGAGACCGGGGCGGGGGTCGCGGACGCCGCGACCGCGCTGATCGGCGATCTGCAGGCGCGCGTCGCGCGGCTGGCGCCGGCCGCACGCCTGACCTGGGTGACGAAAGAGCGCCTCCACTTCACCATCCGTTTCATCGGCGCGGTGGACGCCGCCCGCGTGCCGGCGGTGCGCGAGGCGCTCGGCCCGCCGCTGCGCCATCCGCCGTTCGATGCCGTCGTCCAGGGCGTGGGTGTCTTTCCCGATCGGCGGCCGCCTCGCGTCATCTGGGCGGGCCTGCGATCGGGAACGAGCGACATGGTGGCGCTGGCGCGCGCGGTGAACGCGCGGCTCGGCCCGCTGGTCGGTGGCGATCCGGAGGCGCTGCGCCCGCACCTCACGCTGGCGCGCGTCAAGGAGCCGCACGGTCTTCGCGCGCCGGGGCTGCTCGCCGGTCTCGAAACCGTGTCGCTCGGCACCACGCGCGTCGAGGCCGTCACGCTGTTCGAGAGCCGCCAATCGGGCGGCAGTCTTCAGTACGTGCCCTTGATGAAGACTCCCCTGGAGGCGGAGTAGGCGGAGTAGGCGGGAGTGGGCAGAGTGGGCAGAGTAGGCGGGGTAGGGATTCAGCGCGGGCTGCGGCGAACGTCCTCGCGCACGATGTCGCTGCGCGAGCGGGCGAAGTCGAGTAGCCGCTGCACGTCCTCCTCGAACTCGTCGAACGGAAACGGCGCCGCGGCGTCCTCGCGGACGGACTCGCGGATCTGATCGGCCGCGCGGCCGATCTCGAGCTCGAGCCATCCGGTGCCCGCGATGTCGGCGCATCGCAGGAGCGTGTCGAGGAAGACGGCGCGCAACGCCGGCTCGCGCATGGCCCGCACCATCAGCGCGTTGCGGTTCTCCGGCGGCACATCGTCCACGTTGCGCCAGATGCTGGCGCTCACGCCGCCCTTGAAGGCTTCGCTCTTGTCCCACGGCACCAGGGTGGACCGCGCCGTGCCCTCGAAGCGGTAGACATAGAAGTTGTTCATCCCCCAATCGCCGAGCACCCCGTCGATCTCGGCGAGAAACGCCTCGACCGCGACGTGCGCGACGAAGCCTTCGAGATCGATGAAGCCCGACAGCACGCGCAGGAAGTCGGCGTCGGGTGTCTTCGCAATGGCCCGCACCATGTCGGCAATCGGCCGCGCGTCGGGATCGAGCTCGTGGGTGACGGGATCGAACGGCTTCGGCGAGTAGGCGGACGGCTGCGGCCCGCGGTCCTCGAAGCGATACGGCGCATCGCCTGGGTCGTTCTCGTACTCGTAGAGGTAGCCGCCGTCCTGCCCGAAGCGATCGCGCAGGAAGTCCTTGTCGACCGATTCCACCACCGAGTACAGCCCCGCGTAGGCGTCGTTCACGTACAGCCGCACGTGGGCCTGGCGCGGAGCTGCCACGCCGGCCCGCGCGAACAGCCGCATCGCGATCCGCTCGTGCAGCTGGCTCGGGTCCTGGACGTGATTGCGGAGGATCACCGACTTCAGGCCGAGGAATTCCTGTGTCGGGTCGAACCGGTTGAAGTCCACGCGAAGCCCCGGCTTGGTGCCGCTCCGGCTGCCGGTGCCCCGCGACCGGATGCCGGCGTTCCTGACGATCTGGCCGCGCCACATGAAATGCGCGGCGTAGTAGGTGTTGAGCTGAAAGGTCGCCTGCAGATTGGCCCAGTCGCGCGGGTTGACGACCAGGCGGATCTCCTGCAGCTGGCTGTCGTCGAAGAGCGCCGCGGAATCGAGCGCCGCGGGGGCTTGTGCCCGCGCGGTGACGGCGGTCATCGCCAGCGTGGCGGTCAGCAGCAGGCGAGTGCGAAGCGTGGCGCGCATGGGTGCCCTTTCCGCCTACATCGCCACTTGGATGCGGGCCACTGAAGACCAGGCCGCCCGCGGTGGCGCGGCCCCGCGCGAGCGGTCCACGACTGCCTCGCGCACGGCGTTGGCTTGAAGTCGAACCAGGCGGTTGACCGTCCAGTTGACGCCGAACGTCCACACGCGGTCGGTCACGGTGGAGAGCTGCTCGGCTCGTGGGGTCCACAGCTGTGAGGCGGCGGCGCCTGGTGTTCCGAACGACAGGCTTTCCGCGCGCACGGCGAGTTCCAGCCCCGCGAGCCCCGCCACCGCCAGGCGGCGGTCGTTCGCCTTTGCGTGCGCCTGCCGGCCGGCCACCGCCCAGACGCCGGACACATACCAGCCCTGCGCGCGCAGCGGCGGCAGCGTCTCACCCAGAAGCCCCTGATGTTGGCGCGCGTCGTCGGCCCGCAGGAATTCGGCGCGAACCCCGAACGGTCCTGGCCGCCAGTCGAGGTCGCCGCCGACGCGCAGGCGGCGCCCGCTCACGAGCACTGGCGCAAAGAAGACCTCGTTCGTGGTGAGCCGGCCGCGCAGTGACGAGCGCCCCTCGGCCAGCTCGCTC
>Ga0209486_10001053_pt1 | contig 12016 bp, 14 predicted proteins | sample NCCompost_FD_187518 | JGI IMG/M metagenome (GOLD analysis project Ga0209486, IMG submission 187518) | Agricultural soil microbial communities from Utah to study Nitrogen management - NC Compost (SPAdes) (version 2) | ecosystem: Environmental > Terrestrial > Soil > Agricultural land | place...
GGAAGCTGGTGCTGGTGACCGGGATCAACCCCACTCCCGCGGGCGAAGGCAAGTCCACCGTGACGGTGGGCGTGGGCCAGGCGCTGCGCCGGCTGGGACAGAAGGCGGTGATCTGCATCCGGGAGCCTTCATTGGGCCCGGTGTTCGGGGTCAAGGGCGGTGCCGCGGGCGGCGGGTACGCCCAGCTCATCCCGATGGACGAGATCAACCTGCACTTCACCGGCGATTTCCACGCGATCACCTCGGCCCACAACCTGCTCTCCGCCATGCTGGACAATCACGTCCATCACGGCAACGCGCTGGGCCTGGACACCCGGCGGATCAGCTGGCCCCGCACCATCGACATGAACGACCGCTCGCTCCGCCAGATCATCGTCGGGCTCGGCGGCCTCAACGGCGGGCCCTCCCGGGAAGACCGTTTCGTCATCGTGCCCGGCAGCGAGATCATGGCGATCCTCTGCCTGGCGTCGGGCCTCGAGGATCTGGAGGCCCGGCTGGGCCGGATCATCGTCGGGCTCACCCGGGAGAAGAAGCCGGTCACCGCGGCCGACCTCAAGGCTTCGGGCGCGATGACCCTGCTGCTCAAGGACGCGATCTTGCCCAACCTGGTGCAGACCCTGGAGGGGGGTCCGGCGCTGGTGCATGGCGGTCCCTTCGGGAACATCGCCCACGGCTGCAACTCGCTGATGGCCACCCGCCTGGGACTCTCGCTGGGCGACATCGTGATCACCGAGGGCGGTTTCGGGGCCGATCTCGGCGCGGAGAAATTCCTGGACATCAAGTGCCGGCTGGGCGGACTTACTCCCGAGGCGGCGGTGATCGTCGCCACGGTGCGGGCTCTCAAGATGCATGGCGGCGTCAGGAAGGACGCGCTGGGCACGCCCGATATCCCCGCGCTGGAGCGGGGGATGACCAACCTCGAGGCCCACGTCCGGAACATGCAGAAGTTCGGGCTGCCGGTCGTGGTCGCCCTCAACCGGTTCGTCTCCGACTCCCGGGAGGAGCTCGATACCGTGCTGGCCGCGGCACGGAGCTGGGGCGTGCGGGCCGCGCTGAGCGACGTGTGGGCAAAGGGTGGGGAAGGTGGGGAAGCGGTTGCGAACGAGATTCTGGCAGTGCTGAAGGAGGGGAAGGGGGAATTCAAGCCCTTGTACGACGCCTCGCTTCCGATCAAGCACAAGATCGAAGCCATCGCGACCGGGATCTACGGCGCCAGCGGGGTGGACTACAGCCCGACCGCAGACCGGAGCATCGCCCAGTGCGAGGCGATGGGGCTCGCCGCCACCCCGGTCTGCATCGCCAAGACCCAGTACTCCTTCAGCGACGATCCCACCAAGCTGGGCCGGCCCACCGGGTTCCGGATTACCATCCGGGATGTCTATCCTTCGGCGGGCGCCGGCTTCGTGGTCGCGCTGGCGGGGGACATCATGACCATGCCGGGCCTGTCCAAAACTCCGGCCGCGGAAGCGATCCGGGTCCATCCTGACGGCAAGATCGAGGGCCTCTTCTGATGACACTGCACTTCACCGCGACCGGCGACGCGCCCAAGGCGATCGGGCCCTACAGTCAGGCCGTGACGGCCGGGAACCTGATCTTCACCGCCGGCCAGATCGCGCTCGATCCCGCCACCATGGAAATCTCGGCCGAGGGGATCGTGGAACAGACCGAGCAGGTGCTGAGCAATCTCGAGGCGGTGCTTCGGGCCGCCGGCTCGGACCTCTCCCGAGTGGTGAAGACCACGGTCTTCCTCCAGACCATGAGCGACTTTGCCGCGATGAACGAAGTCTACGCCCGGCGCTTCGGGTCCCACCGTCCCGCCCGCAGCACCGTGGCGGCGGCGGGGCTGCCGAGAAACGTCCTGGTGGAGATAGAGGTCGTCGCAGTGAGAACGACGTGAACGGTCAACGGTCAACGGTCAACGGGAGGAACTGTTCCGAAAGAGCAGGTCCCGTTCACCGTTCACCGTTCACCGTTGACTGCTGTATGGGGGCGGATCGGGCCTGGTGGTCCGGCCGGTCTTCAAAACCGCGATGGAGACGCCTTCGGCTGCTCCGGTGGGTTCGATTCCCACACGCTCCCGCCAGCTGGGGTTTGGGGATTGGGTTGTTGGGGGTTGGGGGGAGCCTTCCAGCCCAGACTCCACCTGCCCGACCCGACACTTCCGTGTCAGTTCCCCAATCCCCAGCCCCCAATCCCCAAACCCCAGGTGGCAACCAGCTCCGCCCGCTTCCCGCCTTCTTCCACTCCCTGCTTCTCCCCGGCTGGGGCCAGTCGAAGCTCGACCGCAAGCTCACCGCTGCGCTGTTCATCACCTGGGAAGGGGTGACCCTCGGCATGGCGCTCAAGGCCGCGCGGGAAGTCGGGTTTCTGCAACGGATCTATTCCGACTCCTCCGAGCGGGTCATCGACAAGAAAAAGGAGCGCCAGGACTGGCTCATCCTGCTGGGGTTCAATCATCTGTTTTCCGGGCTCGAGGCCTTCGTGGGGAGCCAGCTCCAGGATTTTCCGGCCGACGTCAAGCTGCGCGCGATCCCCGGCGGGATCGGCCTCCGGGCCGCGGTGGCGTTTCGGATTCCGTGAACCGGGCGCCGATCGGCATCTTCGACTCGGGGCTCGGCGGCCTCACCGTCGCCCACGCGATCTTCGAGCGGCTGCCGATGGATGCCACGATCTATTTCGGCGATACCGCGCGGGTGCCCTACGGCCCCAAATCGGCCGACACGGTGCGGCGCTACAGCCGGGAAATCGCCGACTGGCTGCTGGGGCAGGGCGTCAAGGCGATCGTGATCGCCTGCAATACCAGCACCGCCCACGCCCTGGAGGCGCTTCAGGGGGTGTCGCCGGTTCCGGTGATCGGGGTGATCGAGCCCGGCGCGCGGGCCGCGGTGGCGGCGGCAGAGGGACGGCCGATCGGGGTGATCGGCACCGCGGGCACCATCGGGAGCGGAGCGTACGAACGGGCCATTGCGCGGATCGCTCCGGGTACGACGGTCGTCGCCGCTGCCTGTCCCCTCTTCGTGCCGCTGGTGGAGGAAGGCTGGTTCGATCACCCCGCCACCCGGCTCATCGCGGAGCAGTGTCTGGCTCCGCTCCGGGCTCGCGGGGTGGGAACCCTGGTACTGGGGTGCACTCACTACCCCCTGCTGGCACCGCTGCTTCAGGAGATCATGGGGCCGGAGGTGACTCTGATAGACGGAGGCGCCGAGACCGCGCGGGGACTCGCGGCGCTGCTCCGCGAGCAGGGGCTTGAGGCTCCGGAGCCCGGACCTGCGGGCGTCACCCACCGGTTCGCGGTGAGTGACGATCCGGCGCGGTTTGCGCTGGTCGGGGCGCGATTTCTGGGAGAGCGGCTGACTGGAGCCGAGGTGGTTACCCTCGGAAGCGCTTGAGCGCGACCGTGCCGCCGCCGGCTGTGGCATAGCAGAGGCCGTCCATCCAGGCCCCGGGATTCAGATACCAGCGCCCCGGAGCCACCTCGGCCACGGCCGGCCGGTGGGTGTGTCCCATGACCAGCAGGGTCACCTCCGGGGCGGCCCGGAGCCGGGCTTCGGCCCAGGCCCGCTGGCGTGCTGCCGCCGCGTCCAGCACGGCGGGATCCCGGGTGGAGTCGGCCAGCCGGCCGGCGAAACGGTCCACCAGCCAGAAGCCGAAATCTGGATGGAGCAGCCGATAGATGCCGCTGGTGACCGGATGGCGAAAGACGCTGTGGAGCAACCGGCCATGCCACCGGGCCTCGGCCACGCCGTCGCCATGGACCGCCAGCGCCGCGCCGCCTGCAAGAGAAATCCGGAGCTCGTCAGGCGAGAAGCGGATCCCCAGCTCCTGCTCCCAGAAGGTGTCGCCCCAGCGGTCGTGGTTTCCGCCGGTCATCGCCACCGGCATGGAGCGGGCCAGCGCGGCGAGCCGGGCGAGCACGGCAACGCCCTCCCGGGGAATGGCGCGACGATAAGCGAACCAGAAGGCGAACAGGTCGCCGTTGATCAGCAGCCCGTCGCCCAGGGAAGGAACCGCGTCGAGGAATTCGAGAAAAGCGGCTTCCACACCGGCCGGCACTCCGCCGAGGTGGGCGTCCGCTACGATGACGAGGCGCTCGATGGCCACGCAAGAAGATAGCGGGGACGATGACTGAATCGCTGCCACTGGTGTCGGAAACCTTCGCCCGGGTGAACTACAGCGAGACCGACCAGATGGGAGTGGTCTACCACTCCCGCTACCTGGTCTGGCTCGACATCGCGCGGACCGAGCATCTTCGGCGAACCGGCAAATTGAGCTACGCCGATCTGGAGCAGCGGGGGCTGCGCCTTGCGGTGGGGGAGCTCAGGATCCGCTACCGCCAACCTGCGCGTTATGACGACCTGGTGCGGGTCCGCTGCTGGGTCCGGGAAAACCTCTCCCGCCGGATCTCTTTCGGCTACGCGGTCGATCGTCCGGAGGATGGTGCCCTGCTCGTCACCGCGGAAACCTCCATGATGGTGCTGGGGCCTGAGTTTCAATGGGCCCGTCTTCCGGGAGACGTCCGGGAGCTGCTGCCGGTCTCTTCCGACCCGGTGCGGCTCTTTTGAGGGGCAGTCACCCCGCTATCATCAAGGCCATGAAATCTTTCCCAGCCGGGACTCTGCCGCTTGCCGCCACACTCCTCGTCGCCTGCGGCGGCAGCCTGGCTCCCCTGCCCATTCCCGTGGGGCTGGCACCGGCGACGGTGGAGGAGGCCGTGGCCTGGGCCGCGGCGACCCGGCCGACCGAGAACCGGGACCTTCGATTCCGTCTCAGCTTCCAAGCCGAGGATGGATCCACCGGAGGGCGGGGCCGGGCCAGGCTGGCACTCCCCGATTCGATTCGATTCGATGCCGTGGGGGCGTTGGGAAGCTGGCGGGCTGCAGCTTTCGTCATCGGCGATACCGCGATCTGGTCGGACCCGGAGGAAGAGGTGCGCAAGCTGGTGCCCAATTACCCCCTGTTCTGGGCCATGCTGGGAATTGCGCGATCGCCCGCTCCGGGGAGCACAGTACGGAAGGTTGCAGACGGCATTATTACTGCTTGGCAATTTGTCTCGGGGGGGGATACTGTGGAGTACGTTCGGGAGGCCGGGCCCGCGGGCCGCCTGATTGCCGAAGTCCGGCAAAATGGCAGGCGCATCGGCCGGGTCGAGACGAAATTCGGCCCTGACGGACTCCCCGCGAGCTCCCGGCTGGTCGTGACCCAGCGCCCGGCGAAGCTCGACCTCACGTTCATTCAGAATCAGAAGGCAGCCGCCTTTGCGCCGGATACCTGGACTCGTCCCGCTCCTCCTGGTTAGCGCGCTCTTTTCCGGCGGCTGCCTGTACAAGTTCACCGGGGGCGGGCTGCCGGCGGGGATCCGGACGGTCGCGGTGCTGCCGTTCGACAATCTGACCCCGGAGCCGACCCTGACTCAGGAGATCAGCAAGGCGGTCCGCGAGGCGGTGGAGAGCCGGCTCGGGCTTCGCGCCGCGGGAGAGGCGCAGGCCGATGCGGTGGTCACTGGAACCATCCAGCGCTACGATCCGGATCTGCCGCTGGCCTTCACCGGACAGACCACGACCCGGGTCACCGAGGTGACCAAGCGGATGGTGCAGATCACGGTCAACGTCACCATCATGGACCAGAAGGCCAACAAGATCCTCTGGGAAAAGAAGGGCATTCTGGTCCAGGGGGAATACGATCCCGGCCGGGAGATTGAAGGCCGGCGGCGGGCACTGGAGAAGCTGATTACCGACATCGTGGACGGAGCCCAATCGCAATGGTAGGGCAGGGACGCAACCACCGCGGCGCGAGCATGCTCGGCTGCCTCTTCTCCATCATGATCCTCATGGTGGTGCTCTATTACGCCGTGGACGTGGGCCGGGTCTACTGGGACTACTACAAGTTCCAGGACGAGATGGAAACCAGCGCCCGGTTTGCCCAGACCCAGACCGACGACCAGATCCGCAGTCACCTCCGGAACGTGGCCCGCGACCTCGAGCTCCCCAGCGAGGCCCAGCGGATCGTCATCCGCCGCAGCCCTCCAAACATCACGATCCGGAGCCAGTACGTCGTAGACATCGTGCTGCCCTTCACCCACAAGACCCTCGTCCTCCGGCCCTCCGCGCGCGCCCGCTCGTTCTAGCGGGAATGGCCTCGACCGCCGGGAAACTCCTCTCGCTCGACGCCGCACTGGGATGGCGCCGCGCGCTGGGCGGACCGCTCGTCTTCACCAACGGTGTCTTCGATCTGCTCCATCCCGGACACGTGGAATACCTGGAAGCGGCCCGCGATCTGGGGCACCGGCTCCTGGTGGCGGTCAATTCCGACCGCTCGGTGCGGGCGCTCTCCAAGGGCAGCGGCCGGCCCATCGCCGACCAGCATGCCCGGGCCCGGGTCATCGCGGGCCTCTCGGCGGTGGACGCCGTGGTACTGTTCGACCAGCCCACCCCGCTCGCGCTGATCACCGCGCTCGCCCCCGACATCCTGGTCAAGGGGGGCGACTACCGGCGGGAGACCATCGTGGGCGCCGATCAGGTCGAGGCGGCGGGTGGCCGGGTGGTTACCATTCCCCTGGTGACCGGGTATTCCACCACTGCCCTCGTGGAGCGCTGCCGTGCCGCGACCTGATGGACGATCCCCCGATGCGCTCCGTCCCGTGGCCCTGGAGCGGGGCGCCAATCCCTACGCCGAGGGGTCCTGCCTGGTCCGGTTCGGTGGAACGCTGGTCCATTGCACCGCCAGCGTCGAGCAGGGTGCCCCACCCTTCAAGAAGGGTTCGGGCGAAGGCTGGGTGACCGCCGAGTATTCCATGCTGCCCCGGGCGACCCTGGAACGGACGCCCCGGGAGCGCAACGGCCCAGGGGGGAGGAGCCAGGAGATCCAGCGGCTGATCGGGCGCTCCCTTCGCGCCGCAATGGGCACCATGGCATTCGGGGAATTCACCATCCGGGTGGACTGCGACGTCCTGCAGGCCGACGGGGGCACCCGGACCGCCGCGATCACTGGAGGCTGCGTCGCCCTGGCCGACGCCTGCGCCTGGCTGGCCGATCGGACTTCGCAACCCTCGCCGTTCGGCGCGCTGGTGGCCGCGGTTTCGGTGGGGATCGTGGATGGCGCAGTGCTGCTGGACCTCGCCTACACGGAAGACAAGGACGCGGGCGTAGACGCCAACGTCGTGATGCGGGCCCCCGATGCCTTTGTAGAGGTGCAGGGCACCGGCGAGCACGGCACCTTTTCCCGGGCCGAGCTCGACCTGGTCGTGGACAGCGCCCACCGGGGCATTTCCCGGCTCTTCGACCTCCAGCGGAAGGCGCTCGGCTGGTGAAACTGCTGGCGGCGACCCGGAGCCCGGGCAAGCAGCGCGAGATCGGGCGGCTGCTGGCCGGCAGCGGACTCGAAGTGGTCTTTCCCGACGACGCCGGGGTCCACTACACCCCGGAGGAGGAGCGGCTCGAGCTGCAGGACTCTTTCGCCGCCAACGCACGCACCAAGGCCGAGTACTTCGCCAAGCAGACCGGACTCCCCACCGTCGCGGACGACAGCGGGCTCGAGGTATTCTCCCTGGGCGGCGAGCCGGGAGTGCGCTCTCGTCGCTGGGCTCTGGCCCAGGGGTCGGAGGCCGAAGTTTCCGCCGCGAACAACGCCCTTTTGCTGCGCCGGCTCTCCGGAGCGCCCGAAGCGCGGCGCCGGGCGCGCTACCGCTGTGTCCTGGCGCTGTATCGAAAACCCAGCGGGATTCCCCAGTACTTCGAAGGGATGTGTGCCGGCCGGATTCTCGAAGAACCCGCCGGGAGCGGCGGGTTCGGGTACGATCCGCTCTTCTGGAGCGAGGACCTGGAGAAGTCATTCGGCGAGGCGACCGACGAGGAAAAGGACTCGGTGAGCCACCGGGCCCGGGCCTTCGCCCAGCTCCGCTCCGCATTTGCTGATGGCTGATGGCGGCTGACTGAAGGCTGATGGCTGATGGCTGATGGCTCTCCTCATTCCAGGATACTCGTGTCCAACACCATCGTTCCGCCAACCCGGATCCGCGAGAAGTTGGCCCAGGGGCAGCTCGTGGTCGGCACCATGCTGGTCGAGGTGCGGCAGCCCTCGATCATGACCCTGCTCGCCAATGCCGGCTTCGACTTCGTGCTGATCGACAACGAGCACGGGCCCTTTTCGGTGGAGACCATTGCGGATCTGAGCCGGGCCGCCCGCACGGCCGGGGTGACACCGGTCGTGCGGATCCCCGAGCTGACCTACGCCCAGGTGACCCAGGCGCTCGACGGCGGGGCCCAGGGCATCATGCTGCCCCGGGTTACTACCCGGGCCCAGGTCGAGGAGTGCGTTGAGTTCATGAAATACCCGCCGCTCGGGCGGAGGGGCGCGGTCCTGGGCCGGGGCCATACCGGTTTCATGGCCGGCCCGCTGGCCGAGACCCTGGCCGGATTCAACCGGGAGACCTTCCTGATCGTGCAGATCGAAACCGCCGCCGCGGTGGAGCGGCTCGAGGAGATCCTGAGCGTGCCGGGGGTGGACGCTGCCCTGATCGGGCCTACCGATCTTTCGCTCTCCCTCGGTGTGCCTGGCCTGATGGACGACCCCAGGCTGGTAACAGCAATTGAACGCACCATGGCGGCCTGCGCCGCGCATTCGGTGATCCCGGCGATTCATACAAATGACGTGGCGATGACTTCGGCATGGGCAGCGCGCGGGATGCGCCTGGTCAGCATCAACTCCGAGGCGGGACTTCTGATGGCCGGGTCTCGGACAGCGGTGGCTGCTATTAGAAAGGCTGCTTCCGAACACTCGTAGCGCCGGCACGACAGTCTGGTGCGCCTGTCCCGGAAAAACGGCTCATCTAAATTCTCAGTTGCGCGGCGTAATGCATTGAGACTAAGTGTATTATGTGCGGTTGGCCTGATTTAACTCCCCCCGCATGACACTCCGTATGATTCCTGCACTGTAATGTTCTTCGTCGGGGACAGAGTCCCCGGGCGCCAACATTCACAGCCGTAGTTCAGTTGCGCGTAACCTATCGGTTGGTAGGTTAACCGAAGTTCACAGTCCGAAGGACATCCCGCCTAGGGGATTCCCGGACCCAATCCCCAGGAGGTTTCCCTTGAATCATGCATCAATTCGCCGCATCGCAAACGCAGGTCTACTCAGTCTTGGTGTTGCAGCGCTGGGCGCCTGCGCCAACGAGTCGCCGGCCGGCCCCGACGCCGAGAAGCCCTCGCTCGGCTTCCTCCCCGCCGGCGGGGTTCAGCTGACGACCAATGTGCTCCGGGCCGAGGGCTTCAAGGTCTGCAAGACCTACTCCGGAGCCGTGGGACCGTCGGTCACCGTGACCGTCGATGTCGACCAGCTCAACGACGGTGACGTGGATACCAGCTTCCCGGTGACCGTGGCCAACGGGGAGTGCTGGCTGGTGTGGGAAGCGGGCGGGCTGGTGACCGACGAGATCACGGTGACCGAAACCGTGCCCGGTGGATACACCGCGTCGTTCGTCACCCAAGTGATGAACGCGGACAACTCCACCACGACCAAGGCTTCCGTTGCTGGTAATGCCGCCACCGAAACCCTGATCAACTCCGGTGGTCAGCGGGGCGTGCTGGTGACGTTCACCAACACCGAGATCGTGGCGACCGGCTGCACCCTGACCCAGGGCTACTGGAAGACGCATGCGGAGGGGAAGAAAGACGCCTGGCCGGTGGCCACCCTGACCATTGGCGGCATCGTATACACCAAAGCCGAGCTGGTGGCCATCATGAAGGCCCCCACTGCCGGGAATGGGTTGCTGTCGCTGGTCCAGCAGCTGATCGCGGCCAAGCTCAACGTCATCGAAGGCGCCGACGATAGCGACATCGCGGACGAAATCGCCGATGCCGACGCCATGATCGACGCCGCTGGTGGGAAGATCGCGCTTGGCCCGCCGTCGTCCCCCTTTATCGACCCGTCGACCAGCAGCGCGCTCAACAACGCGCTGACGGCCTTCAACGAGGGCAATGCCGGCGTGCCGCATTGCGGCGAGGGCGGCATCTAGACCGCAGGAGACTGCACCGCTCGCAAGCGCCCCCCGGCATCCGCCGGGGGGCGCGTTGCGTTTGGGACCTGGCTATTTTGGGGCACCGCGGGGCGTAGCTCAGTCCGGTAGAGCGCCTGCTTTGGGAGCAGGAAGTCGTCGGTTCAAATCCGGCCGCCCCGATGTTGGTGCACCTGATCAGGTTCGCAGACCCTCACGCCAGAGGATTTCTCATGATTCGGAAGGCGATTCCGGCGATTGTGCTGTTGACGGCAGCCTGCGCTGGGGGCGACCGGCCCGCACCCGCCCCGGCCCCTCCGGCGCCACCGCCGGCAGACGGCGGGGCCCCTGCGCCGTCCCCGGCCGCCCCGCTCAGCGTGGTGCACGGGATTGCCATCTTTGAGCCCACCCTGACCTTCCGGCCCTGCAACGGCCCGATCGTTTCCCTCCTCGACAGCACCTCCAATCGGCTCCGGCCCCTGATCGGTCTGGTAGGCGCAACCGAGACACAAGGGGTGTTCGTCATCGGGCGGGGAGAGACCTCTCCCCGCAATGAGCTGGTCCTCCGGGAGGTGGATTATGCGATCCGCCCGGCGCCCGGAGAAGGCTGTGAGCGGCCAGAGCAGGAATACCGCGTGGCAGTACGCGGAGTGGATTCCACCTGGCAGGTGATCATCACCCCGGGGGCAATCGAGTATCGCAATGCCCTCGGGTCCGAATCCATCCGGTTTCCGGCGGCGACTCCGTCGGAGTCGGGAGGATCCACCACCTATAACAGCACCACCGAGTTCGGAGTCTCGCACACTATCCGCATCGTACTGACCCCCGGCTCCTGCCGGGAGACCAGGAGCGGAGCCTGGTCGCCCTTCCAGGCGGCGGTCACCCTCGACGGGAAAACGGTTCCGGGGTGTGCCTGGCGAGGCAGCCAGCGCTGAGCCGTGCTCGACCCGACAAAACGGGCCCGGGATACCAATCCCGGGCCCGCGTTGCATCAAGGAGGGAAGGCTCAGTAGACGAACTGGACCCAGCCCCGCTTCGACAGGGGAATGCCCCGGCCCGCGGACGCCAGCACGGCAGCCACGGCGCAGGATGAATAGGTGATCACCGGCGCGCCGGCGATGGCGATGAGGTCGTCCACGTCGATGGTATTGGCGGAGAACAGTCCGCCGTAGATCCGGCTGCTCGCCCCGCCGGCGCCGTGAAAGTCGATGTTCCCGGTGGCCAGCACAATGCCGTCGAAGATGAAGGTGCCCTGGAACCGGAGATCTCCCTGGACGATGATGATGCCCTGACCCCGGCCGTTGTTGATAATGGTGTTGCCGGTGAACAGGGTGACCGGCATGAAGGTGCGGCACTGGGGAACCAGCGGCCCGTAGGCTGGATCGCCGGGCTCGCCCCAGTTGTTGGTGTTGGCGCGGTTGCAGACGCTGGCCCCGGTTACGTTGGGCTCCATCCCGTTGTAGGTGGCGCCGGCGAATGTCCGGGTGACCGACGGAAGCAGCGCATCATAGATGTCCTGGAAGTTCTGCGCGGTGACCGTGGGATCGTTGGCGACCCAGGGATCGGTCGGACTCCCTTCGCCCAGGATCTCACCACCGCCGTTGGTCTGGACCGCACCCGAGGCCCGGACGCCCGGGACATCGTCCAGCGTTCCGGAGCATTCCGAGCTCCAGCCCGACGGATTGGTATCGAAGCCGCTGACCTTGGAGGTGCCGCCGACCCGGACGTCGCCCATGCCTTCCACCGCGGCATCCACCTCCACGTCCGGTTCGTGAATCCGGGCCAGCATGCCCAGCTCCCGGCTCGCCATAATCTCGCCGCCGGCCGAAAGACGCTCGCCGGTGCTGTGGACAAATGCCATGACGCCGCCCAGCCGGAGTACCCGGTAGGTTCGCCGGTTGACGGCACCGTTTCCGCCGTTGGACGAGGTGGTGGGACCGAAGGCGCTGTCTCCCGCCACCAGCGAATTCCAGTTGGGGCTCCAGTTTTCGAAGGCATCGGCCAGGGCGGTCTCGGCCTGCTCCATCG
>Ga0209486_10001054_pt1 | contig 12015 bp, 6 predicted proteins | sample NCCompost_FD_187518 | JGI IMG/M metagenome (GOLD analysis project Ga0209486, IMG submission 187518) | Agricultural soil microbial communities from Utah to study Nitrogen management - NC Compost (SPAdes) (version 2) | ecosystem: Environmental > Terrestrial > Soil > Agricultural land | place: USA...
CCTTCGCGGTGACGACCGTCTCGTGGACCGCGCGGTAGGCGAAGTCGGTCAGCTTCTCCGGATGATCGATCGCGAACAGCGCGTTCCCGCCCTTGTGACCGGTGTCGGTCGATGCGGTGGCGTACCCTTCCTGCACGGCGTTCGCCATCGCCGCGAAGCTGATCGTGCCTGCCCACCCCCCGTTGCCCACCATCTGGAACTTGCCATTCCACCTCGACGCCTCGGGCATCCACACTTCGACGTCGATGACCGAATCGGCGGACGGCTTCAGCGTTGCCGCGATACGGCAGTGCGCCGGCAGCACTGGCCCCGCCGGCGCCGCCGCAGCGCCACGACCGCCGCCGCGGCCACCGGCGCCAGCGCCATCGCCGCGACCAGCGGCTGGCGCGCCTTCACCGCGGCCACCGCCACGGCCGGCACCGTCGCCGCGGCCTGCCGCGGGCGCGACAGGACCTCCCGGAGGCCCGCCCGGCGCGGGCGCAACGTACGGTCCCGCCGCGACGAGCTGCGCGGAAGTGATTGTCGTATTGGGAAACGAACCGGTTCGAAGCGACTCACATGGCGCGGCTTGCGCCAGGGCCGCCATGAGTCCGAGCGCGGTGACTGTAATCATGGGGCGCTATTGTAGCGTCCCTGGATGATGGGTTCAGAGGTTCAAGGGTGCAGTGGGTTCATGGGCCTCGTTCTGAACAAAACCCGTGAACCCTTTGCACCGATTGAACCGTTTGAACCCTTTGAACCCAGGGCTCAGTTCTCAGACGGCCTTTGGACGCTGTCGATAACCATTACTTCAACCGGTGCTTCGGTTCGCTCGAGCCTCAGCCCAAGCTGCTCCTGAATCGCGGTAAACAGCCCCGGGGGTCCGCTGCCATCCGCCGGAGGCGGCGGAACGTTGACGCCCATGCTGCGGAACTGCGATTCGTCCGGCGTCCACGTGAGCGTGAAGTCGAATCGGCCCTGCAGCCCAGTCCTGTCAATCACCGGGCGATCCAGAACCGCCTGCGTCATCACACGCGTGAAATCACCCATGGTTGCGTTCCGGACCGGCAGGTTGCCGAGGCCCTTGAAAAACAGGCCGGGCAGACCGTTGGGGTTCGTGGTGTTCGCAGTCAGCTTATGGCCGGCGCTGCCAAGAGTGAGCGCGTACGCCGGCAGGGTTCTCTTCTCGAAGTGGGTCGTCAACTTGAAACGATCCTTCAGGAGCGACTGAATCAGTCCGCGCAGCTGTTCGGTACTCGGAACGCCCTCGGCCTGCGGAATGCCGTTCACGTCGAACTTGTCGCTCTCCATCCACGGCGGCCCGCCGCTGACCTGACGCGCGTGAAGGTTGTAGGCCAGTCCGATCAGGTCGCTGAGCGTCGTGTTGATCGTGATGACTTCGCGCCCCTTGACGGTAAATATCTTCCCGGGCGTATTCGGATTGCTCGGCTTGACGGTTGCCACCTCGAAGGCCAGAGGCGCGTCGGATGCCATCGATTTCGGCGGCGCCGGGATGGCCCAGGCCGTTTCTTTGGTCGCGCGCGTCAGCGTGACCGGCAAGGAGCCGGGACCCTGTGTAAACGTTCCGACAATCGAATTACCATCGGCGGCCAACTTCCCTTCCACCGTCGCGCCCAACGTCGTTACGTTGATTCGCACGGTCCCGCCCTGGGCAGTAACGGCAGCGGCGACGCCTCCGGGTCCCTGATCGATGCTGTAGGCAGTGGCGGTGTACCCGCCCCCTGCCGCATTGGGCGTCACAACGAATACCAGGCGTAATTCCTTGCCGGGATTGATCGTTCCCTGCCACTGGCCCGCAAGATTCTGGGTCGATTGTGCGGTTACGACGGCGGACACGCACAGAACCAAGGCCATCATCCGCAAAAACATTCTCATGGGTGTCTCCCGCAACAATGGACGTAAGGGGCCGCGACGGGGTTCATCTTAACTCTCCCACCACTTCCGTGTATGCCGCGGCGGGTATGCCAGGGCGAAATCGGTCCGCTGGAGCGACAGGTTCGGGTTGAAAAACGGATCCGCCTTCAGCAGTTCCCCCCAGCGCTCGTACATCACGCGCGATTCCTCGAGGAAGCCTGGCCGGCCGCTGCCGACGTCATCACCCCGGCTGACCGACTCGTAGTGATACAGCTCGGCAAACGGCGTCCAGATGTTCTCGAAACCGCGGGCACGCAGGCGAAGGCACAGATCAACGTCGTTGTACGCAATGGCGAGTGCCTCGTCGAAGCCACCGGCCTCGGTGAACACCCCCTTGCGCACGACGAGGCATGCTGCCGTCACCGCGGACATGGCCTGCGCCAGCGCCGCGCGGGCGTGATCGCCGCCGGTCGTCCGCCCCAGTCCCTTGAACGCATGCGATGCCACACCGCCGAGCCCGAGGATGACGCCCGCGTGCTGGATGCGGTTGTTCGGGTAGTACAACATCGCGCCGACCGCGCCGACATGGCTCTGGGTGGCTCGACTGACCATCTCCTCGAGCCAGTCGGCCGAAATCACTTCGGTGTCGTTGTTCAGGAAGCAGATCACCTCGCCGCGCGCGCCCGCAACTGCCTGGTTGTTCAGCCGCGAGAAGTTGAAGGGCTCGTCAACGCGCAGGATCGATACCCGCCCATCGGAACGGAGCTGCTCGAAGCAGGCGAACGTCTCCGGTTCGATGCTGCCGTTATCGACGATGACGATGTCGAAGCTCGGATAGGTGGAGCGCCCGGTCACACTGCCGACACACCGCGACAACAGGTTCACCCGATCGCGTGTCGGAATGATGATGGTGACGTGCGGCGCCGGCTGCGGCAGCGCATATCGTACGCGCTGGTGATATGTCGCATTCAGCGCCGGCTCGCACGTCGCCTGCACCCCTGTGCGCAGCAGATGATCTTCGACGGCGCGGCGCGCCGCGTCATGCGCGTAGGTCTTCTCCCGCGTGCCCAGCGCCGCAGAGCCCACGATCGCCCGCCAGTGATAGAGCACGTGCGGGATATGACGGATCCGTGCCGCGTCGCTGTGCTCCATGATCCGCCACGCCAGGTCGTAGTCCTGGCTGCCTTCCAGACCTTCCCGAAATCCGCCTACACGCCGGACCAGGTCCGTGCGATAGACGCCGAGATGGCTGATGAAGTTCTGGCCGCGGAACAGCTCGACGTTGAAATCAGGCTTGAAGTAGGGGTCGTACCGCCGGCCGGATTCGTCCAGGCGATCCTCGTCGCTGTAGACGATGTCCGCCTCGGGGTGTCGATTGAGCTCGTGCACGACCGCCAGCAGCGCGTGCGCCGGCAGCACATCGTCATGGTCGGCAAGCGCGACGAACTCTCCCGTCGCCAGCCGCAGCGCGCTGTTGGACGCAGCCGAGATATGACCGTTGACGCGGCGGAAATCCACTTTGATCCGCGGATCCTTCGCCTGGAAATCGCGCAGGATCCTGCCGACCTTCACGTCCGTTGACGCGTCGTCGGCAATGCACAGCTCCCAGTTGGTGTACAGCTGATCGCGCACCGACTGGATGGCCGCCTTCAGCCACCGCTGATCGGTGTTGTAGACCGGCATCAGCACGGAGATGAGCGGCCGGTATTCGAGTCGTTCGGTCGCCTCGCGGATCTCCCGCAGGTCGTCTGGGCTGAGCCGGTCGTAGCGGCGCGCCCATCGGCGGTAGCCGAGGCCGTCGATGGCGTTGTGAATCGGCGTCAGCAGCGGGCCGAGCGAACTCTCCTTCGCCAGTCTATGTGTGCCTTCATTGAATGCGCGGACGAATCCGACCGGACCCGAGGTGCGCAGGATTCGGAATCCCTGTCCGATGGCGCGGGCCACGTCCATTGGCCGCGGCGGGCTCGAGCGCCATCGGCTGAACAGCTCGCGCGTCGCGATGACACGAACGAGGAACGCGTCGCGAGCCCGGCTCACGCGGTGGTTGCGCGCGCGACGCGGCGCGCGTCGCGCCACTGTTCGACAAGCATCGCGATGGGTCCGACGATGAACAGTGCGTAGAAGGGCGCGTAGACCACTTCGTTCAGCCTCAGGGCGGTCTCGAGAACGGCGACGAGAAACACGACGACGCACTGCCCTCTGACCGATCGCACCGTCGTCTTCGGGTCGGTGACCATGAAGAAGGTGAACAACTGGTACATCGGTCCGGTGATGGGCGCCACATTTGCCACCCATGGCGTGCCGGTCCACCATGCGCGAACGAACGAGAAGGCGAGGAACGACAGGACGTAGGTCGCCGAAATGTGCAGCCGTCCGACCCGCCAGACGATCACCGTGCCCAGAAGCCAGATGACGGCCATCGGCGCCACGACGTTGCCCCACTGGACACTCAACACCGCCACGGTGGTCGGCGCAAGAAAGACCACGGCGCTGACGCCGAAGTTCGTGGGATTCCACAGATGACGTCCGCGAACGCGGAGCACGTACTTCGAGGTAATGGAAATGAGGCTGGTCAGAAAGTACGGCCAGTAGAACGGCGAGCGGACGAGAATGCCGGCGCTGATGCCGCTGATGTACGCACTGGCGGGGTGCGGCCAGACGCCGTAGGTCAACCGTCCCATCACCAGCTCGGCGCCGATCGCGGTGACGATGGCCAGCGCGGTGCGTTCCCAGCCTTCGAGAATTCCGAATGAGAGGTGCGCCGTCAGCAGGATCGACGTGATCAGCAGCGGCGGGAGGAAGCGGTTGTCGATGCGGAAGAAATTCATCGATGAACGAACAATCATCGATGAACGATGATTGATGATTTCAGGATTGGATTGGCTCATCGATGATCTTCGCATTGTGTCATTGAGCAAATGATCATTGATTCTTTGCACCAATCATCAATGACCCAATCAAATCATCATTCATCGATCATCGTTCATCAATGACTCGGCTCTTTCACGACATGTAGCCGGTCGATCCCCGGCTTCTCGATCGTCTGCGTCTGTCCGGACGGCCACCGGATGACGACGCGGTCGACGGCCGCCGCGGAGCCCAGCCCGTAGTGAACCCGCCGCTGATTCTGCGCGCTGAAGCCGCTCGCCGCCGTGACTTCCTGCATCTGCTTGCGGCCGCTCCAGTACAGCTCGACCCGCGCACCAAACGGGCTCCGATGAGTCGGGCTTTCCAGCTCGAACTGAATCCAATGCCGGCCAGGCTGGACGGTGTTGCGATAGATCAGAAGCGGTCCACGCTGGTTCGCGACGATCACGTCGAGGACGCCGCGGTTACCGAGATCGGCCAGGGCGACGGCGCGGCCGTCGAACGTGTCGGTGGCGCCGACGACCTGCGCAACGTCGGTGAACCGGCCGGCGCCGTCGTTGACCCACACGCGCTTACGCTGGTATCCGGACAGGCTCCGGCCGCGCATCGCCGGCCAGTTCTTCGCATCGCCGATGATCGTGCTGTGGCCGGTGGCGATGACGCTGAAGTCGTACCAGTAGCTGGTGCGCTCCCCTGCGGACACATACCCGTTCGTCAGGTAGAGGTCCTGCGTGCCGTCGTTGTTCAGGTCGCCGAACTGCGCTCCCCAGCTCCAGCCGCCGAGATCGATTTTCAGCGACGAGGCCAGGTTCTCGAACGCCATCGACTGCTCTGACTCACGTATCCAGAGATCGTTGCCCTGCAGGAGTTGACCCGGCTCGGTGATGTTCGTCTTGTAGATCGCCAGACGGCCGTCGTTGAAGATGTCGCCGACCGAGGCGTTCATGCCGCTCTTCGGCGTCATGCCGACCCCGGCCTCCGCCGCGACGTCGTCGAAGCGCTTCCCGTTCCGATTGGCGAAGAGTTCGGACACACCATAGTCGTTGGACAGAAACAGATCGGGATAGCCGGTGCCGAGGAGATCGGCGGCAATCAGCGCCAGCGCCCAGCGCCGGCTGCGAATGCCCATCGCTTCGGTGCGATCCTCGAACGTCCCGTCGCCGCGATTGCGCAACAGATACTTGCGGCCGCCATTGGTCGCATATTCGAAGCTCTCCGGCATGACCCGTGTCGTCTCGAGCTTCCAGAGATTCACGCTCTCGGGCCAGTAGCCGGCAATGAACAGATCCAGATTGCCATCGCGGTCGTAGTCGAGCCACGTGGCGCTGTTCGCGTTCACCCACGGTGGTAATCCCGCGCGCTCGCCCACCGGAGTAAACGAGCGTCCCTCGATGTTCCTGAACAGCTCGGGACGGCCGTACTTGTAGACCAGCACGTCTTCCCAGCCGTCGTTGTCGAAGTCGCCCCATACGGAGCCCATCGACACTCCGGATGCGCGGCGATTGACGTCGGCGAGGCCGACCTGGCCCGCGACGTCGACGAAGGTGCCGCGGTCGTTGCGATACAGGCGGTTGAGGCTGTCCTCGCCGCTGTTGGTGACGTACAGGTCCTGCCACCCGTCGCGATTGAAGTCGGTCACGGCGACGGATGCACCCATCGCCGCAACCTGCGGCATGATGTGGTCGAACCGCGAGTCGAACGTCGGTGCCTGATGGGTGAAGTCGACGCCCAAGGCCTTCGACGATTCGCGCAGCCGGAAGCCGAACCGCGTGTCGCCGGTTTCGTCGTGCGCCGCCAGATGGCGGCCTTCCGCCTGCCGATTCAACGCATAGACAGCCGACAGCGAGGCGATCAGGACGATCGTCCAGGCGGCCCAGGCAATGCGCTGTCTCAGGGGCAATGGCATTGTTCCCGGCAGTCTGAATGGTGCGTGCTCGGTTGTGAATACTGCATTCCGACTAATGCGGCTTCAGCCCGCGCAGGAACCGCTGCGGCGTCACGTACCGCGTGTGATAGCGCTGCCAATCGTCCCGATGACGTTGATAGACAGGATCATCTTCCAGTACGAGGCTGGTCGTCCCGGCGCCGTAATTCGGCGTGTCGTGCGACGGCAGCGGCAGAACCGTCTGCGAGAAGCCGGTGTTGTAGTCGCCGTCCTTCTCCCAGCCGTCGCCGATCAGCACGAAATCGCGTGTCCAGCCGGCCGGTGGCGCCGGGACCTCTGTGAACTGCAGCCGCATCTCGTCGCCGGCGTTCATGATCACGTACCGGTCGTCCACGTGCCCGATGAGCTCGAGCACGTCGCCGAACCGCGTGTGATAGCCGGTCAGATCGCGCCAGCGCGGTGAGGTCGAGACGATGCGGTCGTACTGCGGCGTTTCGGGTGCGTCGCCGCGGGGCGACCCGTCCACGTAGTGCCCGCCTTCCTTGTCCGCCGTAGCGCTCCGCGCGAAGGCGGAAGGCGGACCCGTCTGCGAAAACCCCCGATACCGCAGGTCCGCCTTTGCCGCCTGCACGCGGGTCGTCTTGACGGGGGAAGTCGAGGGTGAACCGAGCTGCAGCGAGTCCCAATAGATCTCGAGGTTGGTCCGCAGACGGAGCCGGCGCGCGCCCCCGGCATTCCGCAGATCGATCAGGATCGTCTTGTTCTTACCGGCCGGGAACCCGATATCCGCGTTTACCACGCGCCACGAACCATCCCTGCCCTGCGCCTCGAGCGACAAGCCGCGCGGCGCGATACCCGCCTGGGCGATCGCCACGTTGATGCTGCTGTCGGTCGGATAGATCCAGCCGTTCGCGACCAGCAGCGTATCGGGACCGATGGCGCCGGGATCGATCTCGACGAAGTGATCTTCGGCGATCCCCTGATAGCGTCCCCGCGCGAAGGTCGACAGGTAGTTCCCGTCCCGGACCGACACCGCGGACGTGACGTCGGCTCCGCGGTGATCCCAGGCGCGGACTACCGGATGGAGATCCTTCACGGCCTGAACCGACAAGGCGGGCGGCGATACCGGAGAGAACCGCTCGTCGACGAAGACCTCCGTGCCAGCCGGACGATCGACGGCGAGCAGCGAGACGTGGTCGAAGAAGTGGGTCTCCCAGAGCTCCGCCGTGATCCGGACGTCATAGATGCCATCGCGCGGCACGAGTTGATCTCCCCGCAGCTTGACCCAGTCCTCCGTCTGCGTCACGCCGGCCGTGTCCTGCGCGTTGATGCGCAGGCCGAGGGGGGATCGCCAGAGGAAGTCGGTGACGAAGACCATCCGCGTCCCGTTCCAGGTAAACAGCCACGGACACGACCCCTTGAGCCGCTGCTCCGCCACCATCACGTCGTCCACGGAGGTCCCGAACTCGGCCTGCGGGACGCCGTTGGGCCAGACAATCCGCGCGACGTCGATCGTGGACTGCGTGCCGAGACCGATGTGGACCGGGCCGCCGGTCAGCAGCTGCTTCTGGAACAGGAGACCGGCGCGCGCCTCGAGGAACCCACCGACGCCGAATGAATTGATGCGCTGATCCCCCGCAGTTGCCTGAGCGCGGGGCCGAACCTCTTTCCAGTGGTACTTCGTGTTCCCCTGATTCAAGAACCTGACGAATTGGCTCTTCGACGGCGCCGGATTGGGCACCGGTGGTTGACCCGGCGGGGTGGGCTCGAGAACCTTCGGAGCGGGTGTGATGCCGATCAGGTCGATTCGGCCATCGGAGTTGAGGTCGCCTGCCGGAAAGACCCTGCCGGCGATCGATCGTTCAAGCAACCGCAGCTGACGTGACGTGTCGCTCAGCCAGATGCGTGTCTCGCCACGTTCAGTCGTTCCGACGAGATCCATCGCCCCGTTGTTGTCGAAATCCCCGACAATCAGGCGCGCCGGCGCGGCCTCAGGAGTCCATGTCGCGATGTCGCGCTCGCGCCATTGGTCATTCCGGAATGACATCGCACGCACAGTGCCCGATTGCTCGAGCACGACGACGTCGAAGACGCCGTCGCTATCCATATCCCCGATCGTCATCGCCTGCGGCGATACCGTGGGCGGCGCGGGAAGAGCGACGAAATCGCCCGCCTGACGGTTTGCGAACGCGCGCAGGCGTACCGATCCCGCGTCCCGGTCGAGGAACACGGCATCCGGATCAGCATCGCCGTCGAGATCGGCCCAGCCGAAATCGACCACCTGATTCACGCCCGCAAACAGGTTCGTCGAGGTCCACCCGCCGTCACCGTTGTTGCGCAAGACGAACGACCCGCCGGTGTCCGCAGCGGCGATCACGTCCAGGTCGCCGTCCATTTCGACATCGGCAGCCCACAGGCCGGTGCAGCGACACGCCGCAGCCGTCGCGTCGGTGGGAGTCTGCTCGAGGAACTGACCGTCAGCTTGCTGAATAAGAAGCCGAACGCCGCCGCCGATGCCGGTAACAACATCGGGCCGGAAGTCGTTATTCCAATCCGCCACAGCAACGATGTGTGGATTCGGACTGACGTCGGTGGCTGATTCTCTGAAACGCACCCGGAACGGCGGACCGTTCAACGAGTACATTTCGGGAAGCTGTGCGGCAAAGATACGGGCCGCCGCATTCTCAGATCCCGGCACCGTGAACAACAGTTCGACCGGCGACTCGACCGCGTCCTGTGCCAACGGTTCTTCGGCGAAGCGCAATGACAGATCGGGCTCCGCCGGCATCGCGGAAGACGGTGCCAGCGCGATGAACTGTTGCACGGGCTCCGCGATCAGCTCCGTCGGCGTGCGCACGGCTCCGAGGTCCTCGCCGAACGCCGGAACGCGCGCGAGCACATTGCGCAGGAACGCCGTAGCCCGCTGCGCCATCGCCAGATCGTTGGCACCAACGGCCGCCTGCAGTTCCTGATACTGCTGCAGCGCCAGCTCGGGCCAGTTCGCCGCCATCGGTTTGAGCCGGGCGATCGAATCGTTCAGCCGCTGGAGGTCGCCTGCCTTGGCCGCGACTCGCGCGCGCTCGACCAGCACCGCCATGTTCTGCGGTGCCAGCTTCATCAGTTCATCGAGCAGGGTCAGCGCCTGCGCGTCGCCATCTGCGGCGCCGGAGCGCTCCACTTCCTCCGCCAGCGCAAACCGCGGCTGCAGCGCATCCGCGGCAAGCTCGACGGCGCGGCGGAGGTGGGCAACTCCATCGTCGAGGCTTCCGCGCGCGATTTCCATTCGCCCGGCCAGCAGCGCCAGATCGGCATTCTCGGGCGCCAGCGTGAGGGCACGCTCGATCGGCATGGCGGCGGCATCGAGTTCGCCAAGGCGCAGATGCGTCAACCCGAGATTCGCCCACGCTGCGGGCTCCTCCTCCACCTCGGTCGTCACGGTCGTGAACTCGCGCTTCGCATCGTCGAGCAGCCCGACCTCGAGCGCCGCGAGGCCGTGGTAGAACGCGCGGGTGACCTGTTCGTAGGTTTCAGAACCTGGCGCGGGAAGCGCGGTGCGCGAACGCCAGACGAGAGCGCCAGCGGCAACGACGGCGATCGCGAGAGCGACCAGCGCCGTGGTCGTTATCCGGCTGAAGCCGGACTCCACAGGGACAATCGATCTAGTCGACACCGAGGTGCAATTGCCGTTCGAGTTCCACGAATCGCCGCGCCTCGGCCGGTGCCGGACGCAGCAGCGATACGAGAATCGCCGTCGCAAACGCGAGCGGGATCGTCACGATTCCGGGATTGCGCAGCGGGAACCAGGCGTCGGCGTTCTTCAGCACGTCGATCTGAATCGTCGGCGACAGAAAGATCAGCACGATCGTCGATACCGTGCCGACCAGCATGCTCGTCTGCGCGCCGGCAGTCGTCAGCCGGCGCCAGAAGATCGACAGCACCAGCGCCGGAAAATTGGCGCTGGCCGCGATCGCGAACGCCAGTCCGACCATGTAGGCGACGTTCTGCCCCTTGAAGGTGATCCCGAGCAGGATCGACAGTCCCGCGAGCACGACGGTGGCAACCCGCGCGACGACGAGCTGCTCCCGTTCGTCGGCGTGCGCGCCGCGCACCACGTTGACCCAGAGGTCATGCGAAAGGGTTGCCGCACCCGACAGCGTCAGCCCCGCGACAACGGCGAGGATCGTCGCGAACGCCACCGCGGCGATGAAGCCGAGAAACGGCGTGCCGCCAATGCCTTCCGCCAGCAGCGGCGCCGCCATGTTCCCGCCGGCATCCACGGCCGTGATCGCGTCACGTCCGATGATCACCATCGCGCCGAAGCCGAGAATGAACGTCAGGAGATAGAAGAAGCCGATGAACGCCGTCGCGTATCCAACGGAGGTCCGTGCGGTTCGCGCATCGGGCACGGTGTAGAACCGCATCAGGATGTGCGGCAGACCTGCGGTGCCGAGCATCAGCGCCAGGCCGAGAGATATCGCGTCAATGGGATCCGTCACCAGCCGCCCCGGGCTGAGGACGCTGTCGCCATAGCGCGCCTGCGCCTCGGCGAAAAGCGCCAACGGGTTCATTCCGAAGCGCGAGAGCACGAGCAAGGCCATCAGCGTGGCACCGCCGAGCAGCATGACCGCCTTCACGATCTGCACCCAGGTCGTCGCGATCATCCCGCCGAACAGCACGTAGGCCAGCATCACCACTCCGACAATGACGATGGCCAGCTCGTACTGCAGCCCGAACAGCAGTCGAATCAGATTGCCCGCGCCCACCATCTGCGCGATGAGATAGAAGGTGATGACCGCGAGCGCCCCGATGGAGGCCGCGATGCGAATGGGCGTCGCACGAAGCCGCGTGGCGAGCACGTCCGCGAAGGTATAGCGGCCGAGATTCCTCAAGGGCTCGGCGATGAGGAACATCACAATCGGCCAGCCGACCAGCCAGCCGACGGAATAGATCAGGCCGTCGAACCCGGACACCGCCACGAGACCGGCGATGCCGAGAAAGCTCGCGGCGCTCATGTAGTCGCCGGCGAGCGCCAGTCCGTTCTGGAACGCGGTGACGCTGCGGCCGGCGGCATAGAACTGATCCGTGGTGCGCGTCTTCCGCGCCGCCCAGACGGTGATTCCGAGCGAGAGCACGATGAAGCCGATGAAGAAGCCGATCGCAGTGAGATTCGGTTCGCCCAGTGATGTCATCGCAGACCGTCAACCGAAGTGTCGTAGTGCGCGTTCGCCCACCGGATGTAAATCCAGGTCAGCACCCACGCCACGACGATGACGAGGGCACCGAGCAGAATGCCGAGGCTCAGACCGGGCGCGATCGCCGTGCCCAGCAGCGGCTTGTTGAACGCCACGAGGAGGATGAAACCGAAGTAGGCGGCCATCATCGCGACCGTCAGCGTCAGCGCGATCCGC
>Ga0209486_10001055_pt1 | contig 12015 bp, 5 predicted proteins | sample NCCompost_FD_187518 | JGI IMG/M metagenome (GOLD analysis project Ga0209486, IMG submission 187518) | Agricultural soil microbial communities from Utah to study Nitrogen management - NC Compost (SPAdes) (version 2) | ecosystem: Environmental > Terrestrial > Soil > Agricultural land | place: USA...
ACGTGTAATGCAGGCCGGCACTGAAATTCCGACTCAAGCGCTTTGTCAGACTTGCCTGAAGAGCGTCGTAGGTGGAGCTCGCCGCATTTGTTGTCAAGGTGATTATTCCCAAGTTGGCGTTCACGCGGCGAGTGCATGTCGGGAGCGGAAGGCACGGATTTCCATCGACGTTTTGCAACAAGCCGGTTCCTCGCGTTCTTATGTACCCAATCCTCGTTACTAGATCCTTCGTTAACTCGCGCTGTATCTCAATCGATAACTGATCTGTCGTGGGAGAGCGAATGTCTCCCGAAACGACCGTTCTGGTGAAAAGATTCGCTTGAGACAAATCGGGCACCGTCGTATCTCGGATAGCTAAGAAAGCATTGGTTGTCGGCATTCGCGGAGTTGCGACGAAGGGAAACGAGAGAGCCATATTCACGTAGAGGTTCATAAAGATCGGGTCATAGGTTCGCGAATAACCGCCACTGACCACGAGCTTGTCTGCTCCAGTAAAAAAGCCGATGACCCCTTTTTTACCCGTGCGGGGATTCCAATTCAAGCCAATCCGCGGCATTAGATTATTGGCATCGGTTTTCGGAAGTGGGCCTAGTCGGAATAACGGGTTGTCGCCGCTAGCAGCCAGGATCCGGCCATTCAGTTCTCTCAAGTAATTGAACGGGTCACCCGGATACTCGTAGCGAACTCCAAGAGTCAAGGTCAAGTTATCCCGAATCCTCCATTCATCCTGGGCAAAGGCATAGAACTCATGCCAGCGATAAAACCCTTCACTCTCGCCGCCCGACAGCAGAAAGCTCTTGGTAGGCGATTGCGCGATATCGTTGACGAAGTTCGAGATGTTGACCGGCTGTCCAGGCAGTGGCGGCGGAGAAACGTAATTCACACTTCCTCTAATGTTCAAAATGCCAAGAAGCCTGGCATCCGTTCGGCGCAATTCAACGCCAAACTTCGTACTGTGTCTGTCGGCGATATATGAAAAAGCATCAGTGATTTGATAGGTGTCATGCTCTCGAAAGCCGGGCTGATTGTTAGGGAAGCCTAGTGACAGGCGAGCCCCTTGCGCGTTCGACGGAACTATACCCAAGCCCCCGATCGATATTTGAGGGATCGTCTTTGATAACGGAAACTCTGCATCGCCTCGCGAACTGAATTGTACCCATGCGAGTCGGGCCACATTCGAAAATCTACTTGTGAGAACGGTGTTTAAGACGATCGCAAGCGCCGATGATCTCGATTCATTAATCATTGTCAGCCCGGGAGGTGTCACTTGACCGCCACCGGACGAGACTTGGGAATCAAATCGGTAGCGGACGTAGAACAGATTGTTTTGGTTAAAGCTGTGATCAAGTCTCAACGAGCCCTGACGGTCGTCAAACACAAACTTCGACGAGCCTATGAAATCGCCCAGCTCGACGCGATGTGTCTGCCCAGGCAGGACAAATGTCGCGAAGCTGCCGTTTGGTATACCTGCGGGCACAGATCGCAGAAGCGCCTGAACTTGAGGACGATCGCCGACAACCGATTGCAATACGGCTCGCCCGGTAACGGTGGGCGCTCCGCTTAACGTGGGACCAGACACAAGAGACCGATCCGACCATCGCTGGTAATCACCAAAAATAAAAGTTCTATTGGTACCTTTCCATACGAGGTTGTCCCTTTCGCCAAACACAGGAAGCGTCAACGGGCCACCGAAAGTGAAGCCGATCTGATTTTCATTGCGTTGGGGAGCTCGCTTTCTGGCATCGCTAGCCGCGGCCTTATTGCAAAAGCCGGTCGGAGCACCTGTTGCAACCTTGTCGAGGTTATTGCATGCATTTAAATACTCGTCGTTGTGAAACCAGAACAATGAGCCGTGGTAATCATTCGTACCGGATTTACCAACAACGTTTACAATCGACGCTGCGTTGTGACCGTATTCAGCCCTGAATTGATTTGTGATGATACTGACTTCCTGGATCGCATCCGGATTGTTTAGTGCGACCTCGGCCCCGGTGAACGTTGGGTCGTTCATGTCCTGACCGTCGAGCATGAAGTTGTTCGAACGAACCCGTCCGCCATTTGCTGAAAAACTCAGACCTACGGCAAAAGCCGCTTGGCCGTTCGCGAGCTGGATGACGCCGGGTGTAGACAGTAGTACGTCATAGACACTACGGTTCGGTGAGATCGGCAGTTCAGAGAGGCGACGTCGGTCGAAGCGTGTGCTTACCTCGGCAGTGCTCGTATTCAGAATCGACGCGTTTTCGTTGATGGTAACGGAGTCCTCGATCGCGCCTAGCTGTAGAACTGCATCGACGTTGGCGTTCTGAGTGACATCGACGGTGATATCTTTTCGTGTATGTTTCTTGAAGCTCTCCGCTTCGATCGTTATTTCATATCGTCCGGATGGAATGTCTGTGAGGCGGTAAAGACCAGATGAATTCGTGACCACTGAACGCACGAATCCCGTCTCGGTATTCCTTCCAACAACAGTAGCGCCGACGACAACCGCATTGTTTTGATCCGTTACGGTGCCCGAAATGGTGCCCGTTGAAGATTGGGAGAAAGACGGCCCAACACAGCCCAACGAGATCGAAAGAAAGACTATCCGCAAAACCGGAGATGGTTTCATGATAGGTCCCTCCGTACTTGTCAGAGCTAGATCATTAAATCACTTGCGCAGGCCCATCCGGTCAAGCAGGCTGAGGAACCTTTGATCACCGCGGAGCGAGTCCCACTTCCGATCCACCGCTAAGAAAGTCATCATCACATCCCGCCCCTCGAAAGCCTTCTCTAGCAAGGTAAGAGCTTGTTCCCGCTCCCCCAATGCATGATGCACTACGGCCAAGTTATAGGGCGGGACGTAATCGTGTCCGGAGAGCTTTCTCAACTCTTCAAGGACACCGCGCGCCCGCTTGCGCTCGCCCGACAGCGCGAGCACGTACCCGGTTAGTGAAATGGGTTGTGTGTTGCCGCCCGATTGCTCTCTGGCTTTCTCCAGCTCGGTGAGCGCTGGTCCGTACTTCTTTTGATGAATAAGGACGTACGCCAAGTTGACGTGCGCCACCCAGAAGTTAGGGTCCAGCTCGAGCGACTCTTCGAATCTCCGCACCGCGTCGTCGTCACGCCCGGCGAAGTGCAGGAATTGCCCCTGGAGCGTGTTGGTGATCAGCGAAACGGGGTCAAGTTCTCTCGCTCTCTCCGCCTCCTTGACGGCCTCATCATGCCTCCCAATGTTCGACAGCAATTGAGCATAGCCCCGGTGGGCGTCGGCGTAATTGGGGTTAAGGTCAATGGCACGTCTGAATTCGCTTTCGGACCCAACCCAGTCCCAGTCGAACCAGCAGTTGATCCAGCCCAGGACGGCATGAGCCTCGGCCAACGAATCGTCGAGTTCAAGCGCCTTTGTCGCTGCCTCCTTGGCTTTCCGGAAGGCGTCTTTGGGAGCCACATCGCTGGTGATCGGAAGGGTTAAGTAAGCGTAGGCTATGCCGGTGTAAGCCAGCGCGTACGCCGGATCAACTCTTACCGCCTCCTGAAAAAATTCTGCCCCCTTCCGGACCTCGTTCGGCGTCAACTTCAAAACGTGATAACGCCCCTTGGTGTATAGCTCGAAAGCCGCAGCGTTTTGTGTGTAGCGCTTCGTCAAGCGCCTCTCCTCTTCGCCGCTGAGGTGCAGTGCCAGCGCGTCCACGACCCGCGCGGAAACGGCTTCCTGCACAGCCATAATATCCGTGAATTTTTCGTCGAACGGCTTCGCCCACAACTGCTCCCCATCTGCCCTCGCTAACCGCGCTGTCACCCTGATGTGGTCGCCCAACCTCTGAATGCTGCCTTCGAGCACCAAATCGACCTGCAGTTCCCGCCCGGCGGCCAGCGGGTCTTGATCCATGCGTCCGTACCTGCGCACGGAGGTAAGGGCGGTCACCCTCACCCCTCTGATGTTCCCGAGCTTAGTGATCAAGGCGTCGGCCAGGCCTACCTCCAACGCCTCATCCCGATTCTCCATAATCAACGGCTTGAACGGCAGGACAGCCAATTTCCTGACAGGCGCGGTCGGTGTGGTGTTGGTCCTCACACGCCATAAGTAAATGGCGGGAATGCCAATTGCCGCAATGATTACGCCGGCCAGGATGATGAGCCGGTTCCGCCTCCAAGCGCTTCGGGTGTGCGCAGTTGTAATGACGTCTAATACTTCCTCACCTCTCGCCTCGTGCTGTGCGCCTCCAACAACATCTGTGCGTCCGCCCCTTGATAGTTCGTTAGGTGCAGATTCGTTCTTTGAAGGCGTGAGGTCGTGTGAAGATTCGAAAGGTATGAGAGCTGGAAGTACAGGCGACGGGGAACCGATTTTCTCGGATTCCGTTGTATTCCGGTTCCAATTCTTTACGACATGCAATCGGGCGGCTCGGCTTTGTATGTTCGCTCGACTTTGTTCGAACTGATCGACTGTAAGTCCATAGTTTTTATCTTCGACTGCCTCCTCTACCAAATGCACCTCTCCATTAAACCTGTACCCGCGGCGTCGAAGGGTTTCGACGTACGGCCTGCCGTCTTGCAGCGTTCCCAGAGTTTTCCTTAGCACTGAAAGGTATACAAAAAGATTCGACTCCTCTACGACGGTATCGGGCCATACGGCTTGGAGCAGTTCATCCTTGCTGACGATTCTCCCACGGCGTTCGACAAGGGCGAGTAGGGTTTCGATCGCCTTTGGGACCAGCGGAATCTCGCTTTCTTGGTGGTAGAGCATTCGATGATCGGCGTCAATTCGGAAATCGCCGAACTGGTAAATCCTCTGTTCAGGAGCGTGCGGCATACCAAGAATAAAATTAGAAACAACCAAGGTTAAATTCAAAGACAGTCCGCCAATTTCTCCGTATGGTCCGGGGTGAACGGGAGGTAACGGACGCGCTGTCAAAAAAGATCAAGCGCATTCTAGTGCACGACTCAAAAAGTAAAAAGTATTTTGGCCTCGGTCTATCTGGTCCTGGAAGCTTTGGGTTGGAACGTGCATCGATGGATCGAGGGTGAAAAGTGAACAACTCTTTCGGTAGCACAGATTGAAGCCCTGAAGACCAAACAGATTACTCACCAATGAAGGAGAAAACTCTATGAAAAGGATGACATTTACCTCAATCACGTCAGCGATCGTGACGATCGTTATCGCATTCGCGATCTCCCCATCTACTGTCGCCGCGTCTCCCCAAGAGCCCGACATCGTCGTGACGACAGCGGCACAACTGCAGTCCGCGCTCTCACCAGCCAATGCAGGAGCGCGCATCCTCGTTCGGGCCGGGGTGTACGACGTGAGTCAGGCGCTCACCGTGCCCGACCGCGCGGCCCTCTTCGGAGAGGGCGTCATGAGCTTTAACGAATCGGGGCTGCCGACCGGGTTCGAGCCGTCTGGACGAACGCTCCTGAGGGCCACGTCGGCGGTCGTCGGCGACGTGCTTACTCTCGGTGATGGTGCGACCGTAAGAGGTCTCGTGATCGAAGATGTCGCCGGGCGGCTGGTGGCGGGGAACGCGGTCGCCGTTGTGTCGAGAGCGGCCGGTGACTTCCTCTCCGCGCGCATCGAGGAATGCGAGATCATCACTCCGTCGCCCGTCCAGGGTGGCACCGGCCGGGGCCTGGTCGTTATGACGCTCAACCCGGATCTGGAGCCGCCCCACGAGGGCGCGGTGCTTCGAGTGCAGATGATGCGATCCATTGTCCGCTCGCCGAGTGCGGCAAACGGAGTCTTCGCGATCAACTTCGCATCTCACAGCAAGATCCTCCTGGACTTGGAGAGTAACGTGGTTGGGGGCGGGCTTAATTTGGCCGGTGGCGCGGGTAGGCCAACAAATGTCGTGACCAGAGCCGGTGTGATCATAAAATCCAGCCACAACCTCTATCGTTCCGACAGTACCGTGCCGACGCCGATGGGGTGGTTTCTGTTTGGTGGATCGGATACCCCTTCCGCCGTCGTCGCGTCTCAAGCCACGACTTTCAACACGCTTCAGATGCACTCAGTAGATGACACGCTGGTGGGTTTCGCGACGGGCATAGCTGCAATCGGTGGACGGCGGTTCAACGCGCTTTCCGGGACCGTCTCTTCGAATCGGGTCGAGCTCAATCTCCAGGGCACGCATCTGCAAACGACGACGGTGGACTTGAGACTGTCCGGGGCCACGTCCCTCGTCAGCGTCGCGACGGGTGACGACAACACTGCACACCTCCTCCTCGTTCAGGCGACCGGCAGCGGAGCCCGCGCGAACCGGTACACTCACAGCGCGACCCCCGCGATAGGGAACCCCGGCATTGGGAACCGGCTCGAGATCGTCGGCAACGCGAACGCTTTCGATCAGAACAACAAAAACTTCCTCCCACCCCCTCCGGCGGAGTTCTTTATAGCCGGACAGTGAAGGCGTTGAAAATTAATTTCGATGCACTCTCGGTTGGGAACGGCGATCGCCGGAAGGCGTCGGTATCACCGTTCCCACCGCCAGGCGTCGCGAACAAGTGGACCAAAAACTTTGTTGGCGGACCAATGGTCCAACAGAGGGTTGGTGAAACGCCATCCAAGCTACACCGAGAGGCCAAGAGAAGAGGCCGTGATGACCATTAACGGATTAACTCATGAAGGTTCGTCTTTATGCATCGGCATGATGTTGGTGATTTTTCTCGGCTACGGACTCGGCGGCGTCTCCGTTGCGTCTCAGTAAGAAGAACGCTCCCCGCACAGGTGAGAATCAAATAAGACATATAACTAGTCGCCCATGGTGGCAGTTAGTTGGTGGGCAGGGCTTTAACGAAGTCCTTTATCTCGCCGATGGGTTTGGGTAATACGTACTCTTTGAAGTTCACCTTGTCGCTGGCCTGAGAAAAACTAAAAGCACGCGTAAGATGCGGGCATGAACTAGCGGTTGCTAGGCGGCGCAACATAGCCCAACAGCTTTCATGCCGGAGAGCGAGAAAAAACCGCGCGTGAGCTTGCAAGCGTTCATCTTGGGCTTAATGCGGCAAGCCGAGCGAGTTGGCACATGCTCGAAGGGCAAAACTGCGATGGCGGCCCGGGTCTCACTCGAAACGTTCACAATTTCTGTTCGCCTGCGACCTCGAGACCGGCCTTTCGTAAGCCGTCGAGAAGTTGCTCGCATAACTCAGGGTCAAACCACTTCGCGAGAGTGTTATGTACCGAGGTGCCGTAGTCTGGTCGCAGTCTGAGCAAATCACCAATTGCTTTGCTGGCGGTTTCATGATCTCCGAGCTGTCCAGCGGCCGCGGCAATACCCGCATGCATGCCCCAGTGGCCCGGAAGATTCGCTTTGAGAACTAAGCTCAGGGCACTGCGATATTCGCCTAGTCGATATGCATGAAAATAGTCTGCATACCAGAACCATCCTGGATGATTGGGATTGATTTCCTTGGCTCTAGTGGCGAGCGCGAGACCTCGTTCAGAATCGCCAACGTAGGTTAGCAACTCACCCATGAAAGCGAGTGAGTTTGCGTCCATTGGGTTGAGCGCAACAGTTCGATCGGCAGCATTACGAAAACTTTGAATGTCCTTTTGGAAGAAGCGTGCCTGGGCCAGGCTGAAGTAGGCCAGATGATTAGATGGTGCTGTCTCAACTGCGCGTTGAGCCGCCATCACTCCAAGGTTGAGCGCATCAGGGTGAAGGTTGAACCCTTGTCCGTAGTCCTGGTGGAATAACAAAGCCAACATGGCCCACGCATCTGCATTACTCGGTGCCTTCTCGATAGCCATTTCAAGACACGATCGAGCGGCTGTGAGTTCGTCGGGGCTGACGCGATCGAAGTAACGGAAACTGCGTAGTACAGCTTCGTAAGGACTTAACTCATCTGGATTTTTGCTGCATACAACTTCACTCATGCTTCGGGGAAGCACGCCGTTTACGTCCGCTACAGTAGAAACAATTCTTGGTACGAGATCATCTTGTAGCGCGAATACGTCCTCAGCGCGGAATTGACGATCGTACGTCTCGGCCCACAGATGAGCGCCTGTGCCTGCGTCTACGAGCTGCACTGATATGCGCAACGACGAACCAGCAACGCGCAGACTACCTTCTATTACATAACGTGCGCCAAGTGCCTTACCAATATCGCGGACGTCATCGGTTTCTTTTGCGTATCGAAGTGTCGAACTGCGTGAGATCACACGAAGGTACGAGAAGCGAGAAAGTCCAGTTACGATCTCTTCTGATAACCCTTCAGCGAGGGTTGCGACTTCGACATTCGATCCAGTGAACTTGAATGGCAGCACTGCGACCCAGAATCCTTCGTCCGCTCGCTTCACACCTGACGAATGAAGAGCTGAAGAAACTTCGGCATGACGGTCTTCATCGGCAATAGCCAGCCCGGCCTTGCGGAGTCCATCAATCAAATGCTCAGTGAGTTCAACGTCTAGCCACTTGCCCATTTCTTCTCGCGCGATCGCGCCGAAGTTCGGGATGAGCGCGTGCAGTTGACGCAACACCTCGCTCGCGCGCTGCTGGTCGCCGAGTTGTCCATAGACAGCGGCCAGGTACACGTGCGGCCAATGGTAGGCGGGCATGTTGACCTTTAGTGCACTTGCCAGCGCACCGTGATAATCGTGCTTACGATACTTATCGCAAAAGTTGAGGTAGTGATACCAACCCGGATGATGTGGGTTGAGCTGCATTGCTCGCTCAACTACGCTCAGCCCGTATTCCCAATCACCCGCATAAGCAATCATCTGCCCTAGTAACTCCATGGTGGAAGCATCCATGCGATTCAGTGCGAGGGCACGCTCAGCTGCGGGACGGAAAGCCAGGAAATCTTTTTGGAAGAACAAGCTGGTAGCTAATGCACAGTGTGCGAAGTGGCTGGTCGGCGCGGATGCGACTGCTCGTTGTGCGGCAGCAAGTGCTCGACCTACCGGATCGGGTCTGACGTTGTAACCGAACGCGTACTCGTGCCAGTAGATCATCGCCAGGTCGGCCAGGCAATCACTGTGATCAGGTGCAGTAGCGACGGCAGCTTCGAGTATGTCGCGAACTTCTGCGTGTTCCTCTGGAGTCATGCGTTCCCAGTAACCAAAGGTACGCATAGCTGCTTCATGTGCGGAGTATTGATCAGGACTCTTGCCGCGAAGTGACTCACTCATGCTATGGACCAGCGCGCCATACTGATCCGCTACTGTCGAGACGATGCGCGGCGCCAGATCATCCTGCAAAGCGAAAATATCTTCCGAACTAAACGGACGATCATACGTCTCCGCCCAGAGATGAGCGCCGGTGGTTGTGTCGACGAGTAAGACCGCGAGGCGGAGCTTTGTCCCTGACTGCCGCAAGCTGCCTTCCATCACGTAGCGTGCGCCGAGCCTCTTCACATCACTTGACTGACTGTCATCACGGTGTGAGATCACTCGCAGGTAGGAAAAGCGGGACAGGCCCGTAACGATCTCTTCTGAGAGTCCTTCGACTAATTCTTTTAGTTCCGGCGCGGCGCCGGAAAACTTGAACGGAAGTACTGCAATCAGAAATCGTTCATCTCCACGCATAGCTTTTGGTTTGTCAGTAATGATGCGAAGTGGCAGCGTTTTACTACTTCCGTATTTCTCGATCTCTTGCAATGCCTGCACCACTTCGCCTGCGGTTGGACGCTGGCGAACATCCTTATCGAGCATGCGGAAAATTAAATCATCAAGTGCAGCCGGCAGATGGGACTTGATACTCGTCATCGAGGGTGGTGTTTGCGAAGTGATCGCATGCAAGTAACCAATCATCGTTTCCGCTTTAAATGGATGACTGCCAGTCGCGAGTTCATAGAGAACAATGCCGAGTGCAAAGACATCAGAAGCAGACCCGACTACCTGTCCACTTGCTTGCTCTGGTGACATGTAAGCAAGGGTGCCCATCACTGTCCCGGGAGTTGTTTGCTGTGCGAGCGTCATCGCTTCCGGATCACTTGAAGTCGTTGGAAGTAGCCGCGCTAGTCCGAAATCCAACATCTTCACGTAACCATCGTGACGCACCATAATGTTGTCGGGCTTGATGTCGCGATGGGTGATACCAGCGACGTGTGCAGCACTCAGTGCTTTCGCCATCTGAGCACCGAGAGTAAAGAACGTCTCGAGTGAGTTGTCTTTCGCGATGACCGAACGCAACGTGTGTCCGGCAACAAACTCCATGACGATGAAACGGCCGGTTTCACTTTCACCGATGTCGTAAACAGAGATGATGTTTGGATGATTGAGGGCTGAGGCAGCTTTGGCTTCCTGAGTGAAACGACGCACGCGATCAGAGTTTTCTGTGAATTCAGCAGGAAGAAGTTTTAGTGCGACCTTGCGACCGAGGCGAGTGTCTTCCGCTAGCCACACTTCTCCCATTCCACCCGCGCCAAGTTTGGACACGACGCGGTAATGGGAGATTAATAAATCGGTGGAAAGAGGTTGGCCCAATTTTGATTACCCGTCAGTTTCTTGTTCGTGTTAGTTCACGTGATTTCGTGGATCGCCTTTTAATCACCGAGAAAGCGCCGAAATTACACGAACTAACACTAAGAGCCAACCTTCATTCCGTGTCCCAGAGTTTGCTGACAATCCACCATCGATCTTCATGCTTTAGTAAATGGAAGTAATCAATCACTGCACTCTCGTGCGTCTCACGGACTTTTGCCGTCGCTACCCGGCCGGTGATCTCTAACGACAAAACTTCGCAGTCGAAAGCCTCTCCCGTTGTAGCAGGCGCGGGATTTGAATTGACCCAGTCATACAATCCCTCGATCGGTGCCGCGATCATCTCATCGCCAAGGTATCCGCAGAGTATCGCTTGCTGATGAAAGCCTTGTCTCAGTACTTCAACGTTGCCCGTTCTCATTCCTTCGATATAGTTGTTTATTGCCTCTCGAATGCCATTCTCGTCAGCTGAACTGTTCATTTACTCTCCCTTATCTCGTAACGGCTCTCGTGAAGGTAACTTCATTCTCTCCAACAAGTCTTTGACTCTTGGATCCTGGCCCAAGCTGTGTAGCGAGTCCCCTTCGGCAGCGCTTGTAATTTCGTTTTCAAGAAACACTAACTCGCCATTTCTCTCATCGTATGCTCTCTCGAGCCACTCAACCGTCTTTTCCAGTTCGCCCAGACGGCTGTAAACGCGGGCCAGACAGATTGCCGGCACATAACTTTGCCGGCGCATCTCGAGCAATTGGTCAAGGATCGTCTCAGCAGCTTCCTTCTTTCCTGCCAATGCTGTTGCAGCACCTAGATCAGCCAACACGATAGGGTAACCTCCGAGCGAAAGGGCTTTTGTTAGCTGCTCGATGGCTTCTTCATAGTCGCCACTTTCCAACCGAGCCGCACCCTTCAACCAGTAGGCACCGAAGAAGGCAGGCTCAATTTCCGTCATCTTGTGTGCCTGCTCAAACGCTTCCTTCGCCAGACCGGCAGAGAAATAGGTCCAACCCACATTCATGTTAATAAGGAGTGAAAGCGGATCGACCTCGAGTGCGCGAGCGCAGAGTGCCATAGCTTCGTCAAAACGATCCACAAAGCCGAGGAACATTGCGTAGTAAGAGAGTGCTTCGGCGTCTTTGGGATTCAATTGAATCGCTTGTTTGAATTCCTGCTCAGCTTTCTCCCATTCCCAGTCATGAAAAAAGTTGACCATTGCGAGCGACAGATGCGCACTCGCCAAATTTCCATCAAGCTCAATTGCTTTGGTAGCGTCCCTTCGAAATGACGGAACGGCCTCGTCGGCGGGAGATAATCCGAAAAACCAGAGACACCCGGAAGCGGCAGCTTTTCCAGCGTACGCCGGAGCATGGTCCGGTTGTCTCTCGATAACTTGCTCGAAGAACTCGACAGCACGAGTCCACCCGTCGGCTGTGTATTTGTAGGAGTAGTAACGACCTTTTAAGAAAAGTTCATGGACCTCGGCGTCATCTGTGTTTCGCTTAACGATCGCTTCTTTCTCATCACCAAAGAGTTTCAACTTCAACGCGTCAACAACCGCAAGAGCAATTTCGTCCTGAACGTCGAAGATGTCTTCGAGGACACGATCGTATCGCTCTGACCAA
>Ga0209486_10001056_pt1 | contig 12009 bp, 9 predicted proteins | sample NCCompost_FD_187518 | JGI IMG/M metagenome (GOLD analysis project Ga0209486, IMG submission 187518) | Agricultural soil microbial communities from Utah to study Nitrogen management - NC Compost (SPAdes) (version 2) | ecosystem: Environmental > Terrestrial > Soil > Agricultural land | place: USA...
TGGAATGTCTGTGGGTTGGGAAGGGTAGCTTGCTCCCGTCTCAAGATTCAATGACTTCCAAGGTTGAGTGAATCTAGAGTTGAGCGGGCAAGCTACCCTTCCCAACCCAGAGACATTCCTTCTTGTGTGAGACTTCTCACAGCTCTGTTGGGGACGTCATCACTCAGCAATCGCGGAAATGTATCCACCTGACAACGCGAAGATGATTGCGGCGCCTACTATTACACGGTAGATGATGAACACACCGGTTGAATGCGTCCGCAGGAATCTCAGCAGGAACCAAATCGACGCGTAACCCACCACGCCTGAAACGATGGTGGCCACTACAAGGGGAACTAAACTACCGTCCGGCAGTTTATGCAGTGCTTCTTTTAGTTCGAGCGCTCCACTCGCCGCGATCGCAGGAATAGAAAGCAGAAAAGAAAATCTTGCCGCTGTCTCGCGAGTCTGGCCTACGAACAAACCGCCCATCATGGTTGAACCGGATCGGCTGGAGCCTGGAATCAAGGACAATACCTGTGCGAAGCCAACGGCCAATGCGTCTTTTATTCCCAAGTGGTCCATGTCACGTTCGCGCTTACCAACCCACTCAGCGATCGCCAACAGTAATCCCACTACTATCATCATCGTGGCGATCACCCACAGGTTCTTCGTAAACGTACCTTCGATCTGCTCTTTAAACACCAATCCGACAATCGCGATCGGGATTGAGCCGAGAATCACTAACCAACCGAGCCGCGCATCCTGCGAGAGCCTTCCAAAAAATCCCGCTCCTCCATCGGTCGTGGTTCTTTTGCCGCTGAAAATAGCTAAATGATCGATAAAGAACGCGCGTGTGATGTTGATGATGTCGCGCGCAAAGTAGACGAGCACCGCCAACAGCGTCCCTAACTGAATGACAGCCATGGTCGCTGTTGTTTGTTCGGCCTTCAGAGTTGCGTCGACACCGTCGTAAAGGCCGACGAGACGGGAAGCAAACACCAGGTGTGCGGTGGAGCTGATGGGAATGAACTCAGTTAAACCCTGAACGATGCCAAGAACGATAGCTTGTAGAAGAGTCATCTATTTATCTTTCAGCCACAGATATACACGGATAAACACGGACATTTTTGACCTTTAAAACCCGTCCTGGTTTTAATCCGTGTAAATCCGACTTTATCTGTGGCTAATTCTTTCTTACTCCCGAAAAGAATTGCGGCGCGAGATTCGATCGTACATCCAGATCGGCATGATCATTCCGGCGCGTACAATCGTGGCCAGCTGCCATGGAAACGCGTAAGACTTTTTTCGTCGTTCTATTGCATTCGCGATCTTTTTCACCGCATGGTCAAGTTCCATCAGAAAAGGCATCTGCGCGTCACGGCCCGCAGTTAGTGGTGTCTTGATGAAGCCCGGATGAATAATCGTTACATCAATTCCTTTTGGCGCCAGGTCCAGTCGCAGACTCTCAAAGAAAGCAGAAACTGCTGCTTTGCTTGCGCAGTAAGCTGCTGATTTCGGCAACCCCCGGTACGCGGCCAGACTCGACATCGCAACGAGTTGTCCCTTGCGTCGCTCGACCATTTGCGGAAGCACAGCCGAGACACTGTTTGCAGCGCCGATCACATTGACGCTGATCACCTTTGCGACTTCCTCACCACTCACTTGAGAACCATCGGTTGAAGTTCCGATTCCTGCATTTGCGATCAGGACGTCAATCGGACCCAGTTCTTTCGCGATCCCGTCGGTCGCCGCTTTTATAGACGACGCGTCGCGTACGTCTCCTGCAATAGCCAGCGCGCTTCCTTTGGCGGTTTCAATTTCAGTTTGCAGTTCTTTAAGCGTGTCCGCTCGGCGAGCCACCAGCCCGACTTTCGCTCCACGACGGGCAAGCTCTTTGGCCAGGCCCCGGCCAATGCCTGACGAAGCGCCCGTGATCATGACAACTTTGTTGGTCCAGTAGTTCAAGAAAGTCTTCGGAGTGCGCCGACCTGTAGGCGCTTTCTTTAGGCGGTGGCTTGACGCCGCCAGCCAATTCCAGAGGGCTCTATGACGAAGGCGCTGCGAGATGTCGGAGCGCACCAAAGCGCCGACAGGTCGGCGCACTCCAAAAATTAGACCGTCACCACAACCGGCAAGATCACCGGACGTGATCCGGTAAGCTTCTGAATATATCTCTTCAACTCGACGCGCACGTGCTCTTTCAACAATGTCTCATCCTGAAGCGTCGTCCGCGAAGCGCCCGCCAGAGCTGCCGCCACCACGCGTTGGGCATCTTCCATTACGCCGTTGGTTGAATCGAAACCGCGCACACCGCGCGAAACAATTTCCGGCGGCGACTGCAACTCACCAGTTTCACGATCGATAGTAACCACTACGGTGATCAGACCTTCGTAAGCCAGTTGCTTACGCTGCCTCACTGTTTCGCTGGTGATCTCTTCAAAACCACTGTCATCAATAAATGTTCGCGGCACCTCGCGCTTTTCGATAATCGTCGCGCGCTCACCATCAAGCTCGAGAACGTCGCCATTCTCGATCAGAACAATATTCTCTTCGCGATATCCGAGATGGTTCTTCACAAACTCCTTGTGACGAAAGAGCATTCGATATTCGCCATGAATCGGTACTACAAACTTCGGACGCACCGCTTCAGTCATGATCTTTATATCTTCCTGGGACGCATGACCGCTGACGTGAATCAACCGGCGCTTCTCCTCGATGATGTTTGCGCCGCGTTTGTAAATCATTCCGATCATTCTCGAGATCAAACGCTCGTTGCCGGGAATGATGCGCGCCGAAAGCACCACGGTATCGCCCTCGTCGATCATCAAGCCTTTGTAACTCTGTGACGCCATTTGCGAAAGCGCGGCGCGCGACTCACCCTGTGAACCCGTTACCAGGAAAACAATCTCGTGGTCGCGCATCTGCTTCGCTTCATTCAGCGGCACCAACAAACCGTCGGGAATGTCGAGATAGCCGAGACGATCAGCTACTTCAACATTCTTCAGCATCGAGCGGCCCAGGACACAAACTTTTCGATTGAACTGCTGCGAGACATCTAAAACGATTTGCAGTCGATGAATCGATGAAGCAAATGCGGCGACGATGATCCGGCCGCTAGCCTCGGCAAAAATTTCTTCAAACGCAGGGATGACGGCGCGCTCAGACGGTGTGCGGCCCGGGACAGTTGCGTTGGTCGAATCGGAAAGTAGCGCCAACACGCCTTCCTGCCCGTACCGTCGAAAAGAACGGAGGTCGATGGGCTCACCGATAACCGGTGTCTCATCAACTTTATAGTCGCCTGTATGGATGATGGTGCCGACCGGACTCTTGATGGCGAGCGAGAAGCAATCAACGAGAGAGTGGGAAACGCGTATGAATTCGACTTCGAACGAACCTATATTTGCCACGTCACGCGGCGCGACTCGATGAATCAAGGTGTCGCCAACCAGATCGTGTTCTTCCAGTTTGCTTTCGGCGAGACCCGCGGTGAAGTGTGAACAATAAACCGGGACGTTAAATTTCTTGAGGATGTAAGGCAGCGCCCCCAGATGGTCCTCGTGGCCATGGGTCAACACGATCGCGGTGATATGGTCGCGATACTCCTCCAGAAAATCGAAGTTAGGAATACAGACGTCAACGCCATAGGCCGTTTCTTCAGGAAAGCCCATGCCCGCGTCGAGAATGAGCATCTCATCCCCGTAACGCACAGCCATACAATTCATCCCAAACTCGCCGATACCGCCGAGCGGAATGATCTCCAACACACTACTCACTACAGGTTGTTTCTCAACTCTCAGGAAGCTTGACCGTGCTGAACTTTCGCGCAGCAGATGTGGGGCTAAAGAGCGGCTCAGTATACCACGCAGGTTGGTTTGCGGCGGAAGGCGGCCTGCAATAAAGTATCGGCGCAACGCCGATTAGAACGGCTGCCTGGCTTTACCGAATATCTCCCAGGATACGATTCGTGTATTCGCGTATTCGTGTTATTGGTGGATCGTACTTCTCCTAACCACTGAAAAACGATCCACGAATCACACGAATCACACGAAATAAACGTCACGTACAGTCATACTCGAACTTTAGAACCATGATCAAAAAACTTCTTTTGATAGTAATTTTAACTTTTCTTGTCTGCGGCGTCGCAGCCGCGGCGCCGCGCACTATGCGGCTGGACTACTACCACACCGGAAACGCTACCACCGAATTTTTCAGTCCCGAACGCGTTTACATCGAGCCGCTTCCCTGGCCCGGCGACATGACTAAGACCATCGACACGTCGAACCTCGGGAAATATTTATTTGAAGTACGCGACGAGAAAACGAAGCGCGTACTTTATTCGCGCGGCTTCGCATCGATCTTCGGCGAATGGGAAACCACGGACGAAGCAAAATCGATTCATCGAACCTTCAGTGAATCGTTTCGCTTTCCGGCGCCGGATGCCGCGGTCGAAATCGTACTGAAGAAACGCGACCCGCAGAACGCCTGGATCGACATCTGGACCACACGCGTCGATCCTAAGGATATTTTTATCGATCGATCTCGGTTGCGCGCGCCCGGCCGGTTGATTCCCATCCAGCGAATGGGAGACTCCGCCACCAAAGTTGATTTCCTGATTATCGGCGATGGCTATACAGCGCGAGAGCTTCGGAAGTTTGAAGCAGACGCGCGCCGTCTGACGAAAGTCTTGTTTGAGACTTCGCCGTTCAAGGAACATAAAAACGATTTCAACGTCTGGGCCCTCTGCCCGCCCTCGTTGGAGAGCGGGATCTCGCGTCCGTCGACGGGTGTCTATCGTGACTCGCCGGTTGGTTCGACTTACGATGCGTTCGGTTCGGAGCGATATATTCTGTCGTTCGACAACCACAAGCTTCGCCGCGTCGCGCAATTTGCGCCGTACGAGTTCATCGAGATACTCGCAAACAATCGCACTTATGGCGGTGGCGGCATCTTCAATCTTTACAGCACCGTGGCTGCCGACAATGCTTTTGCCAACTATGTGTTCGTACACGAGTTTGGACATCACTTCGCGGCGCTGGCGGACGAGTACTACACGTCGCCTGTAGCATACGCGCCAGCGCCGGCGACCGGCCGAGTGGAGCCTTGGGAAGTTAACGTGACCGCATTGCTGGATCCGTTGAACCTGAAGTGGCGAGATCTGGTGGAAACTGGAACTCCTCTACCGACGCCCTGGAGCAAGGAAGAGTATGAACAGGCGTCGCGCGCGTATCAAAAACGGCGAGCGGCGATTCGACAGCAGAACCGGCCCGAGAGTGAAATGGAGGCGTTGTTCTTCGAAAACCTTCGCTCGGAACAGGAGATGTTTAAGAAAGAAAAGTACTGGGGCAAGGTAGGAGCCTTCGAAGGCGCCAATTACGAAGCGAAAGGTTACTACCGACCGCAGGTAGATTGCATAATGTTTTCGCGGACTGACTATTTCTGTAAAGTTTGCCGGCGCGGCATCGAAGACGTGATTAAGCTCTATGCCCGCTAAGATTAACGTTCGTGTGTTTCGTGTTCTTCGTGGATCGCTGTTCGCGATGAAGTCAGTACCACCTGCAGTAGCGGGTGGGTCACCTCAGAACCCACCCGCTACCGCAGGTGGTACTGACCTCATTATTACGATCCTGAAATAACAAAACTGTTAGGTTGAAATGGTGTCATGAATTTCTTCTTTAAGATTTCAATCCTGATTTGTATCTGTGCAGCCTCATTCATCCCGGGTGACGCGAAAGGCTCATCTGAAGCCGACATCAAGGAACTGACCCGGCTCGAACAGGTTTGGAACGATGCTCATATGAAGGGTAATGCGGATGCGCTGGAGAAGCTTTGGGCCGAAGATCTTTTCGTTACAGTTCCGGATATGCCGGTGATGAATAAGGAAGAATCGCTGGCAATCTGGAAAGCCGGAAAGATGAAGTTTGACATCTACAAGACTTCCGACATCCGTATTAAGGTTTACGGAAACTCGGCTGTCGTAACCGGCCAGCTGGTTAGAATTCGCGATGCTCAGAGTACGAAGTTTGAAGACGACTGGCGGTTTACCAAAGTATATGTACGTCGCGACGGCAGGTGGCAGGTGGTCGCCTGGCATGGCTCTCATGTCGGGTCGTCATAGTAAACTTCCATCTTGATGTTGGGGTTTATCTCTCATTAACGCGGCTTTAGCCCGGTGCTCTGGATCAAACTGACAAGGAGAAACCGTTTAAAACGGTTTCAGAGTTGCTAGAGTTTTCCTGATCACCGGGCTGAAGCCACGGTGTTAATAAGACTCGTGGTCTAAGATGCAATCAGTTTCGCCCCTCGATATCGACAGGTCTTCGCCGATCCCGCTTGATGCTGCGGCCAGGCATGGCGTATTAGCACGCGTTGCCGCAGCCCTCTTCGAACCCGTAGACATCGCTTATTTGGTGTTCTTTCGCGTGGTTTTCGGCGCCATCATGCTCTGGGAATGCTACCGCTATTTTTCGACCGGGTGGATCCACAGGTACTACATTGGACCGTCGTTTTATTTTGGCTATTTCGGATTCGAATGGGTGAAGCCATGGCCCGGTAATGGCATGTTTTTCCACTTCGCTGTGCTCAGCGTTGCCGCCGCGTGCATTATGCTCGGGTTCCTTTACAGGTTTGCGACGCCAGTTTTCTTCATCGGCTTTACTTACGTCTTTCTGTTGGACCAGACACGTTACCTGAACCACTTCTACCTGGTTTGTCTGATCAGCTTCCTCATGATGTTTCTGCCGGCAAATCGCGCCCTGGCAGTTGATTCGGTCCTTTGGCCATCAATCCGAACTCAATTCGCACCGGCGTGGACGTTGTGGTTACTGCGCTTCCAGGTCGGCATTGCCTACTTCTACGGCGGCATAGCCAAACTGAACAGCGACTGGATGATCGGCGGCGAACCGATGCGGACCTGGCTGCGGCCACTCATGACCCTGCCGGGGATTGGCGCCATCTTCCAAAAGGAATGGGTGGTCTACAGTTTTGTGTATGGCGGTATGCTGCTTGATCTATTGGTAGTTCCGCTGCTGCTCTGGCGGCGCACGCGCTTGATCGCGTTTTGTGCGGCCGTCGTCTTTAATCTGATCAACGCCGCCATCTTCAACATCGGAATCTTCCCGTGGTTCATGTTGGGCGCGACATTAATCTTTTTCTCTCCCGACTTAATGAGACGCTTCGCTCGAGCCTTCCTGACGCCAGGCGCGGCCTTACGTGAAGACACGAATCAGAAACCATCCATTAGACCGACAGCATCCCCCCGTGGCGCCTTAAGCAGGAATCAGAAGATCGTCGTTGGGTTGTTAGCTGCCTATGCCCTTGTCCATCTGCTCCTGCCGCTGCGTCATTATCTCTATCCGGGAAATGTCAGTTGGACTGAGGAGGGTCATAACTTCGCCTGGCATATGAAATTGCGCACGAAGCGCGGTGATGCGCTATTCACAATCACCCACCCAGGGACGGGCCAGACGTGGGTTGTCGATCCCAAAGAACACCTCGAGCCGCGGCAAGCGATGAAGATGGCGAACAAGCCCGATATGATCCTGCTTTATGCTCACCATCTGGCGGAACAAAAACGACGCGAAGGATATGACAACGTCGAAGTGCGCGCGCAGGTTACGAGTTCGTTAAATGGCCGCAGGCCGCAAGTCTTAATCGATCCAACTGTAGATCTCGCTAAACAAAGCCGGAATCTGCTGCCGGCGAGTTGGATCGTGCCGTTGACTACGCCACTTGAATTACGCGATTCGGCAACACAGGAAGTTGACGAGTAAACAGATCTAATCAGGCAGCGCTCAGAAATCGCTCAAGAGGTTCGTCTAATGGAAATTGGTCAACGGGATTCGATTGGACCTGGGGCGGACGGTCAGGTTGTATGAAAAAGGTTCTACTTTGGATTGTGTTGCTGCTGTTGATTGCTCTCCCTCCCTTGATCTTGATGTTACTCTTCATGTCAGTTTAGAACTTAGATCATGATCTGGGATTCGCTTCCTTCTTTAAACGCTGAACGCATGCGCCTGCGTTGGCTGACCGAAGCCGATGTCGACGCGCTGTATCGAATTTTCTCTCATCCGCAGGTGGTGCGGTACTGGGGCGCCCCAGCGCTTGCAGATCGGGATGCGGCTGTTGCCCTGCTCACCGAGACTCAGGAGAACTTTCGCAAACGCATGTCAATGAAGTGGGGTGTTGCCGAACTCGAATCGGATCAGATTATCGGCACCGTCACACTGTTTAATTTGAACTTAGACAATAAACGAGCAGAGATTGGTTACGGACTGGATTACAACTACTGGCGCAAAGGTTACGTTACTGAAGCCCTGGATGCGCTGTTGTCGTACGCCTTCGACGTATTGCAGTTGCACCGTTTGGAAGCCGACGTCGATCCGCGCAATGTAGGCTCGATTCGTACGCTCGAGAAGATGGGCTTTCAGCGTGAAGGCCTGATGCGCGAGCGCTGGCAGGTTAACGGCGAAATTCAGGACGCACTGATTTACGGTTTGTTACGACCGGAATGGGAAGCAGGAAGAAAGGTGGCGCTGAAGTAGCGCACTCAAACTAACGGTTTGTATTGAGGTTAATTAATGACTCCGATGCCGGCGATTTTCTTTGGCCACGGGAATCCGTTGAATGCCATACGTAAGAACCTTTACACCGAAGGCTGGGCAAATATCGGCGCTTCGATACCACGACCGAAAGCAATCCTCTGCATTTCAGCGCATTGGTATTTTCCGGCAACCGCAGTGACCGGCATGCCTCAGCCTCGCACCATCCACGACTTCGGCGGCTTTCCTCGAGAACTCTATCAGGTTGAATACCAGGCTCCGGGTAGCCCTGAATTGGCGCGGCGCGTGCAGCAGTTGCTGTCTGCCGTCCCGGTAGGTTTGGACGAAGAGAGTTGGGGACTCGATCACGGGACATGGTCTGTCTTGTGTCATGTTTTTCCGGAAGCCGACATTCCGGTTGTGCAGTTGAGTATTGATGAAACAAAGCCGCCGGCTTTTCATAACCAACTGGCGCAAAATTTGTCTCCGCTGCGAGACGAAGGTGTGTTGGTTATGGGTAGCGGCAACCTCGTGCATAACCTGCACACATATGCGTGGGGACAACACGAAGTAGAACCGTTCGACTGGGCAGTACGCTTCGAAACGATGGCCCGCGAGCTGTTGCTAAGCGGCAATAATACTCCGCTGATTGACTACGAAACGTTGGGGCGAGACGCAATCTTGTCAGCCCCAACACCGGATCATTATTTACCGCTGCTCTACGTCATCGCCTTGCGCCGGTCTGAGGATCCCGTAACGTTCCCGGTAGAGGGCTTTGATGGCGGATCGATCTCTATGCTCACAGTTCGGATCGGGTGAGTCACAAGAGAACCATATATCATTTCACATTTCTGATTTGTCATTGACGGTCAAGTGAATCATTTGAGGCCAAGTTAGATGTCTCAGGGTTGGGAAGGGCAGCTTGCTCCCGCTCTTTCTTTCCAATGACAAATTAGGAATGTGAAATGATATATGGGAAATGTTTTGCGATTTAAAGTAAGACCCTCACCAGCGCAGCTGGTACTGACCTCTTTACGAATAATGAAATGAGATATGGTAAATGGGTTCTACCTACTCCGTGCAAAGTCGAAATCAATTGTCTCTGTTGTATACTTGAAGTCTCCCTAACAAGTTTTTTTATTCCCCCAAAGCGCCCCGACTGGTCTCCCTCAGTAAAACTTAACTCAGGAAACTCCCTGATTTCAGGGCCGTAGTTTTGCAAGGTCTTCGAATGGGTCCCGTACGTCGAGTTTTATGCCTGCTTTCGTGCCTGGTTGTGGCCTTCACCTCTGTCAACGCGGCCACCCTGCCAACCGGCTTCACTGAGACTCAAATCAGCGGCCTATCAAATCCGACTGCGTTTGATATCGCGCCCGATGGTCGGATATTTGTCTGCCAGCAAACGGGAGAATTGCGTGTAATCAAGAACGGCACGGTTCTCGCAACTCCTTTCCTTACCCTGGCGGTGGATCCTTCAGGCGAACGCGGCCTGCTCGGCATCGCGTTCGATCCAAATTTTCAAGCTAACGGTTTCGTTTACGTTTATTACACCGTGCTGTCGTCGCCGCGACACAACCGCGTCAGTCGTTTCACCGCCAACGGGGACGTTGCTGCCGCCGGCAGCGAACTGATCATTCTTGAATTGGAAAATCTGACGTCAGCGACTAATCACAACGGGGGTGCGATCCACTTTGGGCCGGATGGCAAGCTTTACGTTGCGGTCGGCGACAACGCGAATTCGGCCAACGCGCAGACGCTGAACAATCGTTTAGGCAAAATGCTGCGGATTAATTCCGATGGGACGATTCCGTCGGACAACCCTTTCTTCAATACTGCAAGTGGAGTTAATCGCAGCATCTGGGCAATGGGTTTAAGAAATCCGTTTACATTCGCGTTTCAGCCCGGCACCGGACGCATGTTTATTAACGATGTGGGCCAGAACGCATGGGAAGAGATCAACGAGGGTATCGCAGGATCTAACTATGGTTGGCCAAACACCGAGGGGCCGACATCGAATCCATCTTTTCGCAGTCCACTATTTAGTTATGGACACGGTAATGGCCCGACCACCGGGTGCGCGATTGCTGGTGGCGCGTTTTACAACCCGTCGTCGGTGCAATTTCCAGCGGGTTTTGTCGGCAAATATTTTTTCGCTGACTTGTGTAGCGGCTGGATTCGAACCCTGGATCCTGCGAACAACACTGCTGATGGATTTGCCTTAGGCGTGGCGCAGCCCGTCGATCTGAAGGTAAGCAACGACGGCAGCCTGTACTACCTTGCGCGCGGCTCATCGTCAGTGTTTCGCGTGCAGTTCCAGACACCTACAACTCCACCGACCATCACCGGCCATCCTGTTAATCAAAGCGTTGAAGAAGGTCAGCCTGCAACGTTTGGCGTTAGTGCCACCGGCACTCCTCCGCTTAGCTATCAATGGCAACGCAATGGGGCAAACATCGCAGGAGCAACCGGCCCCAGCTACACGATTACAGCGTCAGCGCTCGCGGACAATGGAACCAGATTTCGTGCCGTAGTGACGAACACTGCGGGCAGCGTTACCAGCAACGAAGCGACTTTGACCGTCACGCCGCCGGCGCCAGTTCTATTGACTGAAGCAGACTCCGATCGCGGGATAACTGTGGAGTCCATCACTGAACTACGCGATCCTTTTACGCTGTCGACGCTGTACAACTTCAGTTCGGACCAACGTACGCGGCTAATGCTGTTCGCGCGCAACGGCGGGTTATTGGCGGGTGAAGGGGCATCGGCTGTGACGGCACGCGCCGAGGATGGGCAACTGATTTCATACCCGCTGGCCGTGGAATTCGTCGGTATCGTGCCTGGATTCGATTGGCTAACTCAGATTGTCGTCAGGCTACCTGACAATCTGCCGGCGAATCGTGAATTCCTTGTGAGCATCACGCTTCGCGGGAAGACCAGCAACAAAGCCAGATTTTCGATGCGGTGATCGCGCGGACTCAAATCCATTTACCATATATCATTTCAAATTTCTCATTGGATGAACGGTGAATGGTAAATGGTGGTTGACGACTGCCTCACCCTCCACTATTTACCATTAACCATTTATCTGATTTCCAATGACAAATGAGAAATGTGAAATGATATATGGTAGATGGGTCTCTGAATCAGCCCCCGCTAGTAACTTCCCCACACAAGTTCCGCCCGGCTCATCCGTTCTCTGGACGAGTGCCTATGAAATATCCGATTTCAAAGCTTGCAAAGTGAGGCGAAGTTAACCATGAAACGAATCTTCCTCAGCGCCGTTACGAGTCTATTCTTCCTATCAATTTTACCTGCTTGCACTTCGGTTTCCGCCGACGCCATTCCGCCGATTCTGTCGCAAAGTTGGGGCAACGCAACCAGGAAAACTATGCGCCCGTTCCGCTCGGAAGCGGAACTCGTCGCCTATTTGAAGCAACTTTCCGCGAAACAGCGTGCGGTAAGGCGACGCGAAGCGAAAGCTCAGAACGAA
>Ga0209486_10001058_pt1 | contig 12000 bp, 10 predicted proteins | sample NCCompost_FD_187518 | JGI IMG/M metagenome (GOLD analysis project Ga0209486, IMG submission 187518) | Agricultural soil microbial communities from Utah to study Nitrogen management - NC Compost (SPAdes) (version 2) | ecosystem: Environmental > Terrestrial > Soil > Agricultural land | place...
GTCGCCGTACAGTGCCGTTTGCTCGGCGCGATTCATCGCTTCGAAATACAAATAGGCGGGAGCCGCGAAATTACTTTTCTCATAAGCGGTTTGCTTGCTCTGGCTGAAAAGCCGCAAGACTTCGGCACCAAGCCAGGGATTTTGTTCGAGCACGCGCCGCTGCGCCACGATCACGTGGTTCGCCGGAACGATCCCGGTCTTTTGAAAAAACGCCTTGACCACGGCGCAGCCGCCGTCGGTGAAAAGTCTTCCAATACGCGGGTTCCCGTCGAGCGGCGTGCCGCCGTAGCGGTCGATGTTGAGCGAGAACAGTTTCGGATCGTGGCGCGGCGCAAAGCCGTAGGCCGTGTCGATCTCGCCGCGATCGAGCATCGCATCGAAAGTCTGCGCCGCCGTGAGCCAAGTGAGGGAAACACCCGGCGGCGGTTGGGTGTCGATATTCAGCAAGCCGCCATGGCTCAAATCTTTGGTTCTGCCGATGAACCAGAATACTTCGCGCGGCTCGATGCCGTGGAGCTCGCGCAGAAACACGCGAAACCAGAGCGCGGCGGTCATGACGTAGTCGGGCACGCCGACGCGTTTGCCGCGCAAATCCTTTAAAGAATGAACGCCACTCGATGTGTTGACGAAGAGGCCGAGCCAAACGAACGCCTTCGCTGGAAAGATCGGCAACGCACACCACTGCCAACGATCCCCCGCCGCCCGCTCGCGCGTGATCAGGTATTCGGAGAGCGACATCTCGAAGACGTCGAATTCATCGTTTTTCAGATTTCTGTAAAAAAGCTCCGGCGGAGTGGTGACAACGATGTCTAGATTGCACTGCGCCGATTTGACTGTGCCGTCGATGAGCGGCTCGAAGCGGGGATTCTTGGTCAGGCCGAGTTTGAGCGTGAGCATGGTGGCTGCATTCTTTCTACGCCGAGCCGGTAGAAGAGGTCAAACTCTTTGTCGGTATTCTGATAACGCGAGAGCCTGTGCCGTGAACTCAATTCGAGTTCGGTGGTGAATGGGCGGCCGGCGCGTCAAAATGCTTGGCACGCCGGCCGATGGTTAGGAGAACGGGATTTGACTATTGTGGATTGCGCACCACGAAGTGTTGCTCCGGCACCGGATAGCCGGCGGTGCCGAAAGTTTCGCGAATGATTTTGTTGGTGTCGAAGTAAACTTGCCAGTAATGATCGGTGTGGCAATAGGGGCGCACGGCGAGTACCGGGCCGTTGAAGTTGAATTCCAGAACTTCCACATCCGGCGCTGGTTCTGCCGTGATGTTGGCGATTTTGATGTTCAGCGTGACCGAGATCACCGTGCCGAGATAGCGAAGCAAAGTCGGATCGACTTTCTGTCGCTCGAGCGCATTGGAAACCAAGCGGACGGCGAGGCTGATGAGCCATCGGCCGATCAACCAAAAAACAATCGCGCCGACGACTTTGAAGCCGATGGCGATCGCTTACGCGGTGATGACCTGCATCGTTCCGCTAACATCCATATTCTTTCCCTCCCAGTTTAGAGATTTTATCGGTCATGTCCACGCCGATGCTTCAAATCGTGCAGCTTTAACACCGATAGTCTGGTAGATACGCAGCTGTCAATGGCGCCAATCCTGACTCGTGCATGCGCGCATTCGGCGCTCGCTTGGGTAGTCAAGGCCGATGGCTATTTTACCGCATACGCTCATTGGACTTTGCGCGTACCATCAGGTATGAGAGGGCAGCTTGCGAATTTGCTTTCTCGGAGGATCCAAAATGAAAATCTGTCATTACAACAGCAATCAAGCGGGCGTGGTCGTCGGCAACAAAGTGATCAACATCGGCGGTAACCTGATGAAGGCGGGACTGGCGCGGCAGGGCTATACCATGCTGGAAATTATCGACGCGCTGGCGAACAATCCCGCGGCGATGCAAATCGCGCAGGATGCCGCGAACAGCGCGGGCGGCGAGGATTTGCTTTCCGTGAAACTGCTCGCGCCGATTACCAATCCGGGTTCGCTGTGGGCCGCCGCGGCGAATTACTATGCGCACCGAGCCGAGATGGTCGATCGCATGGGCAGCGCCAATAAAGAGATCAAGAACAAAGATGATTTGATGGCGGAGTTTTTCCTCAAGACGACGTCGTCGATCATCGGTCCCGGCGACACCATCGTTTTGCCGAAGATCTCCAAGCTCGTCGACTTCGAATGCGAGCTTTGCGCCGTCATCGGCAAGCGCGCGCGCAAGGTGAGCGAGGCGCAATCGCTCGATTATGTGTTTGGCTATACGATCTGTTGGGATATCAGCCAGCGCGACCCGTGGGGCAAGGGCATGCACAACACGCGCAATATCCGCAAAGGCTTTGACACCTTCAGCGCGTTGGGCCCGTGGATCGTCACTCGCGATGAAATCGACGAACCGCAAAATCTATCCATTAAAGTGCTGCAAAACGGCAAAGAGGCGATGACGGCGCACACGAGCGATATGATCTGCGGCCTGCGCGAACATATTCGCTTTCTCTCGAGCTGTCTGACCTTGCGCACCGGCGATTTAATCACAACCGGCACGCCGGCAGGCGTGAGCAAGCTCAACCACGGCGACCACCTGCACGGCACGATTGAAAAAATCGGCAGCATGGAGCTGCATGTCAAGAACGACGAGTAAACCGTAATCTTGGGAGAAACTGTTATGCCCGCAGCGCCGAAAGCTGACCCGCCTATTCGTATTTTGCTCGGTCCCGGTCCGAGTCCGGTGAATCCTCGCGTGCTCGAAGCCTTGTCGCTCCCCGTGGTCGGTCACCTGGATCCCAAGTTCTTGGAAATTATGGATCAGAGCATGGCCATGTTGCGCGAGGTGTTTCAGACCAAGAATCGTCTGGCGCTTCCCATGTCCGGCACCGGTAGTGCGGGGATGGAGACCTGTTTTGCCAATCTGGTCGAGCTGGGCGACGCCGTGCTCATCGGCGTGAACGGGGTGTTCGGCACGCGCATGGTCGACGTGGCGCAACGCTGCGGGGCTCAGGTCGACACAGTGGAAGCGGAGTGGGGCACGGCGCTGGATGCGCAGCAATTTAAGACGGCTTTGGCGCAAAAAAAATACAAAGTTGCGGCGATCGTCCATGCCGAGACCTCGACTGGCGTGCTGCAGCCGCTCGACGATATCGCCAAACTCGTGCGCGAAAGCGGCGCGCTGCTATTGGTCGATACGGTCACTTCGCTCGGCGGCGCGCCGGTCAGAGTCGATGAGCTCGGCATCGACGCCTGTTACAGCGGCACGCAGAAATGCTTAGGTTGTCCGCCGGGCCTGTCACCCGTCACGTTCAGCGAGCGAGCGGTCGAAGTCATACGGCAACGCAAATCAAAAGTTCAGAGCTGGTACCTCGATCTGTCCATGATCGAAAAATATTGGGGCAGCGAGCGGGTATATCATCACACCGCGCCCATATCGATGAACTATGCGCTGCATGAAGCGCTGCGCCTTGTGCTCGAAGAGGGCTTGGAGGCGTCGTGGAAGCGCCATCGCCAAGTGCATGAAACCTTCGTGCGCGAAATGCGCAAGCTCGAGCTGGAGCCGGTGGTCGCCGAATCGATCCGCGCGCCGATGATCAACACGGTCAAGATTCCTGAAGGCGTCGACGATCCCAAAGTGCGCCAGCGCTTGTATGATGAGTTCGATATCGAAATCGGCGCCGGCCTGGGACCGCTCAAAGGAAAAGTCTGGAGGGTGGGCTTGATGGGGCATGGAGCAAGGGTCGAAAACGTCGAGATTTTGGCGAAGGCGCTGAAGCAGTTGATCTGAAACGGATCCGTTACCACGAGGGCCACACCGGGTTCGTCTAGAGTCTCGTGTCCAGAGTCTAGCGTTAACCGAGACTCGAGACGCTGGACTCTAGACGCCATAAAGCCCCGCCACCCATTCGCCGTAACCGTTATAAGGCAAGGTCGCGCGGCGCGCGCCGGTATCGATCAATTTTTCCGTCGCCTGCGACCAGCGCGGATGGGGCACCGCCGGATCCACATTGGCGATGAAGTCATATTCCCGCGGCCGATTGGTATTCCAAAACGTGCGCGGCTGTTCGGCCGTGAACTCGATCTTGACGATCGATTTGATGCTCTTGAAGCCGTATTTCCACGGCACGACCAGCCGGAGCGGCGCGCCGTTTTGTTTCGGCAGCGGATGTCCGTAGATCCCGGTCGCCAACAAAGTCAACTCATTCATCGCTTCCGCCATCGTCAAACCTTCGGTGTAAGGCCACGGCCCGTAGGACGGGCTCTGGTTTGGCGCTTGGTCCGGTTTCATGAAAGTCACGAAGCGGACATATTTCGCCGACGAAAGCGGCCGGAGCCGCTTGATGAATTGATGCAGTGGAAAGCCGGTCCAGGGAACGGCCATGGACCAAGCTTCGACGCAGCGCAAACGATAAAGGCGCTCTTCGAGCGGTATGGCGCGAATCAGATCGGCGATGTCAAAGACACGCGGTTTCTCGACCAGCCCGCCGATCTCCAAGTGCCACGGCGAAGTACTTAGGCGCGCGGCCTTTTTGTACACGCTGCCTTTGAAGACGGTGAACTCGTAAAAATTATTGTACGAAGCAGCGTACGCTTCTTCCGTCAGCGCGCGGTCCAGCGGATAGCGCGGATTGCGCGGCGCAGGATAAAGCTCTGGCGCCGGGGGATTTTCCTGGGCGCCGATGACCGCTGCATCTCTTGCAGGGCCACATGCGCTGGGCATCATTCCGGCCAATCCCAGACCGACAATGCCCGCTGTTTTAAGCAGATATCGGCGCTGGTGAAAAACCGCTTCAGGAGTGGCTTGGCGTTCGGGAATGTGCCACGAGCGGCGCACGAAAATTTTCGCCATATGGCCGAGAGCGATGCTCCTTGTGTATTACTATACCTGAAAATTTGGCAGCTCGCGAAAAATTTCTCGCGGTTAGTCTGGTTGTATCGGTCCAAACAGCCAACTCACCGCTGAGGCGCGTCCTTCGACCAAGCTCAGGATGCGCGGCGAGACGAATCCGCTCGTGGTGATTCCTCGACGGGCTCGGAACTGAAGTCCGTCGAGGAAGCCTGCCGTGAAGCTTCTCGAACGGTCGAACCATGCGAACTCGGTGCCTCTGTATCTGTAATGGAATAACGATTGCTGCTTTGGCGAAGCGTTATTGACGCGCGACTTCGATGGGAGTGACGAATTCTTTGCGAATGAAGCCAGTTGGCCCATTGGGGCTGGAACGAACCTCGAGCCAGTCGCCCTGGCGGCTGAGCACGGTGACCTTTGTGCCGATGGTGAAGGTAATTAAAGTCGGGGCCGAGAAATTAGGGTCTCTACGCAGCGACGTCGCGTACTTGATCTGGAACTCTTTAACATCTGTTTTTGCCGCGGCCCGTTGCGCGGCGGGCGCTGCTATGCCCGGAGCGGCGGCTTTTGCGGTCTTCACGGGTTGACTTGGCGCCACATTGCCTGGGGCTCGCGCCAAACTGGGTTTCTCACTCGATTCTGTCAACGCTCGCTCCCAGTGGACGACCGTGGTGATATCCATGCCTTCGTGCACGAATAGCAGCGGGCAGGTGACCTGCAAATTTTCCGTGACGATCTCAGGGAACGACCACTTGGTAGCTTCGGCAGCAACGGCCTTTCTAAATTCGCCGTCGCTTAGCCGGGAGGAAAGCTCCCGAACCTGACTGACCTCGCCGCTCGGGGCGATATTGAATTGCAATACGAGGCCGCCGGCAAGGGCAGGAGTCTTAGCGATCTCATCGCGATACAATTGCCGGATAGCGCTCAGTTGATTCTCGATGCGCGCCGCGATCTTGCTTGACCCGATGAGTCCTTCTTTGGCGGACCTAACGGTAAATCCCAGATCCTGGGCGAAAAACACCATGTTACCCAACGCGAAATTCATCGCGCGTATAGGTTTCTTACTTTGGTGTTGGGCGCTGGGTCTCGCCTCGGCCGCGGCGTCCTTCTTGGGTGATTCGGTGCCTATACCATAACCAAAATACACAACGCCGAGGCCGATCACACAACTGGCAATGCCGACGATTCCTTTAAACCCCACCGGCCAGTCTTGATTGTTGTTCGTCATCGTTCAGTCGCGCCCCCTATGCTCGATCGCCGTATCGAATAGCAAGTTTTGTACCCCGCGGCAATTCCCTTTCTTATGAAAACATAACCATTTGCCGTCATTGTCGTCAGTGCGACATGAGCAGACTTTTAGGAATAGATAGTTTGTTTCCAGCCTGCTCCTTTGACGCGTCTGTCTGCAGATGTCATTGCCGGTCTGGCTCGCTATTTTATTTGCAACACCGCGTCTGGACAGTTTTCGACGCAGTGCACGAATTTCGCGGAGAAGAGATTTGACCACAGAAACACAAGGGTCACAAAGTAAAGGAATTCGGAGCCGGAAATTTACCGCAAAGGGCGCAAAGAACGCAAAAAAGTAATCGGACTATCTCGCGCAAAGTATATCCTGAGGACTGTCGAAGGGACGCTAAGGCGCGAAGGTAGAGAATTGTCGAACCCCTTCGGCCAAGCTCAGGGTAAACTCCGAGAGAAATCTTTCTTAGGATTCCTTTCGCTCGGGATGACGGCCCGTGGCCGTCACTTGGCGTCTTTGCGTCTCTCATTCCATGTGTTGCGAATCAAGACAACGCTGATCAGGATCTGCTCCCGTGACTGCCCGGCTGATCGCTTAGTCCGTCGCTTCCCCCTTGATTGCATCCAAGGCAGGATTTAGTATGGCGCCGTATCGCCTAAATTGTCTTTCGTTGGGAGGGCTTATGTTCTTTGCTGCGCTATTGGCCGCGTTGCTAGTTTTTCCACTGGGCGAGTTGAGTGCTCAGAGCACGTTTTATCAAGGCAAGACGATTACTTTGATCGTCGGCTCGGGGGCGGGAACCGCTTACGACATGTACGGTAGGCTGCTCGCCAATCACATCAGCAAGCATATCCCGGGAAATCCGGGCGTCGTCGTGCAGAATATGCCGGCGGCCGGCGGCATCGTGGCGGCCAATTACACGTACGGGGTTGCGAAACCGGACGGCTTGACTGTGACCTCGATCAATCCCGCCCACTATTTCAATCAGATTCAAGGCAATAAGGAAATTAAATTCGACTGGCCCAAATTCACCTGGCTGGCCAGTTCCGACAAATCCGAGCATATGCTCTACATGCGCGCGGACGCGCCGTACAAAACAATCCAGGACGTCCGCAAAGCGACGGAGGCGCCCAAGTGCGGCGCTACTGGAACCGGCACCAGCGGCCACTACATTCCGCGCATGCTCGAAGAAGCGCTCGGCACTAAGTTCACGATCGTTACCGGCTACGCGGGCGGTAATGAGATCGATCTGGCGACGGAGCGAAACGAAGTGGTGTGCCGCTCGTTCACGACGGCGGCCTATTTTGCGCGCGAGCCGTATCACACTTGGCGCAAGAAAAACTTTGTGCGGATACTTCTGCAGACCGGCCACAAGAAGGATCCGCGCTTGCCTGAGACACCTTTGCTCAGCGATTTGATGAACGAATTCAAAACCTCGGATCTCGCGCGGCGCGTGGTTACGGTGATGCTCGGTTCCGGTGAACTCGGCCGGCCGATCGTAACTCATCCAGCGACGCCGCCCGATCGGATCAAGATCTTGCGTGAGGCGTTTGCGAAAAGTATGGCTGATCCCGCTCTGTTGGCCGACGCCGCCAAAAGCAATCTGGAAATCACCGCCGTCAGCGGCGAAGAATTGTCGAAGATTGCCAAGGATGTAATCGAGCAACCGCCGGAAGTTCTCGAACGTATCAAAAAGATTCTCGCGCAATAGAAAAATTTTCGGATAAATCTGCGGGTAAGGTTGATCCGGGTTTTTTTGCGGCGTAGCCTGAAATATACGCTACAGAAAGAAACATCTGGTCAGGAGGAAAAATGTCACCGATACGATCCTTTGTGGTTGTCTGCATCACGACGGTTCTGCTTGGAGCGATATACTTTGACAGCGCGGATTCCGCCCAGAACATAACCGTTCAGCCCGGTTCCGAGGTCCTCTTCGATTACACGTTAACCGACGATAGCGGCAAGCTAGTCGATACGAGCAAGGGTAAAGCGCCGATGCATTACGTGCACGGCACGGGACAAATCATACCCGGATTGGAAAAAGAACTTGCAGGGATGGCTGTGGGCGCCGAGAAAAAAGTCACGGTGAAACCCGAGGATGCCTACGGCCCGGTGGATCCGCGGGCCTTTCAGGAGATTCCAAGGGAAAAACTTCCACCGGAAGCGCTGAAAGTCGGGACAATGCTGATGGCCCAGGCCCCCACCGGGCAAGGGGTTCCTGTCCGCGTGCACGAAGTAAAAGACAGCACTGTCGTTATGGACTTCAATCATCCGCTCGCCGGAAAGACTCTGTCTTTCGAGGTGAAGATAACCGATATTAAGGCCGCCGCAGAAAAATAGCCTGTTGGTTGCGCCTTGAACCTTCGAGGCCTCCGCACACCCCTTAACAATTTTGTTCATCGCTGTCTCAGGGAGAGGTCTTCTGCATTCATTCATTGTGAGTCCAAGAAGGATCTCACTTCGTTCGACATGAGAAATGGAATCCCAATCCTTCACAGTTGCAGATGGATTGAGATTGCCGCCGCGGCAACATGCTGCGCGGACTGCCTCAGCGAAAACCTAGTTCCACCAAAAGGTGTCTCGAATTCCTCTCGATCGCGCCTTGACCTCGTTTACGCTTAGTTAGTAGATTGCCTTCGGTTGCATCGCTGATATCGAATCATGTCAATGGGGTTTCGCTTTGGCACTCCTGCTCCGCCGCTCGGATGTTTCCGGTCTGCTCGATCTCAAACGCGCGATGAGCGTGCTCGAGCAAACCTTTCGCGAACAATCCGCCGGCAAAGTCAAACAGGTGCCGCCGCTGCGCTTTATGAATCGCGGCATGCGCATGGTCGTGGGCGGTCTCGAAGCGCAAAACAAAAATGGCCTGCGCCTGAGCGTCACGGGCGGTGAGAGCATGGCGCTGTTGTTCGAGATCAGCTCGGGCAAATTGATTTCGTTGATGGGCTATCCGTTCAGCAATCTGCGCATCAGCGCGACACTGGGGCTGGCCATCGATCGTTTCGTCCACCGGAGCGCGCGAACGGCGGCGATGATCGGCAGCGGTCGCTTGGCGCTGACGGCGCTCGAACCCGCTACCGCGGTTCGGCCGATCGAACGAGTTCTCGTCTACAGTAGAAATCCGGAGCATCGGGAGTCGTTTGCGCAAAGGGCGAGCGAAAAATTGAAGTTAGCCGCGCATGCGGTGGACGCCGCAGAAAAGGCGGTCGCCGACGCGGATTTCGTCCTGGTAAGCACGAATTCGCCGGCGGCGGCGCTGCTCGGAAAGTGGCTGCGGCCGGGGCTTGCCGTCTTCGGCATCGGCCGGCCCAATGAGTTCGACGACGAGGTTTATTTGCGCGCGAATTTCATTTGCGTCACCAGCAAGGCGCACGAGCTTGGCTATTACGACGCCAAATTGGACCAGCCGCTGATTCGATTAGCGCAAAGCGGCGCGCTGGCGTGGAGTAGCGTAGCCGAGTTTGCCGATGTGATTGCAGAAAAAATCAAGCCACCGGAGAATTCCGATCGCATCGTCGTCTTCCGCGATTCACAGGGCGGCTATGGCGATCTGGCATTGGCGGCGGAGGCTTACGAAGAAGCCAAGCGGCGCGGCTTAGGGCAAGAGATTGATACTGAATGAGCGTTGAGAATCGAGAGGTGAGCGATGAAAAGTCATAGGCAAAGGTATGGCAAGCGTACCGGATGGACACTCTCCGCTGCGGCGATCCTTATCTCCATCGTAACCGGAATAATTACTAGCCGTGCAAGCGCAGCGCAGGCGCGCTGGGAGGATGTTGTTAGAACCGCGGAGAAAGAGGGGGAAGTGACCGTCTATGCGACCAATTCTGTCGGCGATCTGCAGGTGATATGGGATGCGTTCAAGAAGAAATTTCCCAAGATAAAGCTCAACTCGGTCGGTATCAGCACGACCAGCGAGATCGTCACCAAGGTGATGGCCGAGCGCCGGGCCGGTCAGTTTTTGGTCGACGTCATGCTTGGCGCGCCGGGCGCGACGTATAATAGCTTTTACCGCGGCAAGACTCTTGACCCGATGCCGCCGGCGCTCGTGTTGCCCGAGGTGACCGATCTTTCGAAGTGGTGGAAAGGTAAACACCGCTACGTCGACCCCGAAGGTCAGTTTGTTTTCGTCTACCAAAGCTCGCTTTACGGTCCGCCGGTTTATACCAACACGAAATTGGTCAACTTGGATTCGATCCGCTCGGTGTGGGACATGCTCGATCCGAAGTGGAAAGGCAAAATAATCGGATTGTGGCCGCGCGCCAACTATGTCTCGACGGCGTTGCTTTTCATGTATCATCATCCGCAGGTCGGACCGAAATTCCTCGAGCGTCTTTATAGCGAGATGGATCTCACCTATTTCAGCGACTTTCGACAGGGGACCGATTGGCTTGCGGCAGGCAAGTACCAGATCTGCGTTCTTTGCCGGTTGCGGCGCGCGCAGGAGCAAGGGCTCTCCGTAGCGGAGGTGAGCCCGTACCATTTCAAGGAAGCGCCGGGGATAGGCTCTAACAACGGCGCGATTGTCTTGATGAACAATCATCCGCACGCCAACGCCGCGAAAGTTTTTATCAACTGGTATTTGTCACGCGACGGGCAGATCGCTTTTCGCCAGGCCAACAACACGATGGAAGACGATACCACGACTTCGATGCGCGAGGACCTGCCGTTGAGCGTTGTGCCGGAACCCGCGCGTCGAAGAAAAGACGTCGATTATATCGAAATCAGCCGGCATGATTGGATGGAATGGAAGCCGGTCGGCGATCTCATCAACGCGGCAAGACAGAAATCGGGGAAATGAATCAGCCGAGGATAGAGGATCGAGAATCGAGGATAGAAATTGTCGCATCGACGGTTCCGTAGAGCAATTCATATTGGAGGATTGACATGAGCGCAAATGGGAAACCGACCATCGATCGCATCGACCATGGAGTCATTCCGAGCAACGATCTCGGACGGTCGCACCGCTTTTACGGAACTTTCATGGGCGGCGAGATCGATCATCTCACCAACCTCAATCTCCGCGGACTCAATCGTGAAGTGCCGCAGATTATTTTTTATACGCTGGCCAATCATAGAGGCTGGGGCGTGGCGTTGCAGGATTTTCCCATTTCGCCAAACCCAGCGCGGTCGTTGGAAGGCGTTGTCTATGGTTTCGAGGTCGCGGCTGACGATCTTTCGGAGACCGCGCGCCTGGCAGAAGAGAAAAAAGTGCGCGTCAGCGGCTCGGTGGAGTATCCGGCGCCTTGTCCGATCAAGCGGTCGCTCTTTGTTCTCGATCCGGACGGCAACACCTTGGAGTTGTCCATTCGCCGCGATCCAGTGAATGACAAGCCGCAAGGGGCCATCGTGCCGCTTAGAAGAATCAGCCACGTGCGCATTGAAGTCACGGACTTGGAACAGGGAAAAACTTGGTACCGCGACACCTTCGGGCTAGCGGAAGAAAAGCAAGTTCCGGGGGACGAACAGATTACATTGACGGTTCCGAACTCCGGGCAATTAGTCATTCTCCGCCGTGTCGATCAGGTCGCGGAACGCAGCGCGCGTGCAGTAAAAGGGCCACACGTCGACTTCCGCATCGCGCCGGAGCTTTATCCGCCGATTCTGGAAAAATTCAATCGCAAAGAATACTACTGGGGTCCGGACCCAACCAAGATTCCCTGGCACGAACAAGGCGGCCACACGGTTTACGGCTACGATCCGTTCGGCAATCGGATCCAGATCGGGCACCGGTTTAGCCATCAGAGATCGCACTGAGATGTTGACGAGAAGCAATCGTCACAAATCTCCCCTTGCCCCTCTTTTTCAAAGAGGGGAACAAAAAACAAAAGCTCAAATAGGGTGAAGTTCCCCCTTGGAAAAAGGGGGACTTAGGGGGATTTGTATGAACGATGTAATTTTAAGCTAAGTGAGGACAAAATGATTCCACAATTATCT
>Ga0209486_10001059_pt1 | contig 11969 bp, 11 predicted proteins | sample NCCompost_FD_187518 | JGI IMG/M metagenome (GOLD analysis project Ga0209486, IMG submission 187518) | Agricultural soil microbial communities from Utah to study Nitrogen management - NC Compost (SPAdes) (version 2) | ecosystem: Environmental > Terrestrial > Soil > Agricultural land | place...
CGCTCGGCTCCACGACCAGCCCGGCCTCGCGATGCAACCAGCGGACCGCGGCGCGAATCTCGTCGTCAGTCACCGTCACGAGGTCGTCGACCAGCGCCTGCGCATGCGCGAAGGTGAGATCACCCGGCCGCAGCGTGAGCAGGCCGTCGGCAATGCTCGCCGTGGACGGGAGCCGCACCGGCGCCCCGGCGGCGCGCGAGCTCCCCATCGACGCGGCACCCGTCGGCTCGACGCCGATCACCTTCACGCCGGGCCGCGTGCCTTTCACCGCGGCCGCCACTCCCGACAGCAGGCCCCCGCCGCCAACCGGTACGAAGATCGCGGACAGGTTCTCGAGCGCGTCCACCACCTCGAGCCCCACCGTACCCGCCCCCGCGATGATGCCCCGGTGATCGAACGGCGGCACGATGGCGTAGCCGTGCGCCGCCGCTTCGGCCTCCGCTCGCACGCGGCGATCGTCGGACGTGCGGCCCGCGAAGATCACCTCGGCGCCGTACTTCCGCGTGCCGTCCACCTTCACGCGCGGCGCGGTCTCGGGCATGACGACCACGGCACGCAGGCCGAGGAGCTGCGCACTTAGCGCCACGGCCTGGCCATGATTGCCGGACGAGTAGGTGATGACGCCCGCGGCGCGCGCCGCGGGCTCGAGCTGCGAGAGGACGTTGTAGGCGCCGCGCAGCTTGAAGGCACCCATGGGCTGGAAGTGTTCGCACTTGAGATGAAACGCGCGGGCCGGCGCCCGTGCGGAGCCCACGGCGACGAGCGGCGTTCGCGCCACCGCTGGACGGATGCGCTCCGCGGCGTCGCGGATCTCCTCGATCGTGACGAGCGACGGGCTCACCCTGACATCCTACGCCCGCCCGGAGGGCGGGCAATCAAAGGGTCGGCGGTATAGTGGTCGTCATGGGTCGCTACACGCTGGTTTATGGCATTCGTCTCGTGCCCGAGGGCACGCTCAAAGGCGCGGGCGAGACGTCGCTCGAACTCACCACGGGCGAGTCGGCCGGGCTGACACTGCACACGATCGACGGCACGATTCCGCAGCTGCGCCGCGCGCTCGACCGCAGCCTCGACGCGTTCTTCGAGTTCCTGCCCGGCGCCAGCGACGACGACCGCGACGCACCCGACGACAACTGAGCTCGAACGCTGCCGCCATGTCGCAGACCTGGAACGCCGCGGATTACGCGGCCAATGCGCGCTTCGTGTCGGATCTCGGGCAGCCGGTGCTCGACCTGCTGGCGCCGCGGCCCGGTGAGCGCATCCTCGACGTCGGATGCGGCGACGGCGCGCTCACGGCGCGACTGGTGGAGGCCGGCGCCACGGTGGTCGGCGCCGATCCGGCGCCCGACCTCGTGGCCGCCGCCGTCGCGCGCGGGATCGACGCGCGGCTGCTCGACGCGCAGTCGCTGCGGTTCGAGCGCGAGTTCGATGCGGTGTTCACGAACGCGGTGCTTCACTGGATCCCGGACCTCGACGCCGCGCTGCGCGGCATCCATCACGCGCTGAAGAGCGGCGGGCGCTTCGTCGGGGAGTGCGGCGGTCACGGAAACGTCGCCGCGGTGAGCACCGCGCTCCAGGCCGTCGCGCGTCGGCACGGCGTCCGCGCGCACATGCCGTGGCAGTACCCGACGCCGGCCGACTTCAGCCGCCGGCTCGTCGCGGCCGGCTTCACGCCGGTGTCGGTGGAGCTGATTCCGCGACCGACGCCGCTGCCGTCCGGCATGGCCGCGTGGCTGCGCACCTTCGCCGGTCCGATCTTCGAGCAGCTGCCCGCTGAGGCGCGCGAGCGCGCCGTCGACGAGACCGTCGATCTCCTGCGCTGGTCGCTGTGTGACGAGCGGGGACAGTGGAGCGCGGATTACGTGCGACTGCGTTTCGCCGCTCGCCTCCCCTAACGCCAGACACGTCCCGCTCACGCCTCCCCCGCGTGCGATTTCGGGCGATAATCGCGCCCGTATGAAGCCGACAGCTCTCACCCTCACCGTCGGTTGTCTTGTCCTGGCTGCCACCGACGTTCCGGCGCAATCGCCCGCGCTGGCCAGCTGGAACGCCTTGCAGGCCAAGCGCGCGGCGCTGCCAGATGTCCATCAGGAATTCGATTCCGAGCAGACGATCACGTTTGCCCACGGCGACAAGCGCGGGTCCAAACGGGTCGAGATCATCGACGCGCGCGGCGCCCTCTGGCGCCTGGCGATCGGACGCGGATCCGACGCCCGGACCGCCATCTTCGACGGTCTGGATCTGTTCGAGATCGACGGCGCGGAGGCCGTCAAAGTACAGCGCAAGGGGAAGGACGCCCCGGCGCCCGGTGTCTACAACTTTGCCTCGCTCGATCTCTCGAAGCTCGTGGAAGTCACGCGGCGGCCATGCGGCTTCAACGTCGACGACAGGCCCTGCGTCGTCTTCGACGCGCCGGTACGAGAGTCGATGACGCAGACGATGTCGGGCGTGGTGCGTGTGGGCCGCGGCGCCAGCCGGTGGGTGTTCGACTCGCAGACCGGCGTCCTTGTAGCGCGCACGCTCTCGCAGGTCGTGGCCAGGTCGCGCGACAGCTATCGCGTCGATTTGGTACACAGGCTGACGCTCGTCCACTACAACGCCGCGGCGAAAGGGTGGTTCCAGCGGCCGGCTGATGTCCGCGAGGTCAAGAAGTTCACGCCGTGGGATGCCAAGCGCATGAACGCCGCGCTCAGCGGCAAGGCCGCGCCTGACTTGAGCGTCACGACGCTCGACGGCGCCACCGTCTCGCTGGCGTCGCTCAAGGGAAAGACTGTCCTGCTCGACTTCTGGGCCACCTGGTGCCCGCCGTGCCGTGTGGACGCTCCCGCCCTCGAGAAGCTGCACAAAACGTACGGCTCACAACTCGCCGTCGTCGGCATCTCGGTGAACGAGACGCGCGAGGTCGTCGAGGCGTTCCTGAAGAAGAACCCGCATTCGTTCCCGATCGCGCTGTCGTCGGAAAACGATCTCCCCAGGCCGTACGAAGTGGCGGTCTTCCCGACCTACATCATCCTGGACGCCGAAGGAAACTTCGAGGCGGCCGTCGAAGGCGACAAGGGCTTCGACGGCCTTCGGAGCCGGCTGAGGAAGGCCGGCCTCGACGTGGACTAGGCGGCGGCCTGCGCGCTGCGGAACTCCTCGTTCAGCCGGGCGACGTTGCCCGTGATCGAGTGGAGCGACGGTGACCAGCCGAGCGCGCGGGCCCGGGGGCTGCGCACCACCTGGTCGAGCGCCACCGCGTCGGCGTACGGTCCGAGCTTGAGCCGTGCCTCCGGCAGCGGCATGTGACGCACATCCGGGCGGCTGCGGGCGTGGCGGGCGATGGCCTCGACGATGTCGTCCACCCGCTCGTCGGCGTGGTCGGTGGCGTGAAACACGCCTTCCGCCTCGCCGTGGGTAGCCAGCCGCACGTACAGCTCCGCCAGGTCGCGGTCGTAGATCGACGGCCACCGGTTCGAGCCGTCGCCAATCACCCGGATCAGGCCATTGGCGGCCGCCTGCAGCAGTTCGCCGACGGCGCCCTGGGCGCCGCCGTACACGATGCCAGGCCGGATGACCACGGCGCGCGCGCCGCTGCGGCGGGCACCCTCGAGCACGGCCGTTTCGTGCGCCGGGCGCCACGACAGCCCGGCCGGCGGCTGCGGTGCCGCCGCCTCGTCAGCCGACCCGCCGCGTGTTTGGCCCAGCACGCTCGCCGACGAGGTGTAGATGACCGCGACACGGCGGCCGGCGGCCGTGACGCGGGCTGCCACGTCCATGAGCGCCTCCACCGCCACCCGATCGACCGACGCCCCGCGCGCCGACGACTCGAACGCCGTGTGCACGAGCGCGTCGCACGACGCGGCGGCCGTCACATAGGAGGCAGGATTGGACAGATCGCCGACCACGGCGTCGACGCCGGGACGGGAGGGAGCATCGGAGGCCGCAGTCGAATGCCGCACGAGCGCGGTGACGCGATGCCCCGCGCGCGCGAACGCGTCGAGGACCGCGGATCCGACATAGCCGGTGGCGCCGGTAAGAAAGACTCGCATGGGGGGTGAGCGACAGATTGTAGTGGATCAGGCGGGCTGCGGGATCGATCGATTCGCTCGAGTCTACGGAACGCCTTCACGGCGTTCCTTGGGGCGCCAGAGTGCGCTAAGTGCCGCATCGAAGATAATTTGGCGGTGCGGCGCGAGACCCTGATCGACTTTTTTTCGGACATCCTCGGGCTTCGCGGCGAGTTTCTCGTCTTCGACGACGGCTACCGGCACCGCGCCCATTCATACGAAGATGTCGGACGCGCGGCGCGCGGGTTCGCGGCACGGCTCTCGCGCGCGGGTCTGAAAAAGGGTGACAAGGTCGTGGTGTGGGGCGAGAACCGCCCCGAGTGGGTGGCGTGCTACTGGGGCTGCCTGCTCGACGGCGTGATCGTCGTCCCGATCGACTATCGATCCGCGCCGGCGTTCGTCGCCCGCGTGCGCGCGACGGTCGGCGCGCCCATCGTGCTCGTCGGCGACGACGTGCCTGCCCTCCCGCCCGATCTCGATCTCGGCGGCGCCCAGATCTGGAAGCTCGCCGATCTCGATTGGAGCGCCGACGGTCCGATGCCGGCGGTAGAGATCACGCGCGACGACGTCATCCAGATCATCTTCACGTCCGGCGCGACCGCCGACCCGAAGGGTGTCGTCATCCGGCACCGCAACGTGCTCGCCAACGTCGTGCCCGTGGAGCGCGAGGTCGCGAAGTACCGCAAGTACGCGTGGCCGTTCCTGCCGCTGCGGTTCGTGAACCTGCTGCCGCTCAGCCATATGTTCGGGCAGTCGATGGCGTCGAACGTGCCGCCGATGGTCCGCGGCACCGTCATCTTCACGCGCAGCCTGAATCCGCACGACGTGCTGCGGCTGATCAAGGGGCGCCGGGTCTCGGTGCTGGTGTGCGTGCCGAAGATCCTCGACGTCCTCCGGGAGTACGCCGTCCGGCAGTGGCCGGAGGCGGCCGAGGCGCCCCCGCCGGGCACCTCGATTCCGGCCCGCTGGTGGCGCTACCGCCGCGTCCATCGCGCGTTTGGCCTCAAATTCTGGGCATTTGTCGTGGGGGCGGCCCCCCTGCCGCCCGACCTCGAGGAGTTCTGGCGGCGGATGGGATTTGCGGTGGTCCAGGGCTACGGGCTCACCGAAACGGCGCCGATCGTCACCCTCAACCATCCGTTCAAGACCAGCAAGGGGTCGGTGGGCACGCCCATCGCCGGCGTGGACATCCGCATCGCCGAGGACGGCGAGATCCTCGTGCGCGGCGAGAACGTCACCAGCGGCTACTACGGCGACGCGGGAGCCGCCGTGGCCGCCGACGGCTGGCTGCACACCGGCGACATCGGCGATCGCGATGCGCAGGGGCGGCTGTTCATCAAGGGCCGCAAGAAGGAAATGATCGTCACGCCGGAAGGGCTCAACGTCTTTCCCGAGGACGTGGAGCGCGTGCTCGACGCGCTGCCCGGCGTGCGCGAGTCGGCGGTGGTGGGCGTCACCGAGGGGGCGCAGGAGCGAGTGCACGCGGTGCTGCGGCTCGATCCCGGCACCGACGTGGACGCGGTGGTGCGCGCCGCCAACAGGACGCTCGACGATCACCAGCGCGTGCGAACGGCCTCGGTGTGGACCGACGGCGATCTGCCGCGCACGGAGGGCACGCGCAAGCTCAAACGCGCCGCCATCCGCGAGTGGGTGCGTTCGGGCCAGCGGCCGGTGGCCGCAAGCGGCGGGCACACGGTGGAGGCGCTGATCGAGCGCTTCAGCCGCGGCCGCCAGGTGTCGGCGGACACCACGCTCGAAGAGCTCGGGTTGAGCTCGCTCGAGCGCGTCGAGCTGATGGTGGCGCTCGAAGATCGCTTCCAGTCCCGCCTCGACGAGTCGCGCTTCGCGCAGGTGTCGAGCGTCGCCGATCTGAAGTCGCTGCTGGAAGCGCCGGCGCCTGCGGGCGAGCCGGTGGACGAACCCGTGCACTTCCCCACCTGGAACCGCTCGTATCCGGTCTGGCTCGTCCGCCGCCTGTCGCAGGCCTTCTGGATCCTGCCGCTCGCACGCGTGTTCGCTCACGCTCAGGTGGAAGGGCGCGAGCACCTGCGCGGCATCCGCGGCCCGGTGATCTTCGCCGCCAACCACCAGAGTCACTTCGACGTGCCGGTGATCCTGTCGTCGCTGCCAGGCGGGCTGCGCGCGCGGGTGGCGCCGGCCATGGCCAAGGAGTTCTTCAAGGCCCATTTCTTCCCGGCCGGCTTCTCGTTCCGCGAGCGGCTGGGGAACTCGCTCAACTACTACCTGTCGGCGTTCTTCTTCAACACGTTCCCCCTCCCCCAGCGCGAAGCCGGGGCGCGCCAGACGCTCCAGTACATCGGGGAGCTGGCCGGCCGGGGCTGGTCGATCCTGATCTTCCCCGAGGGGATGCGGTCGAGGTCGGGCGAGATCAAGCCGTTCCGCGGCGGCATCGGGATGATTGGCGCCCGGCTCGACGTGCCGGTGATCCCGGTCCGCCTCGACGGAGTGGACCGGATCCTCCCGACCGGGTCGTCGTTTGCGCGCATGGCGAGGGTCCGCGTGGCATTCGGCGCGCCGATCACGCTGCGCGGAGAGGACTACGCGGCCCTCGCCAAGCAGGTAGAAGACGCCGTTCGGGCGCTTTGAATGATCACAACCTACAGAAAACGCAAGGTTTGCTCGAAAGCGCCCGATGTGGCACACTCATTGCTCGCGGCCGGCTCGAAACCCTAGAAAGGACTCGCTGATTGAGCAAGGACGATCTGATCGACATGCAGGGAACCGTGGTCGCCGTGCACTCTGGCGGCCTGTATCGCGTGCAGTGCGACGCCGGCCACGAAGTGCTGGCACAGTTGAGCGGCCGGATGCGGCGCTTCCGCATCAAAGTGGTGCCAGGTGACCGGGTCACCGTCGGCGTGTCGCCCTACGATCCCGTTCGCGGCATCATCACGTTCCGCGCTCGTTAGCTCCGAATTGAGCACCCACACTACGTCCTCACCGGATAAGCGCCGCCGCCGGCGCGGCCCCGTGCGCCGCGGAGGACCGCGCCCTGCGCACAAATCGACCGAGTCGGCGGAGCCGGCCGTGCTGGCTTACGAGCCGTCGGTCTTCGATCCCGCCCCGATTCCGTTCGGTGCCCTATCGCTCGACACCCGGCTGCTGAGCGGCATCAAGGATCTCGGGTGGTCGGAAACGCGGTCGATCCAGAGCGGTGTGATTCCGCTGGCCCTGCAGGGCGGCGACGTCATCGCCTGTGCGGAGACCGGCACCGGCAAGACCGCCGCGTTCCTCGTGCCGATCCTCCAGCGCTTTCTCACCGAGCCGGTGCCGAACCCGCTGCGGACCCGCGCGCTGGTGCTGGCGCCCACGCGCGAGCTGGCGGTGCAGATCGAGGACCAGGTGCAGGGCCTCACCTACCACACGACCATCTCGAGCATCGCCGTCTACGGCGGCGTCCCGATGGACGCCCAGGAGCGCGCGCTCAAGGCCAACGTGGACATCGTGGTGGCCACGCCGGGCCGGCTGATGGATCACATGCGGCACGAGTCGCCGAACTTCACCGGGCTCGAGATCCTGGTGCTCGACGAAGCCGACCGCATGCTCGACATGGGCTTCTGGCCCGACGTGCAGCGCATCCTGGCGCAGCTGCCGGCGAAGCGGCAGACGCTGCTCTTCTCGGCCACCATGCCGGGCGAGGTGCTGAAGCTCACGCAGGAGTTCCTGCGCGATCCCAAGTACGTGCAGGTGGGCCGCCGCGGCGGACCGGCCACCACCATCTCACACGCGATTCAGGAAGTGGCCGGCGCGGAGAAGACGAAGTGGCTGGCCGACTGGCTGCGCCGCGAGGCGAGCGGGCCGGTGCTCGTGTTCTGCCGCACCAAGATCGGCGCCGACCGCCTGGCCACGCGCCTGAGCGGCATGGGCATCCGCACCGCGGCGCTGCATGCCGACCGCACGCAGCAGCAGCGCATGGCAGCGGTGGAAGGGTTTCGCACGGGCACGTTTCCCGTGCTGGTGGCCACCGACGTGGCCGCGCGCGGCCTCGATATCGAGGGCATCGCGCACGTCGTCAACTTCGAGGTGCCGGACACGCCGGAAGCGTACGTGCACCGGGTAGGCCGGACAGGCCGCGCCGAATCGACCGGAAGTGCCCTCACGCTGGTGGCGCCGGAAGAGCTGCGCGCTTTGAAGGCGTTGGAGAAAGCTGTCGGTGTCCGACTTCAATAACGATCCACAAGGCCCGCCGCAGGGCGGGGGCGACGGGCTCGCGGCCGCGGAGACGCCGGCCGTGCCGGCCGCCGAAACCCCATCGGCGGAAGCGGCGCTGTCGCCGGCGTTCGGGCGCTTCCGTTCGTGCCGCTGGCAGCAGCCGCCCGAGAACGGCAGCTCCGAGTTCTGCACGCACCGCGAGGTGAAGCCCTACGCGGGGACCACCGGGTTCGATCCCGAAGCGTGGTGCGGCGACTGCCAGTACTACAAGCTGCGCCGCGCGCCGAAGAAGCGCACGCCCAACAACGACGACTGGGGATACTGAAGAACCTGGTCGCCTCTGGCCTCTAGCCTTTGGGCTCTGGCCTTCCGTCGTAGGGGCCGCCTTCAGGCGGCCCTGAGTACGTAGAGGACCTTCCGCCTTCGCCAAGGCTACGGCGGACAAGTCAGGTCCGCTTGGGGCTGCGGCAGGCAGGACATATCACGTTGCCCGCGACCGACCCCCAACCGAGGCCCTGCGCTACGGCGGCGAACTTCTGCGAGAACTGCTCGGCCCAGACCTGGGGCACTTCGCTCGGACCCTCAGTCGGACTCGACGGCTCCCAATGGGCGTCGCACTGATGGCAGAACAATTCGAAGAACAAGTAGAGATCTCGAACGAGGTTCTCATCGACTTCGTCGGCGCTGGTGTCGTCGGTGTTTGTCACGCCGTGAGCCTTGAGCCCTGAGCCGACCCGGGCCGCCTGAAGGCGGCCCCTACGCCTGTGGCTTCGGCTCTTCGGAAAACTCTTTCGCCAGGTGCACCCACTCGCCGTTCGGCGCGAGCTGTTGATAGGCGCGCCAGTGCAGGCGCGCTTCCTGTGACCGGCCGTTTTTCTCGAGCGTGACCGCCAGATAGAAGTGCGCCTCGGCGTAGGTGGGGTTGAGGCGCAGCGCTTCGCGGTAGCACGCCTGCGCCTCGATGTAGCGCGCCAGGTCGTGAAAGATGTTGCCCAGGTTGAAATGCGCCTCGAAGACGTCGGGCTCGAGCGCAATCGCGCGCTCGTAGAGCGCCTGCGCCTCGACGACGTCGTCCCGCGAGTAGTGCAGGTTGGCGAGGTTGATGAGCGCCGGCACCAGGTAGGGATCGATTTCGAGCGCTCGGCGGTACGAGCGCAGCGCCCCGTCCACGTGCTGGGGATCCCCGTCGTCGAGCACCGACGCTTCCTGGAAGTAGCGCTCGGCCGACGACGGCTCTTCAGGCGGCGCATCCATCAGCGCGGCCATCGGCGGCGGCAGCTTCCGTGTGAGCTTCAGCACCTTCGCCACCGGCGCGTCGATCCGGAAGTCGAAGGCGAGCTGTCCCGTCTTCTCGGCGAGCAGGCTGCGAAGGACGGCGCGGAACGGCACGCCCTCGGCCAGCTCGGCGTCGGCCTGCCTCAGCAGCGCGAGATCGGGAAACGAATAGTGGGTGTCGCTGCCGCTGCGCAGAGGACGAATGAGCCCCCACTTCGCCATGTAGCGAAGATGATCGTCGCGCAGGAACCGATAACGGTCGAGGACGTTGCGCTTCGAGACCGCTGAACCGCTCGTCGTCACGCAGGCTTCACTATAATCCAGCTCACATGATTCTGGCCGGCGATGTGGGCGGCACCAAGACGCTGCTTGGCCTGTTCGAGCACGCGCGGCCCCGCCCCTCGCAACGCCATCTCTTCCGATACTCCACCACCGCGTTCTCGTCGTTCGGCGATCTGCTCGCCGCCTTTGCGGCGGACGTCGGCGGCATGCCGCGCCTCGCCGCCGTCGCGCTCGGCGTCGCGGGCCCGGTGGTGGGCCGCGTGGCGCGCCTCACCAACCACACCTGGGCGGTGGACGCCGACGAGCTCGCGGCGCGCAGCGGCGCGCCGGTGGCGCTGCTCAACGACCTCGAGGCGATGGCACACAGCCTCGAGGTGCTGACGCCTGACGAGCTGCTGGTGCTGCAGGCGGGTGAGCCGCAGCCCGACGGGCACGCCGCGCTCGTGGCCGCCGGCACCGGCCTCGGCGAGGCAGCGCTGCATCGCGTCGGCGGGCGGCTGGTCCCCGCGCCGTCCGAGGCGGGCCACGCCGACTTCGCGGCGCGCTCCGATCGGGAATGGGCGCTGGCGCGCATGCTGACGGAGCTCTACGGGCGCGCCACCGTGGAGCACGTCCTCAGCGGACCGGGGCTCGTGAACCTGTACCGCTTCACGCACGAGGCCGGCGGCTGCCCCACCGTGGAGGCGCTGGCGCCGGCGAACCGGCCGGCCGCGGTGACGGCCGCCGCGATGGATCGGCGCTGCGAGCGCTGCGTCGAGGCGGTCGAAATGTTCGTGTCGGTGTACGGCGCCGAGGCCGGCAACCTGGCGTTGCGCACTATGGCAACGGCCGGGCTGTACGTCGGCGGCGGCATCGTCCGTCACCTCGTGCCGGCTGTGCGGCCCGAGGGCCCCTTCATGCAGGCGTTCCGGTCCAAGCCGCCGATGGAGGCCCTGCTCCGGCGCATCCCCGTCCGGCTGATTCTCAACGCGGAGACAGGTATCCTGGGAGCCGCGGTGCACGCGCAGAGTCTTGTGCGCGGGTGACTTTTAGGCGCCTCTTCCTGGACTGACGTAGCCGCATGACACGGCTGACCTGGAGCGATCAGGCGAAATCTGGTGTAGTTTCGCGCTGGCTTCGCGATCTACCCGCTGGCACCGGATGTGCGGAAGGTATCGGCGTGCGCCACGCCCATCAGGCCCCCATCGTCCTCGCCGTGTTCGTCCTCACGCAGGTGCTGGACGGGACCCTTACCTACTGGGGTGTGACCAAGTTTGGCCTCGCGGTCGAGTCGAACGCCTACCTGCTCTCGCTGATGGAGGCCATCGGCACCGCGCCCGCCCTGATTGCCGCCAAGGCGCTCGCAGTGGTGTGCGGCGTCATCCTGTTCTCGACCACCTCGTTCCGCGTCCTCGCCGTGGCCACCGGCTGGTGCCTCGGCTTTGCCGTGGTCCCCTGGCTCGTGCTCTTCACCGCCTTCGGCAACGTCTAAAGAACCTGGAAGGCTTAGGGCTTAAGGCTTAGGGCTTCACCGCCGCCAGACGCACGACCCGCGCGTCGGACTGGCCAAAATCGCCTTTCGCATCGGCGTCCTCGTAGCGCACCACGCGCAGCGGCGCGAACAGGCGCAGCAACTCGTTGGTGTCGAAGACCACCCCGCCGCCGATCGACTGCGTCTTCGTCGCGTCGCGGTGGAAGCCTTCCACCACCACCATCCCGCCGGGGCGCAGCGCGCGAACCACCTGCGCCGCGTACTCACGGGCTCCGACGTAGCTGAGGACGATCAGGTCCCAGCGGTTCTCGCCCCACTCGTAGTCCTCGGCGCGCGCGACCGAGGTCGTGATCTTCACCCCCAGCTTCACGGCCGGGGCCTGCGCCGCGGCCACGGCTCGGTCCGCCGGATCGAACCCCACCGAGTCCCAGCCCTGCTGCGCCAGGTAGATCGTGTTGCGCCCCTGCCCCATGCCCACGTCGAGCGACCGGCCAGGCTTGAGGCCGCTCGTGACCGACACCAGAAAGGCGTTGGGCGCCGTGTTGAACCGTGGGGTCTCCGCCGTGAGGATGCGGTTCCAGCGTTCGATCTCCGCGCGGTCGCCGATCGATCTGAGCAACGTGATCGTCGCCGTGATGTCACGCTCGCTCTTGCCCTGCGCGCGCAACTCTGCCGAGTAGCGCTGGTACACGACCGCGTCGTCGCCACTCTGGCTCGCGGGC
>Ga0209486_10001060_pt1 | contig 11969 bp, 10 predicted proteins | sample NCCompost_FD_187518 | JGI IMG/M metagenome (GOLD analysis project Ga0209486, IMG submission 187518) | Agricultural soil microbial communities from Utah to study Nitrogen management - NC Compost (SPAdes) (version 2) | ecosystem: Environmental > Terrestrial > Soil > Agricultural land | place...
GCGTCTTTCCATCACCCTCGAGCGCGACGCAGCCATACGCCACCATCTCGATGCCCTTCGTCGATCTGTTAACCAGCACTGCTTCATTGACACCCTGAATGACACGATACTCCGCCGCCGCCGGCGCGCCGGGTAAGTCAACCCACTGCGCGGGTATGGTTGCCGGTGGAATCCGCGCCGGAATCGGCTCGCGTCGCGGTTCGCTGTAAAGCTTCCCCCACAATTTTTTCGCTGCCTCTCGACTCGACTCCGCGTCTTTCACCCGCCCCACTCTCTCGTAAGAGAACGCGAGCTGATTGAAAACATTCGGCTCCAATTGCCCCAGACGAGCCGTTCGGCTCAACGCTATCACCCGCTCGTACGTCTCGATCGCCGCCGCGTCTCTTGCCATCTGCGACTGTCGTATTGCCAATGTATACAACGTCTCAGCCTGCTCGGCGACGCTTCCACGCTTTCGCCAGTACTCAGCCTCACGCGTGAGTCGATCGACAACCCGGTCGTACTCACCAAGTACCGAATAAAGGCGCGTGAGTTCCTCAACTCCCGCTGTCAGGCGATCATCGTGACCGGCCTCACGCCACAATTCAATCGCTGTCTCAAACTTTTCGGCGGTGAATCGCTCTGCGTTGCGAATAAGTTTCCGGTCGGCGCCGGCTTGAACCTTCTTCCAGGCCTCGCCTCCAGATCGTTCTGCCTCGGTGATAAGTCGCCCCGCCTCTTTTAACAGTTCTTCACGAGTGCGTTTCTGTCCGCTAACGGCCGTTCTTGAAAAGAGAGTTAAGAAAACAATTCCCAGAATAAATACGCGATGAAACAGTTTCATTTACAGCCGCCTCCTCGGTTCTAAAGCATCAAGCTCCAACCGTCTCAAGTACGCGATCAAGCCCGGATTCATTGAGTTCAAGAATTATATAGCTTTCGCTTTCCCAACCGTGTTCACGCACAAACAGAAACGTTTGTTCCTTCAACCTCATCATCCCTACCGGTATCATCGTGCTCGGACCTTTCCTATCGCAGTCCGTAAAGAAGAAAATACTGTCCATCAATCCCAGGCCGCCTTTTTCGTCTGCTGAAATCCATCCCTTAAACAGGGAAACGTCACCGCAAGCCGGTTGTCCTGAGGCTGTTAGCTTTGGGTATTGCTTCTCCGCATCAAAGTAGTAAATGTGTTTGCCATTTACTATAGAACTGCTACGGTACAAGTCCGTGAGCGACGTCTCTACCTTCGCGATTGCCGCCGGCCTCTCGAGGCGCAGTCGCTCGAGTTCAGACGCTTCTACACCATCAAAGATTTGCTTAATGAACGAACCAATCTCCTTTCCTTGCGTGCTGCCGGGCTCGATCGCGACGAAGGGTTCGATCTCTTGTCTGGCAGTTACGGCAACGCCGATGATGTCGTGAACAGGATCTTTCGATGCTCGTTTCGGGAGATCGGTCATCAAAGCCCAGTTAGTTCCCGAATGCGCTTCGACCTTGACAACTTTCGAGGCCGTCAAGGTGGTAGACGTTCCTATGGACGACCAGAAGAACCACGAAGTCGGGGCTTCTCCACACTGCGTGAACCAAGCTTCCGAGAGATCTGCCAGGGAGTGGTGTAAGACTTCCTGGGGTTCAGGGCTCTCAGGGTAAATGCTTTCAGCAACCTTGAGTGGCTTGGGCCATGGATTCCACCAGCCGCCGTTGCCGTATTGAGCGAAGGGGACGAGCGTTCCGTCTCCTCTCAACATGCCGATCAGGAATGGACTTGCACGATCATGCTGAGCCGAAACGGGAGCTTTATCCACTGCGAAGAGCGCCAGAAATGACAAGGTAAGTACCAGGAGTTTTCTCATGCGATGATTTTAGACGGCTTCGATCAATACTGTGCCGGGTTGAACCTCATCAGTGCCGGGGTTTATCCCCACTCGCGTCTGTGGTTTGGCACGGGAGTATAATGACCGAGCTATGAAACTTCTCTTAACTTCCGTTCTTTTCCTCTTCGCTTTTGCTGCGGAAGCCGTGGCGTGTTCGTGTGCTCGAGCTCCGCAACCCTGCGAAGCTTATGCGGACGCATCGGCCGTGTTCGTCGGCACTGTGACCCTCAGTACGAGAACCAAAATAAAGGAAGGCGATTATGAATCTACTAAACGACTGGTTCGCTTTCACGTCGATCGCCCACTCGTGAATGTAGAGGCCGGTGACTTAGAGATCATGACGGGTTTGGGAGATGCCGATTGCGGATACGGCTTTCGACTCGGCGGTCAATATCTCGTTTATGCTTACGGTGATGACAAGAAAACGCTCTCAACCAGTATTTGTACGCGGACGCGTCCGTTGTCACACGCCGACGCCGATCTTGAATACATTAGCGGACTCTCGAAAGCACCTCCCGGTGGAACTATTTCCGGTGAAGTCAGACTTGGCCGTTCTAGTGGTGCGTACGAGAGATTGGTGCCTCTTAAAGATGTAAGGATTTCGTTTGCAGGACCAAAACAATTCGAAGTCAAAACAGATGCTGAGGGTAAGTACAGTATCTCGGGTCTTCCGCTGGGTACGTACAAGATCCGCATTGATGAGCCCGAAGGCTTGAGCACTTACAATCCCGAACAGGAACTAAAACTCACCGGTCGCGGATGTCGCGGGGCTTACTTTCTTCTCGAACCTGACACCCGAATCACGGGAAAAGTACTTGATGCGCAGGGGATGCCGGCGGCGGACGTGTTGATGGAGCTTGTCCCAGTTGCTCGAGAGGGCGAAACCTTTCCGTCGTATGTCAGAACGGACAAAGAAGGAACTTACGTGATGAAACTGGTGAGGCCCGGCCGTTACTATCTCGGTGTCAGAGTTGCCGGCTCGGCAGGTGCCACTTACGTTCCCTACCCACAGACTTATTTCCCTGGAGTGAAAGATCGATCACAAGCGAACGTTATCACCATCACCGAAGGCCAACGCATCGATTTAGATGAACTGATTTTGCCGGCCAGATTTATTGATCGAACTCTCAATGGAATAGTTGTCGACGAGGATGGAAAACGTGTGGCAGGCGCAATTGTGTGGTTAAAAGAAAGACAGTATGACGACGCCGACATGCCGTATCGCAGAGAAACCGACAGCGAAGGTAAGTTCTCCTATCCGGTCTACGAAGGAATTAGATACTCGCTCAATGCATACGTTGAGTCCGGCGGACGTCAGGTAAAACGATCTGCGCCGTTCGAAGTCGTAATTGCCTCAAACCAGGAACCGATTAGACTCGTCCTCAAAAAGGAAAAGTAGTCGTTCGATTAGAAAAGTTATCTCTGCGTCCCCCTGTGTATCTTTGCGATCTCTGTGTTGAGAATTACGGCTTAACGCAGAGGGCGCAGAGATATGCAGAGAAAGTGCTTCAACATAACCGCATTCAGCGAGGCGAGGGGTGACGCAACGCATACAGGAAAGTTCCGAACCGCCCGCGGAGAGTTCTCTTCATCGGTCTCGACGTTAAGTGCACAAACGCACGGCGATGGGGATACATCGCGCGAAAACCTTCCACGCGCTCGTCGAGTTTAGCTGCTTCTTGATCACGACCGATCTTGTGCAGCGCATTTGCATGCGCGGCCAGTGAGTCAACCCATATATAACCGTTCTCTTCTCCCCATGCCTGTTGCTTGATCTCTAACGATCGACGCCGCAACGGCTCAGACTCCGCAAACTTGTCTTGAGCTTCGCAAATCTCCGCAAGACGATCGAGTGCCTCACTGATCGGAATTTGAGCATGCTTGATTTGGGCTTCGAGCTGCTTGTCGTGGGGCCGTCGTTGGAAGCGTGCTGCATCGGCGGCAGTGTGCAGTCTAATTTTTTCCTCGACGATTGCGAGTCTGCCGCGGGCAAGATCTTCCGCCTCCGGGTAGCGGCCTCGTGCGTGACAAAATACAGCAAGCTCATCAATAGCGCGTACGATCAGAAACTCCTTTGGCTCGTCCAGCGCTTCAGAAAACTTCAACGCTCGCCGGTACAGTTCTTCCGCTGGCCCATACTTTTCCTGTGCCTCATATATTTTCGCGAGCTCTTGAAAATAGTGTGCGAGCGATGCGTCTGAAGGACGATCCGCTTCGCGAATTTCCAACACTCGTTCAAACAATGGTTCAGCTTCGCTGTAGCGATGTTGCTCAACGTAGAACCTTGCGAGCCACAACGCGGTGGAAGTGTAGAGCTCGCGGTCGGGCCACAATTCCGGCTTCTCAGTTTCTTCGAGTGCCGCGCGATAATGCTCCTCGGCTTCCTCGTGTCGTCCTTGATCCTTATAGAGTCGCGCGAAGCCCATGTGCGCCGAGTGAACTTGCGTGTTTGGTTGGGGCAAGTTTAACGCGTCGTCCATTTGAGCGCGATAAAGGAGTTCGGCTTCCTGAAATCGCTGCTGCTCCTGGTAAAGCAGCGCGAGACTGTACCGAATAAAACTCAAATGGGACCGATCAGGCGAGCGCTCAGCTTCAGCTATCGCGCGCTTATAAATCTGCTCCGCTCCAACAAGATCTCGCGCGTTTCGCGCATTCCGAGCTTCTCTAGCGAACGCCTCGAAACGCTTCGTCTCCGCCGGCTCAAGAGTTGGATAGAGGGCGGCGCGTAACGCCTTCCCCAGTCGAGTATTTCCGAAATTCATTTCCTTCAAAAACCTTGACGCACTTTTAGTAGCAATATACATTGCGTGCGTCTCAAAGGTTCCAAGGTCAGTCTTCCTTTCACAAAAATAAAATATGCAAAAGCGTTTGATCGGAAACGTACTCCTCCTTAGTTTCGCCTTGATCTGTGCTGCTCAATCGACCGTCGCGCAAAACTCGCCCTGCGCCGGTAAGCCGGAAAGCGGTCTGCCCCTGCCGAGCACTTTTCTGCCCGCGAGACTCTCGCAGTTTCAGGCACAGCTCAAAACATTTCTGACGAGCGCAAAGTATCGCGATCTGAAATGGTGTGAAGACAAGAAGCTGCGCGACACTGGACCATTCGGCAACGGCGTCAGCTATGGCGTCCACCCAACTGTCAAAATTTATTACTCGCCTAACGTCATCGATTGGCTCTTACACAAGGATCGAAGCCGCTTGATCTCAGACGGATCGATGATCATGAAGGAACGACAACCCCAAAGCGGATCCCAACAAGCCGCACCTCGAGCAGGTGACGTATCTCGAATGGCTTAACAGTGGTTATCAGAACGAGATCGGTACGAGTTCACGAGCGCAGACGTGCCAGAATTGTCACATGCCTACGAAGTACAGTAACCACGCAGGCACGCTGGTCGTTCCTATGATTCAACAACCGATCGCGTTTATCGAAGACACTCAGTATCCGCAAACGGGCAACCGGTTACCGGATGACAAGATTACCGTTCGCTTTCGCAAAGAGGGTTTTGCGCGTCATCAACTGCAAGGTTTGAACATCACTCTCCTGGAACTGTTTCGACAGTTCATGTCGCCTTACAAGTCGAACGGAACCAACATCCTCGCTAATTCGATCCTCGGCGTCAGACAGAACGACTACATGTCCGGGATCGATGGGCTAACAAACTCGATCGACGCTTTTGTGCAACAGGCGCGAAACGCGACTGCGGAAGTTTCAGTATCGCCGGCGACGATCAGCAATCAAAAACTGGTCGCGGATGTGAGGGTCACGCCAAAACAAGCAGCGAACACTTTAACATGGTGTTCTTCCCTGTTCTTTGGTGTCAACTCATTGCGCGAACAGTTCAGTTTTACGGAGTTCTAATCCAACTCTCGAGTAATATGTACCTGAGGTATTCGAGCCCATGCGCAATTTGGTTTTCAACTCCGTCTTTGTTAACGACTATTCTTGCCCTGGAACTGGTATTCGCACCGCCTTTCCATCTTTGATGATGAACCTCAAAAATCCCTTACTCATTGTTACTGGCGGTCCGCCGGCTTCATAGACTTTTCCCTCCACAAGAGTTGCGGGAGCACCATCGATTGGTATTTTCTGAACGAAACCCGCAGGTACTTTCCCGTAGGTGATGGCGGGCAACTTATCTATTCGTCCATCGTCAGATGATTTCGGCCAGACTTGCCAAACGACTACATTCTTATCCGGATCTTGTCGGGTATAAGGAACATTCTGATTCTCGGGTGCGACCTCTTCTACGAAGAAAAAATCGAGATAGTTGACGTGCCCTCGCTCAAACGTAAATGACGGCGGAATATCGCTGCTCATTGAAATGGTGACGTGGTACTGGCAAGCTATCACTGGCAGAACTACAACCAGGACCATCAGCACTAGCTGAAGTTTGCCGAGTCTCCTGTTCCTTTTTAACTTGATTATCATGACAACAACGCTCCCACGAACTTAGAAGTTAAGGTTTGTCGGACCACAAGTGGGTCTGAGGTCTTGCGAAGTTAGTTTCGCAGTGAATCTCTATCCCGCTAAGAGGAAGATCAAAATTTGAGACCCGTCTCGGGTTGGTCCTACTTTGTCGAACTCTGGTCGGATAAATCGTTACGTGATACCAGCGTCCGTTGATCCGTCCCTCGAAATCCCATCCACCTGGATGATCAATGAAGTTGAGGTTCAGGAATTCCCAGAATCCTGCCCATTCAAGATCCGCCTTTATTTGCTTGAAGCTGCGATTCTGCCGATCTATTGGCCGTCCATTGTCAGCAAAATTCCAACCAATCGATTTGCCAAGTTGCCTCCAGTCTTGCAACCGCGTATTCCAACTGTCCGCTGAGTTGCAAGGATCAGGAAGAGGTGTAGGGCGAGGCTGTGGTTTAGGATCCTGCGGGCAACGCCCGCTGGGATCTGACTTGCGAACTGGGTTGCTTTCCACGTAGGCGAAGAAATTGATGCCTCCTAACAACCCGATCGGATCTTCACTGATAAAGCGCCCGAGTTGTGGATCGTAGAAACGGGCGCGATAGTAAAGCAGTCCCGTATCAGGATCTCGCTCGCGGCCCGTATACGTGTAGCGCGTACGCGCGCTGCCGGCATTGTTGCCGAACGAGTCGTAGTTCAATGTCTCAACTACTGTGCCGCTCCCATCCGTCAGCGACGTCGTAGTGCCGAGATGGTCCGTCAGGAAATAAGACACACCAGTTGTCGCGTTTGTCTGGCGCAGATGGTTGTCGACGCCGAGACCGTTTAGATAACTGGTTGTTACGGCCAGACTGGAGTTGAGGTCCAGCAGCACATTGTCGCCGTCGTAGACGAAACGTTCATCAGCGCCCGCACTGGTGGTGCGTTGAACGCCGCGATCGAGAGCGTCGTACTTGTAGTTAATAGTCAGCCCACTGGGCAGGCTCACCTGCTTCAACCGGTTCTCGCTATCCCAAGTGAAGTTTCTGGTGCCTGGACCATCTGTTCGCGAAAGCATGTTGCCATTGTTGTTGTAGCTGTATGTTGCCGATGCGGTGCTGGTGAGTTTGTTGACAGCCTGATAACCGTAAGTGGCGCTGAGGTGAGAGCTGGTGCGATTGCCGACTGCATCGTATCCGTAGCTCTCATTGCCACCCATCTTCAGCACGCTCAGCAAACGGTCGGCATTGTCGTAGTTGAAGCTTCGATTACCGGAGGAACCAAGCCAACTAACTATCTGGTTGGCATTGTTGTAGCCATACTGATGAATCGCCAGTGTGGCAGGCGACTTGGTATGCGCCAGTTCGAATAAACGGTCCAAGCCATCATAGGTCAGACTTGTCGTCACGCCATTCGGTGCGACGCGGCTCGTGAGACGATCCACTGCGACTACGGACCACCAAAACGCGCGGCTGCGTCTCGCGTGCCGGCATGCTGGCGATGGTCTTCAAGCTGACAAAGACGGCCGAACAAAACTGGCGCTTGCTTAAGGGGCATACGTTATTGGCCCAAGTGGTCCAAGGCGTGAAGTTCAAAAAACGGTATAGAAGAGGATCTAACGAGGTCGCTGTCTGATTTGTCCGTACCAACTTTTGACAAAAACTCTCTACTGCTCCGGTTGCGCCCCCAATCTCGACTGGTTCCGCGAGAGAATGAAACATGGTGCTTTAATCGTTCAGCGTACCACTGGAAGTTCCACTTCCTCCGCAGGCATTCCGAGCCGTTCCGCTTGTTCATATCCAATCCAAAGCCATGTGTCCACCTCCGATGGCTCAAGGCTGCCGCTGAGAACACGCCAGAAGCGATAAGTGTGATTAGAGTGGATTACGCTTCGTGCGAGAGAACTTAGATCGACCGTTTCGAAGTCCCCGGGCTGAGTAACTTCTAGTTCGATCATCTTGTATTCGTTGGGGCTCAGTTGCGCCAATTCGATCCTGCTTATGGCCTGAGTGTCAGCTTCTTCGGTCTCAAAGCCAAACTCTTCCTCCAAGGGGTCGGCCAACTGCGCGATCTCAGTTTGAAACTGGGAGTCACTCTTGGACTGAGACAGCGTTGAGAGAAGCATGTACCACGTGAACCACTGGCTCTTATTGTGCTGATTAACCAGGAAGCGCCGGGCCCAATGGTACAGATCCGTCGCCGCGTCATCGCCATAGGCGTCGACAATGATCGTGAACGTCCCCTTAATCAGTCCCTCAATAGCCGTGCGATACTTCTCCTCAAAATCCGGATCCGAATATCCCGAAAGGCCCGGAGCGATACCTTCTCGGTCCCGCTCCCAAAAATAATTTGCTGCTCGCAGTAATCCGTCGGGCCGGCGGGCCATTTCGCTGGGAACGCCCATTCGGTCGAGGAGCGGCTGGCAGCTTCGAATTCCAAGTACGCGAAACACATCTCTCCAATACAACATTTCCTGTATGTCTGAAACGTGGATTTGTAGTGGCATAGCTAATAAGCAAAAGCAGGTAAAAGGAGTCCTGGAAGGGAGCCTCCGAACAACGCGCCTCCAGTCAGGACGCCCCCGACGACGTACCCTCCGACTGTAACCTTTACCCAGAAGAGGTGTCGCTGACGAGCCGCTTCAGCAAAGGCGTCTAATTCGGCTTGGGTTTGTATGGGAACCCTAGAGTGTGGCGGACGCTGCAGTGCCGGGTTCGGTCGACTTATAGGCGAAGGCGCCGGTTGCTTTCTCGCGGACCAACATTGGCCCGGCGGTCGAGGGCCGCCTTTCCCCTCACAGTTCCTTTTCCATTCATCAAGTAAATCGCTCAAGCGCTTCCGCCATCCCTCATACTGTTCCTGGTGGCCTTCTACCGATCCGAAACGAGGATGCGGTGTGGATTTCCGCCAGTGTGACCATTGTAGCCCCTGCGGATCATTCCTTAAGTCATTGCCTCGTGAAGTTAAAGTATTAAAAGCTTCCCAAATAGCCTTGATAAGGTCTTTACACGAGCGCTGCTGCAAGCCCGAGGGATCGGTGTAATTGACCGGGCTATTTGCGACATAGGCGTAATAGTTGATCCCACCGGCTAGCCCGATCGGATCTTCACTGATAAAGCGCCCAAGTTGCGGGTCGTAGAAACGAGCACGATAGTAAAGCAATCCCGTATCAGGATCTCGCTCGCGGCCCGTATACGTGTAGCGCGTACGCGCGCTACCGGCGTTGTTGCCGAACGAGTCGTAGTTCAGTGTCTCAACTACTGTGCCGCTCCCATCCGTCAGCGACGTTGTAGTACCGAGATGGTCCGTCAAAAAATAAGACACGCCAGTTGACGTATTTGTCTGACGCAGATGGTCGTCCACGCCTGGGCCGTTCAGGTAACTGGTCGTCACGGCCCCACTGGAATTGAGATCGAGCAACACATCCTGCCCGTCGTAAACGAACCGCTCATCGGCGCCTGCACTGGTTGTGCGCTGGATGCGGCGACCAAGCGCATCGTACTTGTAATTGACCGTCAGCCCACCGGGTAGGCTCACCTGCGTCAAACGGTTCTGGCTGTCCCAAGTGAAATTTCTGGTGCCCGAACCATCAGTTCGCGAGAGCATGTTGCCATTGTTATTGTAGCTGTAAGTCGCCGATGCCGTGCTAGTCAGTCTATTGACCGCCTGATAACCGTAAGTACCGCTCAGGTGTGAGTTGGTGCGATTGCCAACCGCGTCGTAACCGTAGCTTTCATTGCCACCCATTTTCAACACACTAATCAAACGATCAGCGGCATCGTAGTTGAAACTACGATTGCCTGAGGAGCCAAGCCAACTAACTATCTGGTTGGCATTGTTGTAGCCATACTGATGAATCGCCAGTGTGGCAGGCGACTTGGTATGCGCCAGTTCGAATAAACGGTCCAGGCCATCATAGGTCAGGCTTGTCGTCACGCCATTGGGTGCGACGCGGCTCGTGAGACGATCCACTGCATCGTAATTGTAAGCAAAATTCTGGCTGGCAGCGTCGGCGAGGTTCGTCAGTCGATCGTCCACGTCGTACTGATAGGTGGAGTAGGAAGCGCCACCTACAGTCAAGCCAGTGCGATTGCCATTTGCGTCATACGAGTAGCCGAGTGTTTGCCCCCAAACGTCGGTTGTGCTGGTGATGCGATTGCGCGAGTCGTAAACGAAACTGACCGTGCCGTTCTGATTAGCAGCCGAGGTAAGACGCGATAGGTCATCGTAACCATACGTTGCCGAAGTCGAATCGGGATACGCAATGTTCGTCATCCGGTTCAAGTCGTCGAAGGTATAGGTTGTGATGGCGTTGTGGTAATCGGTGCGCTGAGTGCGATTGCCGACGGCGTCGTAAGCGTAACTCATGGAGGCACCGCCGCGAGTAGCCTGTAGCAGTCGCCCAAGCGGATCGTAACTGAACACATACTGCTGGCTCAGTGCGTCAATCACCTTCGTGTTTTGCGAGCGGGCGTTGTACTCAAACTGCGTAACCTGCAAAGCAGGATCGGTGATCTGTGTCACCCGATTAGCCGTGTCGTAAGCGTATGTTGTATCTCGACCGGCAGTGTCGGTTTTCTTAGTGACATTCCCGACTGCGTTGTACTCGAAAGTTTCCTGAAGTCTGGTGCCGCCCGAGAATGCCGGCGGATAGATGATCTTCTGTAGGCGATTGAAGGCGTCATATTCGTAATCGGTTACTCGCGATAACGCATCAGTGGTCGACGTTCGATTCGACATGAGATCGTAGCCGTAGCCAGTGATGTGATTCAAAGGATCGGTCACACTGGTCAAGCGATACGCCGCATCGTAAGCGAAGTTGGTCTCGCTACCGCGCGCATCTCTCACCTTCGTGCGACGACCGGCAAGGTCGTAAGTAAATTGAACAAAGTTTGTGTCGGGATAGATGACCTTTTGCAGTCTTCCTGCGGCATCGTATTCATAGGTCGTTATGTGACTAAGAGGATTGGTGACGCTGGTGAGACGCGCACGCATATCGTAGGCGAAGTTCGTGGTGTTGTTGAGAGCATCCTGTACCTGAGTCAAACGTCCGCTGGTATCCCATGTAAACGTCGTCACTTTATTGCGCGCATCGGTGACGGTTAATACCTGACCGCGGCTGTCGTAAGTGTAAGTCGTCGTATTGTTCAGCGCGTCTTTATACGTTAAGAGATTGCCAGTGCTGCTGTAGGTGTTTGTAGTTACGCCGCCCATCTGATCGGTGCGTGTCAACACTTTGCCGAGCGAATTGTAGGTATAGGTGACCGTGCCGGTCGGATCGACAACCGTGAGTACATTTCCAGCCGTGTCGTACGTGTAACTGGTAATGCGACCCAACGCATCAGTCGAGCTCGTCACGTTCAGCTTGTTGTCGTAAGTCCAGGTGGTGACTTGCGAGCCGCCGCCACAACTGCAAAGACCTTCAACGCTGGTGACGACGTTACGCGCTTTAGTTTTGTCGAAGAAGTATTTCGTCACGCGTCCGAGCGCGTCAGTCACGTCCGTTCGCGTGGCCGAAACATAACTCAGCGTGTAGAGCTCAACGCCACCATGCTTTTGGGAGGTGGTGGCGCGACCTTGAGAGTCGTAAGCGTGCGCTTCAAGGACGTTACCAAGTTTGTCGCTCACAGACGTCATCCTCAAACCGCCGTCGTAAGCAAATGAATAGCCCGAGTTGTCGGCGTAAGTAACGGTCAGCAACTGACCACTACCGCCGTAGG
>Ga0209486_10001061_pt1 | contig 11966 bp, 8 predicted proteins | sample NCCompost_FD_187518 | JGI IMG/M metagenome (GOLD analysis project Ga0209486, IMG submission 187518) | Agricultural soil microbial communities from Utah to study Nitrogen management - NC Compost (SPAdes) (version 2) | ecosystem: Environmental > Terrestrial > Soil > Agricultural land | place: USA...
GACCGATGCGCCGACCGTCGCCAACCTCGGCCACCACTCGTACTTCACGCTGCAGCCGGGCAGCGACGTGCGCGACCATCGCATGATGGTGGCGGCCGATTTCTACACGCCGCTCGATCGCCACCTGATCCCGACTGGAGAGATCCGCAGTGTCATCGACACGGTGTACGATTTCCGCATCTTGCGTCCCATACGTTCGGACCGCGGGCCCGGCTACGACATCAACTTCGTGCTGAACCAGGGCTGGCTGCCGCAGGCGACGGCGACGGACCTGCCGGTCGCGGCGCGCCTGGTATCGCCGCGTGGCGACCTCGCGATGGAGCTATCGACCACCGAGCCTGGATTGCAGTTCTACGAAGGCATCCGCCTCTCGCCCTCGAAGGAGGCATTCGAGAACGAACCGCACCTGCCCTATCGCGGTCTGTGCCTGGAGCCGCAGCGCTTTCCGGACTCGATCAACCGCCCGCACTTCTCAGACGTGGTGCTGCGGCCGGGCGAGACGTATCGGCAGCTGACGCAGTTCCGCTTCGCGCAGCAGTGACCGCCGGGCGCTGTGTTGCCATCTGCCGGACGAAATCCGGCAGCTGCAGCTTCCGGCGATAGTCGCCGGGCGACATGCCCGCTTGCCGGCGGAACAGCCGGCGGAACGACGCCAGGTCGGTGTAGCCCACCTCCTGCGCGATCTCCTCGATCGGCTGGGTGCCGGTCTCCAGCAGATGCTTGGCCTCCTCGATGCGCAGCGCCTGCACGTAGGCCAGCGGCGAATAGCCGGTGGCGGAACGGAAGCGCCGGTCGAACGTGCGCTTGGGCAAGCCCGAGCGCTGCACCAGCTCGGCGATGATGTCAGCGCGCTCGTAGTTCTGCGCCAGCCAGGTCTGGCAGCGCTCGATTGCCGCGTCGCCATGCGCCTTGTTGGCGACCATCGATGCGAACGGCAGCTGCCCCTCGCGATGCCATTGGTAGAGGAAGAACTTGGAGATGCGGATCGCCTCGTCCGTGCCGCCGTATTTGGCGATCAGCAGCAGCGCCAGGTCCTGCCACGACGATGCCCCGCCGCAGCATAGGATGGTGCGGCTCTTGCCGGTCTGCACCAGGATGCGATCCTCATGCAATCTTACGTTCGGGAATTCCTCCCTGAACAATGACACATAGCACCAGTGGGTCGTCGCCTCCTGTCCATCCAGCAGACCAGCCTCTGCAAGAACCAGGGAGCCGCCGCAAGCCGCATAGATCTGCGCTCCCTGCGCGTGCATGCGCACGAGCCAGTCGAGCAGCCGCCGATCGAGCCTCCGCAGACCGTCGGCGGAATTGATGATGACGTTGGGAATGAACACAACATCCGTGCTGGTCACTTCGTCGACGGTCGCCTGCGACACGATGCTGACGCCGGTGCACAGCCGGATCGCACCTGGCTCCGCGGTCACGATGCGCGATTCGAATAGATGCTCGCCGCTGGTCTTGCCGTTGACCCATTCGATCCCAGCGAACCAGAGGGTGTCGTACATCCCGTAGATGATCGACGGATCGCATTCCGGGAATACCAGGATGCTAACCGGAATCGGCCTGTGGCCCATATCACACCTTGGCTCAAATGGCTCTATTTCGGCCATTCTGCCTCTCACCGTCCCCAAACGCCACCCCTATGTTCCCGGCCCATCGCGTCCGGGGACGCGCGACCCACTCATGAAGGAAACGGAACCATGACTTTGGATATGAAAAAGCTCGAGCCCTTGCTCGGGACCCTCGTTAACGAACTCGGCGCCGCGGCCAACGCGGCCCTTGTCTTCACCGGTGACCGGCTGGGTCTTTATCGCGCGATGGCCGATGGATGCCCGATGACCCCCGACCAGCTGGCGGCACGGACCGGGACCAACGAGCGCCTGGTGCGGGAGTGGCTGTCGTCGCAGGCTGCTTCCGGCTTCGTGACCTACGACGCGCGCGAGGAGACATTCTCCCTTTCGCCCGAGCAGGCGGCGGTGTTCGCGGACGATGCCAGCGTGGTCAATATGACCGGCGGCTTCCATTCGCTGGCGGCGGTGTTCGCCGATCAGCCGAGTCTCGAGCATGCTTTCCGCACCGGCAAGGGCGTCGGCTGGAGCGACCGTTGCAACTGCCTGTTCTGCGGCGTCGAGCGTTTCTTCCGGCCCGGCTACAAGGCTAACCTGATCGCCTCATGGCTGCCTGCGCTGGACGGCGTGGTGCAGAAGCTGGAGCGCGGCGCGAAGGTCGCCGACGTCGGATGCGGCCATGGCGCATCGACCATCATCATGGCGCAGGCGTTCCCGAAGTCGCAATTCGTCGGAATCGACTTCCACGGACCTTCGATCGCGCACGCCAAGGAGCACGCGAAGCACCTGCCCAACGTGCGCTTCGAGACTGCGCGCGCGCAAGACTTCGCGGGCAAGGACTTCGATCTCGTCACGATGTTCGACGCGCTGCACGACATGGGCGATCCGGCCGGCGCGACGGCGCATGCGCGCAAGGCGTTGAAATCCGACGGCACCCTGATGCTGGTGGAGCCGATGGCCGGCAACAGCCTCGCGGAGAACCTCAATCCGGTGGGGCGCGTGTTCTACGCCTTCTCGACGGCGGTATGCGTGCCCGCCTCTCTCAATCAGGAGGTGGGCGCGGCGCTCGGCGCCCAGGCCGGCGAATTGCGCCTGTCGGAGGTCGTCCGGCAGGGCGGCTTCTCCCGCGTCCGCCGTGCCACGGAAACGCCGTTCAACATGGTGATCGAGGCACGGCCCTGAGCGTTCCGCGGACACGTCATGGCAAGGCGCGCCTTGCCATGACGGTCGGCACCCTCAGGGCCAGTTGTCGAGAATGACCTCGGCAGCCCGCCTGGCCTGCAGGGCAGCCTGGCGGTTGCCTTCGGCCGCGGCGATCGTGCAGCCCTTCATGAGCATGTGCCAGATGTCGCAGAACATCGGCACATCCTTGAGGTCGGCGCGGGTGGCGAGCTCGCTCACATAGGCGCGCACCTTCGCCAGGTGGCCGGCCGCCGCGATATGCAGAGGATTGTCGGCCTGGTACTCGAGCAGCACGTTCACGAACGCGCAGCCTTCGAAATCCTCGACCTGGAACCAATCGTGGTACGCATCGAAGATCGCCAGCAGCCGCTCCTTCGGGTCGCTGGCGCGAACGCTGACCTCGCGAATCAGCCAATCCTCGGTCCACAGGGCTTCGCGCCGGTCGAGGAACGCGAGCACGAGATCCTGCTTCGACTTGAAATGGCGGTACAATGTCATCTTGGCGACGCCGGACCGCTCGATGACAGCGTCCACGCCGACCGAGCGTGTTCCTTGATGGGCGAACAGATCGTACGCCGCTTCCAGAATCCGTTCGCGTGCGTCTTGTCGCCCCATCGTCCTGATGGCTTCCGAATTGCCGTGCACAGGGATACTCCACTGCTTGGCCAGTCGCGCAGCAGGACGTGCATATCCCAATGCGTAGGGTTTTGGCTATGATGTTTGTGGGTTCCTGTGGTGTGAGGATGTATAGGATTGTCGTTTAGACAGACTGGTTTGTATCGAGGTTTCGCGTGTCAATTGATTTCAAATCATTCTAATCAAGGAGAGCTGCCCGATGCCGCGCCTGCAAACATCGTTCCTGTTCGACCTCGACGGTACGCTAGTGGACAGTGTGTACGAGCACGTGCTGGCGTGGCGCGATGCGCTCGATGAAGAGGGCATCGACCTCTCGGTCTGGCGCATCCACCGCAAGATCGGCATGAGCGGCGGCCTCTTCACCAACATGCTGTTGCGCGAGACCGGACTCGACATCAGCGAAGAGCGCGTGAACCGGCTGCGCAAGCTGCATGCGGAGGCGTATCTCAAGCGTGCGCGCAAGATCTCGCCGCTGCCGGGGGCGAAGGATCTGCTCGCCTACCTGAGCGGGGCGAATATCCCCTGGGCAATCGCCACCAGCGGCCGGATGGAAACGGCGCGCCCCGTGCTCGAGAACCTTGGGGTCGATTTCGACAAGGTCCCGGTCGTCACGCGCGACCAGGTGAAATACGCCAAGCCCGACCCGGACCTGTTCCTGGAAGCAGCGGACCGATTGAAGGTCGACATCCGGACCGCGTGCGTGGTGGGCGACAGCATCTGGGACATGCTGGCGGCGCGGCGCGCCAGTGCGCTTGGCATCGGATTGCTGTCCGGTGGCTACGGGCGGGAAGAGCTTGAACGCAGCAGCGCGTACCGCGTCTACGAGGATCCGGCCGATCTGCTGCATCATATCGACGAGGTGGGCGGGCGCCGCTAGCGGTTCCTATGGGAGGACCGAGACCGCACTTAGCGCTGGGTTGCTTCAGCTGATCGAGCACCGCGTTGTGTGATCGCTCACTTGGGCGCCTGGCCTGTTTGATTTTCGGCCGTTCTTCGCCTATGGAGACCGTTCTCTCGGGGTGATTTAATCCACCAAGGGGCTGCGGATGTTCGAGGGATTCATGGGGTGGGGATACCGGATTCATGCGGCATGTGTGGCGTCGCGCGGCGCGCTGATCGTCGGTCTTTCCGCCGTAGGCCTCTCCATCGCTGGCACGTCGCCAGCGTTCGCGGTCGAGCCCCGACCCGCTCCGATCGCCGGTGCCATCGTTACCGTTAATGGCGATGAGGGCCTGCGCTTCGTCAACGAGGCGAACTGGCGGATCGCGGAAGCGACGCAGGACCTGTTGGCCGGCGACGCGCTGCGCACCGGACCGGCCGGCACGTTGGCCCTGCGCTTCGCGGACGAGACCATGATCCGCGTGCATCGCAACTCCGAGCTGACGGTGAAGGCGCTGCCGGAAGACGGCACGGCGGAGCTGCAACTGGATTCCGGGCGCGTCTGGGCGCGCGCGACCACCGGCGGGGCCGGCGTCGATATCGAAACACCCGCCGCCACCGCCGCCATCCGCGGCACCGACTGGACGTTGGAAGTGCTGCCGGACAAGTCGACGCGGCTGATCGTGCTGGCCGGCGTGGTTGAGCTGCAGAACGCCCAAGGCAGCGTCACCGTCGGACCAGGCGAGGCGGCCATCGCCGCGCTCGGCAAGGCGCCGTCCAAGATCTTCCTGACGCAAGCGCCCGGTCGGGAGCAGATGCTCTATCACGTCGCTGCCCGGGATATCTTCACTTTGCTCGCCCCGACGCGCGGGTTGGAGACGGCGCCGTCGGGCGTCGACGCGCGGGCGCGGCGGGCGGAAATCCTGGCAAAGCCGGCGGAGACGCGCAGCAAGGAAGACTGGGTCGATCTGGCGCAGATCAGCCTGGCCTTCGACGATCGCGCCACCACCGGCCAAGCGGTCGCGAATGCCCGCAAAGCCGGATCGTTGAACGCGGAGGACGAAGCGCGTCTGGCGCTGGTCGAGGGATTGCAGGCTGGGCAGCGTGGCGACTGGAATAGCGCCGAGGCGAAATTTGCGGCGGCCATTCCGAGGCTGAGCGGCAACGATCAATATCTCGGGGAGTTCGGCCGCTACATAGCGCTGCTGCTGGGCAAGCGGCCAGAGCAAGCGCGCCAAGCGAGCGCGAAACTCGACGCCTATCCAGACGGGCCCATGCGCGCCATGTCGCGCGCCTGGCTCAGCGCCATGTCCGGCGACCTGGAGCAGGCCCTCGCCATCATCGAGGAGGCCCAGCCGCGCTATCCGAACAATGTCGACGTGGCTTTGTTCGCGGCGCAGATCGAGATCCTGCTCGGGCACGAGACGGAGGCGCGGCGCTGGACCGAGCGCGCGATCGAGATCGATCCTGACAGCCCGGAAACGCTTAAGGTTCAGGCCAACATCGCATCCGACTACGACTGGAACGCGCCGGCGGCGAGAGAGGCGCTCGAGCGCGCGATCGCGGCCGCGCCTGGCGACGCGGACCTCTACAACGAGCTTGGGCTGGTCCTGTATGACGACGGCGACGAGGCGGGTAGCCGCGACGCTTTCGAGCGCGCCATTGCGCTCGACCCCGAAGATCCGCTGCCGCGCGCCAACTATTCCATCGTGTTAGTCGACAACAACAAGCTGGATGAGGCTGACGCGCTGGCCGATCAGGCTCTTGCGCTCGATCCCAGCTTCTACATCGCGATTCTGGCCAAGGGACGCGTGAACATCCAGCGCGGCGACCTGCCTGCGGCGCGCGAGGATTTCCTCGACGCCGTGGCGGCAAATCCGCTGATGGCGCAATCGACCCTCGGCCTTGCCATTCAGCAATACCAGGCCGGCGACCTGGCGCAAGCCTACCAGTCGATCGAGGCGGCGGAGCGGCTGGACCCCAACGACCCGATCGCGCCGCTGGTCCGCACCGTCATCGCCCTCGACCGCGCCGAGATCGACGATGCCATCATCAATGCGCGCAAGGCGTTCGAGCGCTATCGCGCGCGCGGCGGCATCTACAACCCGTTCGCGGCGACGCAATCGGCCGGATCCTACATGACGTCGGCGTTCGACACGCTGAGCCTCACCGATTGGAGCCGGCTCTATGGCGATCTGCTGTTCAGCCCGTTCGATGCCGGCAGCCAGTTCTACCAGGTGACCGCTGCGCGCGCGCCGGTCGCGATCAACCAGCAGCGCATCGAGTTTTCCACCAGCCAACCGGCGTTGATCCAAGGCCTGCTGCTGGAGCCGCTGGCAGTCGCGGCGCGCAACCGCTTCACCGACCTTTATCGCCGTCCGTTCTTGGACAGCGAAGCCGGCGGCAGCGTCACCTTCGACGATGACGGCCAAGCGGCCTGGAGCGCCGACGGGACGGCGCAGGGCTTCATGAACGGCCCGCTCCCGGTGGCGTTCTTCGCCAACTACATTCGCCAGGAAGCGGACGGAGACACGCTGGGCGTGCTGGATGAAGTGGACAGCGCCAACCTCTTCGTCGGCGCCGAGCTGACATTGGTCGATCGGCTGGTGGCGTGGGGACAGTTCGCACACGCCGAAGACGACATCCCGGAGATCACCCTTTCCAGCGACCTGGATCAGGATGCGCGGCAGACCAGCTATCAGGCGGGTATCGGTTATTCGCATTCATTCGGCGCCCGCAACCTGATGAATGCGGTCGTCGCCTACGGCAACGCCGACGTCGACCTCGACATCGACACGGACCTGGGTGCGGGCTTCGACCTGCTGCAAGACCTCGATAACATTGACGACAAGCTGTTCGTCGGCTTGGCGCACAATGTCGATCTCGGCGGCGTCACCTTGCGCTATGGCATCGAAGGTCAGAGCACTGACCGCGACATCAGCCGGGAGGATACCCTCGCCTTCCTGGGAATTGGGCTGGTCGGAACAGAGGAGGTCACCGATTCCACGCCGCTGCAGGGCAATGCCTATTTCGACGTGTCCACCACCATCGCCGACAGCCTGATGTTGCAGGGCGGCCTCACCGTCGCGCATGTCGAGAACGGAGTGGGAATCGATGACACGCGGTTTGAGCCGCATGTCGGCATCGGCTGGCTGCCGGCGGATGGGCAATGGCTGCGGCTTGCCTACCAGGAAGTTCCGGATCAGGGGTTTCTCACGTCGCTGGCGCCGGTCACGGTGGTCGGCCTGACGCCGGGTGACACGCCGATCGACGAAGGCGGCGAAGTGAAGAGCCTGGTCGCGCGCTGGGACGCGGAATGGAGCCCGCATCTGTTCACGTTCCTGGAGCTGGAGCACCAGGAGGTGCAGAACTTCGGTGCCAGCCTGGTCGATCGGTTCGGCACGCTGTCCGCTGAAGACGGCAGGATCGAGCGCGCGACGGGCGGTGCGAACGTCTGGTTCGGCAACGGCTTTGGCGCCTTCGCCAGTGCAACCGGGTTCGATTCCGAGATCACCGACGGTTCGGGCGATGGCAGGCTCCCGCTGGTGCCCGACTGGTTCGCGAATGCTGGCGTGAGCTGGGTGCATCCGGAGCAGATCACCTTCACCTTGAGCGAGGTCGTGATTGGCGAGCGGCTGGGCGAGGTCGATGGTGACGAACTCGGTACTGTCGCCATCACCAACTTCTCGATCGAATGGCAACCCTGGGACAAGAGGCTCGATTTCTCGCTCGACGCCATCAACCTGTTCGACCAGGATTTCGACCTGGCGGAGGATGTCCCCGCTCCCGGCCGCACCATTATTCTAAGCGGTCATGTCCGCTTCTGAGTCGGCCTGAATGGCGGGCGGCGGCAAGCGGCCGGACCGCGAACGCGCGAGCTGGCGCCAGACGCTGACCCTTGCCATCGGTGCGGTTGTTGTTGCCAGCCTCCTGAGCTTCACGCCGCAATGGCGACAGCTCGAATGGCGCTCCTTCGATCTCACCTCGACAATCTGGCCCAAGCGGCCGCCGGCTCCAGGCTCGATCATAGTTGCAATCGATGAGCCGAGCTTCAAGGCGTTTGGCCAGTGGCCCTGGCCAAGGGACCTGCACGCGCGTCTGATCGAACAACTGCGTGCCGCCGGTGCGAAGCTGATCATCCTGGATCTCGTCTTTGCGGAGCCTGGAGCATCGCCTGAAGCCGACAAGGCCTTGGCGCAAGCAATGGGGCCGGACGTCATTCTGGCCGCCGACAAGACCAGGATCGAAACCGCCAATGCCACGCTCGATACGGAAGCGTTGCCCTTTCCGATGCTGCTGCAGCATGGCGCGCGCTATGGCTTCGTGAAGTTGCCGCAATCTGAAGTGGACGGTGTCGTTCGCGGCATTCCTCCAGAACCAGATTCGCTGGCAGCCACGGCCTTGCAAGCATCTGGGGACGTTGCGGTTGTCGTCGACAACAATGCGCTGCTGCAGTATTTTGGCCCGCGCAGAACCTACCCCACTGTCTCCTATGAACAAGCACTCGAATGGCCGCGCTTTCTGCCCGGCAATCCGTTCAAGGACAATGTTGCCATTGTCGGATTCGGGCAGGATGCCCAGGCCGACGTCGCCGTCAGCGTAGCTGACGCCTTTCCCACCAGCTTCACTAGCCGTGGTGACGGCTGGACCTTCGGATCGGAGATTCACGCGACCGTCCTGGACAATCTGCGCTACGGACTTTGGATCGAGCCAGTCCCGATGCCCGGCATCATCCTGCTGGCGCTGCTCATCGCGGTCTTGACCGGCCAGCTGCTCAGGCGATTTCTTCCATGGCGGGCGGCGGCGTGGACGTTGGCGGGGTTGATGGCCATTCCGCTGATATCGTTCGCCCTGCTCCAGTTCGGCCGCGTCTGGCTGCCGCCCGTACTGCCGGTTACAGCGCTGGTGCTGATGTCGGTCGGCCGCACAGGCCTTGGCTACCTCGAAGAGCGGGCGCGACGGCAGCGGATCGTCACCATGTTCGGCCACTATCTGGCGCCCGCGATGGTGGAGCGATTGCAGAACAATCCGGAGCTGCTGAAGCTGGGTGGCGAGGTGAAGGAACTCACCATCCTGTTCTGCGACGTCCGCGGGTTCACCGCGATCTCGGAGCGGATGCAAGCGGATCCCGAGCGCCTCACGCATCTCATCAACCGCATCCTGACGGCGCTCTCGAACTGTGTGCTCGCTGAAAAAGGCACCATCGACAAGTATATCGGCGATTGCATCATGGCATTCTGGAATGCGCCCCTGGACGAGCCGGAGCATGCTATGAGGGGCGTCCGCGGCGCCTTCGCCATGCTCGAGGCAATCACAACACTCAACCGCGACTTGGCGACGGAAGGATTGCCGAGCATCGCTATCGGCGTCGGACTCAACACCGGGCGTTGCGTGGTGGGCAACATGGGCTCCGACAAGCAGTTCGATTACTCCGCTTTGGGCGATTCCGTGAATCTCGCCTCTCGCCTGGAGTCTGCATCGAAGGAGCTGGGTATTTCCATCGTCATCGGGCATGAGACTGCCCGCCAGATCGGCGAACGCCTGCCGTTGGTTCCCCTGGAGACGATCTACGTCAAGGGCAAGCAGGAGGCGACCACGGTCTATACCATCGCTCCCGAGCTGATGAACCGGCCGGAAGCACTGCAAGACCTGCGCGATATCCAGAGCAAGTTGAACAACGCCGACGAGCCGTTATGGGACGTCGCGAGCCAGGCCTTGATCAGGCGCGCCACCGAAATCGCTCCCACCTTGACGAAATACTATGAGCAGCTTCAAGAGCGGCGACGTCGGCGCCTAGCGGGACTCTAGGGTCTGCGCAGCGGTACGGACAGGTACTTGCCGAACTCCTCGACGAAATGGCAGCTCACGCGCGCGTGCACCCGCCCCTGACGATCGTCGAACACCATGGTCGATGAGAACGGCAAGGCCGGCGTGTGCCAGACGCCGGGATGGAAATAGAGGCCCCTGCTGCCATCGCAGTAGAAGCCGACGAACTTGTCGGGCGTGAGATCGTCGCCGGGCAAGGCGAGCGGCACGATGAAAGGGCTGCGCTCCTTGGGGAAAAACAATTGGCCGCCGTCGGGATGATAGTTGGCGTGCCACACGAGGATGCGCGAGCGGTCCGGTTGCGAGACCTCTTCCGAGGCCAGCTTGGGATCGCGGGTCCAGCCGATCAGGTACGAATCGTTCACCGCGTGGTTCTGGCCGTAGAGCACCTCGCCCTTCCAGAAGAATGAGAAGTGGCCCTCGGTCGTGCCACCTTCGTCGCCGCTATCGGGATCGACCGGACGCCAACCCTGAGCCGGCCAGCGCACGATCGCGATCTTTGCGGTGGCGAAATCGTCGACCAGCGCACCGTAGCCCTTCAGCGTCTCGGGCGTGGCCTCGACGATCGGGATCTCGTGGCAATCGAACGGCTTGTCGTAGCGTGGCGCAAGTCTGCGGATCATGGTGCTCCCCGATCACAACGCGGCGGCAGTGTAGCATGTGGGAGCGACGACGAAAGCGGGTCACGAATCGGTCGTACTAGGACGCGCGGCCTGGGGTCAGCGCCTTGCGGTATTTCTCGGCGTCCCAGTCGAGCAGCGCGCGCTCCTCGTCCGCCGGCAGGTAGCTGATGCGCGCATCGGCGGGCAGGCGCTCCGCCACCAGGGCCAGGCAGATCAGCATCGCTTCGGCGCCGGGCTGGATGTCCGAGCGCATGATGGCGCCGGCGCCCGGCACCAGCAGCGCGACCGGCGGCGGCAAGCCGGATGCCGCGTTGGCGGCGATGACGGCGGCGACGCTCTCGCCGGCGGACAGCGCACGCATCGCGGGGCCGAGAAACACCACGTGATCCGGATAGAGCGAGCCCTTGGTCACGATCGCGAGGCTGTATGGATCGGTCGCCAGGCGATGGCAGGCATCGTCGGCTGCCGGACGATAGTTGGTGCCGCGGCACAGCGCTTCGAGCGCCGTGCGTTCGCCGGCGGGCGCGGGGCGCACCGGCAGGTGCAAGCGCCGCTCGACCTCATGCACCAGCGCCTCGGCGGTGGCGCAGTCGGCGGCACCGACCAGCAGGCCGTGATTGCCGAGGATCAGCACGTCCGGCTTGCGCTGCGCCAACGTCTCGGCCACCACCTGGCTCAGGGGCAGGCCGGGACGGCGGTATGGCACGCGCGACCATGCGAGGTCCTCCAGCCGTTTCGCGATCTCCTGCTCGACGTCGACGCAAGAGGCCCAGGCGATGGTGTTGACGGCGTGCACGTGCAGCACCACGCTATGGGGCAACAGCGCATGCAGCGAGGTTTCGATCGATGGCCGCAGCCTGGCGGCGGGGTCCGCCACCGGCATCGTCTCGATCCCCTGCTCCAGCGCGCACAGCGCACCGGGCAGGTCGACCGGCACGAAGATGTCGCGCTTGTCGGCCTCGGACAGCCAGGCGCCGGAGGCCTTGACCCAGAGGACGTTGCCCTCCTTCACCGAGGTGTTGCCGCCGGCACCCTGCACCAGGCTCATGTTGCGGCCAACACGCACCGAAACTTCTTTCAGACGCTGCAATTCCGCCGGCTCAATCATCGCGTTCCTCACCAAATCAGCCGCGGGATCGCCCAGTCTGGCATACGCTTCGGGCCGCCGGCCAGATCGCGGATCGCCACATCCAGGTCGGGCGCTGCGGCGAGCGCCTTGCCATGCACGCCCGAGGTGATGAGCGAGGTCAGC
>Ga0209486_10001063_pt1 | contig 11956 bp, 9 predicted proteins | sample NCCompost_FD_187518 | JGI IMG/M metagenome (GOLD analysis project Ga0209486, IMG submission 187518) | Agricultural soil microbial communities from Utah to study Nitrogen management - NC Compost (SPAdes) (version 2) | ecosystem: Environmental > Terrestrial > Soil > Agricultural land | place: USA...
CGAAGCCGCCGAGCGATCCTCCCAGCGTGTTGAACCGGAAGACGAATGCGACAAGCGCGACCAACGTGGCGGCGGCTATCCGTGCGACAGCACTCCGGCCCCCGATCACGGATGCCCCTGTGCCACCGCCGCCGCCGATGCGAGCAGATCGAGCTCGCTGACCGCACGAAGGTCGAGGGTGTCGAAGCGCGCCGCGCCCGCCTGGCGATACGCCTGTCCGGCGAAGAACACGTGAGAGACGAGAAATCGCTCCTCGCTGTATACCGCGAGGGTATCGACTCCCTGCAGCGGCGCCAGCCAGGCAAGGCTGCCGCACGTGCCGATGAACCCCTGAGCGCCGGCGATGACGGCGGTCTGAACGGCGAGGTTCGTCTTCGGGGCCAGATGATCGCGCAGGCTCACCACGTTGGGGATATCGCGAAACAGGTAGTCTTCGTGCTCGTCGGTGGCCATGCCAGTGTCGAGCATCACCACCGGCATGCGTGACGCCGCCGCCCGCACCAGTTCACGGAGCGCTTCGCGCGCCTCCGGCGTTCCCGGCAGCGCTGCGCCGGTATAGAACTTGGCCGCGAGGTAGCGTTCAGGCAGGCCGAGATCGCGTGGTGCGGCGGTGCGATGGTGCGGAAGCCCGATGGTGCGGTCGTCAGAGGTACGGAATCGCGTGTGCGAAGTCACCAGGTCAAGGGCGCGATTGCCATACCAGAAGCGGCTGAACAACCGGTACATCAGCGATGGATGGCACACCGCCGCATCGCGCGTCCCGGTCGCCGAACGTGCCGCGGCGATGAGTTCCTCGTCAAACGAACTGATCGTGGTCTGCTTCTGCCCGCCTGCTTCCTCGCGCTGATGACGCTCACGATTGCGGCGCCCGAACTCCGCCGGCGTGACATGGTCGAAAATCTCGACGTACTGCGCGGCGAGGTCGCCATACCAGCCGGCCACGCCGCCGCGTGAGACGGCAATCACCCGCTCGCGATCGACCCGGTAGCGATCCTCGAACCAGCGCAGGAACGGAATCCAGTAGAGCACCTCGAACCCGACTTCCGAGAGCCAGGGTCCGGCGATGATCGGGCCGCGGCCGCGCGCGACCGCCGCGATCTCGCGCTCGACCCGCCACTCGTCGGCAAAGGCGGCGGCCTGTTCGCGCACACGCCCGGCCCGCCGTGCGATCCGGACGCCGCGCTTCGGCACCGCGGCCGCGCGCCGCCACGCCTTGGCCGCCAGGTTGCGCACCGCCGCCAGCGGATCGCGACCCTGAGCGCTCATCGCAGCCGTGAGGCGTCCGCAAGCCGGCGCTCGGCCGCGTCCCAGTCGTCGGGTGTATCGATCGTGATCGATTCCTGTGGCGCGACCACCAGCGGATGGCAATGGTCGCCGTAAATGCTGCGCGTCGTGCGCAGCGTCCTCGTCCAGAACACGTAGGCGGTGCCGTCGCGCACGAACGCCGGCCGCGTATCCTGCCGCCGGGTAATGTGTGCCGCTTCCGCGAGGAACGGCACCAGCCGGCCGGCATCAATCTTCATGACGTAGTCCGGTGACAGGTGGCGCGGCACCTCGACCACGGTCACCACCGAATCCGCACCGGTCTCACGCAGCGCCTGCACGGCGTCGCGAACGTGTGCGCCGGTGCGCAGCGGCGACGTTGGCTGAAGCAGGACGACAATCTCCGGCTCCCAGCCGCTGCCACTGAGCTCGTTCACCGCGTGCTCGATCACCGGCAGCATCGGCGTATCGTCCTGCGCCAGCGCGGCCGGCCGCATGAACGGCACCTCGAGGCCAACTCGCCGCCCTTCAGCGGCAACTTCCGCCGAGTCGGTCGACAGCACCATTCGATCGACGACGCCGGATGCCGCGGCCGCCTGCGCCGCGTAGTACAGGAGCGTGTGGCCGGCGAGCGGGCGGACGTTCTTTCCGGGAATGCCCTTGGACCCGCCGCGGGCGGGAACCAGCGCCAGGACGTGGCCCATGCGGGTGGTCAGCTGCGCGAGGCCGGCGCGTTCTGCACCGACCGGAGTTCACGCCACAACACCTCGGTCGCCGCGGTGGACGGCAGGGCGTCGGGCCGTGGCGCCGCCGGGTGCGCGACGTAGCTCACATGGAGGTGATCGGCGGCGTAATCGGCGCGGGCGACCTGAAAACCGGTACGCGCCAGATACGCCGTCATCGTCGCCTCGGTGAGGTAGTACGGGTGGTCGATCTTGATCGCTGCTTCGACCGAGGCGTTGCGCAGGTACGCGGCGCGGAAGTCGACGATGTCGACGAAGAAGAGACCACCGGGGGCGATCAGATCGCGCAGGCGCCGGAGAGTACCGGTGACGTCGAGGAGGTGATCGATCGTCTGGCACAGCACGACGACGTCAAATTGACGGCTGCCGAGATCGACCTGCTCGACCAACCCTTCAATCGTTTCGATACCGAGCGCGTGGGCTTGCGCGGTCTCGAGTGGCGCCGGATCGACGACCGTGGCTCGAAGGCCGAAACGACGCGCCAGGGCGTCCGCCACGATTCCGGTGGAACCACCGATATCCAGCAGCGTCGTGTAGCCGCGGCCTTCCACGTACGGGGCGACCAGGTCACCGCGCTCCACCGCGTACTCTTTCTGTTCCTGCTGGATCGTACGCGCGTCGATCAGCCGGCCGTGAAACGCGCTGACGAGCGGCCGGTAGGTGCGGGCGTAGAAATCGCCGTACGCGGCCGCGGTCATCACCGGGTCGAGGAAGACCAGGCCGCAGCGGCTGCAGCCGGAGGCGCTGGCCGGATAGCCGTAGCGATCGCGATGCGTCAGTCCGACGAACACCGTTTCGCCACACAGATTGCACCGCTCGACCCGTGCCCGCGGCTGCCCGGCGTAGTCGAAGTCCAGCGCCGCGATTCGTTCCGCCCGTGTCGTGCCGACCGAGGCCATCAGTAGGCCAGCCGTTTCTCGATCGTCAGATCGGCGGTCGCCAGCGCGTCGGCGATTTTCGATCCGGCCTTGCCATCGCCGTACAGCCGATCGCACTCAGGACGGCCGCGACCGATGTGTTCCTGAATCGCCGAGGCGATTGCACGGCGGTCGTGATCGACGTCGATGACGTTTCGGCCCCGTTCCCGTCCTGACTGGCGGGTGCCGATGTTCACCGCCGGCACGCCGAGGAACGAACATTCCCTGATCGCCACGCTCGAGTTGCCGACAATCGCGGTGGAACGGCAGAGCAGGCGCAGAAAATCCTCGGGCAGCATGTTGCGGAAGAAATGGAAGTTCGCCGGCTTCTCTCTTTCGCGGAACACGCGAATGCCCTTGGACGTGCCGTCGGACCCTGCGTCGACGTTCGGCCAGAACCACAGCACCGGCAGGCTGCTGTCCTTCACGGCATAGAGCGTCTCGTCCACCTGCTTCCGCGCTTCCTCGTACTCGGTGGTCACCGGATGCTGCATCACCACCAGGAAGCCTTTGGACAGGTCTTCCCGCGGGCCAACGCCGCCATAGCGCTCGAATGGATCGAAATCGAGCTTCGGCCGCGCGGCCACCTCGGCCGCGATATCGATCGATGGACAGCCGGTCAGGATCACCGACTGGGGGGACTCGCCAAGCTTGATGACACGCTGCCGCGCCATCTCGGTCGAGACGAGATGCAGATCTGCCAGCTTGGTGACGGCGTGACGGACTTTTTCGTCGATCGACCCGGTCACCTCCCCGCCCTGGACGTGCACGAGCGGGATGTTCATGTACGCGGCTGCCACGGCGGTCGCAAGCGTTTCATAGCGGTCGGCAACGGTCACCACCGCGTCGGGCTCCTGGTTGTCGAATACCGTCGCCAACTCTCCCAGGCCGAGGCCGGTCGACTTGGCCGACGTCACCAGGTTTTCCCCTTCGAGCACCATGTAGACCCGCGCCACCGGCTTGAAGCCGTCATGCTCGATGGTCTGGATCGCGTTGCCGTAGCGTTCGAGCAGCGCTGACGCGGCGACGACGAGTCTCAGCTCCAGGTCGGGATGCGACTCAATCGCGCGAAGCGCGGATCGGATGCGTGAATAGCTGGGCCTCGCGGTCACCAGCACACAGATGCGGCGCTTAGGCATATCGGAGCGGCGTTACCAGGGCGTCTGCACGTGATCGCAGGCGAGCGGCGCGCCCTCGGGCCGCCGCTGCTCGAGAAGAGCTCGAGACTCGTCGGCCTCGATGGCCGTGGCAAAACACATCAACTGGTTCCAGGTGGCGGGATCGAGGCGGGCCCCGTGTTCGAGCAGCACTTCCATGATGTCGACGCGATCGGATCCGACCGCGGCCTCGAGCGGGGTGATCGTCAACGCATCGTTGCGCAGGAATTCCGCGCGCACGGTCCCGGGCGCGTTCGGGTCTTCTCCCGCTTCGATCAGCCTGACCACCTCGCCGTTGTCGCGCAGTGCCGCCGCCTCCGCCAGCGTCAGCGGCTCGACCCGCCACAGCGGATCGACACCAAACAACAGACCGGCCAGCATCACGGCGGTTGCGAGTATCAGCGCCGCACCCGGCAGCACTAACGCGGCCAGCGGCGCCCTCGCGGTCAGCGCGCCCTCAGTAGTAGATGTCAAACACGCGCTCCATCCAGCGCGGCTCGAAGCGCGGGTTGACCACCGGCGTCGCAATCGCTTCGCGCTGCAGCGCCCGCACCAGCGGCTCCTGCGCGCGGTAGCGCTCCCAGTTGCCGTCGCGGCTCCACTCGCGATCGAGCCGGGTCCAGTCGTTCCGCTGCACGAACGCCTGGGACCGAAGTACATGGTGCACCCCGGCGGCGCGAATCGCCCAGACGGTCGATCCCGCGAGGCACAACACGCACACCGCCGCGGTCGCCTGCCACGTCCGAACGCGCGCCGGCCACAGCCGCAGGAAATACACTGCCGCCCCTGCCACCGGCAGTGCGTAAAAAGCGCCCGCGGTGCTCATGATCTCGTCCTTGGTGTAGACGTACGACATCGCCGCGTTCGCGGCGAGCACCAGGGCGAAGATCATCAAGTGGCGGTCCGCCAGCGTGAGCGGCCGCCTGACGCCGTCGCGAATGCGCGCCACGACATAGGCGGCAAGCAGGCCGGTCGCGCACAGCGACGCGCCGATCTGGATGAAGTGGCGGGGCGCCAGCTGGTCGCCCCGAATCGCGCGCACAAAGACCCAGACGCCCGACCTCGGCTCTGAAAACAACACCGACGAGATCGACGATGCGATGTTGTACAGGTAGAGGGGCAGCAGGTTGTCGCCGAACCGCTCGCGAATCTGCGGCGGGCTGAGCGGTTCGAGCAGGAAGCCGGTGCTGCGCTCCTCGACCGTCGGCAACCCGGTCCCATAAATCCCGAATCGCAGCACGGCGTAGGCGCCGATCAACGCTGCCACGCCGATCACCGTCCGGCGCGAGACGCCGGGCATCCCGGCGATCCAAGCGGCGACGACGACGACGCCGACCAGCAAGCCAGACTCGAGCGTCAGCGCGGCAACGATGAAGGTGACGAAGAGCAGCAGGTCAATCAGCAGGCCGCCCCTCGACTGCGCGAGATTCAACGCCAGCAACGCCAGCACCGCGATCTGGAGGAAGTGATTGGTGGGATAGATCTCCTTGACCGTGCCGAGGAAGGTGTGAATGCCGACGAACACCGTCAACGCCAGCGGCACCACCGCCAGCGTGAGGCGATCCCGGACCTCGAGGGCCCGGACAAACAGCACGAGGAACGCCACGACCAGCAGCGCGTGAAACAGCCGGTAGGCCAGCATGTAGTGACCGTTCGAGAGGTCGGATACTGCTTTGATGATCGCGAAGCGCATCGGGCGGAAATAGCCGCTCTGCGCGAGATGGCCGCGGAACTCCGACCAGGGCGATGACCCGCGCACCGCGTCGAGCAGCGGCGCGAGCGAGTCGCCGATCTGCAGCGGCATATGCAGCAGGTCGTGGCCGATGCCGGCGGCCAGCACCACGGCCGCGGCAAGGGCAAGCAGCCGGGCGCTAGAAGTCGTCAGGACGGAGCTGCTCATCCACCTCGAGGGCGCGGCGCAGGACGCGTCCGACGACATCGGGAAGCCGCTCGGCCGGAATCCCGGTCCCCGGCTTCTTCATCGCCAGGTGCGCCTCCGACAGCACCGTCCCGGCCGCGAGGCGTTCGCGTGCAACCAGACTCTTGTTGAAGATCGCACGCAGCGGCGCCATCTCGCGTGCGATCGCGTCCTTGTCGACGGGATTGAGGCGCATCTTTTCGACGAAGCGAATCCCGTCGACCAGCTGCCGGAGCTCCTCGATCGTCACCGAGGCCGGCACGTCAGGGCCGAACATCCCGCGGCTCATCGTCACGTGCACCTCGACGACCTCGGCGCCGAGCGTTGCAGCGGCGATGCCCGGGTAAATCGTGCCGGAATGATCCGACAGGCCAACGAAGCAGCCGTAGCGCTCGCGGAACACCGGCACCATGTTCAACCCGATGCGCTCAGGCGGACAGGGGTAGGCCGTCGTGCACTGCAGGACGGCGAGTGGCACGCCGGCGCGGCGCACACGCTCGGCGGCCTTGTCGAGCGCGGCGAGGTCGCTCATCCCGCTGGAAAGCAGGATCGGTTTGCCGGTGGCGATCATCGCGTCAAGCAGCGGCAGCGTACTGACCTCGCCCGACCCGACTTTCCACATCGCCATGCCCACCCGGGCGAGCAGATCGACCGCTTCGCGCGAAAATGGCGAACTCAGGAAAATCAGCCCCTTGTCCCGCGCGTGATCAGCCAGCCCTTTCCACTGTGCCTCAGTGAATTCGATTCGCTTCCAGTATTCGTAGCGAGTCGCGTCCTGCGTGCTGAACTTGACCCGGAACGGTTCTGCGGGCGTGCTCTCGGCCGACGCGATGTGGGTCTGGAACTTGACCGCATCGGCGCCGCCGCGCGCGACTTCGTCAATGAATGCGTGCGCCAGTCCAAGGCTGCCATCGTGCGAGAGGCCGACCTCGCCGATCACCAGGCACCGATCCTTCTGCAGTCCGGGTGTAGAGCTCATACGTCGACGAGCGGCAGCCCTGCCCGGGCCACGGCGGCAAAGAGGTCAACCTGTTTTTCCGTATCACCAGCCGCGTCGAAGCTGGCGAGCTGGGGCCGGAAGGCCTGGGCGCCGGTCAGCCGCGGCACATCGGGCGCCACGTCATTGCGAAGAAAGAAGGCGTTGATCCCGGCGTCCTCGCACAGTACCAGCCCGTAGCCCTTGGTGCGATTGAGTTTCTCGAGCGCGGCGAGCGATGCGCCGCCGTAGCCCTTCGGTGCAACCGGAGGCCGGGGTCCGTCAGGAACGGTCACCGCGCGGTCGCGGCCGAACAGGCCGTTGTATTCCATGACCAGCACGCGGGGACTGACGACGGTGATGGCCTTCCACAGCCAGTAGTCAAAGCTGTCGATGTCGATCGACATGAAGTCGACCTCGGCGCCGACTCCATGCTTCTTCAGGAACTCGTTGATCGTGCCCGTCTCGAGGCGGGACTTGACGACGCAGACCCCCGGGTTGAAGCCGAAGGTCTGGCGCGCGCCCTCGACCGACTTGCGGTTGGCGTCGACCATCAGGCCGCTCCACCCGAGCTCGTAGGCGAGGATGCCCGAATTGCCGCCGGTGCTGCCCGATCCGATCTCCACGAAAGTGCGGTGCTTGACGCCGGCGGCGCGGAGCAGGGCCAATGTGATGCCGTCCTCCTCGTGCTGCGACCGCAGGCGAAACCGCTGGGCGCCGATCGCCATCGGGTGCGGCAATCCCGAGTCGGCCAGCGCCGACCGGCGCACCAGCGCATTCAGCTGGCGGCGGAACACCATCCGCCACTTGGCTTCCTGCTTCTGCGCCGAGCCGATCCGTTCGACCAGCTTGGTGAGCCGATCGAGCTGCTTCTGGATGTCGGCGATCTGCTCGCGGTTTTCCACGCTTACGACACTCTCGCGCCGGCCTGCAGGACCTGGTCGACTCGTCCGAGCGCAAGCCGGACCACGTCGAGATCCTTGGTGTCGAGCGGCACGAACGATCCGCTCTTCAAGCTGGAGAACACGCGCTTCGACACCTCGAGGTGGTCGAAGCGGAAGGCAGCCGGGTTCGAGTAGAAGGCTACCGTGCTCGTGCCGCAGAAGGGCGCGAGGTACGAGAACCCGCCGTAGGTGCCGACGAACGCGCGCGCGTTGCCGATGATGCGTGTCTGCGCCTCGAGGTTGGTCGCCGGCGGCAGCAGGTGCTCCACCGTATGCAGGCGATCGCGCCGGACCGGCGCGAAGTCCGTGTGATCGTCGTAGCGGTGCGCTGTGTTCAGGAGCACGACGTCGGTCGTCGCGGTGAGATCCTCGAGCACCTGTGCCGTCAGCGCGCGATTAGCGGCCGTGTCGGGCAGAGCCGTATTCGCGTAGAACTTGACGGCGACGTAATCGCGCGGCAGATGAGACGCGAGATCGCCCAGCGGCAGCTTCGGCAGCGGGCGGAACACGCTGAACGCCTCGATCAGCGTGATCGGCGCCTGCTGGCGCCAGAACACGTTGAACAGGTTGTACATCAGCGACGGGTGCAGCACCTTCACCTTGTCGAGGCCGCGCGCGCGTTTTACCCGCTCGATGATCTCGCGGTCGAATTCCCCGAGATCGATGTGCTTCAGCCGCCCCTTCTGTTCGTGGATCCGCGCGTCGTTCCGGGTTCTGAATTCCTCTGCGCTGAACAGCGACAGGATGTCGTGATAGTTCGGCGAGATGTGGCGATACCACGGCGCCGAGCCACCGCGCGACACGATGATCAGCTGCTCATCATGCAGGCTGGCATAGGCCTTGGCCCATGCCAGGAAGGGGATCCAGTACAGCAGCTCGAACCCGGCCTCGGTCAGCCACGGCCCGACGATGATCGGGCGATCCTGGCGGCCGAGCATCGTGATCATTTCCTTGGTCTCGTCGACCTCGGGAACGCCCGGAAAGAGCAGGCTCTTTGCCGGATCTCGGTGCTTGTTCAGCTTCGGCGTCAGGATGGCGCCCGACTCCTGACGCAACTGCGGCGGCTCTTCGCCGACGATCTGCTTCAGCCGGCTGACCGCGAACTGCCTGATCTTGATGAACAGCTGCTTCTTCGCGTGGCGGCGGAAACGGCGGTACTTGTAGCGCGTCTCCTTGCGAAGCGGCTGCGTCGCGGTCCGCAGCTGCGCGAATGCCAGCCACGGCAGCAGGAGAACGCGCGCGACCCATGCCGCGGGCGGCGCGCCAACCGCGCGCGGTGCCGGACGCTGCGCCACCGTCTCGATCGCGGCGGCAAACCGCGGAGTCGACGCCTCCGTCAGCCCGTGCGGCCGGATGAATCCCTCGGTAAACCGACGCGCCCGCTCGACGCCCGGGCGGGGATCGGCCAGCGCCGCCGACAGCTGCGCGACATGTTCCTCGAGGCTGCGCGACACTTCCAGCAGACCGCCGCCGACATTCAGCAGATAGTGAAAATGAATCGTGCCTTCCTGGTTGTCGCGCGAGATTTCGGGCAGCAGCACCGACAGCACCGGCTTGCCGGCCACGCCCGCTTCGAGGAACGCACTGGTATTGAGACCGACGACCGCCGCGGCGTAGTGAAGCGAATCGAAGTAGTCGTCCTTGGTCGTCGGATCGACGGGATGGCTCCCGAACAGCGTGACGTTCTTGAACTCGGTCAGGTCCACCTGCTGCCATTCGTCGAGCCGGCGCGGATGCGGCCGGATCAGCAGGCCCGCTTCCCGCAGCACCGGATCCGCGCTGCCGCGGACGTGCTGGATCCAGCGCTCGACGAAGCGCGCTTCGTTTGCCGTGTTCTTGAAGAGCGACGAGCAGACGTAGAGGATGAACGGCCGCGATCCGTCGAGGCCGATCTGTTCACAGAACTCCTCGCGCGTTCGCGACGGCCGGCGGCCGAACCACTGGTCGTAGCACTGCGCGCCGGTGACGACGATCCGATCGGGCGGGACCTGGTGCAGCTCGATCGCTTCCTGCTTCTGCGTGTCGTTCCAGACGGTGACGAGGTCGGGAATGGCGCGCAGCACCGATTTGCTCGACAGGTGATCCCAACTGCCGACGCAGAGCACCGTTCGCAGGCCGAGCGCACGCGCGCTGAGATAGTGATCGAGCTGCGGCGAACCAAGGTCCACCAGCGGCGTGATCAGGACGACGTCGGGCTTCTGCTCCAGGTAGAACGACTCGAGCTCGCGGCTGCGGGGGACCGCCTGCTCGAACTGTTTCAGCACCCACGCCAGGGCGCGACGGCCGCCAGGGCCGCGCAGACCGGGCCAGCTTGCCAGCCAGCGGACGGCACGGGGCGTCCGCTCTTCCGATCGCCCGCGCAGGCGAGGCGTGGAGTCATAGCGCGGATCGAGAAAGCGGAGGTAATCGATGCCGAGCCGCAGCTTGCGGCCGAGGTCCGCCCACGCACCCGACTGGCGGCCCGGCGTCCAGCCGACGGTGACTTTTGGATAGCGCGCCGCCAGCCGTTCCACCATGCCCGCGCCGCCGAGCGATTCTTCGCGATCGGCCGAGAGGTGGATCTCGTGGCCGCGCTCGGCGAGTTCGGCAATCGCCGACTCGAACAGCCGCAGATAGGAAAAATGCCGCGCCAGGAAAAGGATTTTCATCGTCTCAGGACGCCATGCCGATGCGCTTCTTCAGCCGCTGCTTCAGGTTCTTCATCTTCTTCGCGCGGCGCCACTCGGCGGCCCGCTCGGTCTTGTAGCGCTGCCGCTCGGCGGCGCGCGCCTGTTTGCGCTGCTGTTCCTCGGCGTTGTGCTCGTCCTTGACGCGCCACGCCTCGGCCACCTGCTGACGATGGGCGCGATGCCGCGCGGTGATCTCGCGCTCGTGCGCGCTCAACATCAGCGGCGCCGCCGCATCGAGTGCCGCCAGGGCGGCTGCCGGTCTCAGGCCGGCCCGCAGCAGCCTCATCGCCGTGGTCTGCGCCGGGACAACCGGGCGAATCGCGGCCAGCCGTTCGACTTCGTCCGCCAACACCGGCGAGGCCGCGACCGCGAGCCCGCGGGGCCGGATGAACGACTCGACGAAGCGCCGGCTTCGTTCAGAGTCGCTGCGCGAAGTCTTCATGGCCGCGTTGAGCTGCTCTCCATGATCGCTCAGCGTCGGTGCCGTGTGCAGCAACCCGCCGTTGACGTTCAGCAGGTAATGAAAGTGGATCGTGCCCTGCTGGTTCTCGTGATGCTCCGGCAGCAGCGTCGTGAACACGGGGCGGCCCGCGATCGCGCCCTCGAGGAATGCGCTGGTGTTGAGGCCGATAACCGCGGCGCTGTGTGACAGCGAATCAAAGTAATCGCGGCGCGCCTCGGCGTCCACCGGGTTGCGCCCCCACAACACCACGTCTCCCTCGGACGCGAGATCGATGTCTGTCCATTCCTTCATGCGGGATGGATGCGGGCGCACGAGGATCGGCGTGGTGGCCAGCGGGGACAGCCCGCTTCCCCGCAGCGCCCGAATCCATCGCTGGACGAACAGCGCTTCGCTGGCGCTTCCCTGGAAGAGCGCCGAGCACACATAGAGCAGGAACGGCCGGCCAGCCGGCAGCCCCACCTTCCGGCAGAAATCGTCGTGGCTCATCGACGGCCGCCGATCAAACCACTGATCGAAACACTGCGCGCCGGTGACGACAACCCGATCGGCTGGAACCGCGTGCAACGCCACGGCTTCGTCGCGCTGGGTCTCGTTCCAGACAAACACGCGATCAGGGACGGTGCGGAGAATCGCCTTGCTCGACAGGTGATCCCAGCTCCACACGCACAGCGCCGTCGGATACCCAAGCGCACGCGCCGATTGAAGACAATCCAGCTGCGGCGAGGCGACCACGCCGATGAGCGGCGTGAACAAAACCACGTCGGGCTGCTGCTCACGCAGGAATGCGTCGATGACCGTACTGCGGGGAATGGCCCGCTCGCACGCCTGGAGTGCCCGCCGCACGATCGCGCGGCCAGGTGCCGTGCGCGCGCCGGCCGCTACCAGCCACAGCCCGATCGCGGGCAC
>Ga0209486_10001064_pt1 | contig 11938 bp, 11 predicted proteins | sample NCCompost_FD_187518 | JGI IMG/M metagenome (GOLD analysis project Ga0209486, IMG submission 187518) | Agricultural soil microbial communities from Utah to study Nitrogen management - NC Compost (SPAdes) (version 2) | ecosystem: Environmental > Terrestrial > Soil > Agricultural land | place...
GGACGTTCGCGTTCCCCCGGCAGGCGACGGGCGAAAGGCTCTGCCTCGCCGACTTCGTGCGGCCGCGCGAAGAGGGCAGTCCGCTCGACACCGTCGCGCTCCTCGTCACGACGGCCGGCGAAGGGATCCGCGCGCGCGCCGAGAAGCTGAAGCACGAAGGGGAGTACCTGCTCTGCCACGCCCTCCAGGCGCTGGCCCTCGAGAGCGCCGAGGGCGCCGCCGAGTGGGCTCACGAGCAGATCCGCAATGGATGGGGCTTCCCCGATCCACCGGAGACCTCGATGATCGACCGCTTCCAGGCGCGCTATCGCGGCAAGCGGTACAGCGCCGGTTACCCGGCGTGGCCCGAGCTCGCGGATCAGACGACGCTCTTCCGCCTCCTTCCCGGCGCCCAGATCGGCGTCGCGCTCACCGAGGGATACATGATGGATCCGGAAGCGTCGGTGTCGGCCCTCGTCGTCCACCACCCGCAGGCGCGGTACTTCGCGGCTTAGGGGTCAGGTCTTCACTGAGCGCCGAGCTCAGGCATCGGAATCGCTGGCCCTGACACTTTGTGTCGCAAAGTGTCAGGTGAAGACCTGACCCCACTTACTCCAAGGTTACTCGATCACACTCCCGGCAAAGGCCGCGAGATCGCGGCCGTCCGTCAACGCTCTCGGCTCGATGCCGGAAATCGCGCAGAACCCGTCCCTCCGGTGGTTACCGCTGCGGCCGGTCGCGAGCTGGCCGGTGACCGGACCGATCAGGGCCGAATCGATGTGCTCGGTCGGGGGGCGACCGGCCCAGGTAACGAGCAGGTCCGGGAGGTGCTCGACGTTCGGACCCGGAAAAACGTCGGGCGTCCAATGGACCGCGCCGACGAGCGGTTCGCCCGTGGCGGCGACGCGGAGGCTCTCGAAGCACTCGCGGACCCACGCGACGTAGCGCGGCAGCAACTCGCCGTCGCGCTCGAGGATTCCCTCCCTCTCCCGCCCGCGGATATTCAGTCGGAGGTATCCGTTCATGTCGGCCGCGAGGTCGAAGCCCGAGGTTTCCGACCAGTCGTTGCCTCCCACGACCGAGCGGCTCACGACTTCGTCGCGCACGGATACCGGTACGAGCCGCGCAATCCGGTTCTGGATGGACGCCGGAACGTGCTCGCGGAGCATCCGCACGATGCCGCGCGTAGAAGGCGGATCTGCCTTCGAAGGGCGACCCGATGAGCCGCCGGCGAACCCGGAATTCACGAGGTCCATGACGCGCGGCACGAAGTGCTCCTGGGAAACGTTCGGTCCCATGCCGTGGAGCGCGAAGACGATGAGGCCGGCGCCGGCGAGGGAGGGCGCCGCGAGAATCTCGCCCAGCGCCTCGTCGACCGCGCGGTAGACGTCGGAGAGCGCGCGGGCGGGGATCGTCTCGCAGCCGGGTCCGTCGGGCCAGAGGATGTGTCCGCCGCGGTGGGTCTCGCCGAAGGCCGTGATGAAGAAGTCCCAGGGCGCCTGATCGAGGACCCATCGGACGAGCGCCCCCTTGCGGCGAGCGCCTTTCACCAGATCGTTGCGAATCTTTTCGAGCTCCCCGACGGACTTGCCGACCGGGATCTCGACCCCCATGGGGTGACTGCCGAAACGGCGGCGGATCTCGCCCTCGAGGTGGCGCGGGTGGCAGATCACCCGGCCGAGCTGATCGTGGGTTCCCCAGTTGAGGACCGCGATCCCCTGCGGCAGCGCGCGCGGCGGAAAAACGAGCGGAGCGTCGACGGCGATCACCCGCCGGCCACCTCGCGCGATTTCGTACCAGAACGGTTCGAAGTCGAACACGTCGGGCGTTATGCGCCGCATCCGCATGGCGTTCGGGTCCCACTGCAGGTGGTGGTACATGCCGTGCTCGCCCGGGTTCGTCGCCGTCGCGAACGTCGGCCACACGGATCCGGTGAGCAGGTCCGCCGGGGAGCGGATCGTCTGTAGAGCGCTTCTTCCGAGCACGCGGCGCAGGTTCGGCAGCTCGCTCGAGGACGACTGGATGAAGCCGAGATCGGCCGCGTCGAGGCCGATCATCGCGAGGCGGCGCGGGACGGTCATATCGCCCGCACCGCCGGATGTCCCTCGGCCGCCGAGCGCGCCGCTGCCTCGAGCCAGCGCACGTTCTCGACCGCTTCGTCGAAGCCCGGCGACAGAGGCTCGCCGGCCGCGACCGCGCGGACGAACGCCTGCAGGGCGCTCGCGATGCTGAAGCGGGCCATCGATCGTCCGCGTCGCAAAGCGCGATAGAGAAAAACGCCCGCATCCGCGCACGAGGCCGCGAGTCCCGGTCCCCGCCGGCCATCGGGGTCGAAGTGCAGGGCCATGTTGGGGTCGGCGAGTCGAAGTCTGCCCCGAGGCCCCTCGACCGACAGGCGCTCGAAGGTGCGGGTCTCGTACGCGAGGTCGCAGATCGCCCGCGATCCGTCGGCGAAGAGGAGGTCGAGCTGGAGGTGATCGCCGGGCCAACGCTCGCTCCGCGTGGCCGCACTCACCCGCTCGGGCCGTTCTCCGACGACGTCCGCGGCGAGGTCGATCGCGTGGCTGCCGAGGTCGTGCAGGATCCCACCATCGTTCCCGGACAGCCGGTGCCTCGTCACCGTGGACCACGACAGGACGTCGACGTGAAGCACGTACTCGAGCCGGACGGGCCGGCCGACCGTCCCCGCTCGCACGCCGTCGCTCATGCGCCGATACGCCGGCCAGAAGCGCCGATTGAAGTCGAGCATGAGGCGTGCGGCCGGGTCCCCCCGCACGACCTCGCCCAACTGCCCGCAGAGGACGAACGGCTTCTCCATGAAGACCGCCAGCCCCCGCCGAGCCGCGTCGTTCCAGATCTCGAGGTGCGACGAGGGCGACGACGCCACGATGACGGCGTCGAGATTCGCGCGATCGAAGAGGGTCCGATGATCCGGGTAGACCTCGACGGCGGGAAGCCGGTCCGATGCGGCATCGCGGCTCGCCGGCAGGGGGTCCGCGATCCCGACGAGGCGGCCGCCGTCGAGAGTTCGAAAGGCGGGCAGATAGTAGTCCCGGGCCAGCCGCCCGAAACCGACGAGCCCGATCCGGAGCGAGGCGTCACTCGCCGACATCTAACTGGTCGCCCGCGCGAACGCGTGCTCGGTCCTCGCGCAGAGATATCCGAATCCGCTCGCGACGTAGTGCAGGAGGAGAAGCGGGACGGTCGCAGCCGAAAACGCGAGCCCGCGCTCGCGGGCGAAGAACGCGAGGAGCTTGCGATTCGCCAAAACGAGGCCGAGCGTCGCGGCGGCGGCGACGGCCAGCATCTCGAGACGGACGACCGAGAGCGGAAGGGCGGCGGCCGCAACGAGCGCGAGCAGGACGCTCACGCGCTGTCCGGCCTTCAGGTTCAGGTGGTCGAGGGTCGCGCGCCGCTGCAGGATCAGCTCCGACCACGGCATTGCCCGGAGAAAGACGTCCGTCCGCAGGAACGAACCGAGCGTCCAGCGTTTCAGGTGCGTCACCCGCAGATCTCGCTCGAGGAGAATGCGATGACCGGCGTCGCGCAACCGGTAACCGAGCTCGATGTCCTCGATCGACCGGCCGTAACGTCCCGTGTCGAAGGCCCCCACGCTTTCGAAGACCGGGCGGCGGATCGCCCCGCAGCCCGCCCAGAAGGTCGAAGCCTCCGGCTCGCCGTGCTGGTGAACGAAGTGGTGGAGCAGGTTCCGAAACTGCGACACGAGACCCGGCGCCCGCGGAGCGGCGTCGTAGGAACCGAAGACCGCGGCGACGTCGGGGCGTTCCTCGAAAAGGCGGGCCACGCGGCCGACCGTGTCCGGCGCCACGACGACGTCGGAGTCGACGAAAAGGAGAATTTCGCCGGAGGCGGAGCGCGCCCCGTGGTTTCGCGCGGCGCCCGCGCCCGAGTTTCGCTCGAGCCGCAGTCCGCGAGCACCGAAGCGGGAAGCCACCGCCGACGTGCCGTCGCCGGACGCGTCGTCGACGACGATGATTTCGAACGGAGGCTCGTCGGATGCGACGAGCGCCTGGAGACACTCCGCGAGGCCGGCGGCATTCCGGTAGGCCGGGACGACGACCGAGACGCGCATTTTCACGCCGCCCGGCGCCTCCACACAGCGCGCCCCTCGACCCACTCCCAGGCGAGCAGGCCGGGCACGCTCACCAGGAGCTCGCGCACGCGGGTCGCGAGGGACGTGGCGAGGGCCGCGTCGGGGGGCAGGCCGATGAGCGCTCCCAGGGCGACGAAGCTCGCCTCCTGCACCCCGAGCGCGGCCGGCACCGGGAAGACGACTCCGCCCGCCACCATCGCCAGGCTCTTGAGCGCGATCGCGTCGACGACGCTGATCGGGTGGCCGAGGAGCCGCGCGGCCAGCCAAACCTCGCCGGCGAGCGACAGACGCGCGAGGAGCCGGAGCGCGCACGATCCCGCGATCCGGCCCGGCCGGTAGAGCGAACGAATCGCTCCGTCCAGGTCGCTCGCGCGTTCGACCAGACCCTCCCACTTCCGGCTTTGGGCGAACCGGACGGCCTGCGCCGCGAGGAACGAGAACGCGCCGGCGCGCTGAATGAGCACGAGCAGCGCGATCACGATCGCGAGGAGCGCGACCCCGACGATCGCTGCGCCGAGAGTCGCGGGTCTGATCCCGAAGGGGTCAGATCCGCCGCGATTGAAGTCCTCGACGGCGGGGAAGAGCGAAGCGATGCCGATCAGGGCGAGGAGCGGCAGCGTCGCCACCTGGACGGTCTTGTCGACCACGACCGAGGCGACGGCGTCCCGCGTTTTCGACGACCAGCGTGCGATCAGGCGAGCGCGAACGATCTCACCGCCGACGCCGGCGACCGGCAGCAACACGTTGACCGAGGTGCCGATCCAGAGCGCCGCAAGTGCGATGCCGAAGCGGGGGGCTCCGGAGGGAAAGAGAAGCCTCCACGACGCCGTGGCGAGAAGGAGGTTGGGTACTGCGAAACCGGCGACGAGAAGGAGCCTCCAACCGGTCGAGGCGAGGAGAACGGCGACCGCATCGGCTCCCTGCCAGACCACCAGCACGACGGCAATCCCGAGACCGACGAGAATACCGATTCCCGACGCGGACCGGAGGACCGGAGTCACCGGTTGGCCCGGTTTCGGCGGGCGTCGAGCGCGCGGCGAGCGTCCGCGAAGTCGGGCTGGAGCCGGACCGCCTCTTCCAGGTGCGTGGTCGTCTCCTCGGACCGGCCGAGCCGCGCGAGAGCGCGCGCCAGGTTGTAGTGCGCGAGGGCATATCCCGGGTCGACCCGGAGGGCGGCACGATAGTGCCTGATCGCTTCATCGAACCGGCCCCGATCGGCGAGCTCGATGCCGAGGTTGTTGCGCGCCGGCGGGTAGTCGGGCTCGAGCCGGAGCGCCGCGCGATACCGCTCGATCGCTTCGTCCTTTCTTCCGCGGTTCGCGAGCGCGACGCCGAACGAGTACTGGGCCCGCCCGCTGGCGGGCTGCAGGCGCGCCGCCGCTTCGAGGTGCGGGAACGCCTCGGCGTAGCGTCCCCGTTTGTACAGGTAGTCTCCGAGCCACTCGCGCGCCCTCCCGTTGTCGGGGCGCTTGTCGACGACGTCGGTCCAGAACGCGAGGGTCGTCCGATAGTCGTCGTTGCGCCGCACCGTGGTCAGGGCGAGCGCGAGAGCGAGGGTTGCGACGACGGCAGCCCCGACGCCGGACGCGGCACCGAGCCGTCGCCGCAACGCATCCCCGGCCATCACGACCAGGGCGACGACGGCCGCCAGAGGGAGATACATGCGGCGCTCCGCCGCGACTTCGTTCACGAGGGCACGGAAGCTCGACGTCGGCGCGAGGACGAGGAAGAAGACGACGCCGAGGAAGGCGAGCTTCTTCCGCCGGAGCACGCCCCACACGGTCAGAGCGAACAGGGCAACGACGACGAAGAGAAACGGCAGGACATCCCGGATCGACCTCGCCACGGGCCACCCGCCATAGTCCGCGGCAAGGGCGTTCGGCCAGAAGGCCAGCCGGAGATAGTGCACGATGACGCCGGACTGCGTGAGGGCGTACTCCCAGGGCGTGACGTCGTCGCGGACGAATCCCGCCAGCGTCCGGCGGAATCGAGTCGCGACCAGGAGCACGCACACCAGGAGCACGAGGGCGAGACCCGCATGGAGCCGCAAGTGCCGGCGGAGCGCCTCGCGGAGGGACTTCGACCAGAAGAGCGAGTCATGAGCGAGAACCAGCATGGGCGCGACGACGGCGACTTCCTTGCTGCCCATGGCGAGGGCGAACGCGAGGAGCGCGGCCGCCTCCCAGAGGCGCCGCCCCGGGGACTCGAACGCGCGGATCGCGCAGTAGAGCGTGAGCAGCGTGAACAGGCCCATGAGGAGCTCGGTCCGCTGGATGGTGTAGTTGACGGTCTCGGTCGCGAGCGGGTGCACGACCCACAGAAGAGCGACGGCCGCGGCGAGTGGAAGCGCGCGATCCCGGAAGCGTGACTGCAGCTCGGGAGAGCCGAGCGTGCGGCGCGTGATCCCGAAAAAAGTGAGCGACGCGAGAAGGTGAAGGGCCACGTTGAAGGCGTGGTAGGAGGCCGGGTTCAGTCCGCCCACGGCATGGTTGAAGGCGAGGGTCAGATTGACGACCGGCCTCCCCGAAACGGCGGTGCGGGCGGGCGGCGAGAGAACGTCCGGCGAGAGCGAGCGGATGGACGTGTTGGAGGTAATCGCCGCGTGATCGTCCAGCACGAACGGCCCGCGGAGCGCGTTCGAGTAGACGACGAGGCCCGCCGCGGTCAGGAGGATCGCGGCGAGGTACTCCGCGCGGAAAGCCGGCGGCCCCAGGCGCCGCCGGACTCGGCTGCGCGCGGCCGGCGGCGGAGCCGGAAGCGCCGCGCGGTCGCGCCGTGCGCTCTTCGACCGAGCGGCCTTACCCACCGGACCGCCCGCGGGCGACGCGGTTGTAGACGATGCTCACGAGGTATCCCGCCACGAAGCCGCAGGCGAAAGCGTAGGCGAAGCCGATGAGGCTCCCCACGAAGGTGACCTCGTAGCCGATGAAGAACTGGCGCAGGAGCGAGAGGTGCGGCCCCACGACGCGGCCGCCCTTCAGCACGAGCCAGTTCGTCGCGAGGAAGAGCCCGAGCCCCGCCACGAGCCCCCAGGCGAGCCCCTGGACGAGCGCCTCCAACCGGAGGATTCGCACCGGGAGCGCGGTCGGCGTGTCTCTTTGTTCGGAGGACATCGCTACAGGTAATCGAGAACGCGACGCAGGACCAGCGACTCGGCGCGGCGGCGGATCACGGCGACGGAGAAAAGCGCGGCGGCATTCCGCGTCACCGCGAGGAACCAGCCCATCGCGAAGCCGCCGAGCAGCCCGTACACGAGCCCGAGCAGAGCGCCCCGGGGGCTCGCCTCGTATCCCGGCAGGTATTGCGCGACAAGCCGGAGGTTGGGTCCGACGACCGTCCCGCCCTTGAAGACGAGCCACAGGCTCGCGAATCCGAGAAGCGCGGCCGCGAGGGCGCCCACCGCGACTCCGAAGGCGATGCGATCGAGCTTGGCGAACACGGGCGCCAGAACGTGATCGAGCCGGATCTCCTCCTGGTACTCGGCGTCGACATTGACGCCCCAGACGTCGTTCTCCTCACCGAACGCGACGTTGCGAACCGCGAGCATGCCGGTGAGCATCGCGTGGTCCTGGTTGTCGTACCGATGGAGGCCGTTGCGGCCGATCGTCTGAAGGTTCGTGAAGCCGGCGACGAAGCCCCGCAGGACGTCGAGGTGCCGGCGGTACGAGCTGTCGTAAACAGGGTATGCCTTTGGCACGCGCTGAACGCATCCGTCCATGACGTCCTCGGCGCGTGCGAGCCCGATCGCCGCGATCTCCCGCGTTCCGAGGGCGATCAGCTCTTCGTCCGTTGCTCTCCACAGTTCGTCGCCCTCGGCGCAGAAGTACTCCAGGCCGAGGCCCGTCTTGCCCGCGTCCGGGACCATTTCCGGGCTCCAGTTGCGGTAGTTCTGGATGCGGCCGACCTTCACGAGCGGGTCATGGACGTAGATCCAGTTGTCTGGAAAGAGATCGGCGCGATTCACGATCAGGCAGACCGTCAAAAAGTCGCGATAGCGGAGCGCTCCCGCGGCTTGCAGGACCGCCGGGGGCGCCGGAGGGTGGAGCTTCGCCACGAGCTCGGTGATCGGCATGCTCGACACGAAGTCCGTCCCGTCGACCTCCTCCTGAAGGCCGTCGTGGGTCACGATCACGCGCGAGACCCGGCTGCCGTCGTGCTCGATTCGCACGACGTCGCGTTCCAGGTGGACCGAGCCACCGGCGCCGACGATTTCGTCGCGCATGGCTTTCCACATCATTCCGGGTCCGAGCCGGGGGTAGTCGAACTCCTCGATCAGCGTCTTGATCGTCGTCTTTCGGCGGAAGAACATGTTCATCACGGCGGTGCGCAGCGAGAGGTCCTTGATCCGCTGGGCGGCCCACTCGGCCTTGAGCTCGGAGCACGGCACGCCCCAGATCTTCTCCGTGTAGGTCTTGAAAAAGGTGAGGAAGAGCCGTCGCCCGAAACGGTTGGTCACCCACTGCTCGAACGTATCCTCCCTGGCGTAGGGGAAGACCTGCCACTTGAGGTGGCTCGCGACGATCGCGATGGCCCGCCAGGGACCGAGTCCGCGGAGCGCATTCCACGGCCGGAGGGGATACTGGAAGAAGCGGCCGCGATAGTAGATGCGGGAGAGGCGGGGGCGGCGAAGGAGACCGGGCCCGAGGACCGCGCGCCAGATCTTCGCGACCGAGGCCGCCTTCGTGAAGAAGCGGTGTCCCCCCATGTCGAAGTGAAAGCCCTTGTAAGCCGCCGTCCGCGCCAGGCCGCCGACGTCGCCGCTCTTCTCGAGCACGACGGCCGGCAGGCCGAGCCGGATCGCTTCGTAGGCCGTCGTCAGCCCCGCGGGACCGGCCCCGATCACGACGAGGCGCTTCGACCCGGGTCGAGTCGATGCCCCGACGGGGAGGCGCCCGCCCGATTCCTCGACTCGTTCGACGGACATGCGTGGAGCGATTGTAGAAGTGCCGCGGTCGCGGGCTCCGGCCGGGACTTTCCGGGGAGTCCTTGCAACCCCTTAGGCGGCGGGCGGGTTATAGAGAGAGGAAAAGCGGTTGCGACACTTCGTCACATATCGGCCTCTTGAACCGTTGTTTCGTCTTGACTACTATTTCTTTCCAGAATGATCAACGAACTTGATGGCCGCATCCTGACGATCCTGCAGAAGAACGCCCGGACTTCCAACGCCGAAATCGCGCGGCAGGTCGGGCTCGCCCCGTCCGCCGTCTTCGAGCGGATCCGGAAGCTCGAGGAGAAGGGGATCCTCCAGGGCTACCACGCGCGCATCGACCCGCACGCGGTCGGGCTCGCCCTCGTCGCCTTCATCTTCGTGCGGTCGAACGACCGGCCGGGGGGCGTCCAGACGGCGGAGCGCATCTCGAAGATCCCCGAGGTCCTGGAAGTGCACCACGTCGCGGGGGAGGACTGCTTCCTCGTGAAGGCGCGCGCCGCGGATCCGGAGGCGCTCGGCCGGCTCCTCCGGGAGGAGCTCGGAAAGATCCCGACGATCACGTCGACGCGGACGACGATCGTGCTCGAGACCGTCAAGGAAACGGCGGCGCTTCCGATTGCCGTCGAAGAGGAAGCGGAGGCCGCCAGTGCTTGACGTCTCGACCGGCCTCCGGCCCACCCAGGGAAAGCTCCTCGCCGCGTTCGCGTCGGTCTACCTCATCTGGGGCTCGACGTACCTGGCGATCCGGTTCGCGATCGAGACGATGCCGCCGCACCTGATGGCCGCCGTGCGATTCCTGGTCGCCGGGGCGATTCTCTACGCCTGGGCGCGCTGGCGCGGCGCTCCTCGACCGACCCTCACCAACTGGCGCGCGGCGACGGTCGTCGGCGGCTTCCTCCTGCTCGGTGGCAACGGCGCCGTCGTCTGGGCGGAGACGCGCGTGCCGTCCGGGCTGACCGCGCTCCTCGTCGCGATGGTGCCCATCTGGATGCTCGTGCTCGAAATGCTCCCGCGGCTCGGCGGGAGAAAGCCGCGCGCGGCCGTCGTCGCCGGCATCCTCCTCGGGCTCATCGGTCTTTTCGTGCTCGTCGCGCCCGGAAGGCTCGCGGGCCGCGTCGACCCTCTGGGCGCGGCCGTCCTCCTGCTCGGCTGCCTCTGCTGGGCGTTCGGGTCGCTCTACTCGCGCGGCGCCGCGCTCCCGAAGTCGGGATTCCTCGCCGCGGCGATGGAGATGGTGGCGGGTGGCGTTCTTCTCCTCCTCTTCGGGCTCGCGACCGGGCAGGCGGAGGAGGTTGCGCTGTCGGCGATCTCCGCGCGGTCGCTTCTCTCGCTCGCCTACCTGACCGTCTTCGGCTCCCTCGTCGGTTTCACGGCGTACATCTGGCTGCTCGGCGCGACGACGCCCGCGCGCGTCTCCACCTACGCGTACGTCAACCCGATCGTCGCCGTCCTCCTCGGCTGGGCCTTCGCGAACGAGCCGATGTCGCTCCGCACGCTGATCGCGGCGGCAGTCATCATCGGCGCGGTCGCGCTGATCATCCGGTACGGCGCGAGGCGCGAGGTGTCCGCGCCGGCGCCGGCCGAAGCGGCCCCGGTGCCGGAGTTCCTCGCCCGCACGACGGCGGGAGGGCGCGCTTGAAGACCGACGAGCCCGTCGCGCTTCTCCTCCGGATCCTCGACGAGGCGTACGAGAAGAAGGCCTGGCACGGGCCGAACCTCAAGGGCACGCTGCGGGGAGTGGGCGTGCAGCAGGCCGTGTGGCGTCCCGCCCCGGACCGGCACAACGTGTGGGAGCTCGCCGTGCACGCCGCCTACTGGAAGTACGCCGGTTGGCGGCGCCTGACCGGAGAGAAGCGGGGCGCGTTCGCGATGAAAGGCAGCAACTGGTTCGTCCGCCCCGAGCCCTCACCCCGGGCCTCTCCCGGAGGGAGAGGGAGAGAGACTTCGACCGAGGAGGCCTGGCGCGCGGACCTCGCCCTCTTGGACGAGCAGCACCGCCGGTTCCGGTCCGCCGTCGAGAAGATCCCCGCGCGTCGCCTGTCGGCGCTGTCGCCCGGAAGCCGGCACCGCATCGACACGCTCGTTTACGGAATCGCGGCGCACGACGTGTACCACGCGGGACAGATCCAGCTCGTGAAGAGGCTCTACCGCGACCGAGTCGGAAAGGCCGGGCGTGGCTGAGGCCGCGGCGTCCGTCGCCTGCCGGCTCGCCGCGTTCGACGAGGGCACGCGCGCGGAGCATCGCCGGCTCGCGGGGGAGCTCGTGGGCGCGATAACGGACGTCGAGGAGCTCGCGGACGGATACGCGGTTCGCTTCCCCGCGAGGCCGTTCCTCTTCCTGCGGATCGCCCGCTGGATCGAGCTCGAGCGCGCGTGCTGCCCCTTCCTCACGATCCGACTCGAGATCGAGCGGTCCACGCCGGCGTATCGCGTCTCGCTCACCGGGCCGGACGGCGCCAAGAGCGTCCTTCGGGCGGAGCTTCTGCGCACTCCCGCCGCGGAGGCGAAGTGACCGCCCGACGCTTCGTCGACGTGAGCCACGCGATCGAAGCGGGAATGGTCACGTACGAAGGCCTTCCCGCGCCCGTGATCGGGGAGTTCCTCTCCCGCGAGGCGTCGCGCGGCAAGTACGCGGAGGGTACGACGTTCTCGATCGGGCGCGTCGAGATGGTCGCGAACACGGGCACGTACGTGGACGCGCCGTTCCACCGGTTCGAAGGGGGCCGGGACGTCGCGGACCTCCCGCTCGGGAGGCTCGCGGACTTGGACGGGCTCGTCTTCGATGCCACCGGCGCGGGACGCCCCGTCGGTCCCGGGCTCTTCGACGGTCTCGACCTGTCGGGCCGCGCCGTCCTCGTCCGGACGGGGTGGAGCCGCCACTGGCGGACGCCGGCGTACTTTCGCGACCACGCGTA
>Ga0209486_10001066_pt1 | contig 11926 bp, 12 predicted proteins | sample NCCompost_FD_187518 | JGI IMG/M metagenome (GOLD analysis project Ga0209486, IMG submission 187518) | Agricultural soil microbial communities from Utah to study Nitrogen management - NC Compost (SPAdes) (version 2) | ecosystem: Environmental > Terrestrial > Soil > Agricultural land | place...
GCCGGCGCCTGCGCGATCATGGCGTGTGCGTTGTCGGCTTCAGGCGTGGAGCCCACCATGCACTCGTTCGGCGCGATGGCGCACACGCTGTTTTACTGGCAGGCGCTGCACGCAGCCGTGGCCGCGCTCATGGGGATCTACGTGCTCGCCCGCCTCTGGCGCGGCCTCATCGACTCCAGCCGCCGCGCCACATTCGATCACGCGCGCATCTTTGCGCATTACACGGCGGCGCAGGGCCTGATCATCCTGCTTGCCTGGCAGGCTTGAAGTGTCAGCGGACGGGAGCCACGCGCCAGACGGTGTTCGACAGGTCGTCCGCCACGATGAGGGCGCCGCGCGGATCCACGCTCACCCCGACGGGCCGGCCGCGGGTCATCCCGTCGCTGCCGCGGAACCCGAAGACGAAGTCGACCGGCGGGCCGTCGGGACGGCCGCCGCGAAACGGCACGAAAACCACCTTGTAGCCGACCGGGTCGCGGCGGTTCCAGCTCCCGTGCTCGCCCACGAACACCCCGTCGGCGAACTCTTCGCCCATCGCCGTGTTGGAAAATGCGACGCCGAGCGCCGCGACATGCGAGCCGAGGCTGTAGTCCGGCTCGATCGCCGCGGCGACCTTCTCCGGATCCTCCGGCCGGACGCGCGGGTCCACGTTCCCGCCCCAGTAACTGTAAGGCCATCCGTAGAAACCGCCTTCGCGGACCGACGTCAGGTAGTCGGGCACGAGGTTCGGGCCGATTTCGTCGCGCTCGTTCACCACAGCCCACAACTGTCCCGTCCCGGGCTGGATCGCGAGAGCCGTGGGATTGCGCAGCCCCGTGGCGTAAGGCCGGTGCGCGCCGGTTGCGGCGTCCACTTCCCAGACCATGGCCCGGCCGACCTCGGCTTCCATCCCGCGCTCGGTGATGTTGCTGTTGGAGCCGATGCCCACGTACAGGAAGCGCCCGTCGGCGCTCGCCGCCAGCGCTTTCGTCCAGTGGTGATTGATCGCCGACGGCAGGTCCGTGACCTTCACCGGCGGGCCGCTGGGGCGGGTCGCGCCCTCGACGTAGTCGAACCGCACCAGCGCATCCTGGTTGGCGACGTAGAGCCGGCCGTCGACGAGCGCGAGGCCGTAAGGCGCGTTGAGGTCTTCTGCGAAGACGGTCTGGACTTCGTAGCTGCCGTCGCCATCGGCGTCGCGCAACAGCGTCAACCGGTTGCCGCCCTTGACCGGGCTCGTCCCCATGGACTTGATGTAACCGGCCACGATGTCCTTGGGTTGCAATTTCGGCGCACCGCCGCCCCGCCCTTCGGCCACCAGGATGTCGCCGTTGGGCAGGATGAGCGTCTGGCGCGGGATCGCAAGGTCGGTGGCGATCGCCTTGATGGCATATCCCGGCGGCACCGTCGGCTGCTGGTTGCCCCATTCGGCGGGCTTGGCGATTCCCATGGTCGGCAGCAACTGGGTCTGCAGCTCCGGGAGCGGTGGATCGGACCCGTATTGCGTCGGGTCCGGGTCGCTGCCACCGCATGCGGCGAGCGCGAACGACAGCGCGGCGAGCGCGCACGGGCGTGCGTGCGTCATGGTGCGACCCTCCGGCGGAGCGTGGAGAAGCCGACCACTGTCGCCGCGCACGCGAGCACGGCCACGATCACCGAAAGTACGAGGCCCATGGGCATGGTGGCCCAGGCATCCCGGGCGTGGATGAGTGCATTGACGAAACCCAGCACGCATATGGCCAGGATGAGGGTGAGAGACACCGCGAAACGGCCGCCGCGGCGATCGGCGCGCCTCAGGCCGACGAGCGAGCAAACGAGCGCCGCGAAGCCGAACACGAGGCCTCCGACGATCAACCACGACGAGAAATTGCTCCACTGCACGTGGTAAGTCGCGGTGTAGGCGTAGTCACTCAACACGGCGCCGAGGAACGGCGGGACGGTCGCGGCGAGGAGAAACGCATGCACCGGGTGCATCCCGTCATGCTAACAACGGTGGGGCGTAGGCCGGCACCGCATGCGGGCGCGTGGTTTCGCTGTCGGACGTAACGGGCCGGGTTATGCTATCCGGGCCGACGGGGATTGCGGCAATCATTCAGGGCGAGGGTTTCCAAAGCATGGCTGACGTGTTTGTTTCGTATGCCCGGACCGACAAGGAACGGGTAGCGCCTCTCGTCGCCGCCATCGAGGCCAGGGGCTGGTCGGTGTGGTGGGACCCGGAAATCGCGGCTGGCCAGTTGTTCGACGACCAGATCGAGGCCGAGCTGAATGCGGCGAAGTCCGTGCTCGTCGTCTGGACCCCGACGTCCGTGGCGTCACGCTGGGTACGCGGCGAGGCGCGCGAGGCCGCGGATCGCGGCATCCTGGTCCCGGTGCGATTCGACGAGGCCCGCCTGCCGATGGACGTGCGCGCCCTGCATACCACCGACCTGGACCACTGGCGGAACGACCCGGCAAGCCCGCCGTTCCAGGAAGTCCTGCGCGCGCTCGCCGCGATGATCGCGCGCAACAGCGCACCACAAGCCGGAAAAACCGCGCCCGGTTCCGCGCCGGGCGCGTCCGCGGCGAAGACGACGCGCGTTTCGATCTGCGCACTGCCGTTCGTCAACATGAGCGGCGACGCGGAACAGGAGTACTTCAGCGACGGCATCAGCGAGGACATCATCACCGACCTCAGCAAGATCTCGTCGCTCGCCGTGGTCTCGCGCAACACGGCTTTCGGTTTCAAGGGGACGAAAGTCGACATCCCCCAGATCGCGAAGCAGCTCAAGGTCAGCTACGTGCTGGAAGGCAGCGTCCGCAAGGCCGGTGGCCGCGTCCGGATCACCGCCCAGTTGATCGACGTGTCGAAGGACAACCAGATCTGGGCCGAGCGCTACGACCGCGACCTGAGCGACATCTTTGCGCTCCAGGACGAGATTTCCGAGGCCATCGTCAAGGCGCTCAAGCTCCGGATCCTGCCCGAGGAAAAGAAGGCGATCGAGCAGCGCGGGACGACAAACCTCGAGGCCTATAACCTCTACCTGATGGCGCGGCAATTCAGCGTCACCGGCAATTACGGCAACGTCCGCCGCTGCGAGGCCATCATCCGCCTGTGCCGCAGCGCGACGGAGATCGACCCTAACTATGCGACGGCCTGGGCGTTGATGGCCGTCGCGCAAGCCGCCCTCAAGTTTTATTTCAACGGCCCGGGCGACGGCGGCCTCGCGGCGGCCGAGCGGGCTCTTTCGCTGGACGAAAATCTCGCCGAGGCACACGCCGCAAAGGCCAGGGTATTGACGGCCGAGAGCCAGTACGACAAGGCGCTGGTCGAGATCGAGGCCGCCTTGCGACTGGACCCGGAGTCCTTCGAGGTCAACACGGCTGCGGCGCGGCTGTATTTCACGCAACGCCGGTTTGCGGACGCCATCAAGTTCTACGAAAAAGCGGCGGCGCTGATGGAGACCGATTTTTCGTCGGTTAGCATGTTGATGACTTCATACAAGGTTCTTGGCGACCTGGAAAGGACTCGTCATGCGGCACAGCGCACCCTGGCTCGCGCCGAGAAGATCACCACCCAGGAGCCGGACAACGGCATGGCCCTGGGCTATGTCGTCGTATCCCTCTGCGTCCTGGGCGAAGCCGAGCGCGCGAAGGACCTCGCCAAGCGCGCCATGCTGCTCGATCCGGATAACCTGACGATGCGTTACAACTTCGCTTGCGGATTTACGGCGTTGCGAGAATTCGACGTGGCACTCGACCTCCTCGGACCCGTGTTTGAACGGGATGCCGCGGAAACGGTGCTCTGGGCAAAGGTCGACCCGGATCTCGATGAGATCCGCGATCACCCCCGCTTCAAGGAGATGATTGCACTGGCAGATGCACGACTCGCGCTCGGGAGTGGCGGCGCTTGAAAACAGCAATCCTGAGTGTTGCCTTCCTGTTGTCGGCCGCCATGTCGGCCCAACCATCATTCCCATCGTGAGCGATTTCCTGGACGCCAAGTCGCCGCAGGAATAGTGCCCCCGGCCGGGTCCCCTTCTGCGGGCCGCCGTTCATCCGTCACTGACGTAACTCGGTTTCCCTCCGCCGCGATCCGTCGCATGCGCCTTTGCCGGCCCCGCAGCTCGATCATAGTGGCGAGCGAGGAAAGGTCATTGTCACCCCCGACTGATCGCATCGAGGACCTTGTTGCGGACGCCACTCTGGCGCCCGACGACATGGCGTGGCGAGAGGCGTTCCGCCGTGGATTTGCCGGGCTGCGTGCGAACCTGCACCTGCATCCTGCGGATTCCACGGCTGCAGGGACGTTCGAGGCCGCCGCGGCGACCGCGCGAGACGTGGCCGTGAATTGCCTGCCACTGGGCATCGCTATCGTGATGCATCTCTATCCACTGTGCGTGCTGAGATGCGTGCCGCTGCCGTGGTGGCGGCGGGGTGCCCTCCGGCGATCACGGCTTCTCCGAATCATCGACACCCGTGCGCTCATTCTGTCGAACGCTGGCAGCGAGCGGACCACCGGCGCGCATCCACCCGTGATGCTGACCCGCGCGCACGATGGCATTCGCGTCGATGGCACCTATGACTACGTGTCGCTCGCGAACGTGGCGGACCTCGTGCTGTTCAGCGCGCCGCTGGCGGACAGCGACCGTAACGTGTTCTGTGCCGCCGATCTGCGCGGCGAATCGGTAAGGATCGGCGGCGGCAAGTTCAGCAACAGCATGCGGCTGTCTGACACTTGCTCCGTAACCTTTGATAACCACCGTGTGGCGCCCGATTGCTATATCGAGGTGCCTGACGTGACAACGTTGAGCTGCATGGCCCGATACCAACGAAGCTGGTTCCACCTTCTGCTCGGAGAGTGCTACCTCGCGCGAATCGAGCATTTGCGCCGCCAATGGGACCTGGCTCGTCCGGTGGAGCAGATCGCCAGCCTCAACGAGCTGGCTCACCTTCGAGAGTATGCACTGCGATTGTTGGGCGGCACCGCTGCGCCAGGCAACGTGGATTCGCTGTCGCGTGTCACCGCTGCGATCAAACTGCGCATCTCGCTGCATGCCCAGGCGACCGTTGCCGCGATCAGAAATCTCGACGAGACCTCCGCCACCGAGCTCAGCTTTCTCGGGCGGCAGCCAACGTCAGACGAGAGGATCCTGCGGAGCATCGGCGCAGCCGCTTGACGAGATGCTCGGCTACATCAACCTTTAGCTCGTTCTAGGCGAGCCCGATGATCTTGAGGCCATCGAGCACGCCACGGTTCTCCTGCGCGCTGTTCGGCTCGGCAGGCTCGCCAACTTCCGTTACGGGCGGCTCCACCTCGAACTGACGAAGCTCGTCCGTGGGGTTATCGGCGATCCGGCCATCCGACGATCGTTCCGCCAGATTTGCGTTCATGGTCTCCTTGATACGCCTTTCAAGCCTAACTTGTCAACTACGTTTTAGATGGTTAGAATACGGCATATGCAGCCCGAGCCCGCTGGAAAGCTTTGCCTCGCTTTCGCCGATACGGCGCGCGCCGAGGATAAGTACGAGGAACTGAATGGCATCGGAGACTTGCTTCAGTGGGCTACCAAGGCGGGCGTACTTTTGTCGGCCGACAGCGGCCGCCTGGCGAAGCATTACGGGGGCAATCGACGGGAGGCCGCAGCGGACCTTGCCAGAGCGGTTGGAGTACGCGATCTATTGCGCTCCATCTTCACCGGCATCGCAAACGGGCGTCCGTTGCGGGATCGGGACATTGCCGAACTGAACTCCGCGCTTGCGCAGACCCCTGCCCTCCTGCGCGTTCGCGCCCATTCCGGCGCGGTAGGGACGCAATGGGATAGCGCGGCCGAAGGCTTGCCGCAAATTCTCTTTCCTGTCCTGGCAGATGCGGTGAACTTGCTGGCGAGCGACCGCCGGGAGCGCATTCGTGAATGTTCCTCCACGGAATGCACCATGCTTTTCGTCGATGAAAGCCGCAACGGCAGTCGTCGTTGGTGTGACATGAACGTGTGCGGAAACCGCATGAAAGCGCGCCGTCACTATGCAAGGACCCGAAAGGGCTGAGACACAGTGAAGCGCGTGCAACACCCGGCGTTGACGCCCATAGCCTTCATCCTGGTCGCGGCTTTCAGCGTGCAGGGCGGCGCCGCGATCGCGAAAGGCATCTTTCCGTACATCGGCGTGGCGGCGACTGCCACCGTTCGCATCGTCCTGTCCGCCGTCATTCTGCTCGCGGTGTTTCGCCCCGCAGTCCATCGCTTTACGGTGGCGCAGTGGCGCGCAGTCGTTCCTTACGGCATTACGATCGGCGTCATGAACCTGCTGTTCTACGAGGCTCTCGTCCGCATCCCGCTCGGCCTGGCGGTGGCGCTCGAGTTCGTGGGCCCCCTGGCTGTCGCCATCGTCGGATCGCGGCGCGCTCTAGACGTGGTCTGGGTCGGGCTTGCGATGGCCGGCATCGCACTCATCGCGCCGTTCCAGGCTGATGACGCCGTCGATCCGGTCGGTGTCACCTATGCCTTGCTGACGGGCGCGTGCTGGGCTGCATACATCGTTGTCGGGGGCCGCGTATCGCAGCGTCTGGATGCGGGGGTCGCCGTCGCAACAGGCATGGCGGTTGCGGCACTCGTGGTCATGCCTTTTGCGCTGGTGGACGGCGGAATCGAGAAGTTCGCGCCCGGCCTCCTCGTCCCATGCGTCGCGTTGGCCGTGCTTTCGAGCGCGCTGCCATTCACGCTGGAAATGAAGGCTCTCCGCCTGTTGCCAGGCCGGACATTCAGTGTCTTCATGAGCCTGGAGCCAGTGATCGCTGCGCTTTGCGGGCTCGTCCTGCTCGGCGAACACCTGACGCGGACGCAATGGATCGCCGTTGCCCTGGTGGTTGTCGCCAGCGCCGGTGCGACGGCATCGGTCAGGCGGCGCACAGACCTTTCAGCCAGTACGTCGTAGATGGGGCAAGCGAGCCGCAACGCGGCTCGCTACCCTCGAGCCCTCGCCCTATGCGTCGAGAATTGGCCGGAAGCTGCCCCAGAACATGCGCTGCCCGTCGAATGGCATCTTGTCGCGATCAGGCTGGATGCGCTTGTCCTCCATGATCTTCGGCCAGGCAGCGTCGTGGGTCGCCTTGTCGGGCCATTCGATGAACGAGAACACCACGTTCTCGCTGTCCTTGGCCTTCACGGCGCGCCTGAAGTCCGTGACCTCACCGTCGGGCACGTCGTCGCCCCAGGCTTCGACGACGCGGGTCGCGCCATATTCCTTGAACACCTCTGCGGCCTTGGCAGCCATCTCCCGATAGGCCTTCTTGTTGCCCTTGGGCACAGGCACCACGAAACCGTCGGCGTAACCCGCGGCGCCCCGACCGCCTTCGTCGACGATCGAATCGAAGCCGCCAAAGATCATGCGCTTGCCGTCGAACGGCATGTTCGAGAACATCTCCTTCATGCGCGGGTCTTCCATCATCTTCTTGTTGGCGGCCTCGTAAGTCGCCTTGTCGGGGTACTCGATCCAGGAGAAGACGACGGTCTCGTCATCCTTGGCCTGTACCGCACCCTGGAAATCGGTCACCTTGCCCTTGGGCACGTCTTCCCCCCAGCCTTCGACCATCCGCTTTACGCCGAACTGCTTGAACAGCTGTACGGCATCCGACGCCTGCTTGAGGTACTTCTCCTTGTTGGCGGTCGGCACCGGTGTCACGAATCCTTGGACGTAGTTCATCGATATTCTCCTCAGTTGGCGTCAAAACCCGCGAAGCTTGTGACTTAGCGGACCGTGTTTGTATCGGTGAGTTCCCCAATCTTCCTGTAGGGCCATTGACGACTGACGCGAACGGCAGCAAAGTCCGCGGGTGCTCTGATCCAGCTGTTCTTGCGGATGGACATGGCGTGCCGAGGAGACTCGGCGCGATGGATCCCTTCACGCGGATGGAACAGACAATGAGCACTTGCAATCCGGTCGATCTGCTATTCGACGGCATGGCGAAGCTTGGCCCAGGGAGCGACGCCGATACGCGGCATGTCCTGTCCCTGCTCCCACGGCGGGACTTCCGGGTCATCGTGGACGCTGGCTGCGGCGCTGGCCGCCAGACTCTGGTGCTGGCACGCGAGCTGCTGAAGCCCGTTCACGCCGTCGATTCTTACCAGCCTTTCCTGGTCACCCTCGGGAGGCGCGCCCGGGATGATGGACTCGGGCATCTCGTCCGCACGCACTGCATGGACATGAAGGACATCCCGGAGACCTTCGGATCGATCGACCTGCTGTGGGCCGAGGGCGCGGCTACAACATCGGCTTTGCCAACGCCTTGAGCGTCTGGGCGACGGCGATTCGCCGCGGCGGGTTTGCGGTCGTCAGCGAACTAGTGTGGCTACTGGACGACGCACCGAACTCCGTGCGGGACTTCTTCCTGGCCGGTTACCCCGATATGCAGCCCGTCACTCGCGCCCTCGCCGTCTCCAAAGAATGCGGCTACAAAGTACTGGCCACGCATCAGCTACCCAGCCATGCTTGGGTCGACGGTTACTACGAGATTCTTGAACCGCGTGCCGAAGTACTTGCAAGCCATGCCGACCCGGCCGTCAGGGAGTTTGCCACCGAGACGCTCCGTGAAATCGAGGCATTTCGTGCTTCCGAGGGCAGTTTCGGCTACGTCTTTCTGGTTCTGCAACGATGCTGACGACCTCCCGCTATTTCTTGATGGCGAAGTCCGCCTCGCTGAAAACCTGCCGGATCTCGATCACGTCGCCCTCTTCGGCGGGGCACCGCAGCACCCATTTGACGAGTTCTTCCTTTGAATTGGCTTCCACCAGCCAATAGCCGCCCAGCACTTCTTTCGTTTCGATGAATGGCCCGTCAGTCACTGCCGGCTTCCCTTTGCCGAACGAAACGCGCGCACCCGCCTTGAGGGGGTGAAGCCCGTTCAGCGACAGGATCTTGACGGCCTTGCCCAACTCCTCGTTGAAGCGCGTCATCTCCTCGACTTTCTTCAGGTCGGGCACAAAGCCCGCCTCCATCTTGTTGCCGCTGTAGACGTTCGGGATCATCAGCATCATGAATTGCATGGGGTTTCTCCTTGGTTACCGTTTTGGTCCTACACCCTTAATCGATTGGCGGTACCCAAGTTCGACACGGCCAGGCGCGCCGAGGATGACGCCCAGCAGTTCACCTCGCGGGACGGCGAAACGCTTCCAGAAAGCCTCTCGCCTGCGAAAGGATGATTTTCGCATGCCCGGTATGGACCATGCGCCAAGCGACGCGCACGCACCTCATCGGCACGAAGAACAGGCACGTGAGCTTCTGGCTCAGGTTCGTGTGCCGCCCGATCAGCCTGAAATAGTTCCGCACCTTGTGCCGCTCGTACTCGGCAACAGGCGGTCGACCAACCCGCGTCCCCTTGTGACAGAGCACGGCGCGTGGCTCATAGCGCACGGTGTAGCCGGCAGCCCGCGCCCTGAGGCAGAAATCCACCTCTTCCCAGCCGTATGGATTGAACTGCTCGTCGATGCCGTTCAATTGTTCGAACACCGACGCCCTGACGGCGAGCGCAAAGCCGCCGCAGGCGTCGAGGTCGCGGGTCTCCTCGTATTGACCGACGTCACTTTCGCCCGCGCCGATGTCGCTTACGTTGCCCGTATAGAGATTGACGTCGATTCCGGCTGACATGATCACGCCGCTCTTTGGCCCGGTAAGCGCCTTTCCCGCCACGATGCCGACTTCTGGATTCAAATCGAAGCATCGGGCGATCGTCGAGAAATAGGTCGGAGTGACTTCCGTGTCATCGTCCAGAAATACCAGGTAATCGCACCCGCCTTCCTGACGAATCTGCCGCCAACCGGCGTTCCGGCCCCCGGCCGCGCCGAGATTGCGGCGATTACGAATCAGGGTGAAGGCGGCGTACTGCGCACTGACTGCTTCGGCCGAGCCGTCCACGGAGGCATTGTCGACGACCACGACGGAAAGGCGCGAATAATCCGATTGTCTTATTGACTCGAGTGCGAGTAGCAGGTATTCGCGTTTGTTATAGCTCAGTACGACGACGCCTACGGTAGGCGCTTCCCGACCGTCAGCCGAGAAGGATCCCCTGAACCGCTCCATGCTCCCACTACACTAACCGCGGTCACCGGCGATGTCTGTCAGCCAAACGGGATTCCCCAGAATCATAGCCGTCGGGCTCGAAGCGGCCGAGCCGACGCTGCTCGAGAAGTGGTGCGCTGAAGGCCGGCTGCCAAACTTCAGCCGGCTGATCAGCGCAGGCTGTTTTCGACGCCTGCACTCGTGCACGGCAGTTGCGAGCGGCTCCACCTGGCCATCGATTACTACGGGCGTCTCGCCCGCCAAGCACGGCATGGGCTTCTACCACCGGCAGCTTCGCACGGGGACGTACCGGATCGTCAAGAAGTACGCCGACGAAATCCGTGCCGACTTCTTCTGGAAGCACGCCAGTGCCGCAGGCAGGCGCGTCGCGCTGTTTGATGTGCCGGCCACCCGTCCACTCGAACCATTCAATGGCATTCAGGTCGTTGGTTGGGGCGCGGAGGCGTTGAACTGGACGCAGTGTTCAGCGCCCGCGAACTGGTTCATGGACATCGTTCGCCGCTTCGGCCGGCATCCGCTCGACGGCTGGTACCAAGGCGCTGTCGAAAGCCTCGCAGAATCGCGCGCCTTGCTCGGTAAGCTGCGCGAGGGCACGCGAGCGAGAACGCGAATTGCCCGTTGGCTCCTGGGCCAGGAGTCGTGGGACCTCTTGATGGTTGTCTATCCGGAGACTCACTGGGCCGGGCACTACTTCTTCCATCTGCTCGATGAATCGCACCCGCGCTACGACCCGGAGGTCGCGCGGGAGTGCGGTGGAGCGATTCTCGACGTCTACAGGGACATTGACGCTGGTATCGGTGAGCTCATCCGGGCTCAGCCAGACTCGACCGTGCTCGTGTTCTCGAACACGGGCATGGGCTGCAACTACTCCGGCCGCCACCTCGTTGCCCCGGTTCTGCAACGGCTCGGCATGGCGAGCGCACGCCCGAACGGCTCGGAGACTGACGGCGAGCTTGGAAGGCGCTGGGGCGGCTACGCGATCCAGACCGTCGAATCGCTCGTTTCCGCGAAGAACATCGAGCGGGTGCGGAGATTCGTCCCTGAAAAAGTGTGGGACAAATACACCCGCATATTCCTGAACCTCGGGAGCGGCTGGCGGCACAGCCGGGCATTCGCGCTGCCGAGTGACTACGCCGGAGCCGTTCGCATCAACCTGAAAGGCAGGGAACCGCACGGTACCGTTCAGCCGGGGCAAGAGTACGACCAGCTCTGCGACGAGCTGACCCGGGAATTTCTTTCTCTCACCAACCCCGCAACAGGGCAGCGCGCGGTCACCGAAGTCTTCAGGCCGCGGGACCGGTATCTGGGGCCTGGCATCGACGAGCTGCCGGATCTCATCGTGCAATGGGAGGGTACGCAGCCGATCGACGCTCTCTGCTCGGACCGTGTCGGCCGGGTATCCGGGATCCTTCCCGACAACCGGTCGGGTGCGCACACCAACTATGGTTTTCTCCTCGCCAGCGGCGGGCGGATCAGGAAAGCGGGTACGTTGGCGGCCGCCGACATCGTCGACATGGCGCCAACGTTGCTGCATCTGCAGGGCCTGGTCCCTCCGCGAACCCTGGACGGCCGCGTGTTGAGGGACATGATCGAGCCGGGGGCAGGAGACCGATGAACCGCCGGGTTGCGTTGCGGGCGGGACAGGCGGCCGTCAGCGTCGGCCTGCTCGCGTATCTTTTGGCCACCGTGCCCATGCACGACGTGGCACAGGCTCTGCTCGGTGCCCGGCATGCGTGGGTAATCGGCGGACTGGCGGCGGTCCTGGCGGCACAGCTGATCGGCGCGTTGCAAATGCGTTTGATCCTCGCATCACAGGGCGTCGCGTTCTCGGTATGTCAGGTCGCCGGCATCAACGTCATCTCCAGCTTCTACGGATTGTTCCTCCCGGGCTCGCTGG
>Ga0209486_10001068_pt1 | contig 11917 bp, 11 predicted proteins | sample NCCompost_FD_187518 | JGI IMG/M metagenome (GOLD analysis project Ga0209486, IMG submission 187518) | Agricultural soil microbial communities from Utah to study Nitrogen management - NC Compost (SPAdes) (version 2) | ecosystem: Environmental > Terrestrial > Soil > Agricultural land | place...
GGGTCTTACCAACCGCTTTTCTCAACTCACGCTGAACAAACCTAGAACTGGTAATTTTCGCGCTGCAGTCTTTCAGCTCAATGGCAAGATGCGTGATTTTGACTTTCACGGGTTTGCGTCCATCCGTGGTTCGTGGAGCGTCGAGCAGATGGTGCTCGATGATTATCTTGTCCCTGGGGGATAAACTAAGGGTACCATCTCATAATTCCCGCGGCATGGTCAACAAACTGGCTTGCGTAAATCATAGAGCGCATGAACGTCGCAAATTCAGCAGCTCGGCTGCGTTGGCGCCGGCACGGGCGAGATTTTCTTAGAACATGTAGCTGCCGCTGTTGATGTTATAGGACTGCCCCGTGATATAAGCCGCCGCATCGCTGGCGAGAAATAGAATCGGGCCGGCGATGTCTTCCGGTTCGAGGATGTGGGGCAACGGAGTCGAACGCAAACGCCCCATGACCTCTTCCTCGGTGCGGTGTTGACGCGGCATCGAAGTATTCGCCGAACCCGGGCAGATGGCGTTGACCGTTATACCGTCCGGTCCGACTTCGCGCGCGAGCGCTTTTACGAATCCCATGACCGCCGCCTTGGAAGCGGCGTAATGGGAGAACTGCCGCATGCCGTAGTGGCCGATGCCCGAGGCGAGACTGATGATCCGGCCGCTCTTTTGGGCGCGCATTGACGGCACAAATTCGCGGCAACAGAGAAAATTGCTGCCGACATTGATATCGATCGTGCGGTCCCAGTCCTCCTCGGATAACTCAACCACCGAGGCCTTGGGAAAATAAATGCCGGCGACGTTGACGAGAATATCGGCGCGGCCGAAACGTTCGAACGTGCTCTTCGCCATCTGTTTCACCGATGATTCGTTGGCGACGTTGACTTCGACCGCCGACGCTTGCGCGCCGAGAGCCTTCAGCTCGTTGGCGACCGACTGCGCTTTTTCCGCCTGCAGATCGGCAACGACGACCTTGGCGCCTTCGCGGCCCATACCGAGAGCGACCGCCCGGCCGATCCCTTGCGCGCCTCCTGTCACAATAGCGATTTTGCCCTTGAGTCTCATGGCATCACCACCCCGCCGTTGACGTGAAACGTTTGTCCGGTGATCGCCGCGCTCTCCGGCGTCGTTAGAAAATAGTACATCTCCGCGAGATCCTGAGGCACAGCGGTGCGCCCGAGGGGGATATTCGGCCACCACCGCTGCTGCCGGGCTTCGGCGGATTCCTTTTGCATAACTCTCGGGGTATCCGTCGGTCCCGGCGCCACGGTATTGGCAAGCACGTTGTCCGGCGCCAGCTCGAGCGCCAGTGATTTTGTAAACGTGATGATGCCCGCTTTCGCCGCGGCATAGGGCGTGCGGAGCGCCGAACCGGTGACGCCATAATTGGAAGCAGTGTTAATAATGCGGCCGCTCTTCTGGCGCTGCATGATCGGCGCGACTTCCCGGCACATCAGGAATGTCCCTTTCAGGTTCGCATCCATGACTTCCTTCCACTGAGCCCAGGTAAACTCTTCGATGCGTTTGGTATATGCGCTCCCGCCCGCGATGTTGGCCAAGATATCGATCCGCCCATGGCGCTTTTCGACATCCCTCACCACCGCCTTGACCTCACGCGCGACCGTGACGTCGATCGCAAGCGCACCGGCCTGGCCGCCGGCTTTCGTGATCTCACTTTTGACTCTTTCAGCCGCCGCGCCGTCGTAATCGGCGATGACAACGGAAATACCGGCGGCCGCCATTCTCTGCGCAACGGCTCCGCCAATCCCGCCGCCGCCGCCGATAATGAATGCGACTTGCTTCAATGCCTGTCTCCTTCCAGATTCGAAGAATCGAGGTCAAATTTTTCTGAACGCCAAGGTGTTCGGTGCGTGCAGCGACCGTATCCTTCGTCGTATATGCAAAATTTCCGCGAATCCGCAAATTTTCAGTTTACCTAATATCTGTTCTCTTGCGCGAACGCGAACGAGCAAAGAAAGATTTCTCCCTTGCGGTCGAAATGACAGTTGGTTTCCCTTTGCGGACTTGGCGTTTTGCGGGAGATACTCCGGCTTTGGCTGCGGCTCTGCCGCGCCGTCAGAGCTCGACGAAGTGAGCGGGATCGTAGTTCGATCTTTTGGCATCCGCGATTTTTTTCAATCCTTTAATTTCTGCCCGCTTCGCGTAAGCGTAGAGAACCGCTTCAGCGATGTCGTCGAGATGGCCGCGCAGATATTTACGCGCCGGCACGGCAAGGCGTAGGAGTTGGGTGCCCTTGGCCGCTTGGCTTGGCGCCATCGGCGGCCCCTTGGTCACACGAATACCGGATACTTGATAAATGAAACCAGCCAATGCCTCGGCCGGAAACTGCTCCGGCGCAAGCTCGGGCACGAACGCATTGAGATCGATAAAGACAGCATGGCCAGCGGCCGGGTGCACCAAAGGCACGACGCTCTCAAGCCGGCGCCAAAGATAGTCGACTTGGCCGATTCGCTGCGTGATATACGACTCTGCGGCGAAAATATCCTCGAGCGCCGCGGCAAGCAGCTCCATCGAATTTGCCGGCAGCTGCGCGCCGTCGAGAAAACATTGCATTGAGGCGTTGCGGTAACTCGCATCGTCGCGCATCATGATAAATCCGCCGCTCGGAACCAAGAGATCTTTGAGCGCGCTCATCGTGACGCCGTCCGCCAGCGCGCAAGTTTCCCGAACGATTTCCAGGATGGTCCGTTGCTGGCAACCGGATTCTCTCTCTTTGATAAAGAAACTATTTTCGAGAACACGACATCCATCCAGAAAAAGCGGAATTTTGTGCGCCGCGGTGATTGCCCGCACTTCCTTGAGATTGGCAAGGGACACCGGATGGCCGCCGCAAGCATTCAAGGCAAGCTCGACGTAAACGCAGCTGATCTTTGCGGCGCCGTGCCCGGCAATCACGGCACCGAGCTTGGTCAAATCGACATTGCCCTTAAAAGCCTCATGAGAGGTCAAGTCATGAGCGCTATCGCAAACGACGTCGACCAGCTTCGCGCCGTTCATCTCGATATGGTTTCGGGTCGAAGGAAAAAGCATGTTGCCGCAAACGAAACTTCCCGGACGGACGTTGATTTTCGTCCAAATACGCTCCGCCGTTCGACCTTGGGTCGTCGGAACCAGGAAGGGAAATCCGAAAATACGCTCCGCCTCGCCGGCGAGCCGCGCAAACGCAAGGCTGCCTTCCACCGCCAAGCCCATGCCGGGTTCCACGAATTTTGCTCCGCTGAGCGCCGCGAGTTGATTGGTGCTAAGCGAGCTCACGCCGCTGTCGGTGCTCAGATCGATATAGATCAGATCCTGCGGGATAAGGTCGGTGTTGAGATGGGCGGCGCGTAGGGCTTCAAGGCGTTCGCTAATCGTCGTCTGCCGCAGCGGCCGCACCGCCGCGATTTCGTAAGGCACGGAAAAAGTAACACCGAGCGAACTAGCTTCCATACAACGCGTCCCCAGGGGCAGAATAACGCCTGATTAACACGAAACCGGCAAAACGAAAAGAAATGTCGCGGGCGCGCTAGGAATTGCCCTGGGCCGCCGGCCAGCGCCGTTGCCCCTGGCGTGACCGGAGCATCGACAAAGCCCGGTGCACCATTTTACGTTCGGTCGCGAACTTGAGCTGCTTGATCGCTTGTTCGATAGGAAACCAGCGCACGTCGTCGGCCTCGTGGTCGTGGTCGCGCACGTCGCCTTTGACGTAACGCAACAAAAAGAAATGTACCCGTTTATTGATCCTAAAAGGCTCGCCGTCTTTTGTCTTATCGCGATAGGAATAGCGGATGTCGCCGAGCTTCCTGATCAGCTTTCCTTCGAGCCCGGTTTCTTCACGCACCTCGCGCAGCGCCGCCTCCTCGTCGCGCTCCCCCTCCTCGACATGCCCTTTGGGCAGCCCCCAACGATTGCGCACGTGAATCAACGCGATCTCATAGTCCTCGGCATTTTTGCGGTAGATCACGCCGCCCGCGGAAATTTCTTTTACGGTGCGGACATTTTCATCAGTCGCGGCAGAAATGCTCGCCACCTGATCGCGCAGCCAGCCGAGATAGGCGGCGCTGCCGGCAATGATTGGAAGCGCGATAATTTCCGGGACGGAATAGCTGTGTAGTTCGCGGACTCTGTTTTCCACGGCGCTGAATAATTCCTTGCGCGTCTTGATGATCAGCAGCTCTTCATCGCTCTGCTCGACCTGCCCCTGCCATCGATAGACCGAGCGAACCGACTTGATGCGATTGACGCAGGCCGCGAGCTTTTCGACGACCAGCGCCTGCGCCACTTGCTCCGCTTCTTGCGCTGACCCCGCGGTCACATAAATGACGATGAAACCATCCATTGATTTGATCTTACAACCGGCCTTCCAGGGCAGTCAATGAAGCTCTGCATAAAGCTCCTGCAAGAAAGGACGTAGGGGCACGGCACGCCGTCCCCTCGGATTAATTTGCCCCCAGCCGACGATGTGGATACGTTGTCTAGATGCAAACCAAGGATCAGATCCGCCAGCGGGTTTGGCATGCCTTGCAAAAACAGCGAGTCGCCCGGTTCCCGGGAGCCGAGGGACGAATTCCCAATTTCACCGGCGCCGAAGCCTGCGCCAAGCAATTGGCCGAGACTCGCTCCTGGAAAGCGGCGCGATTTCTAAAAGTCAATCCTGATTCGCCGCAACGGGCGATTCGCCAGCGCGCGTTGACCGACGGCAAGGTTATTTATATGGCCGTCCCCCGCCTGCGCAGTGAAAAACCGTTCATCGAGCTCGATCCCAAAAAGCTTAAATGCTCGCCCTACGCCGCCTCTTCGATCAAGGGCGCGTCCAGATACGGCCGGCCGGTGACGCTCGATCAAGTCAGGCGAATCGATCTCGTCGTTTGCGGCTCCGTGGCCGTCAATCGGCAAGGCGCCCGCGTCGGTAAAGGCGGCGGCTACTCCGATCTGGAATTCGCTTTGCTCGCACAAGAAAAAAAGATCGGTCGCAAGACACCGATCGTGACGTCGGTCCATCCGCTGCAGATCGTCGCCGAGGAAATTCCGATGATCGAACACGATATTCCGCTGAGCGTGATCGTGACGCCGACTGAAGTCATTGAAGTCGGCGCGCAATGGCCCCGACCGAAAGGCATTTACTGGAAGATGCTGCGGCCCGAGAAAATCGACGAGATCCCGGTGCTAAAACAATCGCTGGAATGAGTCACGCACCGGGATAGACCCGGTTGAAGGCCCTCTGCATCTATGTTAGCTAAACGGTTCCGAGGAAAATTCCCATGACGGCGGTAAAAATCGATTTCGCAAAAGGTAACGGTCTGGTGCCGGTGATCGTTCAGGATTATCAAACCCGCGACGTGTTGATGGTCGCCTACATGAACGAAGAAGCGTGGAAGAAAACCCAAGAGACCGGCAAAGCCCACTATTACAGCCGCTCGCGCAAAGGCCCGTGGTTCAAGGGCGAGGAATCGGGCCATTTCCAGGAAGTTAAAGACGCTTTCATCGATTGTGACAACGACACCCTGCTGCTGCAGGTCAATCAGGTCGGCGGCGCCGCCTGCCACGAAGGCTATCGTAGTTGCTTTTTCCGCCAGCGCGCCGGCGACGATTGGAAAGTCATCGCCGAGCGAGTCTTCGACCCCAAAGAGGTTTACAAAAAGTCCTAGTCAACTGATTTGAAATCTCGGAAATCAAACGAGATTATCTCGCGCAAAGAGCGCAAAGGACGCCAAGAAAAAAAGAATGGAGTGCGGCCTTTGCGAACTTGGCGTGCTTGGCGCGAGGAAATTGCTTGACGCTTGAACTTCGAAAACAATGCAGACCAATAAAGAATTGAAACTCGGCATCCCGAAGGGAAGTCTCGAGGAAATGACCATCGAGCTTTTCAAGAAGTCGGGCTGGAAAATTTCGACCACAAGCCGCAGCTACTTTCCGTCCATCGATGACGATTCGATTCGGTGCAGTTTGGCGCGTCCCCAGGAAATGTCACGTTACGTGGAAATGGGAACGTTGGACGTCGCCATCACGGGTAGGGATTGGACCATCGAAAACGCTTCCGATGTCCAGATCGTTTGCGAAATGGTCTACTCGAAAACGAGTTTTCGTCCGACTCGCTGGGTACTGGCGGTCCCGCAAGACTCTCCCATCAAGAAGCTCGACGATCTCAACGGCAAGCGCATCTCGACCGAGATGGTCAATTTCACCAAGCGTTATTTTGCCGAACGAAATATCCCCGTCGCCATCGAATTTTCCTGGGGCGCGACGGAAGCCAAGGCCGCCGAGGGGCTGGTCGATGCGATCGTCGAAGTGACCGAGACCGGCAGCACGATCCGAGCGCACGGCTTGAAAATTATTCATGAGCTCATGGAATCTTGCCCGCAGTTGATCGCCAACAAGCAAGCCTGGCAGGATCCATGGAAACGACGAAAGATCGAGCAAATCAAGCTCTTGTTGTTAGGAGCTCTCTCCGCCGAGAATAAGGTCGGCATCAAACTCAATGTGCCTGAAGGCAACCTGGAAAAGGTTGTCGCGCTGATTCCGAGCATCACCGCGCCCACGGTAGCTCCCCTCCACCCTTCACCTAATCTCAAGGGCGTGAAGTGGTACTCCGTCGAAAGCGTGCTCGAAGAAGCGAAAGTGCGGGATCTGATTCCCCAGTTGATTCAGAGCGGCGCGGTGGGGATCATCGAGTATCCGCTGAACAAGGTTATCTAATATTTGAAACATGTGTAGGGGCATGCGCGCATTGCCCCTACATTTCCGTCGCTTGTTTCCCGTTCTGCCTCCCGTCGCGGTGCAAAAAATATTCTTTCGCGATTTCCGGAAAGAGCGCATAGGTAAGGACATCTTCTTCGCTCTGGGCGAGACTGCCGGCGTCCTTGCGCGCTTGATCGAGCCCCGGCTTTAGAAGATCCGCCGGCCGGCAGCTGATCGGCTGCTTTTTCCCCAGCACCTTGTTTTTCATTTCTTCGCTGATTTGCCCCGGCGGCTCGCCGTAAAGGCCCATGACATAATTGCGCGTCTCCATGGCAACGACGGAATAGCGCTTGCCGGTCATCACATTCAACGCCGCCTGGGAACCGACGATCTGGCTGGTCGGCGTCACCAGCGGGGGGTATCCCAGATCTTTTCGCACCTGGGGCATCTCAGCGAGCACTGCGTCGAGCTTGTCTTCGGCCTTCTGCTGGCGGAGTTGAGCGACTAGATTCGACAGCATGCCGCCCGGGATCTGCGAGATCAGCACATCGGTTTTGATCTGATTGTTAACCGGGCTTTCAAATTCCGCGTAGTTGCGACGCACGCCATAAAAATAATCGGCGATCATGCCCAGTTTCGTCAGATCAAGGCCCGTATCGTGCGGCGTATCCTTGAGCGCGGCCACGATCTGCTCGGTCGCCGGCTGCGAGCTGCCCTGTGAAAACGGCGCGATCGCCGTATCGAGAATGTCGGCGCCGGCCTCGATCGCCATCAAGTAGTTCATCGGCGAAAGGCCCGCGGTGCAGTGCGAATGAAGATGGAGCGGTAGCGAAATGTGCGATTTGATTTTTTTTATAATTTCATAGGCGGCGTACGGCGCCAGCATGCCGGCCATATCCTTGAGACAAATGATTTGCACGCCCATGCCGGCAAGCTTTTCAGCGACGCGCAAAAAATAATCGGCTGAGTGAACCGGGCTGATCGTGTAGCAGACCGTTCCCTCGACCAGCTTGCCGGTCTTGAGCGCCGCTTCGATGGCGGTTTTCATGTTGCGGATATCGTTCATGGCATCGAAGATGCGGAAAACGTCGATGCCGTTGGACGCGGCGCGCGCAACGAACTCTTGAACTATGTCGTCGGGATAATTGCGGTAACCGACCACGTTCTGGCCGCGCAGGAGCATTTGAAAGCGAGTCTTGGGCATGGCGGCGCGTAACACGCGCAAACGCTCCCAGGGATCTTCTTTGAGAAAGCGCAAGGTCGCGTCGAAGGTCGCGCCGCCCCAGGTTTCCAGCGACCAATAACCGATATCGTCGAGCTGGGCGGCAATCGGCAGCATATCCTCGGTGCGCATGCGCGTCGCTACCAGGCACTGGTGCGCATCGCGCAACACAGTTTCCATGATCTCAATTTTTTCCGCCATGCTCCGATGCCTCCCCTCGTTAATTACTCGTAGAGATCGACTTGCTTCTCTTCCAAACGGGATTTCTCCTCGGGATCGACGACATACACCCCGTCGATTTGCTTGATCTTGGTGATGTCGTAAAAATACTCGGAGGCCTCCAGGCCGTCGTCAAACTCGTACATTTTGATGGCGTCCCAGGGGCAGATTTTCTTATCCAAGCGGTCCTCGGACTCGGTGCCGATCAGTTGCAACTGAAAGCGCTTGGGCACCGCGTCCGGCGGCACCGGCTTGCGATTGCTGTCGAAAAACCGACTGTTGTACTCGTAAAAAATCTCGCCGGTTTCTTTGTGTTGCTGGACCTTGGTGAGATCGTCGCTGTAGCACATCTGGCAGCCGATGCATTTGTCGTTGTCGACAAAAACCCGGTAGGGCTTGAGACCGCCCTGCGGCAACTCTTCATAGAGCAGGTTGATGCAGCCCTCCACCGGACAGTGCGCTTCGCACAGCGGCGAGCCGGCGCAGCTCGAGCAGTTTTCGTCCATCACCGCCAGCAGAGCCGTTCCTTTGCGCTTCTTCGCTTCAGCCATTCGTTTGCATCCTCGCTTTCTTGAACCGTGCCCTGAGCGCGAGCGCTATCGCGACCGAGAGCAATATCCACCAGTATCGGATGAGCCCTATTCTGCCCCAATTCAGCCAATAAACGAAATTGGGCGAGTTGGCATTGAGCCGCGCGAGAATTTGCTGAGCTTCGGCGTAGTGCCGTTCTTTCTCCAGCACCAGCGCCATTCCCTGCAGGGCTCCTTGATCTTGTGGATCGATTTTCAGAGCTTGCTCAAAGTCACCTCGTGCTTGCCGCCAATTTTCCTGCTCCGCATAGATCCAACCTCGATTGTTAAGCGCTGTCCCGAACTTCCCATTGAGTTCCAACGCTTTGTTCAGGCTAACGATAGCTTCTTGCAGGTTGCCTCGTCGTTTTTGTGCAGCGGCGAGATTGGTATAGGCTTCAGGCAGGTCAGGTCGGATCTCGATCACGCTGCGGTACTCTTTGAGCGCGGCATCCGCATCGCCACGCACCTCCAACTCAACCCAGGCTAGGAAAGTTCGAGCTTGAATATGCTGCGGATCTAACGCGATCGCGCGCTTGGCGGCTAATACCGCTCCCTGAGGATCGCGCAGACGCAGCTTCGCCATACCCAGGAACAAATGCAGGTCCGCTTCATTAGGGTAGTCTTTGAGTAGCTCCTCAGTTGCCGACTTTGCTTCGCCGGCCCTTCCTTGCGCCCAGTCCGTGCGCGCTTGCTCCCATCGTTTATCGCCTGTCAGTGGAGATTTGCTATCGGCGGCGTGAGACGAACCAAGCCCGATGAGGACGGCCAAGACGGCCAACCACATCTTCACCATCTACTATTTCCTACTATTTCCACATTTCATTGGGGATTTCGTCTTCTCTTCCTTCTTCCACGAGCTTATCGTTCTGAAACGCCTGGCGCAGTCCTATCCAGGTGAAGAAAATGACGAGAATCAGCATGCCGACAATCGGGATATTGTCTGGTTTAGTTAAGATTTCGAGAAAATTGTGCAGTCCGCTAGGCTCTTCCATAAAAGTTAAGCACCCGTAAAACCAAGATATTTATAATTATTAAAATACCCACTTAAAGTCAACGCGGGCAGCGCCATGCATGCACTCACACTCGGGACTAATGCTGCTGGTGATGGCCGCGGCCATGCTCGGTATGGCGAAAGATCAGCGATTTGATCACCACCGGCACCGCCTTGGCATCGGGCAGTTCCTGGCCGATGTCGACAAAATCGAAGTCTTTCAAGTCGATGCCGTCGATCGAAATAATCCCCGCACCGGGGATAAGTTCCCGTTCGATAATATTTCCCATCAGCTTGGCGATATCGGCATCGAAAACCAAGACCAAAGGCTGGCCATTATCGATATGACCCTTCATCGCGCCGACCAAACCCTCCGCGAGAGTGCGAATCAACGGGTAGGAAGGGCCGAGCTCCCAACGGACCGCCAAAGCCACGGTGCGATCGGTATCTGTGGCGTCGAAGCGCTGTAGCGCCTTGTCCACCGCGTCGCTGATTTCGGCGGCGGTAATCGCCTCGACCTGCTCGAAATGCGGCGTAACCACCTGCAAATTGCGTAGCGGCAGCAATTCCGGATGCGAAAGATAAATGGTATTGCCGCTCACCTGCACGGTGTACTGCGAGGCGCCGATCACGGTGGCGCGAATCCTCACGTCGGCGGGACGCAGCGGAATATTGCCGCCGCCGAGCTGATTGACGCGGGCACGGACCTTCTTGCCAAGTTGAACACCGAGATCGCCCAAATTGCGCTTCTCGTAACCGTAAACGAACTCCGATACGCCGCCGGAGAACATCACCGCGTGGATCGGGTCGGCAAAATCAAGGTTGGGAGTGAGCAAAAGATTCTCCACTTCGGGAGAGAGCTTCTGACGTTCGAGAACTTGGAACAGCGAGTCGCACAGCACCTGAGCGAACTTGTCTTTTTCGTCCTCGGTGATGGTGCCGCCCACAGCGAGATTCGCAATGCCGGCGATCTTGGCGATCTTGAGCGCGGTGTCTTCGAGGCGGTTGATCTTGCCATTCTCATCCATGGCGATGAGCCGCGCGCCGACTTCCACGGCGCAGGTATCGATCACCTTGCCGCCCTGGACGATGGCGATCTTGCAAGTGCCGCCGCCGATGTCGACGTTCATCACGGTGAAGTCGCCGCCCTCGTGATAGGTCATGTGCACCGCGCCCGACCCGTATGAGGCGAGGATTGCCTCAAGATTATGTCCCGCGGTCGCGCAAACGAATTTGCCCGCCTCCGCGGAAAAGAGCGCCGAGATCGCTTCAGCGTTCTTCTTTTTCGCGGCCTCGCCGGTGACGATGATCGCGCCGGTGTCGATATCCTCGGGCGTCACATTGGCCTTGCGATAGGCGTCATGGATAAAATCGCCCAACTTATTGGTATCGATCGTGGTCTTATCGATGTAAGGCGTCAAAAGGATCGGCGATTCGTGGATGATTTCCCGATTGATCACGACAAAGCGGCTCGACAGCGCGACACCCTGGCGGCGCAGAGTCAAGCGGGAGAAGATCAGGTGCGAAGTGGACGAGCCGATATCGATGCCGACGGAATTGAGCGTGATCCGCTCCGACCGCCACATCGGGTGGTCTTCATCCATAAGCTCTTCGTCATCGCCGAATTCGTCTTCATGACCCTCATGCAGCCGCAATTTGTCGGTCTCCAAATTATCCATGCCCGCGCGTATTCCTTTCTCTCGGACGCTTAAATATCAAAATTGCATAGCACAACACTCTCACGCTTGCTACCCGCCGCGGCGCAGCGCCAGCGGGATAGACAAGCCATTATAACGGCGATAATATGCCGTTACTCATCGGTTATGGGACAAGAGGAATATCAAGAGTTGTCCTCGTTCCTGAGGCGCTTTATCCGGCGCCTCAGGCTGCTTCAAGGACTCGAAGGTCTGTGCCTGATCGCGATTTGCGCGCTGCTGCTTTTCGCCCTCGGCGCCGGGATTTTCGAGCTTAGAAATCTCTTTCCTTACGGACCGCTAGCCTACAGCATCCTCACCGCCATCCTGTTGGTCGCCGTAGTCGGCTGGTCGATTTCCCGTTTCGCGCGGCGCTTGTCGCAGGAGCGGGCGGCGCTTTACATCGAGCGGAAACAACCGAAGCTGCGCAACAACCTGATCAATTCGCTGCAGCTTTATCCGCAAGTTTCCCAGGCTAAAAATGCGCCCGGATTTTCCTCGTCGATGGTGATGGCGCTCTTGCGCACGACGCGAAACCAGGTCGCG
>Ga0209486_10001069_pt1 | contig 11905 bp, 9 predicted proteins | sample NCCompost_FD_187518 | JGI IMG/M metagenome (GOLD analysis project Ga0209486, IMG submission 187518) | Agricultural soil microbial communities from Utah to study Nitrogen management - NC Compost (SPAdes) (version 2) | ecosystem: Environmental > Terrestrial > Soil > Agricultural land | place: USA...
GTGCGGGTCGACGGCTCCGGAACCATCGGATGGCGGCTCCCCAAGCGCGGCGAGATCGCGCTCCATGTCGAAGCGCCCGATCTCTCCCCCTTTGATTCGGTCGCCATGGCGGTGACCGGCTTCGTTCGCGATACCCTGCGGGGCGAGGTGACCATGGCCGGCCGGGGCCGAGCCGATGTGACGCTCGAAGGCGCGCTCGGGGCGCTGACCGTGGGTGTGGCGGCCACCGTGGACTCGGTCCACTGGCTCGGCTACCGGGGCAAGAACATCAGTGCCGATCTTTCGCTGGTCCTCGCCGATTCGACCTTCAACGCCGCGCTGAAAGCCGACTCGCTTTACTGGCGTAATCTCGCCTTCGGAAGTCTCGCCGGAGCTTTCCGGGGCCGGACCGATTCGTTGTACTGGGAGGCGGGGGCAACCGGAAGAAACCAGGTGTCCTTCCAGGGTGGAGGCCGGCTCGAGCTCGGGACCGATTCGAAGCTCTTTCACGCCGACAGCCTCCGCCTCGGGCTCCAGAACCGGGAATGGAAGCTCTCGGCTCCCTTCGATGCCCGGATCTCCGATGCAGGTATTGGCCTCGATACGGTCCGGTTCGTCACCACCGACGGCTCGGGGAGCATCGAGCTCGCCGGATCCATTCCCGGGCAATCGCCCGGTGATCTCTCGGTGACCGCGCTGGGCATCGAGATCGGGGACATGTATGGGTTGATGCAGCTCCCGACCACCGGGATCCAGGGCTCGGTCGCGGTGGATGCGCGGGTCGGTGGCACCTCGGCGCTGCCCACCTTCAGAGGGTCCTCCACCATTACCGGGCCGGTGTTCGGGGACTTTCAGGCCCCGCTGATCCGCGCGGCCTTCGATTACCGGGAGCGCCTGCTCCAGACCAATCTGACCTTCTGGCGCACCGGGCAGCCGGTAGTGGAAGTGGATGCCCGGCTTCCGCTCGACCTCGCCCTCAAGAAGGTGGCGGAGCGGCGGATCGACGGGCCGGTGAACATCGTGGCCCAGGGGGACAGCGTCGAGCTCGCCATCGTCGAGGCGTTCACCCCCAATCTCCGCGAGGTGACCGGGACGATGGACATGGACGCCCGGGTCGAGGGCACCTGGGCCGCGCCCCGGCTGGCCGGGTTCCTCACCATCAAGGCGGGGGGCGCGGAGGTGCCCAGCCTCGGGGTGCGCTATGACTCCACCAGCGGCACCTTCCGGTTCGCCGGCGACTCGATCACCACCGACAGCGTCCGGGTAGCCGGCGAGCACGGCACCCTGGTCGCCACCGGCGGCATTCGCCTGGAGGAGCTGACCCGGCCCATTCTGGGGCTCCACCTGTCGGCCCAGGATTTCTCGGTGATTGATGTCCCTAATTACATGAAGATCCGCACCTGGGGCGATGTCGATCTGACCGGCTCGTTCGCGCGTCCGGTGCTGACCGGTGGAACCCGTATTACCGAGAGCGTGATCTACTTCGCCGACCTGGTCACCAAACAAGTGGTGAATCTCGAAGACCCGATGAACGCCGACCTGGTGGATACCCTCGAGCTCCAGCGTTACGACCTCCAGTCTTCGTTCCAGAGCCGGTTCCTCGACTCCCTGGCCATCCGCGACCTGGATTTCATCTTCGGGGAATCGGTCTGGCTCCGCTCGATCGAGGCCAATTTCCAGCTGGAAGGCCGGATCCGGGTCAACAAGAACCGGAAGGTCTACCGGATCGACGGCACCCTCGACACTCCGAGGGGCACCTACACCCTCAACATCCCGCCGCTGCTCAACCGGACCTTCGCGGTGGAGCGGGGGACGGTGCGCTACTTCGGGGATCTCAACGCCGAGCTCGACGTGGAGGCCCGTCACGTGGTGCGCGACGTGCAGGGAGGAGATGTGCCGGTGATCGCGCACATCGGCGGCACCCTGGAGGTGCCCAAGCTGACCCTCCGCACCCCGCCGGATCGTCCCCCGATTCCGGAGCCCCAGCTGATCTCCCTCCTGGTATTCGGAACCCTGGACCCCCGGGCGGCCGGACAACTCCAGCTCGACGACCGGGGCGAGGTCACCTCGACCTTCGTGGCCTACGCCACCAACGCCCTGACCACCGAGCTGCAGCGGACCCTGCTGGGCACCTCCGAGGGACTGCTGGAGATCCGGCCCGGGCTCTCGCCCTCGGGGTTCATCGGGGGAGGCACCTCGCCGACCCAGTTTGCCATCGGTCGGGCGATCACCAACAAGCTCTTCATCACTGCCAATGCCGGGTTCTGCTTCAGCGCCGGTCAGACCTTCGGTGCCCGGAACCTCGGCGCGAGCCTGGAGTACCGGTTCGTACGGGAGCTGCGCATGGTACTGTCGGCCGAGCCGCTCCAGACCTGTTTTGCGCAGGGGCTGGCCGCGGATGCGCTCTCTTCCACCCGGCGGTACCAGTTCGGGGCCGAGCTCCGCTGGGACCGGGACTACTGAGGTGGCTCGAGCCCTTCTGATTACCAACCCGGTCGCCGCTCGTACCAATGACAGCACCCCGCGCCGGCTGGCCCGGTCCCTGGAGCAGGGGGGATGGAGCCTGGACGTGGCCATCACCACGGGACCCGGAGATGCCCGCGAGCTGGCCCGGCAGGCGGTGGAGTCGGGAGCGGACGTCGTGGCGGTCTTTGGTGGGGACGGCACCAGCATGCAGGCCGCCGCGGCCCTGGTGGGGACCGAGGTTCCCCTGGCGCTCATCCCGGGGGGAACCGGCAACCTGCTGGCCGGGAACCTCCGGATCCCCGCCGCACCGGCGAAGGCGGCCCAGGTTCTCATGCACGGGCGGCGGCGGCGGATCGATCTGGGCAGGGTGATCATGCCCGACGGGATTCATTACTTCGGGGTGGCGTGCGGTGCGGGGGTAGACGCGCTGGTTATGGGTGCTACCGCCGCCGCCGACAAGCGGCGCTGGGGGATCGGCGCGTACTGGGCCAGCACCTTCAGGGTTCTCCCCGGACTCCGCAGCAGTTCCTGCCGGATCACGGTGGATGGAGAATGCCTCGACGTCCGGGCGGCGCTGGTCCTGATCATGAATTGCGGGGAGATGATTCCACCCCTGATCCGGGTCCGCCCCGAGATTGCTCCGGACGACGGCTTTCTCGATATGGTCGCGGTCACCGCGGACACCACCTGGGAGGGAATCAGGGGACTCTGCCGGGTGGTCATCGACGGCCGGCGCACGGCGATCCGCGAAACACCCTACCTGCGCTACGCCCGGGGCACCCGGTTCACCGTGGAACCTGACGAGGCCCTGCCGGTACAGTTCGATGGCGATCCGGTGGGGGTGACGCCCTTTACGGCGGAAGTGGTGCCGGGGGCACTTACAGTCATGACTCCTTGACTGGACGCGGGGGACGAGGACGCGGGGGACGCGAGGACGCGAGGGGCGCGGCGGGGGTAGTTCGCGCCCTCCGCGTCCTTCGCGTCTTCGCGCCTTCCTTGCGCCTTTGCGTCCTTGCGTCGTATATCTTGACACAATGACCCACTCCGTGCTCCTCATCCACGATGACAGTACCGTGCTGCGCTCCATCGGGGCGCGGTTCGAACAGGCCGGCTCGGAGGTCCTTCGGGAGCTCACCGGCGAGGCAGGGGTGGCCACCCTGGAACGGGTCCGGCCCGACGTCGTTTGCCTGGCGCTGCACATGGCGGAGGCTTCGCCCGCTCTGATCGGCCGGCTGGCGGCGCACGAAGCGCCGGTGATCGGATTTGCCGAGAATCCCTCCCCCGAATCAGTGGCGCGGGCACTGGTCGCGGGCATGAGCCAGGTGGCCGATACCTCGACAGACCCCGATCTGCTCTTCACCCTGGCGCAGCACGCCGGGGCTCTGGGCCGGCGCCGGCGGGCCGCCGAAGCGGTGATCCGGAGCGGCTCTCCCCGATTCGGCGCCGATTCGCTGGGTGGATCACCCGCGATGCGCCAGCTCGCCAATCAGCTCGGTCTCCTGGCGCAGAGTGAGCGCACTACCGTGCTGCTCACCGGAGAAATCGGAGTCGGGAAGGGCTGGGCCGCCCGGGTCATTCACGATCTGGGCGGCCGGGCCGGCGCTCCCTTTCTGGATGTTCGACTGGGCGGCCAGAATGCCGGCTACCTCGAATCGCTGATCTTCGGGCACGAGCAGGGCGCCTTCGTCGAAGCCACCGGTCGCCGCCGAGGCTACCTCGAGCTGGCCGACGGAGGAACGCTGCTCCTCCGGGAGATTGCCGATCTGCCGGCCGAGCTGCAGACCAAGGTGCTCCGGGTGCTGGAAACCAAGAGCTTCCGGCGGCTCGGAGGGACCCACGATATTACGGTTGACACTCGCCTCGTGGTCACCACCCGGCGGGATCTGGCGCAGGAGGTCGAGGCCGAGCGATTCCGCCAGGATCTCTTCTATCGGCTGAACGTGATGACCCTGAACCTGCCGCCGCTCCGGGACCGGACCCAGGACGATCGCGCCGGCCTCATCGCCGCCATCCACGTCGAGCTCAAGGGCGTGTACCCGGAAAGTCCCCCGATCATCACGCCCGATGCGCAGGGCCGGCTGCTGGAGTACTCCTGGCCCGGGAACCTCCGCGAAATGGAGCAGGTGCTGGAGCGCGCCATGCTGCTCTCCCGGGGCCAGATCGCGGTGGGCGTCGAGCACCTGCCCGGCGAATTCAGGGCCCGCCCCGGGGTGGGTGACCGGCGGCACACCCCGATGAGCATCGACGACCTGGAGAACCAGCACATCGAACGCACCCTCCGCTATCACGGCGGCAATCGCACCCGGGCCGCGAAGGAGCTGGGCATCTCGCGGGCCACGCTGATCAACAAGATCAAGCTCTACGGCATCACGGACTGAGCGGGTATGCAGAGTCCAAGACCCCGGCCTCCCGCGACCGACTCGATGGAGTGCCGCGCCTGCGGGCGCGAGGAGCGCGCGTCGGAGGGATATCCCTGCACCCGCTGCGGGACCTTCATCTGCCTCATCTGCAACCTCCGCGGCGTCACGCTCTGCCGGCAGTGCGCGGCGGAAAGCCCGACCGGCCCGATTCCGGCGTGAAGCGCAAGCTCGTCCTCTTCGACATCGACGGGACCCTCCTGCTGAGCGACGGCGCCGGCCGCCGCGCGATTCACGCCGCCATGGGAGACGATGGCGTTGACCTCACGCCTGCCGCCGGGATCCGGTTCGACGGAAAAACCGATCCTCAGATCGTCACCGAGCTGCTCGAAGCGGCCGGACATCCGGTGCCCGACGATCCCGGCCGGATCGCGCTTCTGCTGGAACGGTATCTCGCCCATCTGGAACGCGACCTCGCCGAGCACGGGCATCGTTCCCGCCTGATGCCCGGGGTTCCCGGGCTGCTCGACGCACTGGAGGCCGATGCCTCGGTGGTGCTCGGGCTGCTGACCGGCAACGTGCTGCCCGGTGCCCGGCTCAAGCTCCGGGCCGCGGGCCTCGATCCCGACCGGTTCCGGGTGGGTGCCTTTGGCTCCGACCACGCCCGGCGGGGCGAGCTGCCGGGCATTGCCGCACGACGGGCCGAGCCGTTCTTCGGCCGGGTCCCCGGGGGAGAAGAAGTGGTGATCATCGGGGACACGCCGGCGGATGTGTGCTGCGGAGACGAAATCGGAGCCCGGACCATTGCGGTTGCCACCGGTGGATACTCGGTTGCCGAGCTGGAGCAGGCCGGCGCCGATGCGGTCTTCGAGGACTTCAGTGAAGTGGAGCGGGCGGTGGAGGCGATTCTATCCTAGAACACGAGCTCAAGGCCGTGGTCGCCGATCCCGGGGCAGTGAGGGCCCGACTTGAGCGGGCCGGGGCCCGGCCTGGGTTTCAGGGGATGATGTCGGATGTTCGCTATGACCGGGACGGCGAGCTGGTGGGCCGGGACGAGGTCCTCCGGCTCCGGGAATACCAGCACCCCGGCGGACGGATGGAAACTATCCTCGCCTGGAAGGGGCCCACCCGGATCAGCGCGGAGGGATACAAGACCCGTCCGGAGCTCGAGTACGAGGTCAACGCCCGGACCGCGCCGCCGGCCGAACTCCTCGAGGCGCTCGGGTTCCGTCGGATTCACGCCATCGACCGGTACGTCGAGTACTATCATCTCGGGAGCGCGTCGGTGCGGCTGGAGTGGTATCCCCGCATGGACGTGCTGATCGAGATCGAAGGCGACGCCGCCGGCATCGAGGCGGCGCTTCGCGCGGTTGGGCTTCCCCGCGAGGAATTCACCGCCGATGCGCTCAATGCCTTTGCCGCCCGCTTCGCCGCCCGCACCGGCACTCTCCCGGTGCTCGCCGCCGCGGAGCTCGCCGGCGCGGCTCCCGGCTGGTCGGCCCGGTGAATATTCCCGAGCTGGGCCCGCTGCTGGGAACGCTGGTCGACCCCCCCGATCATGACGGCGAAGAGGCCGCCCTCGATCCAACCCGGCTCGCCATGGTGGACGCGGTCTTTGCCCGCGCGGAGCTCGCCCGGCGCCACCTGGCCCAGGGCGAAGAGGCAGCGGCCCGGGCCGCGCTCGGTTCCAGTGCATGGCTCGAAGTCTGGGATGCCGCCGCGGCCAGGAGCGCCGCGACGCTGATCGAACGAACCGAACAGCGCATGCGTGAGGCGGCCGCTTATTCCCGCTTCCCGGCGAGTCGCCTCGCCGGTCAGCTCCCCTCCGCGGAGGATCGCGCCGTTCTCACCGCCAAGCTCAATGCCGCAGGGATGGGGCTCGAGGCAGCCGCGCCGGCGCTCGATGCACGGGAAGAAGAATGGGATCAGGCGGCCAGGCGGGCCGCGGGCGAGCTGGAACAGGCCTGGCAGCGGCTGGTCCGAACCGCCGAGGACGAAATCGGGATCTGGGATCGCCGCATCGAAGAGATCCGTTCCTGGCGGCGTCCCTGGCTTCCTCTCGTTGTCGGAGGCAGCCTTGCGCTCGGGATCGGTGCCTGGCTCGGGCTCGTGCTCGGCGGATACCTCCCGGTTCCCGGTCCGCTCCGGCCCTTCGCGGAGTGGGTCTGGAGTCTGCCATGGCCGTGATCGGGATCGGCATCGACCTGGTGGACAACGCCGAGGCGGCGCGGCTGCTGGACCGCTGGGGCGACCGGCTGCTCCGTCGCCTGCTGACCGATGCCGAGCGGGAGTACGTGATTCGCGCCGCGCTTCCGGCGCAGCACCTCGCGGTGCGGCTGGCCGCGAAGGAGGCGGTGTACAAAGCGCTCCAGTCCCTGCCGGGAAGCCGGGCCCTTCGCTGGCGCCAGATCGAGGTACTTCGCCAGAATAGCGGACGCCCTACCGTTGTTCTTCACGCCGAAGCCGCCGGCGTCGCCAGCCAGGGAGGGGTGGTGCGGATTTCCCTCTCGCTCACCCACACCCCAAAGACGGCGGGCGCAGTCGCCATCATCGAAGGAGGTTGACCCCAGCGATTTGGAATTCCGACCGCCGTACTCTACTTTCAATTTCAATGCGATCAAATTGTTTGAGAACCGTTCTCAATCGCGTAATTGTCCCGCTGATTCTGCTTCAGCAGGGCGCAGTTGGCGCGCTCGCCGGCCAGGCTCCTGACAGCGAGATCGCCGCCGCGGCTCGGCGAGTCGCGGCGATCGCTCAGCTGGCCGCCGACGAATACGCGCTCGGGGTGAGTGGAGGCCGGATCGTCGCCGCGCCGGAGGTAGAAGAGGCGCGGCTTTTTCTGGCCGAAGCCCGGCGGAACGCCACCCGGCTGCCTCCGGTCACGTCCCAGCAGGTGGTAGCGATGCTGACCGCCATGGAGTCCATGGTGGGTCGCACCGCTGAGCCGGATTCGGTGACTCGGCTGGTGAAGGCGTTGCGGCTCAAACTGAGCGAGGATCTCCAGCTCACCCTGGACGAGATTCCCGCCGAGCCGCCTTCGCTCTCCCGGGGACGGGAGATCTACCAGGGCACCTGCGCGGTCTGTCACGGCATCACGGGATATGGCGACGGTCCTCAGGCGGCGGTGCTGTCTCCCCGCCCGGCCAACCTGGCCGACGCGGCCTCGCTCCGGGCCAGCTCTCCGCTGGATTTCTATCGCCGGATCACCATCGGCACCGCGGGCACCGCGATGGCGCCCTACGAGCACCTGCTCTCGGTGGAGGACCGCTGGGCGGTCGCCGCGTATGCTTCGACTTTGCGGCTGCCCCGGCCCCAGGGCCAGGTCCCCGCAGCGCTGCGCAGCTTCCCGGCCAGCGCGCCGATGAGCGACGCGGACGTGCTCGCCGCGCTCCCGGCCGGTGCCACCGATGCGAATCTCGCGGCCGTCCGCACCATCCAGGGTTCCTCCGGCGCAGTGACCTCGGCGGTGTTCAGCACCGTTCGGGCCCGGGTGGACAGCGCGCAGGCGCTGGCCCTGGCCGGTCGCAGTGAAGAGGCCCGGGCGATGGCGATGGACGCGTACATCACCTTCGAGCAGGTCGAGCGGCAGCTCCGGGTCCAGGACCCGGCCCTCACCCTCGATCTCGAAGAAGCATTCAGCAGCCTGCGAACCCGGGCGGGGACCGGCGCCTCGCCGGCCCAGCTCGCCGAAGTCCGGCTGGATCTGGCCCGCGCCCTGGAGCGGGCCGAGCGGATCGTGGGCGACCGGAACTCTCCCTCCAATGTGCTGCTCCAGTCTTTCATCATCCTGGTGCGCGAAGGGCTCGAGGCCATCCTGGTGATCGGGGCGCTGATGGCGTTCCTGGTCAAGACCGGCAACGGGCACCGGCGACGAGAGATCCACCTCGGGGTGGGCGCCGCGGTGGGCTTGAGCCTGCTGACCGCGCTGGCGCTGGAGACGGTGTTCGTGGTGTCCCGCGCGAGCCAGGAGGGACTCGAAGGCGGGGTGATGATCGCCGCCATGGCCACGCTCTTCTACGTGAGCTACTGGCTGATCTCGAAGATGGAAGTCGCCAAGTGGACCCGGTTCGTGAAGAGCAAGGTGGAGAAGGCGCTCTCCCGTCGGTCCGCGCTGGCGCTCGCGTCGGTGGCGTTTCTCGCGGTGTATCGCGAAGGATTCGAGACGGTGCTGTTCTACAAGGCGCTGGCGGTCTCGGGCGGGGCGGGATCCTGGGGTCCCCTGCTTTTGGGAGTCCTGATCGGGGCGGTGGTGCTGGGAGCGGTGTACGTCGCGATCAACCGCTTCGGGGTCCGGCTTCCCCTCAAGCCGCTGTTCGGGGTGACCGGGGCGCTGCTCTACTACATGGCGTTCGTCTTCGCCGGCAAGGGTGTCGCCGAGCTCCAGGAGGCGGGGATGGTGTCACTCACTCCGGTGGCCTGGGCGCCCCGGATTCCCTCGATGGGGATCTATCCCACGGTGGAGTCGCTCGGGCTCCAGGGGGTGCTGCTGCTGCTGGCGGCGATCGGTCTGGCGTGGACGTTCGTGATCGAGCCTCGCCGGCTTCGGATCACTCCGGTGCTGGTGCCCGAGGTGCAGCCGGAAGCAACCGGGTCCGCTCCGCGCGCCCCTGCCTCCGCCGGTCAACGCGAGATGCTCAGATCCATCGACCGGATCGAGGCCGACCTGGCGGAAGTACGGAATGAGCTGGATAGGATTCGGGATCAGGTCGCGCCGGAGGTACGGAAGGAGCAGTGATCAGTGGTCAGTGGTCAGTGGTCAGTGATCAGTGATCACGTGACCCCTGACCCCTGACCCCTGACCACTGACCACTGACCACTCAGCGCTGCTTCTTCCCTTCCCGCAAATACTCGCCCGGCGCAACATCGGGACCCTTGCTCCAGGCGGTCAGCAGGACTCCTCCCAAAATCACCATCACCAGCGCGGTGACCTGGGCCACAGTGAGACCCAGGGCCAGCCGGTCCGCCTTGGCGCGGAGGAACTCGACCAGGAAGCGCTCGGTCCCCGCCAGCGCCAGATAGAGCCCGAAGAGCCATCCCGCCGGCTTGCCGTTGTTCCGCAGCCGCCAGAGCAGCATGAACACGCCGATCATCAGCACCGCTTCGTAGAGCTGGGTCGGATGCACCGCGACCAGCGTCTCCGGGGAAACTCCCGGCGCCATGGGCGTGCCGAAGGAAGCCGCGAAATTTCCCGCGGTGGTCGGTGGAATACCCTGGGGAAAGGTCACTCCCCACGCGACCGAGGTGGGCCGGCCGTAGTCGTCTCCCACCAGGAAGCAGCCGATCCGTCCCAGCGCGTAGGCGGCCGGCAGTGCCGCCGCGGTGAGCTGGCAGGTCCAGCGGAGCGGGACGCCCAGCCGATGTCCGTTGGCCAGCACCGCGAGGGACCCTCCAATGAAGCCCCCATACCAGACCAGGCCTCCGCGGGTGAACAGCGCCCCGGGATCGCCGGTGGCCGCCACGTACCAGAGCTTGGCCCCGATCACTCCGCCGATCACCGCGGCGACCGTGATGTCGGCGGCGTAGTCGGGCTGCCATCCCCGCCGCCGCAGGTCCTGGTCGATCAGCCACCCTCCCATGAGGAAGGCGACCATCAGCATGATCCCGTACCCGGTGAGAGGGAGCGGGCCCAGCTGGATATTGAAGGGATACATCGTGGTCATGCGGGTAACCTAACCTTTTCACTGCCCGGGAGCGGTCCGCGATCGAAGGGCTCGAGGTCCATGCCGGAGCGTTCTCCCCGGGCCAGCCTCCACGCGCCGGCCGCGGCGATCATGCCCGCATTGTCGGTGTTGAGCCGGGGCGCCGCGACGACGACCTGCGCGGCGCCGCCCAGCCGCGCGGTGAGCGCGTCGGCAAGCGCGCGGTTGCAGGCCACCCCGCCGGCCAGCACTGCGGTGGTCCGGTCCAGGGCCGCGGTCGCACGGGCGGTCTTCTCCACCAGCACCTCGATCGCGGCATCCTGAAAGCCCCGGGCCAGGTCGGCGCGATCGCGCTCGAGGTCGTCACTGGCGCGGACCGCGCGGAGCACCGCGGTCTTGAGTCCGCTGAAGGAGAAGGCGTATCCATCCCGCAGCATCGGCCGGGGGAAATCGAACCGCCCGCTCCGTCCCTCGCGCGCCAGGCGCTCGACCTGGGCCCCGGCCGGGTACCCGAGCCCGAGCAGACTTCCCACCTTGTCGAACGCTTCGCCCGCGGCGTCGTCCTGGGTTTCACCCAGGAGGCGATAGGTCCCCCAGGCCGGGACATCGAGCAGCATAGTGTGCCCGCCGCTCACCAGCAGCGCAACAAATGGCGGCCCGAGGTCGGGGTGATCGAGGGCCGGGGCGAACAGATGGCCCTCGTGGTGATGCACGCCGATCAGGGGCTTGCCAAGGCTCCAGGCGAGACCCTTGGCGTACATGAGCCCCACCAGCAGGGCGCCGATCAGCCCGGGTCCCGCGGTAACCGCGATGCCGTCCAGCTGGGTCAGGCCGATCCCCGCCTCGGCGAGGGCGCGGTCCACCACCGGGCCGATGGTCCGCAGGTGTTCCCGGCTGGCCAGCTCTGGAACGACGCCGCCGAATACCCGATGAATGTCCTGAGAGAGGATGACCAGACTGTCGAGCACCGGACGGCCGTCCGCCACCCGGAGGACGGCCGCAGAAGTTTCGTCGCAGCTGGTCTCGATGCCGAGGACGCGGCTAGTTGCCACCGAGAAGATTGGCCACCAGGCTCCGGTTGGAGGTCGAGCTCCAGGGATGCTCCCCGATGACTTTCTTCACGATCACGCCGTCCTTGTCGAGCAGCAGGCTCTCGGGAACGCCGGTGGTCTGATAGACCCGCTGGATATCACCGCTCTGATCGTGGAGGATGTCGAAGGTGAGCCCCAGGTCCCGGACGAACGACGCCACATCGCGCGGGTCCCCGTCGTCGATGCTCACCGCGATGATCCGGAGGCCGCGAGGTCCCAGCTCCTTATAGAGCTGCTCCATCGCCGGCATCTCGGCCCGGCAGGGAATGCACCAGGTGGCCCAGATGTTTATCAGGGTCACCTTGCCCTCGCCGGCCTGGTGCAGCGAGACCGAATCCTGGGTGCCGAGCCGGACCGCGGTGTAGTCGGGCGC